>VFQN01006853.1_pt1 | contig 12668 bp, 17 predicted proteins | sample 3512371 | NCBI WGS metagenome assembly VFQN01 (sample SAMN10412370, study PRJNA504923) | tailings metagenome | isolation source: Replicate 2 from Balatoc abandoned mine | place: Philippines: Itogon, Benguet | collected 2017-08-28
TTGCATTAGTCAGTGTTTGGGGCCTCCGGCCAGGTGCAAAGAAGGCGGCCGTCCATCACCCGGAGCCAGGGGTGGGCTGTGCCGACCTCGTCCCACCCCGCGCGTGGCACACCTAGGTTTGCAAACGCCCGCAGGTGCGCCCACATGCATGCAACCGCCCGGCGCGAGGCTTGCGACACCAAGGACTGCCACTGGGGGACCGCTGCACTGCCTCTCAGCTCACGCATGCGTGCATGCTTTGCTGCCTCTAGACAAACATGATTCAACAAAATCCGCACGATAACGCCACAGCTTCCGTTCAGTTCGGCCCCCCACAATGCGCCATAGCGCATTACCGCCAGGGCCTGCTTAACGCTGTGCACGCGCCCTGACGTCAGGGCCTGCATCACACCGTCCCTAGCAGCTCCCACGCATGGAGACGTCCCCCCTAGGGGCTAGGCTTCCCACCGGATGGCGGCCTGCGGACATGCACCGTTGAATGACACAGATGTGTCAATGGGTCAATAGCATCATACAGCAAGCTGTTATGGCATACAGAACGTCTGGCTGCAGTAGCCTGCACACCGCGCAGGGCTTTATATGGTGCCCGTACTTGAACCCATTGGCCAACCAGAGCACGGATGCCCTCTCAGCACAACATGCGACATGCACTCGTGGAGGTATGGGCTGGTGCGGGTCTGTAGCACTCGCGGAGCTGCACATGCCGACCACCGTATGTGGTTGCTGCACGCTAACATTGTTTGTGCATGTGTGAAGAAGTTGCTAAGCCTTGCAGCATGTGAACAGTATTGTTTGGTCAATATGACACAACAATACGCTATCGTACCTGCACGCGTGCGTGCATGTTGCCGGGACGGAGCCCCAACGCACACATCTGGGCCGCCTACCGTCATGTCCCCCCGCCTACCCCCTGACCAACGGCCGGGACCTCACCTGACGTACAGCGGCGGAAGCTCGTCCATCTCCTTCAGCAGGCTGTCGTACATCCGCCCCCGCAGTTCCTGCGGCACCTGCAGTACAGCAGTACGGCAGCACGTGGAGCGTGCGGTTGCACTACAGGCACACCACCAAGTCAAGATGCAGATAGGAGCCTTTGCAGAAAGCCGGCCGGGCCAGCACGCCCGCACGCAGCTATGTCCTGCGTCTCCTGGGCCACCTCGTGCGCTGCGATACAGCCCTCGACAGTCACTACAAAAGTACATATGAGCTTGGCAAACAAGTAAAAGATGGACCGAGGCAGGACCGAGGCCAAGCAGATCAAGGAGCGCAAGCGCCAATCAATGTGGGCCCAACTGGCTGGCCCGCGGGCGGCCTCTGGAAGAAACCAGACAACCTAAGATGCTAAACTCATTACACGAACATAGGTTTTCAAGTTCAGTACCGGTACGGAAGACGGGAACACACGTGTCACAGGGGGCCCACCTGGCTGGCCCGCGGCCGGTGCGACGCGGCGAACGCCTCGGCCGCCGTCCTGGCGCCCTCCGCCCCCAACCTATCGCCCGCCAGCATCTGGAAGAGCGGACCGCACACCTCGGGCTCGAAGGCGCGCTCGTATCTGCATCGAAGAAAAAGGAAACGTGGGAACTGCGAACTCAGGTAGGGTGAGAATGCGGGCTCGAACGCACGTGGGGAACGGAGCACGCGGTTGCACTGGATGGATAAGGAGGTGGTGCCGGCCGTACGGAAGCAATCTACAAGCAGCTCACGGCGGTTGTCCGCCGCTTCGCGCTTTTCCCAGTTGTGCGATCCCTCAACGCACCCACGAACCCACCTGAGCATGATGACTGGGTAGTCGGTGGGCGTGTGCAGCCATCCGCCGAAGTGCGCCTCCAGCCCAAACAGGTCTTCACCCCTGTGGGATGGTGGGCGGCATTTGCAGCTTACACAAGGCTTTACACGGGGGTGCGGGTTAGCCGCCTGTGAGGTTCAAGGTGTAGGAAAGGCACCGACTCGGCAGTTGCATTGCAGCGGACACCAACAGGTGACCATTCATCAACTGAGGCAGGCACTACAGCACCTGGCGCTACACGTGTTTCCAGGTGCGCTGAAAGGCGGCCCCCTCCCGCCGTGCATCGTACACCATCCCGCAATGAGTGACAGCCCTTCACCGGACTGACAACCAATGCAGGCACGCGCTAATACACGCCGCCCAAACCTAACCCACACTGCTACCCACCGCTCCACGTAGGCTTCCAGCGTGGGTGGGAAGGTGGCGGGGCACAGGCGCGCTGGGTTGCCGCACGTCTTCTGCGCCTGTGGCCAGCGGAAAAGGGCGCAAGGGTTATGTATGTGCTACTTGATATGGCCAGCGTCGGATAGGGTACGGCATGGGAGCAAGTGGCGGCCAAGGCCCCAAGTGGTGAAGAGCCACTATGCCGCGTTGCAGGTTCGGCGCATGGCCATGTTTGCGGTACGGCGGTAAGGCGGGGTCAGCCAATGTTGCAGAATGAAGTCTGCGGCATGGGTGATTGTCCATGCTGAAAAGGCTATAGCTTCAATAAGCCGGTGGGCAGTACCGGCAACCTTTGCCGTGCAGTGCGGTACAGCGTGCCGTACGCTGTCGTACCTGGTGGCACGCGTGCCCCCTGCGGTAGTGGCTGGCCACGGCAGCCAGCGGGTCGCCGTACAGGTACACCACATGGCGGGGGCGGGCGGGGCGGGGCAGGGCGGGGCAGGACGGGCCGGCAGGGCTGGTAGTACCGGTTGTGTTGCTGGCAGCTGCAGCTGTGCTAGCACCACCAGCTCCGTCATCAGCTGGAGCTGTGTGGGTTAGCGCGGTGTGCGTTGTTAACCCACGGCTTGTGCTGTCGCCTGAAGTGGTGGTGGTGGCGGTGGTGGTGCTGCTGCAACCGGTTGACGGTTGGGAGGCTGGGGGTGTGGGGGGCTGTGCTGGTGGTTGTGGTGGTGGTGTGGGTCCAGGGGGGGCGGCGAACACGGGAGGTCTGTGGCAGCGCTGTAGCATGTGGGGTTACCGAGGGCGTGGTAGAGGTGAGAAGTGCAGGCAGGTATCAGGGTGAGAAGCGGTAGGTGTGGCTTAACCTGTTACGGTACACTTTCCCCTTTCCACTTCGGGGTGACCCGCAGGATGTGGAGGACCTGCAGGCAGCAGGAGCAACAGACCTCCATGGGTGCGTACGCACCTGGGCACGTGACGTAGGTTGTCTGCGTCAGTTAGGAGGTTGGTGGTTAGTCCGTAGGCGTTGAGGTGGTTGGACAGTTGGGTGCTGCCCACGCCTCCTGTGTACCGGGCGGACGGACGGGGACCGGGGGACGCGGTCAGATCGCAGGGCTCGCAGCCCCAACACACGTGGGTTTGGTGTGAGACGGCACCACGAGTGCAGGTACAACTCCATAGGTATGATCACTATTTAGGCGACGAGCTGTGTCCCGCTTTTGCCATCCGGAACCCGCGCTGTGCCCCGCACACAACAATGTTGTGGAGGTGGGGTGAGCGGTGAGGTCAAATGCGTCCCGTTGGTCACCGATATATGCCCATAACGGCCGCGCCGCGCACCGAATGAGCATATCAGGACGTCCATGGTTGCAACGTCGGGTCCGGCGCGCTCCAATTCGGCCAGGAGAGCGGCCACTGCCGGAGATGCATCGCCGCGACGTGCAGCAAGCGCGGCGTGGAGGGCGTGCATCTGTGATGTCTATCAGTAACAGCTACATAATGCCACTTCTACCCTTTTAGACATTTTGCTCGTTAGGGCTTACATGCACGCGGACAGTTGCGGGGAGACGGTTTGTTCCGTATTGATGGCGGGAATGCCCGCAAATGGACACAGCGGCATAGTAGACCTTACACGGGACACTTCATCAGGGATGTCCAGATGCTGCAACAACTGCTGAAGGCCAGGTTACGAAGCCCCACTGCAGCGCGACTGCCGCTGAGGACATCGACAGCCCTTTTTGCCGCTTACTCCAACCCCAACTGCGCAGCAGGATACATTAACACCGCAGGTGCAAGGAGTGCTTACTCAACGCGTTACTGCGGGCACAGTCTCGACTGCTTTTCCTCGGGCATCCCAGCCCCTAGCCTTGCCCTCCACCACACACCTTCACGTGCGGGCTCTGCCCGCTGGCTACCCAACCACTCAGCCTCCTCCCCTGGCCAACTGCACTTAAATTCTCGTCGCACACCGCTTGCGCCGTCAGCGATGCCGCGCGGCAAGCGCAAAGCAGCTGATGCAGGGCTGGACTCCTCCTCCCCATCACTAGACGAGGAGCACCAAAACAACGACCAGCAGCAGCAGCAACAGCAGCAGCGGGATGGTGTTGCATTGCAAGAAACCACAACGGATGCACAGGTGGTAGGGACAGGTGCGCAGGCGCTGGCGGAAGCTCCGGAGCCGGTCGCTGCTGCCGCCCTACGGCGTGTGACACGTGCCTCCCTGGCCGCCGCCGTGGCTGCGGCCAAGGCGGCGGCTAGTACAGCAGGAGCAGGAGCGGCTGCAGCGGCAACAGCAACAGCAGCAGGAGAAGCAGCAGCAGCCGCAGCCGCAGCAGCAGCAGCAGCAGGCGGCGCGTCGGCGGTGGCCCCAGTGTCAGCGACATCAACAGAAGCCGAGCCGAAGGCACCCGCCGCCAGGAGGGCAGGGACGCGGTCGAAGGCCACTGCAAAGGCAACGGTCGCGGTCGTTGCGTCCGCCACAGCAGCCGCAGCAGCAGACGCACAGACAACAGCAGCAGCGGCAGCAGTAGTCCTAACCGCACAAGCCACCGCAACCACCGTCGTGCCGCCCTCACCCTTGCCAGCCGTCAACGGCTCCCCCCCGCCCGCCGCCAACGGCGCCCCCGACAGCCCCTCCGCCCTCGCCGGCGGCAGCGCACACAAGAAGAAGAAGCTGCGTCCCCTGCCCTCCACACCCAGCTTCATCACCTCGCTTGCTGCAGCAGCAGCTGCTGTAGCCACCAAGCCCTCATCTCCAACGCCGTCCGCCAAGCGCCAGCGCACCGCGACTGCAGTCACCGCCACGGCTGCTGCATCGCTAGCTGTGGTGGTGGAGGGGGAGGGGGATGGAGGCGGAAAGGAAGCGCAGCGGGAGGAGGACAGCGAGGGGACGGAGCCTGCGGGCGGGAAAACAGCAGGCGCAGGGGAGGAGGGCCCCAAGGGCCGTGGTCGCAACGCCAAGACGAACGCGAAAGCAAGAGTCGGGAAAGCGGCAATGGCAAGGGCAGCTGGAGGGAAAGCAGAAGCGGAGGGGGATGCAGGTGCAGCAGCAGGGGCGGGCGATGCGCTGCAGCTGGCTCTGGAGGCCGACCCACGGGTCAGGGAGCTGCGGGCCAAGGCGGGGCGCATCCGGGAGCAGCTGCAGCAGCTGTACCCCGACCCGCCCATCCCGCTAACCCACGCCTCGCCCTACCAGCTGCTGGTGGCGTGCATGCTGTCGGCGCAGTCCACGGACGCCAAGGTGGGCGGGTGAGGGTTAGCGGACGTGTGGGTTAACGCGCGTGTGGATTGTAGTGCGTGATCCTACCAGCTGCTGGTGGCGTGCATGCTGTCGGCGCAGTCCACAGACGCCAAGGTGGGAGGGTGTGGGTTAGCGGACGCGTGGATTAACGCGCGTGTGGCGTAGGGGTGGTACTCGGCGTGTTTAGCCTTCGCAGTAGTGATGGGTCTGTCCGTGTACTCCATGCACGCCAAGGCCAGCTGGTAGGTTTTTGGGGTTGTGGGTGAGCGTGCGTGTGGGTTAGGCACCAGTCGCAGGGCTTCCGTTGCTCCAGTCCTCACACAGTTGCCTCGCGCACCCCCTCACCCCGCTCATCGCGTTGCGGATGACACGTGCTATCGTCCGCGCTATCACCTACGCCTGTCGCACATCCACCCTGACGCTCCGACGCCCACTGCTGCAATGGTTTATGCACGGCCGCAGGTCAACACGGTCACGCCGGAGCTGTTCACCAAAGGGCCGGATGCTGCGGCCATGGCGCAGCTGACGGTGAGGGACAGGTGTTGGGTGTTTGGAGGTTGGGAGGCTGGTTGACGGCGCTCGTCTGCACTCGGATTTGGCCGAACGGGAAGCCAACGTCTTGGTGGCGTGCCGGCTGTATACTTGTATACGAAGCCGTGCCGTTGTTGGAGCTCGATACTCGTATGTTTGGTCTGAAGGGAGCTGCACCCACATGCTGTCGTGCCAGGCAACACGCAATCCGTGGCCCTAAACGCCGTGCTTCTGTGGCGGGGATGGAGCGCACACAATGACTTGTAGCCGCGCGTCCTTGACACTGAAGGCCCAACAACGCCAAGGGCAACTCGACACGCCCCAATGCCGTTTGCATTGCAGGTGCAGGAGATTGAGCGCATTATTCGTGTGCTAGGGCTGGCGCCAACCAAGGCCAGGAACGTGCACAAGATGAGCCAGGTGGGGATGGGGGCGCCTAAATGAGCCAGGTGGGGGTGTCGGTGCCTGAACGAGGCAGGTGGGGCTCTGGCGCGGCCTGAGCAGGACTGGGGTTTGGCGCATCCGGCTGTGGATTATGCGCGCGGTGGGTTGCTCCGTTTGTAGAATGCATACCGGGGTGGTCATGCGGGCGCTGCCGGCTTGCCGTGCAGGCCCCTGCACAGTTTGGCGCGCCAACAATTGCCACGACCTGAAATGTTATGCACTGTTTTAGATTTGTGCGCATTTACGGTACACATTTCGCAATCCCCTGAGTCAACGTGTTGAATGATGTCCTTTGCAGATCCTGGTGGCTGAGCACGGGGGGCAGGTGCCCTCCACCTTCGATGCGCTGGAGGCACTGCCGGGCGTGGGGCACAAGACGGCGAGCGTGGTCATGAGCCAGGCCTTCGGGTAGGTACTGCTCTTTAATTAATATAACAATCAATACTGCTTTACAGTAAATAAAGTATTACTAAATATAGCGTGGTCATGAGCCAGGCCTTCGGGTACGTGTTCTCGTTCTTTATCTGTGTATGCTGTACGGTACACCGCATACCGGTATGCCGGGGCGCAATGTGGTGGCATAAGCCGGCCAACGTAGTGATGTTTTGTTGACCCACGCATTCGAAGCGCCACGCCCGCTCGCCCTCAAGAGCATCCATGCATCTTTCTTGTAGCGCTCTGCACACGTGGCACCTCACATGGGTGGGCTGCCTGTGAGGCGATTGCCTGGTTCCTAGCCCTGTGCCCCTTGTCCCGCCGTTGGCTACCCAAAGGCTGAGCACACGACCTCGCTCCGCGCCTCGCCACCGTTACGCGTCACCATTACGCGTCTCCCCGGCGCCTCAGCTCCTAGGCACACATCCGCATCCACATCACCGCTTAGTGTTACACGTGTGAAGTATTCTACTGGCAGCAACAATTATCCGTATAGACTATCTCTCATTTGTATCGATGACCCTCCTTCTCTCTTTGCAGGTACCCCGCGTTTCCGGTGGACACCCACATCCACCGGCTGGCGGAGCGGTGGGGCCTCAGCAACGGCAAGAGCGTGGAGCAGACGGTGGGGATGAGGGGAGAGGGGCTGGCGTGGACAAGAGCCCGGTTGTCATGTGCGACAACTTGGGCTGGAGTAGTGGGTTGGGGTAGTGGCGCCGGGCACTGTACTTTATCTGTGCGGTTGTTGTGTGCGACGGATCGGGTTGGAGCAGCGGCCGAAGCGTGGGGGCCGTGGACCTCAGGTCCCTTTGCTATGACAGGAGCTCATGCATCAGCGCTAGCGGGGTTGCGTTCGGGGCCATGTACGTGCGGGGTCGTGTACGGCGTCATGTACGGGGTCGTGTAAGCAAGACAAGTGAGCACGACAATTCTTGCATAGCGGCTTCGCTCCAGGAGTGTTCGTTACTGGGTGCTGAAATGCAAGGCCATATCCGCTCAAGTATCTGCTCGAAAATACACTAATGACCCACCCCGCCGTGATTACTTTGTGTAACCATCTGTCAAACGCATGCTACCGATACCCCACCGGCACTGTACCGCAGGAGGTTGACCTCAAGACACTCTTTCCGGAGCACACGTGGTAAGTGCCACCGAACGAACCTGCATGTGGCACATTTGGCCTCGTTTGACCTGCATGGTGCGATTCCGAGTCGTGATGGGCAGCCTTTCACACTCACAACCAACCGTCTCACATCTGACGCCCACATCCGCCGTCTCCACAACTCCGCTGTCCCCTCCACTCTTCAACTCCTGCCCCAACGCTCCCACACTCCTGGCCCCCACCGCTGCCCCCAGGCGCAACAGCTACCTCCGTCGCCCTTGTTGCTCCGCACGATGTTCGCGCTCCCAGGCGCGACGCCCACCTCCAACGCCCACATTAGCCCACTTTCTTCAACCCCTAACTGACGCCTCAAAACCCTTCTCCACCTTTCCACATGTTCCACCTGCCCCCAGGCGTGACGCCCACCTACAGATAATCTTCTTCGGCCGGGAGCACTGCCCCGCACAGCGACACGACGCGGCAGTGTGCCCCATATGCAGCTGGGCGGCGCCCGGCAGGGTGAGCAGCAGTGGCATGCCATCTAATACACAGGGGCTCTTGTGGGGCACGTGTGTGCTGTGTAGGCCGCCGTGCGCTGAGGCCTGGCCCCAGTGCCGTGTGCGGAGTGTAGGCGGTGACCGTGTCTCCGTGTGCCTTGTCGAGCACCTCCACACGGCGATGGTAGTGGTGGCAGTGGCGGCGGCGGCGGTGGTGGTGGTGGTGGTGTGGTGGTGGTGGTGATGGTTGTGGTGGTAGTGGAGGTGGTGTGACGCTCGCTGTTGCCTTTGTGCGTTATAGTTATGTCCTCGTACCGGTCGCCAGTGGCACGTATGCATGGGTGCTCCACACCGCGCACCGTCCGCCCGCACACCAGCGCCCATGCCACGCCAGCTAATGACTGCACCTTAACACCGTCGCTTACCGTCCCGTCATTGCTGCGTGTCAACGATGGCACGTGTCCGCCATCCACAGGCGGACAAGGCCAAGGGCAAGGCGGCGGGCGGCGAAGGGCCCGCCAAGAAGGCAGCGGCCAAGGCAGCTACGAAGAGATGACGGTACTCGCCAGGGGCAAAGGCAGAAGCCAAGAGTTTAGCGAGCGGGGGCACTGCCGCTGGGCCAACTGCCAGCTGGGGCGAGTAGATGCAGGGGAGTGCCCACGCGAGCAGGGGGCAAGGTACTGGTGGACGAGAGGTGGGCAGGGGTGCTGCCACTGCCATCGCCAGCTCAGCGCGCGCGCGGGGCCAAGGGCTGCGGTGGCGAAGGCAGCAGCCATGAGATGAGCGGGGTCGCAGGCCTGCAACTGCAGCTGGGCAAACAGAACCAGGGGAGCTTGCCACAAATCACAGGCAACTGAAGCACGCCGCAACTGGGCAGGTCAGACTGCGTGCGCCGGTGCACGGAAGGCTTTTGTGTGCCGGTGGTGTGATCAGGCGGTAAAGGCCGTGGATTGTATGTATGGATTTACAGTTTTGGTCCCCTTCCAGAGCCCAGCCCAGTCCCGCTCGGGGAACAGAGGTACAGAGCTGGTCCCGGCAATCAAGGACACGGGGTGGATTGGTGCAATCTGTTGGCAGCTTGTTGGAGCGTATGCAAGGATGCGGGGCCTGGTGGTCGGTGAGGGCGGTCCGGGCCACCCCTGTGAGCTTCCACTATCTAGTTGCTGTTAACGGCAGCCACATGGGTCGGTGAGGGTGGTCCGGGCCATGGGGCATTACACGGCGCAGGGCGTGCGGCGGCTGTCCATGTCCCTGGCAACACGGCCGTGAGTAGAGTGCGTAGTGCACATGCATCCTGCATGAGTCAAGCTGGTGCCTTTACTGCAGGTCTATGGTTGGTTAGTTGATTACCGTTAGTGTGCGCGCGCAGGCGGCCAGTGCCAAATGCGCATACACAGAATGGGAAGCTGTCATGGTAGGAGGGACCACGATCCGGGACAACTGGCAAACCGCAAGTGCAGATACAATGCCTGGCGCGTCCGCGTGCCGTCGCAGGTCTGGCATGTAGCACGCCGTGAACCAGTGTAGCTCCTCTGCCACGCTGGGCCACACGAGCCCTTTCGTACCCTCCCGAGTCCCAACTGCCGGTACTTAAATGCTAGCGTACGGTCAGGCGGATGCAGAGTACAGGATGCATCGTAAGCCAATCGCCAAGTGCCCCAGCAGGTCATCACGTACAAGCTGCCTTGCGTGCAATGCGGACCTTGTATACCACCAGCACAACACAAGCCTCCCTGCCCTATCACGGATCAGTAGCCCACGGCCACCCTGCCGGCCGCTTACCGTTCACACCAGAATACATGCATCCCGCGTGGGCAGATGGAAGCGGCGTTCAGCCCAGTTGTTGACTGCATTACGTCATGCTATTGTCCACGTGTCCAAGTAAGCCCAGTCCACAACCAAGGGAGAAAAGTGCCCCTACTAGCGTGCTGGCTTGCGTGTCCACCTGCCTCTTCCACGCTGCTCCACGCCACCGTAACAACAAACCATCAACAACAGTGCATAATCCTTGCATGAAAGCACAGTTCACTTTGTACTGCAAGTGCCGTGAACGGCAACAGCCGACACGATGCTAGCGCGGCAACAAGTGCGGCATTGATGCTCCCCTGTCCCCGATAACCAAGGTACGGCACTGCCATCCTTTATTGCACTTTCGCCCTGAGTAGCGATGCATGATCGGGGAGGCTATGCATGACCCTGCATGGCCTATGCAGTTTGATCAGTCTAAATCCAAGCCCAGCCGTGGCCTATGCAGTACACCGAGTGGCAAAACGGTGGCAACAGGCCCGCCAGCCCTCAAGCCACGCCAAAGTATCATTCATGGCCGTGACCCGCAACCAGTACCTGCTGTTCCAATGGCAAGTATTACAGCAACTTCACGCCGGCCCTTAACCCGAGTAGCCAGTCCATCCCCGCACGGTACGACCCGTACACCTACCATTTGGTCCTACCCCACGGCCTGGTAGCTGAGCACCATGTCGGGCAAGTCAGGCCACGTATCCCTGCGCCCCTTTTGACTTCACGCCCCGCAACACGGACTTCTCGTCGGACCCCTTCTCCCACCCGTCTCCACCCCAAGCAAGCAACACCAGGTTCCCAAACCGGCCCATTCACCCTTCCACCCACCCCCGCTCAGAATCTTGGCTACCCAGACGCCTTTGGCCTGTACATGGTCAGCACCCACTTGATCTTGCCCTCCGGCCCCAGCAGCTCGGCCCAGGGGGCCAGCAGCGCCGCGTCGGGGTCCGCAGCGCCCTCCGCACCGTCACCAGCGGTACCGCCGGCCCGTCCACCCTCCTGGCCGGGGCCCGAGCCCGCGGCTGCACCACCGCCTGCTGCCTGCTCGCCCTGCTGGTCTGCGTTGCCCGGCGGCATAGCCTCCAGCAGGGGCAGGCACTCGGGCCAGCCGGATGCCTGTCTGAATCCCACGGGCACGCCCACCCAGCTGAAGTCCTTTCCTCCGGCCGCGTCCTTCACCACAGCACGCGCAGCTGCAGTGCCCGCCCCCTGCAATGGGCCCGTCTGCACCTTGACACATTCGGGTGCGTCGCAGAAAAGGAACAGGCCAGCGCGGGGCTGCCCCGGCTTGCATTGAATGTACATATCCCACGCAAGACCTGCTGCTATGTGAACACCATCAACGTGTACATTGGCGTTGCTGCCGTACGGCCGCCACTTGCCAAAAACGAATTTGGTCTCCCCCTCCTTCCGCAGCTCCGCCAGCAGGTCCTCGCGGCTGACCTCCCACGTGTACGCCAGGCCCTCCTGCGGTACGGACTGCGGCCGCGGCTTGCCGTACCAAGGGGTGGTAGTGTCATACCCGCCAAGCTGCTCCCCAAGCTGCTCCCAGTGGGCGCGGTCAATCTCCCGGCAGCGGGCGAGGAAGGCGGCCTGCCGCGCGGGGTCAGGTCCCAGCCAGGGCAGCTTGGGCAGCACGTCGTGCCGGTAGCACGTGCTGCAGTTGACCAGCCGCAGCTGCCGCCGCACACGCGCCTTGTCCGCCTCCGTCACCGCACTGCCCTGGGCCCACACCCACTCCTCCACCATGTACACCACCGTCGCCTCGTCGTCCGTGCTGAGGTGGTCGGACTGCAGCAGCTCCTCCAGGGCACCCACAGGCAGCTCCCGCCACAGCTGCATCAGCTGCGGGTCGTTGGCAATGCGCACTGCGTCCGTGCAGCCCAGCAGCCATATGAGGAGCTGCACCTTGGTGGGTGGCGCCGTACCCTCCCGCCCCTGCACGTCGCCTGGCAGCTGCGCGTCCCAGTGCTGCAGCAGGCGCTCGCGGCAGGCGGCCAGCACAGGCCCCACCCCCGGGTGGTGCTCGGGGCTGGGCAGCAGGTGCCGGAAGCTGTACAGCTCCATGACGGGGGCCAGGGGAGACTGATCAGGGGGGCTGCTGCTTCCGGCGTTGCCTCCGTTAAGGGCCTCCTGGAAGCACTCCACCATGGACGCGTTGCAGGCATCGGCACAGTCCTCAATGTCCAGGGCGTCCGCGATGTGCCGAATGACCACCAGCTCGCCCACGCTGTGGCACCTGCCGCTGGTTGCTTCACCAAGCCCTCTGCCTCCCTGCTCCTGCTGTGCCTGGCCCCCTTGCCCCCGCTGCTGCTCCCGTGCCTGCTGCTGTCCCTGCACTTGCGGCCCCGGCGGCCCCTGCTGCTGTTGCTGCACCACCAGGCTGCCCGTGTACAGGAATTGGATGGCGGCCAGCGCGGGCTCCAGCTCCTCCTCCCTGTCAAGCGG
>VFQN01006854.1_pt1 | contig 12667 bp, 8 predicted proteins | sample 3512371 | NCBI WGS metagenome assembly VFQN01 (sample SAMN10412370, study PRJNA504923) | tailings metagenome | isolation source: Replicate 2 from Balatoc abandoned mine | place: Philippines: Itogon, Benguet | collected 2017-08-28
GCGTGCTTTTGGGCTTTGGGAGGGCTGTCCCGTTGCCCTCTCGGGGTGGTGGGTGGGGTACGACACCCCGACCGGAAGGGGTCCCCTGTAAAAAACCAAACCCCAAAAAACTGTAAAAAACCAAACCAAACCAAACCCCTGGTCCTCGGGGTGGTGGGTGTAGTACGACACCCCGACCGGAATGGGTCCTTTTGTAAAAAACCGAACCATACCAAATCCCTGCCCCGACCGGAAGAAACCAAACCAAACTGCTGGACCGGCCAGGTGCCGCGTAGCAAGAGCTTTTGGCTCCATGCGGGCGCACGCGGTCGTCCCCCTCTCCCCCATGCGTGTGGGGCTGTCCTTCGTGCCGTGATGGGTCCGAGGCCGTCCTCCATGCGTCTGGGGCAGTCCTCAACGCGTCTGGGGCCGTCCCACAGGCGTCTCGCTGGGCCATTCCCCCATGCGTCTGGGGCAGTCTCCCATGCGTCCATGTGCGTCCGCATTCTCAGACGTCCCCAAAGGCTTACCGGACAGCAGGCAACAATTCCGCGAGGAAGGCAGCATGTCGGCCGCAGGCGCGCTACGGTGGGTCCCAAGCATGGACAGCAAATAATATAAAACAGGTCCCCCGGGGTGGTGGGTGTGGTACGACACCTCGACCGGGCTCAGGTGGGCTGTCTCGTTGCCCTCGGTGGCTCTCTGGGCGGCGGGTGTGGTGCGACATCCTGACGGGGAGAGGTTCCCTTAAAGAAACCTACACTTGCTTACAGCAGATTGGCGGCAGCTGTGGTGTACGGCAGGACGGTGCCTGGTGCCATCAGGATGCCATGCGCCTTAGCTGGTTGGAGCCCCTGTGTATGGTACGGGTAGTACAGGGTAGTACCTGATGTGCCACGGGCTGCTGTGTTGCTTGTGTTGTTGCTGGGCAGCATATGTAAGAAGGCCTTCCGGTACGGTCCCTCTTACGATATCCTGCATCACTACACGAGTGTAGCCGCAAAGATACGGCTACAGGTGGTAGTGCGTGGATGGCTGGATGACACGAAAGGACATGTTACCGGCAGTGGGGCCGTTCCACGCAGTTAGTTAGCCATGCATGCCGCCGCACACGTACGGCCCACCCGCCACCCTACCGTACAAGCAAAAGTCATATACACCGGGTCATGAACTGCGTGTGTGCCGAGGCGAGGCGGCATGGGCTGGATTGGCGTGTGGGCTGAGGTACAGGAAGGTTAGGTGGTTGGGATGAGCGGCACATGAGCCTGGGTAAGGTGGCCCGGCTAATCCCTCACCTGGCATACATGACCACGGACAGGCTTGTGGGACAAAGAATGGATGGTAACGTCAGGTACAGGCTTCGTTCCGTGGAAGCAACCCTCGCGTAAAGTCCATTCCATGCCCCAATGTGCATCCCTGCGCTGTGCAGTGGCGCCCAAGTACCCGGGTGCGGGTACCGGTATCGGTTTTCAGTTGGGAGGTCCCGGGACCACGACACTGCGCACGGTTGCAAGCGGCCTGAACACCTGCACGCAAGGCACACCCTCTCAGCAGTTGCATGTCAGTACCGGCAGTATCTGCCTGCAGTTGTCTAACGATAATCGCTGGGATATTGCGCGTTCGGGACGTTCCCGCGCTTCGTCCGTTACACCCCACACACGAACACCTTTGCAGTTTCTGATACATGTCGCGTATTAATGTTATTATGATCCTGGCGCATCGGCGTCGATCACACGTTACCACGCAGCACGCTCCCGCGCCCTGACGCGCGCGAGGCCAGGTCTCCAGATCGTTCGACACGCCCAAACACGACGTGTCATGGAGCAATGCAGGAGCATGAAACGCAGCAGGCAGCCGGGAGGTAAGTCGGTTGAGCACTAGCGCGGGCCGCGAGCAGGGCGCGCTTTGGTGGGGAGGCGACGATAGCGGAGACCTCTCTTGTTAGCTAGCTAGTCAATAAGCTATGAGAAAACACATTGAAGGACATGCACAATAAATGACAGCGTCGCCAATGCGCGCGCCTGGAGTGGCAGCAACATCCCTCCGGGCCATTCGGGCCCAAGGGGCTGCAGCAATGTCGCAAGCCGTCCAGGTGCATGTGGGTCCAACCCTGGCCGCCGCCTTCCTACACCACGTTACTGCCCCTCTCTTGGCCTCTCTCGTTCCCTGTGAAGCAGGCCTCGCTACCCGCAACGGCAACCGACAGCAGCAGACGGTTCGTGCAGTGCTTCCCGGCCCCCTCCGGCTGCCCTTGGAGCATCGCGCAGCACTCCGCTCCGGGCGCACCGCGACCTGTGAAGGCCCGGCAGCAGCTGCTGGCAGCCCCTCAAAGCAGCAGCAGGGTGCACCCTCCAGCGACTCTGATGGCGGGGGCGTGATGGGGGAGGATACTGAGGAGGCAGGGCCGGAGGACCTCGCCGCCATGCAACTCCAGCGGCGTGTCCTCATCAACCGCCTGCGACGGTGGCGGCGGCGGCAGAGGAAGCTGCAGCGCGCCCGCAAGGCAGCCGCGCCAGGCGCGCAGGCGCATGCTGATTGGTTCGAAGGTCAAAGGCCAGGCAGCAGCGCGGAGGAGGAGGGGCGTGCAGCTGGGCAGGGGGGCGGCCGGGGCGGCGGCCGCACGGCGCAGTGCAGGGCGCAGGTGCAGGTCCGTGGCAGGGGTGAGGTGCCCGCAGCTCGCGAGGACCACCGCTCCCAAGCATCGCTGCGGCGTGTCCCACGCGTCCCGCCCCCCGCCCCCGCCCGGGAGGAGCGGCCCCGTGCCGCCGCCAGTCCACCTCCGCCGCGAGCACCGGGGCCCAGGCGGCGCACGACCACAGCGGTGAAGGGGTTCAGGGTGCGCCCGCCCTACGCTGCTGCCTCTGCCGCTGTGCCAGCACCTGCGGGCGCCGGCCAGCGGTCGGGAGGTAGCGGCGATGAGCACAGGGACAAGCTGCAGCAGCGGCAGGGCGTGGGGAAGGGGCGGCTGCAGCAGCGGTGGCAGGCGTGTGGAGATGAGGAGGCGGATGATGACGATGTGGACGAAGAGGGGGAGGAGGAGGAGGAGGAGGGGCAGGACGGGGAGGAAGCGATGGAGGGTAACCAGGGGGAGGACGAGGACACGGACGAGCAGGAGGAAGGGGGGGAGGAGGAGGCTGGCGCGGAGGCCCCGTGGGCGGCGCTGCTGGCCCAGCTGGCCACCGGGCGGCCGCCGTTCCGGGTGTGTGGGGCAACCCTAAGGGGGAACAGGAGGGGGCCGGGGACGGGGCGCGGGCTTTGGTGGGGTTAGAGGGCCTTTGATCCAGCGGTACGGTGCCACAGCGTCAATACGCAGGCATGGGTGCCAGGCCTACCCGAGGGAAGCACATGAGCCCGCGCTGCCCGTATGACCACCGGCTTAAGGCCATGGCGTTGACAATGTCCCCCTTTCTCAATGTGCTAGCACATCGGACACCGTTCACAGCATCCAACGCGCCTGCATCCGACATGCGTACCTATGTCTTCTCGCCGCTGTCCCGCAGGTGTGTGCCCGTGTCGCCTGGCCCACGCTGCTGCGGCACAGCGCCGCCGCGCAGGGCGCTGCCACGCAGGCGGCCTACCGGCGGGCCGGCTGGCTGCTGGTGCTGCCACCCGCTGCGCTGCCGCCCGGCGCAGGCCGCCACACCGCTGCAGCCGCCCGGCCTGTCGCCGAGCAGCGGCAGGGGCAGAAGCTGTCGCCGCTCGCCGCCGCGCTGCACGGCGCGCTGGGGCCCCGCTGGGCGGAGCGGCTCGTGCTGCTGTGGCCGTGGAGGGCGGCGGCGGGCGGTGCAGGCGGCGGCGGCGGCGGCTGGCCCCTGGCGGCGGAGGCTGGCTGGCTGGGCGTGGCGCCGCTGCGGCTGGCGGCGGCGCTGCGGGTGCAGGACAGCCTCAGGGCCAAGGTGGGGGTGGGAAGAGGGTGGGGTCGGGTGGTGAGGGGGTGAGATGGGATGGATTGGAGCAGGAGGAGGTCGGGGTTGTGCAAAGGAATGTGAGTTGCGAGTTGCGGCGATGGGTGCTGGAGTCTGGCAGCGGTTGCCAAGTTGCCACGAGTGAGAGGGTCTTGGTCCAAGCTTGCTGACTTGCCGCCACGTGCGGTAACTGCTCGCCATGTACAATTTCCATGCTGACCGCCCTCCCCTTCTCAACGCTGTGCCACGCAGCCCAAGGAGTGGGTGCCTCTGGAGCCCTGGGCGCGGAAGCACGCCGACCGCCTCCTACACGGGCCCCGCGGCCCTGAGGTGCAGCAGCCTCGGCTCCAGCAGCAGCCCCAGCCTCAGCCCCAGCGGCAGCCCACGGCCCAGCGGGTGCGCCCCCACGCCCAGCCGCCGCCCGCTTCCCACGGCGTAGCTGGCAGCCCCAGCAGCGGGGCCGCGGCCGACCCGGGCCCAACACGCGGCAGAGCGGTGCCCAAAACCCCGCTTGCCGCCACGCTAGCGAGGGCCAGGCTGAGGGCCCCGAAGCCAGCGGCAGAGGTGGAGCAGGCCGGTCACGCGCTTGGGTTGCGGGGTGCTGCTGCGGACGGCAGGGAGGCAACGCGGGGCAGGGGTCCGCGGGGCGGTGCTGGGGCGGCTGGCGGGCCGGCGTCGGGTGCGGCCGGGGTCCTGGTGCCGCACCGCCTGGGCGTCGGAGTTGGGAGCGGCAGCGCGGGGCGGCAGTGCGCCGCAGGTGTGGCGGCGGGTCTGGGCATGGGGCGTGGGCCCGGTCGCAGCCGCGGCCCGGGCGCCGCCGTGCACGATGAAAGCAATGACAGTGGCACAGACGTTTGTGAGAGCAGCGATGGCGGCGATAGTGCAAGCAGTGGTAGCAGCGATAGCAGCAGCAGCGATGGCAGCGGCGCAAGCGGTAGCGGCGGAGGCCGGGAGACGTCCTCGGCCCTTGGCACCGACCCGGCCGCCAGCATGCAGAGCGAGGGCCTGGAAGCAGACGGCAGTGCTGACCCCGACCCCGACCCCGGCAGCAGCCTCCACCGTAGCAGCAGCGGCAGCGGCGACGAGAGCGGCAGCTCTGGAAGCAGCAGCAGCAGCGGTGACGACGGCGGCAGCGGTGCTCGTGCTGCACCTGCGGTCAGCGAAAGTGACAGTGGGAGACTGGGTGACACAAGCAGCAGCAACAGCAGCAGCGGCACGAGCTCCGGAGACAGTGAGCTGAGTGGCCCGGCGGCTGTGCGGGATGGGGGCCATGCGGACGCGGAGCCGGCGGGCGGGGCTGCGGCCGTTGGAGGTGGGAGCGGCGCCCTGGCTGAGGAAGTCTCGGATGGTACCACGGGCAGCACTGGCACAGGCAGCGGCAACCGCAGCGGGGACGATAACAGCGACAGCGACAGCGGCAATAGCGAAAGCAGAAGGGGTGAGGCGGACGGGGAACCCTCCTCCGGCACCGCTGCAGACAGCGGCGGCAGGGCAGGCCTGGCCGCTGGGGGCCCCAGCCCCGAGCGCTCCGGTGACGCTGCGGGCGGCCCGGCCGCTGGAGTTCCTCCTGCCCATGTGGGGCCCGCTCCCGCTGGACCGCCGCAGCCCCCCGCCGACACCCCTGCTGGCGGTGCAGGCCTTGACGCCGGGCTCCTGGTGGGCGTTGACATCCTCGGCGGGGCCGGGATTTCGGCTGCGCTGGCAGCAGCAGTTGCTGTTGCTAGGGTGGAGGCGCTTGGCAAGGCACATGGACGGCAAGCAGGGGTGGCGGGGCAGGGCCCGGCAGGGCATCCGGGGAGGCGAATGGAGGCGCGGACCTCACCACCAGCCGCGCAGCAGGGGGTTGCAGGGGCGGGTCCCGAGGGGAGCAAGCGCATGCCTACCCCCGGCGGCGATGGTGTCAGCTACGGTGACGGCGGTGACGGCGGCGGCGGCGGCGGCGGCGGCGGTTCGGGCGCAGCGCCTCCGCCTCGCCGCCAGGGGAAGCTAGCCCGGCGCCACGGGACCAGCGCTGCGCCCCGCCGCAGGTCGGACGTGCCGGGGGTGCAGGGCCAAGGGGTGCAGAGCCAGGGCAAGGAGCAGCCAGCGCAACAAGAGCAGCTTGGCACTGCGGAGGATGACACGCTCGGTGCGGAGGGGCGCCGCCGCCACAGCGGCCTGCCGGTGTCCCCAGCTTCGCAGCAGCAGCAGCGACAGCAGCAACAGCAGCAGCGACCGCCCGCTGATGCACTGCCGTCGCCAGCGGACAAGCGGATGCCGCCAGCAGGCAAGGCTGGGCATGGCCCCACACACGCGCCAGCGGAGGGGCCGGGCCATGTTGCATACCACCCGCTGCCGCCGCCATACGCAGCCTCTCCGTCGGCCTCGGTTGCGCAGCAGCTGTCGGCCGCTGAGGCGGTGGTACTAGCGGCGGTGGCGGCGGCGATGGGAGGGGCTCTGGAGCTGACCCCGGAGGCGGAAGGGCGTGACGGAGAGGCCCGGGAGGGTGCGGGGAGTGGCGGGCCAGCGGGGGCTCAGGGGGAGGCGCCGCCACAGGCAGCGGCGGCGGCGGCAGACGGACAGACAGCGTGCGTGCGGCGCATAGGAGAGGAGCTGCGAGCGGCCATGGGCCCTGGCCCCGCGGAGCGCCTCGTGGCTGCCCTGGCGCGTGGCGTGGCGGCCTGGGGCGGGGAGGAGGGGACTGGGCCCCCTCCCGCGGCCGTGCCGGTGAGCGCATCAGCCCGCCACGGGGGCGCGGAACGTCATTTGCACTGCGTCGTCGCACCTGAGTAGGGGCAGTCCAACGCCTCTGTGAAGAGTACCAGCGCCGTAAGGCGCGGCATTTGTCAAAAGCAGCCTTCTTAGTGGCCATAACTGTCGCTTTGCCGACGCTGCTTGCGGCTGCCCTCTGCGCAGGTGCTGGTCCGCGCGCGCTGCAGCCCCCGTGGCGCGCCGCCTGCCCACAGCTACGGCTGCGCCTTCTGCCTGCCGGGCCAGGTGCACGCCATAAAGCGGGGCCGCGCGCCGCCCAGCCTCATGTTCCTACTGTACGACCCGCAGGAGGAGGAGGGGGCGGGGGAGGCGGGGGAGTGGGAGCCGGTTGCGGAGGCAGTGGATGGCGCTGGGGAGCAGCAGCAGCAACGTGAGGGCGCAGCAGCGGGCCGTGGCGCAATGCACCACGCGGGCGGCTGCGTGCTGGAGCTCAAGCCGGGGGACTTCGTCCAGGTCGCGTCGCACGGCGCGTGCGGTGCCTACCACTGGACGCAGTGGGTGGCCGTGCGGCTGTGGGACGAGGAGGTGGAGCTGGAAGCAGACCGGAAGGCGCCAAGAGACCAGGTATGCAGGGCTGCGGTGGAGGTTCCTTATTCAAAGATGGAGAATTAGGGACGCAACAGTGCTGGTTGGTAGTTTGGTGAGCGGCAGGACCTCCCAATCCAGGCGCTGGTACCGCGCCCTGATTTAAGCCAAAGTCATGAAGTATCCATTGCCCAACCGACCCCCTGCCACCGGTGCCCACCCGCGTCTAGGCGGACGGCGGCACGTGGCTGCCGTACCGCGAGTGGCTGGAGCGGCTGCAGGGCCGCACTGGCGCCCAGCAAGGGCGGCAGCCGGAGCCGGCGGCGGCGGTGGCGGGCCGCAAGCGGCAGCGCGAGGAGGCCGCGCAGCCTCCCGCAGCCACGGCTCCCCAGCGCCAGCGCCCGGCCGCACCCGCCGCACCGCAAGCCGCGGCGGCGGCTCAGAAATCCGCTGCCCCCGCCCCAGCGCCGGCCGCCCCGCTCGCGTGCCTGGATGACGGCGACGACGATGGGGACGTAAAGGCGCCCGGGTGGGCGCAGGGGCAGGGGCGGGGCCCGGAGCACGGGGCGGGCCAGGCGGCGGCTCGGCGGCGGCGGAAGGTGTGTCCCGACACGCAGCCTGACGGGGAGGAGGAGGAGGAGAAGGAGGAGGAGGGGGACAGGGGCGGTGATGCAGGGGAGGACAGGGAGCAAGCGGGGGAGGAGCGGGAGGGACTGGGGGCAGGCACGGAGCAGGCGGAGGGCGGTGTGGGGAAGGCTGACGGGCCGCACGTCATTGGAGCCGGCGGTGCGGGGCCAGCGCCGCCGGCACCGGCACCGGCGCCGCAGCAGCGGCAGGGCCAAGCGGGGCAGCGGGGGCAGCAGGTGCAGCCGCAGGTACCAGCGCCAGTGCCACCCGCCGCGGCGGCGGCCGAGGCCGACACGGCTCTGCTGGCGGCGCTGCTGCCGCTTGACGGCGGGCCGGCCGCGGCAGAGGCGCTAGCGGGCTGGCCGCAGCGGCTGCGCGCAGCCAACCCCTCACAACCGCTGGTGGGTGGGGCAAGCATGGCATTGCTCACGTACCGTTACGTATGGAGACAGCTCCTCAGCAGCTCTACCGCCCATGTTGGCTGTACCCGGCCGTTGTAGTTGGACACTTGCAATAACCCTTCAACCCTTCAAACCCTTCAAAACTCCTGCACCACTCATCTCCGTACACGCCTAGATTAAACGGGGTCACGGGTTCAAACGCCTGGATTGCCTGCAGGCGCTGGTCGCCGTGAAGCTGCAAGGCGGCTGCAGAGGCAGTGGCGCCGACACCGCCACAGCTGCTGCTGCTGCGGCAGGGTGGCGGTATGGCATCGCCTACTGCCCGCCGGGCGTGATGCACGGCCAGCGGCAGGGAGGGGGCAAGGGGGTGCGGGTGGCTGCGGTGCAGGCCGCAGTGCGGTCAGCTGTGCGCAGACCTCCCGCTGCACCCGCTGCTGCTGCTGCTTCCGGTGGTGCAGCTGGTCCTAGCACTGGTGGCGCCGCAGGCGCGACGGCCGACGGCCCCGCAACTTCAGCAGGGTCAGAACACGTGGATTCGCGTGTGCAGGCGGCGCTGCAGCTTAAGGAGTTCTGTGCCGATGGCCGTGGGCTGTGGTGGGGTCGCGTCAAGGTGGGTGCCGGGGCGGTGGGGGCGTGGGGACGGGCAATGAGGCAGCCATGATCCCCGTATCTGGCTTCAACTCCAAGATTGCCGTATCCTGGCGCCCTAACAGAGGTTACAAGTATGCGTGGGTCAGGTCTGCTCTGATGAATGTGATGACAGCCATATGCCGCAAGCGAAGACTTACATGCCTGGTAACAAGGAACCCTGATCACCGCGCGCCCACATTCTGTAGGTGGTGGCGTGCTGCAGCCCGGAGGGTGCCGTCACCTTGCTGCCGGGCCCCTGGCCGCTGTACAACGAGTGGGCGCGCAGCGGGGCCGGAAACGGTTGCAATGGTGACGTTGCGGGGCAGAAAGGACCTGAGGCACCGGCTGGGGACGGAGGCGATGTGAAAGGCGGCGGCGGCGTGCTGGAGGGACGGGAGGGCTCTGCCGCCGGTCGCGGCCGGGGGAGGGGCCGCGGGAGGGGCAGGGGTGCATTAGGGGTCGCCACTGCAGCGGCTCCGGCAGAGGGCGCGGCGGAGCTGGCCCAACGGACGACGGCAGGCGGCAGGGGCCGTGGGAGGGGTAGAGGCAGGGGCAGGGGCAGGGGCGGAGGCGGCCGGGGAGGCAGCACCGCCGCGCCGTGGGAGCTGAGCGATGGTGACAGCGGCGACGGCAGCCACAGCAGCGACAGCGCGCTCCAGGAGAGCGATAGCGCGCCGAGCGGCAGCTCAGATGACAGTGGCAGTGACGGTGGGGACGACAGCGGTAAGAGCTCGGAAGGGTGCGGCAGGGTGAGGCCGGGTGCGGCAGCGGGTGTTGTTGGGAGGGACAGGCGCGCCAGCGGGGCAGCAGGTGGTGGGGCGGCTGTGGGGCCGGTCAGCGGAGCAGCAGCGGGCTTAGCTGGTGCTGGCGCGGAGCCCAGGCCCATACCCAAACAGGGCGTCGCGCAGGGCGTGGGCGGCCGGGGGTGCCAGGAGACAGCGGGCGGGGCACGGGGCGGGCAGCCGCACGGGGCGTGTCGTGAGGGCGGTGCGGGGCACAGCGACGGGCCCCAGGGCGACGACGGCCGGCAGGATCAGGGTCCGGGGCAGGAGGAGCAGGGCTCAGAGTCCGAGTCCGAGTCCGATGATCCTGGTGATGGTGTGCACGTGGAAGGCGGCATGGAGGTGGAGGAGGAGGCGCTGAGCGATGTCGGGGAGTCTGACGACGAAAAGGAGGAGGAGGAGGAAGAAGAGGAAGAGGAGGAGGACGCCTTTGTTGGCAGCAAGAGGAAGCGCCGCGGCAGCCGCGGCAGCGCGGGGCGCGCGCCGTCGCCCTCGGCCCTGGCCCGAGGCCGCAGCGCGCACCGGGCACTCCAGCCGCCCTCGCTGCAGGCACACGATACGCAGCCCCCGGGGAAGGAGGGCGCGGAGGAGGGGGCGGGGTCTGGCGGTGCGCCTGCCGCCGTGCTGGTGGCCGTCAACGCCGCCGCCCACCTGGGCCTGGCAGGACGCCGCAGGGGCTCGAGGAGCCCCGGGTCGGCCGCGGTGCCCCACTCCTCTGGAGGCAGTGAGGAGCTGGACGACCGGCAGGGCCAGCAGCAGCGGACGCCGTCGCCAGCGCCTGCCGGGGGCCAGCAGGGCCCTGGCGGCTCCGGTGCCGCGGCGGCTGCGGCAGCAGGGGCGATTCCTGGCGCTGAGGCAGCTGAGGCAGCGGAGACGACTGCGGGCCCCGGAGGCATGGCCCAGGCGGACCTGGCGGCGGCCCTGGCCCCGGCCCTGGCGCTGCACGCGCTGGTCAACGTGCTGGCGGGGCAGGCGGGCATGGCGGTGGGTGGCGGGAGGGGCGGGGCGGGGCGGGAGTAACGGGGCCTGGATGTACGGGTATGGTACGGCATGGCTGCTTTGGTTCGAGGAAGCGGAGCACGGAGCGCTGTGATGTCAAGTTCCAATGGTGTTTGCTGGCTCGACTCCGAGCTCGTGCGGTGTCAAGGCATCTGCCAACGTCCGTAGCAGGAATTCTTATTACGTTTGGACCGTTGCCGATGGGCCGAAACATTGTGGAGTATCGGCGTACCGGCATCGGACGAATGAGGAAGGCACACGGCCTCGCGGGGTCCTCAGGATAGCTCCAAGGCACTGTTGAGCCATGCTGGCCCATCCACCAGTTTCTGCATGCATTCCGCCCCCTGCCACACTCCCCGCAGGTTGCCGCTCAGATACCGCTACCGCCTGGCCCACCCGACGCCTCCCCTGGCGCTGTGCGCAGCGCCCAACCCACCGCCCCCTCCCGCGAGCATCCGCGGCGCCGCTCGCCCTGCTCCGCCCCCTCCACCGCCGGCCCCTGCGTCCCTGTTCTGCTGCTGCTGCTCCCCCGGGACATGGAGCACGAGCGGCAGCAGCGCCGCCGGGCTAGGGCCAGGAAGGGCCGGGCGGCGCATGGGGTGCCGTGGCCGCCGCAGCCGCAGCAGCCGCAGCGCGGCCAGCGGCCAGCCTCGGACGAAGAGGAGGAGGTGGCGGTGCGGCTGTGCGGCGACCCGCTGCTGCGTGCGCTGCCGGTGCTGCGGGTGGTGGGCGGTGGCGGGCGGGCGCTGGGGGCGTGCGGCGGCATGGCGGTGGCGGCGGTGGCGCGCGCTGGGGACCTGCCCGGCCTGCCGGAGGAGCAGGTCCACTTTTGCGGCAGCCTGCCGGCCGACGGCAGGAGCAGTGCGGGCTGCGGCACACCCTTGAGCGGAGGCGCCGTCCCCGGCCCCGGCGGCGGCGGCGGCGACAGTGGCGATGCGCTGGTGCTGCTGGACCCCGCCCTGGCCGTGGAGTGCGTGGCGGGGGGAGGCGCGGGGGTGCAGCGCCTGACGGGGCAGGGGGGACGGGAAGTGGAGGTGGAGGTGGATGCCGCGTGGGAGGAGCGGCTGCAGGTGCTCATGGTGCGTGGGGGGAAGGGAAGATGGGACTCGGGCTAGGGGAGGGTCGGAAGCGCTGCAGCGTGTCGGGAGGTAAGCACTAATGGTAATGTAGCGCCGTGAAATCTGCGTGGTTACGGGTGCGAGGGCTTGGGAAAGTACGGTGACCGGGGTGGATTTGCAGGGATAGAAGCGCGTAGTCGGCCATGCGTCGGGGTGTGTGCTCTTAGGTCCGGCACAAGTGCCGGTATGGCACCATCCTTGCAAGCCACAGCACACCGCATCGGTCACTGGTGACTAAGTAGACTAGTAGACCGCAATCTCCTTGATGTGAGCGAAAGTCACAAGTCCATGTGCTGACGCCTCCTCCGCCGTCGCCCACCTCCCTGCCCTTGCATCCCGCCCGCCCAGCGCTCCGGCCCTGCCCTGTCGTACGCTGCCTGGCGGCGCTCTCCCAGCCTCCACCTGGCCCCCGCGCTGGCCGCCACCACCCACCACGTGGCGCCCACGCAGCCGCCCAGGCCGCTGGCGTCGCCGCCGGCACCGGGGCAGCGGGGCGCGGAGGGCGGGCCGGGCCGCGCCAAGCGGCGCAGGCACAGCGGCAGCCCTGGAGGCAGCGGCAGCGGCAGCGTCGGCGCAGAGGGCAGGGGTGGGGGCCAGGGTGGGGCAGCGGGGGAGCGGGCCCCTGCCGCAGCAGCGGCAGAGGCGGAGGCGGAGATCGGTCATGGCGGTGCGCGCGGCAGTGCAGTCCCAGAGGGCGTTGGCGTAGGTGCAGGTGCAGCTGGGGACACGGCGGCCTGCCCCCAGCTGGCAGCGTGGCGGGAGGTGCTGCAAAGGGCAGCGGCGGTGGCGGCGGCGGAGGGCTGGGAAGACCCTGTTCTGTTGCTGCAACAGGCGGCGGTGGAGGGGCCGGTGGAGGGGCCGCAGCAGGGGGAGGATGACGGGGAGGGGGAGGGCGCGGGTGTGGGCTGGGGCGCAGAGGCGGGGCGGGCGCATGACAGCGACGTGGACGG
>VFQN01006855.1_pt1 | contig 12667 bp, 12 predicted proteins | sample 3512371 | NCBI WGS metagenome assembly VFQN01 (sample SAMN10412370, study PRJNA504923) | tailings metagenome | isolation source: Replicate 2 from Balatoc abandoned mine | place: Philippines: Itogon, Benguet | collected 2017-08-28
TGTCGACCATGTGTTCGAGCACGCGTGGACCGGCGATGGCGCCGTCCTTGGTGACGTGGCCGACCAGCAGCACCGCAATGCCGCGGCGTTTGGCCAGTTCGACAAGCGCCTGTGCCGACGCACGGACCTGGGTGACCGTGCCGGGGGTCGAGTCGACGGTGTCGAGCCACATGGTCTGGATCGAATCGATCACTGCGACCCGGGGTGCGTCCGGCCGCTCCAGCGAGGCCACGATGTCCCGCACCGATGTTGCGGCGACCAACTGGACAGGGGCGTCGGCGAGGCCCAGCCGCTCGGCGCGCAGCCGCACCTGGTCGACGGCCTCTTCGCCGGAGATGTAGGCACAGGCCGTGTTCTGTTTGGCCAGCGCGGCCGCCATCTGCAGCAGCAGGGTCGACTTGCCGATGCCGGGATCGCCGCCGATCAGCAGCGCGGAGCCCACGACCAGCCCGCCGCCGCAGACGCGGTCGAATTCGCTGATGCCGCTCTTGAGGCGCGGCGGCTGCGGGGTTGAGCCGGTGAGGCCCGTGAAGTCGAGCAGTCGACCCTTGCCGCGCCGCGCCATCGCGCCGCCGGCCGGGCCGGGCGCGGGGGCGGCCTCCTCGACGATGGTGTTCCACTCGCCGCAGGATTCGCAGCGGCCGCTCCACTTGGTCGTGACGGCGCCGCAGGACTGGCAGACGAAGCGCTTGAGCGGCCGCACCACGGTCAGAGTTTCCGGACCTGCATCCGGATCGGGCCCTCCGCCCGGCCATGGATGAACTGGTCGACATAAGCGTTGCCGGAGCGGTCGATGTCCGCGACCGGCCCCTGCCAGATCAGCCTGCCCTCATGCAGCATGCCGATCCGATGACCGATCTTGCGCGCGCTCGCCATGTCATGGGTGATCGAGATCGCCGTCGCGCCGAGGTCGCTGACGCATTTCACGATCAGGTCGTTGATGACGTCGGCCATGATCGGATCGAGGCCGGTCGTCGGTTCGTCGAAGAAGATGATCTCGGGCTCGCGGGCGATGGCACGGGCGAGCGCAACGCGCTTCTGCATGCCGCCCGACAGTTCGGACGGAAACAGCTCGCCGATCTCCGGGCCGAGGCCGACCGCGCCCAGTTTGGCGACGGCGACTTCGCGGGCCTGTTCGGCCGCCATGCCGTCGCTCTGGATGGGACCGAAGGCTACGTTCTCCCAGACGCGCAGCGAATCGAACAGCGCGCCGCCCTGGAACAGCATGCCGAACTTGCGCATGACGCGCGCCCGGCTGCGGTCGCTGAGACACCTTGTTTCCTCGCCGTCCACCTTGATCGAGCCGTTGTCGGGGTGCAGGAGGCCGAGGATGCACTTCAGCAGTACCGACTTGCCGGTGCCGGAGCCACCGATCACGACCATCGATTCGCCCGGCGCCACGTCGAGCTCGATCCCCTGCAGTACCTTTTTCGGCCCGAAAGCCTTGGTGACGCCATGCAGCGATATCTTGGGGGAGGCCATGAGGCGGGATCCCGTCAGCGTGCGAAGAAGGCTTCGGTGATGAAGTAGTTGAACGTCAGGATCAGGATCGAGGCCGAGACCACCGCACTCGTGGTCGCCATGCCGACGCCCTGGGCGCCGCCGCGCGACGTATAGCCGTGGTAGCAGCCCATCAGCGTGATCAGGAAGCCGAAAACCGCCGCCTTCACCAGCCCCGAGATCACATCCTCGAACTGCAGGAAGTCCATCGTGTTGCGGAGGTAGGCTGCGTCGTTGAAGTCGAGCTTGTAGACGCCGACCAGGAATCCCCCCAGCACGCCGATGATGTCGGCGATCAGCACCAGGAACGGCAGCGTGACGATGCCCGCGATCAGCCGCGGCACGACCAGATACTTGAAGGGATCGGTCGAGAGCGTGGTGAGTGCATCGATCTGCTCGGTGACGCGCATGGTGCCGATCTCCGCGGCCATCGCCGCGCCGACCCGGCCCGCAACCATCAGGCCGGCCAGCACCGGTCCCAGTTCGCGGGTCAGTGAAACCACCACGACGTTGGGGATGGCACTTTCGGCGGAGAAGCGCGCGAAGCCCGTGTAGCTCTGCAGCGCGAGCACCATGCCGGTGAAGATCGCGGTGAGGCCGACCACGGGCAGCGAGTAGTAACCGATCTCGATGATCTGCCGCAGGATCTGCTGACGGTACCAGGGCGGCTGCACGGCCTGGCGGATGGCCTGGAAGGCGAAGGCCGTCACGCTGCCGATGGCCGCGAGAAAGGCGAGCGTCATGCGCCCCAGCATCGTGACCAGAGGTATGCTCACGCCGTCTCTCCTGCGTCTTCGGCCGGACTGCCGGCATATCCGTCGACATAGGCGCGATGGTAGCGCCGGCCGAGCGCGGTCATGATCTCGTAGGCATTCGTCCTGGCATGGTCGGCGAGATCGTCGGGCGTGAGATGCGGACCCAGCACCTCGACCATGGCGCCGGGCTGGCACTCGGCTTCCGGCACGTCGGTCACGTCGATGGTCACGAGATCCATGGAGATGCGACCGATCACGGGCACGGTGTGCCCGGCGAGATGTACATGGGTGCGGTTGACGAGATTGCGGAAATAGCCGTCCGCGTATCCCACTGCAATCGTCGCGATTCGGCTCGGTCGCGCCGAGCGCCAGGCGCCGCCATAGCCCACCGTCTGGAACGCATCGATGCGGCGGGTCTGCAGGATATGGGCATGCAGCGTCACGACGGGCAGCATCGGGTTCGGTTGGCCGGGGAGGGGATTGATGCCGTACAGCGCTGCACCCGGGCGCAGCAGGTCGAAGTGGAAGTCCGGGCCCAGGAAGATTCCCGAGGAGTTCGCCAGCGAGGTCGGCGCACCCGGCATGGCGCGCACGAAGGTGCGGAAGCGCGAGAGCTGCTCGCCGTTGACCGGGTTCGAGGTGTCCTCCGATGCGACGAGGTGGCTCATGATGAGGGCCAGCCGCAGGCCGCGCAGCCGGCCACGCTCGTTGATGAGCACCTGCGCGTCCTCTGCGGAAAAGCCCAGCCGGTGCAGGCCGGTGTCGAGATGCACGACCGCATCGAGCGCCCGGTTGAAGCGCTGGGCGGCGGCGCGCCAGGTGTTGAGCTGCGCGAGGTGATTCAGCACCGGGATGAGGCGGTGCTCGATGAAGTCGGGCTCGGTGCCGGGAAGGAGCCCGTTCAGGACATAGATCGGCGGTTCGGGCAGAACGCGGCGGAGCGCAATTCCCTCGTCGATATGGGCCACGAAGAAGTGGCGGCAGCCCTCGGCCGCCAGCCGGGCGCCGACCACGGCGGCGCCAGTGCCGTAGGCATCCGCCTTGAGCACGGCCGCGCAATCGACCTGGCGGCCAGTGGCGCGCCCGGCGTCGCGCAGCCCGCGCCAGTTGGCCGCGATCGCGCCCAGGTCGATGGAAAGGATCGCGCCGGCCCGCCGGGCCGCGTCGTCGTCGCCGGAAATTGACACGTCGTGACCTTAGAACGCCGGTACGGGCTCGTCAGCACCGACATCGAGATTGCCGAACTTCGTGAACTGTCCTTCGAACGACAGGCGCACGATGCCGGTCGGGCCGTGGCGCTGCTTGGCCACGATGACTTCGGCCTTGCCGTAGGTTTCCTCGCAGCGCTGTTTCCAGGCGTCATGGCGTTCGTTGAACTTCTGGTCGCTCTCCTCGGCGCGCCGCGCCGGTTCGGTGCGGGTCAGGTAGTATTCTTCACGGTAGACGAACATGACCACGTCGGCGTCCTGCTCGATCGAGCCCGATTCGCGAAGGTCGGCGAGTTGTGGGCGCTTGTCCTCGCGCTGTTCGACGGCGCGGGAGAGCTGCGACAGGGCGATCACCGGAACGTCCAGCTCCTTGGCCAGCGTCTTCAGCCCGCGGGTGATCTCCGAGACCTCCTGGACCCGGTTTTCCTGTCGGCTCTTGCCCGACGGATTGAGCAGCTGGAGGTAGTCGACGATGATCAGACCGAGACCGTGCGTCCGCTTCAGCCGGCGGGCGCGGGTGCGCAGCGCGGCGATCGACAGGGCCGGGGTGTCGTCGATGAAGAAGTTGAGGTGCTCGAGTTCGTGGCTGACGTTCAGCACCCTGTCGAACTCGGTGCTGTTCATCTCGCCCTTGCGGATCTTCTCGGAGGAGAGTTCGGCCTGCTCGGACAGCATGCGGGTCGCGAGCTGCTCGGCGGACATTTCCAGCGAGAAGAAGCCGACGACGGCACCGTCGACGGCCTTTGGGTGTCCATCGACGATCTCCTCCCGATAGGCCTTTGCCGCATTGAAGGCGATGTTGGTGGCCAGGGCGGTCTTTCCCATCGACGGGCGGCCGGCGAGGATCAGGAGGTCGGACCTGTGCAGGCCGCCCAGCAACTGATCGAGCTGGAACAGGCCGGTGGCCACCCCGGTGAGCTTGCCTTCGCGACCATAGGCTGCTTCGGCGGCGGTCATGGCTTCGGTGAGGGCCATGCGGAAGGGCTTGAAACCGCCTTCGGTCTGACCGGTCGTCGCGAGGTCGTAGAGTTTCTTCTCGGCGACCTCGATCTGTTGCAGCGCGGTCTCGTCGACGTCGCCGGAGAAGGCACCGTTCACGACGTTCTCGCCGAGATCGATGAGCTGGCGGCGGAGGTAGAGATCGTGGACGGCCCGACCGAACGCCCCTGCGTCGATCACGTGCACGGAAGCTGCGGCGAGCCGGGCGAGGTAGGCCGCGCCGCCGGCTTCCTTCATCGCCGGATCCTGCTCGACATAGGTCTTGAGCGTGACGGCGCTGACGACCTGGCCGCGCTCGATCAGGCGCGAGAGCGAATCGAAGAGCTTGCCGTGCAGGGGATCCGCGAAGTGTTCGGGGCGCAGGAACTCGGCCACCCGCTGATAGGCGGCATTGTTGACGAGGATGGAGCCGAGCAGCGCCTGCTCCGCTTCGAAGTTGTGCGGCGGTTCGCGCAGGCGGGCGTCGTCGGCGCCTGGCAGGCGCATGACGTTCGAGGTGTCTTTGAGCGGCTCCATCGTATTGTCTTTGCCCAAGATGGGAGGGGGATCACAGTGCAAAGAACGCGCACAGCGAGCTTATCCAGAGCGTAGCGAGGATAGGTCGCTAGTCGGCCGCCATGGATCCCGCGACGTTCTTCAGGCGTTCTTCGGTGACCATATAGTCGCGAACGAGCGGTACCGCATCCTGGCGCCGGGCGATCTGTATCTGGAAGACCATCTGGTTCATGTAACGGAAGGCGACCTCGCAGCCAGCAAGGTAGAATTCCCACATCCTGCAGAAGCGATCGTCATAGCCGGCAAGCTGCTTGATCTGCCCGCGGTTGGCCAGGAACCGCTGCCGCCAGTGACGCAGGGTTTCCGCATAGTGCAGCCGGAGCACTTCGATGTCGGTTACCCAAAGTCCGGCTTTCTCGATCGCTGCAAGAACCTCGGACAGGGCGGGCGTGTACCCGCCGGGGAAGATGTACTTGCGCAGCCAGGTGTTGGTACCGCCCGGCGGTTCCATCCGCCCGATCGAGTGCAGCAGCATCACCCCGTCGTCCGCCAGCAGGTCCTTCACCTTCCGGAAATATTCGAGATAGTGGGCCGAGCCGACATGCTCGAACATGCCGACCGAAACGATCCGGTCGTAGCGACCCGGCTCCTCGCGGTAGTCGAGCAGTTTGAAGCGAACGCGGTCTGCGATGCCGGCATCTGCAGCGCGGCGGCTTGAGAGGCCGTGCTGTTCCCGCGAGAGCGTGACGCCAGTCACGTCGACGCCGAACGAGCGGGCCAGGTACAGTCCCATGCCGCCCCATCCCGAGCCGATGTCGAGCACCTTCTGGCCGGGCTTCAGCAGCAGCTTCGTCGCGATGTGCAGCTTCTTGTCGGCTTGCGCGATCTCGAGCGACTCGCCGCCGGTCCTGAAATAGGCACAGGAATATTGCCGATCTGGATCCAGGAAGAAGTCGTACAGTTCTCCCCTCAGGTCGTAGTGGTGTGCCACGTTCTTCTGGGCCGTGCCGACGGGATTGTATTGCTCCAGCACGCGCAGCCACCGCTGGAGCGCGTAGGACCAGCGCATCAAGGCCGTGGAATCGACGGCGGCCATGTTGCGCCCCAGAAGGTCGAGCAGGTCGTAGAGATCGCCCCCTTCGACGGTCAACCGACCGTCCATGTAGGCCTCGCCCAGGGCCAGTCGGGGCCGCAAGGCCAGGCGGATGCCGGTCCACCAGTCATGGACCCGCATGGTCACTGTAGGACCGGCTTTCGCGCCCTTGATCTCATGCGACCGACCGGCTTCATCGATGATTGTCAGTTGGCCTTCGCTCACGACCCGGGCAAGGACCTGCGCCAGCAGCACGACCGATCACTCCAAGTTGTCGTTCTAGGAATGTTAATCCCATCCGCTTTTTCGACGCAAAGGGGTGCCTGCGCAAAATTTGCAGTAGGCTAATGTGAATAAATCGCATTTGGATTGCCATTGTTCACCGCTGATGATATCGGGCCATTGATACTCAATCGCACCGGAGGAAGACGTGAAGAGACGCGCGCTCGTGAAGACTGGCCTGGCTTTCGGCTCCGGTGTGTTCATCGCCCGACGGGCCTGGGCACAGGGCGGCACGCTCAATCTCTATTCGGCCCGCCACTACAAGACCGACGAGGCGCTGTACGGCAATTTCGCGGACCTCACGGGCGTCAAGATCAACCGCGTCGATGCCGAGCCCGATCCGCTCATCCAGCGTCTCCGCACCGAAGGCGACAAGAGCCCGTGCGACGTGTTCATCACGGTCGACGCCGGGCGCATCGAGCGGGCCCGGGAGATGGGGCTGCTGCAGGCGACCGACTCGGCCGTCCTGGCCAAGGCGATCCCCGCGCACCTGCGCGATCCCGACAATACCTGGTTCGGCTTCTCCAAGCGGGCCCGCGTCATCGTTTTCAACAAGGAGAAGATGCAGGCGGCCGCCGCTCCGCAGAACTACGAGGACCTCGCCGATCCGAAGTGGAAGGGTAAAGTCCTCATTCGCTCCTCGGGCAACATCTACAATCAGTCGCTCACCGGCTCGATCCTCGCGGCCGACGGTCCCGAGAAGACTGAAGCCTGGGCCAGGGGCGTCGCGGCCAACATGGCGCGACCGCCGCGCGGCGGCGACACTGACCAGATCAAGGCCGCCGCGGCCGGCGAGGGGGATGTCGCCGTCGTCAATACCTACTATTTCGTGAACCTCATGCGCTCGGCGAAGCCTGAGGACCGCGAAGTCGTCGCCAAGCTGGGCGTGATCTTCCCGAACCAGACCAACCGCGGCACCCATGTGAACCTGAGCGCTGGTGGCATTGCCAAGCACGCGCCGAACAAGCAGGCGGCGGTAAAGTTCCTCGAATACCTGGTGTCGCCGCAGGCCCAGAAGTATTTCGCGGACGGCAACTCGGAATATCCGGTCGTGGCCTCGGTCGAGCTTTCGCCGCAACTCAAGGCCCTCGGAACGTTCAAGGAGGATCAGCTCAACGCCCGCGTGTTCGCCCAGAACAACGGCGAGGCGCTGAAGATCATGGACAGGGCCGGCTGGAAGTAGGTCGGCCCGACGCCGCCACCGTACGGCTGAGGAGGATCACCGGTGCAAGCGACACGGTGACGATGAGAATAGAACCGACGGCCGCCTGCGCGAGGCGCTCGTCGGATGCGAAACGGTACACCCCGACGGCCAGCGTATCGAAGTTGAACGGCCGGATCAGCAGGGTGGCCGGCAGCTCCTTCAGGACTTCGACGAAGGCCACGATAGCGGCCGTGAGGGCCGGCGCGCGTAGCATTGGCAGATGGATGCGCCACAAGACGTCGCGTGGCCTTGCGCCGAGGATCCGCGCGCTCGCGTCCATGGCCGGGTCGATCGCGGCGAGCCCGGGCGCGACGTTGGCCATGCCCACGGCGAGGAAACGAACCGTATAGGCGACGAGCAGAGCGAAGGCGGTGCCGCTCAGCAGCAGGCCGCTCGGGACGCCGAGCACCTGGCGCGAGAGCAGGTCGAGGCCGTGATCGGCGAAGGCCAGCGGCAGCAGCACGCCGACGGCAATGACCGCGCCGGGAATGGCGTAGCCAAGCGAGGCGAAGGCGATGGCGCGGCGGACCAGCCGACGGCGGACGAGACGCCCTGCATAGCTCAGGAACAGCGCCAGACCGACGATGATCGCGGCCGCTAGCGTCGCGAGGATCAGGCTGTTCAAGGCGTGGCCGATGAACTGCTGGTCGGTCATCGCCACGCCGGACGACAGGGCGAGCTGCGCGAGGTGCGCCGTCGGCACCACGAAGCCCAGCAGAATCGGCAAGGCGCAGGCCGCGAAGGCGGCAAGACCTGCGCCGAGGGAAAGCTGCACCGGCTCGGCGACGTAGCGCAGGTTCGAGGCGATGGTGAACCGCGCCCGCCCCCGCGACCGGTATTCGACCGCAACGAGGGCGACCGCAATCAGGATGAGGACCATCGAGAGCTGTGCCGCCCCCTCCCGGTTGCCCATGCCGTACCAGGTTCGGTAAATCGCCGTGGTAAAGGTGTGGATGCCGAAATACTGGACGGTCCCGAAGTCGGCGAGGGTCTCGAGCAGGGCGAGGGCCGCGCCTGCGGCGATGGCCGGGCGGGCGAGTGGCAGGCCGATGCGCAGGAACGTGCGCCATGGACCGTTGCCGAGGATGCGGCTCGCCTCGAGCAACGACTGGGACTGCGCAAGGAACGCCGCGCGCGCGGCGAGATAGACGTAGGGATAGAGGACCAGCGTGAAGAGCAGGGCGACGCCCCGGGATGACCCGAAGTCGGGAAACCAGTAGTCGCCGCGACTCCATCCCATGGCGGCGCGCAGCGCCGACTGGAGCGGACCGGCAAAGGTCAGCAGGTCAGCATAGGCATAGCCGATAATGTAGGTCGGCATGACGAGCGGCAGCAGCAATGCCCATTGAAGCATCCGGCTCCCGGGAAACCGGCACGTCGTCACCAGCCACGCCGTGCCGGTGCCGATCACGACCGTTCCGAGCCCCACGCCGACCAGCAGCACCATCGTGTTGCCTGCGATGTCGCGGAGCTGCGTCTCGGCGAGGTGACGCCAGAGTTCGCCCTGGTCGCTGAAGAGGCTGGAGGCAATCCCGAGCAGAGGCAGCGCGACGACGGCCGCCACGGCGACGGCGCCCAGGCGCCAGATCATGGATTCACCAAAAGAAAACGCATGCCATCGCGGTGCGATGGCATGCGTTCGAAGACCAGCGCAGTGCCTGTCGGCACGCGCGTTACTTCTGGTCGGCCGGCGTTTCCTCGGCCGCAGCCTCGGCAGTCTCGCCTTCGCCCTCGGCAGCCTCGGCCGACTTGGCCTCGAACAGCGCGGCGGCCTGATCGGCGGCACGCTGGGCGGCTTCCGCCGCTTCCATGGCCGCGCGCTCGGTCTCGGCGACCAGCCTGCCGCCCTTGGCGAGGAACTCGGCCTCTTCGGCAGAGCGGGCGACCAGCACGGAGATCTCGACCACGACTTCCGGATGGAGGTGGATCTTGATCTTGTGCTCGCCCAGCGCCTTGATCGGCTTGTCCAGTTCGACTTGGCTGCGCTCGATCTTCACGCCCTGGGTGGCAGCGCCGTCGGCGATGTCACGCGAGGTAACCGAACCGTAGAGCTGGAGGGCCTCCGAGGCCTGGCGGATGATGGTGACCTTGAGGTCGCCCATCTTGGCCCCGACCGCTTCGGCTTCCTGGCGACGCTCGAGATTTTGAGCCTCCAGGACCTTACGCTGCGATTCGAAGTAGGTGATGTTGTCCTTGGTCGCGCGCAGCGCCTTCTTCTGCGGCAGGAGGAAGTTGCGGGCGAAGCCGGGCTTCACCTTCACAACATCGCCCATTTGGCCGAGCTTCGGCACGCGTTCGAGCAGGATGACGTTCATCGGCATGATTGCGTCTCCCGACTAGGCGATGAGGTAGGGCAGGAGCGCCAGGAAGCGGGCGCGCTTGATCGCCTGGGCGAGTTCGCGCTGCTTCTTTGACGAGACCGCGGAAATGCGGCTCGGTACGATCTTGCCGCGTTCGGAAATGAAGCGCTGCAGGAGGCGCACGTCCTTGTAGTCGATCTTCGGCGCATTTGCGCCGGAGAACGGGCAGCTCTTGCGGCGGCGGGTGAACGGACGACGCTGGGCGCTCATGCTTCTTCTCCCGTGTCAGAGGCGGGGGCAGCACCGCCCTCGTCGCCGAAGCGCGAACGCTCGCGACGCGGCGGGCGATCGCCCCAGCGGTCGCCACGATCGCCGCCCGGTCGGTCCGACTTCTCGGCGCTGCGCACCATGATGGCGGACGGGCCCTCTTCGAGCTCGTCGACCCGCACGGTCATGTAGCGGATGATGTCTTCGTTGATCGACATCGTGCGCTCCAGCTCCTTCACGGCCGCCGCGGGGGCGTCGATGTTGAGCAGGGTGTAGTGACCCTTGCGGTTCTTCTTGATGCGGTAGGTCAGCGAGCGCAGGCCCCAGTACTCCTTCTTGGAGACGGTGCCGCCCAGGCTGGCGACCAGTTCGGAGAACTGGGTGGTCAGAGCCTCCACCTGCGTCGTCGCAACGTCCTGACGCGCAATGAAGACATTCTCGTAGAGTGCCATGTAGATTCGGCTCCTTATGGCTGTTAGCGACCCGGAGTTCCGAAGAACCGCCCGGATCTAGCCGCCCCACGCGGAATGCACCGGGCGGCAAGGAGATCGGGGCCGACTGAGGCCCCGAAGAGGCGCGGTTATACAGGCACGCGGCCTGAAAGCAAGTATTCCCCGCGCGGCTTGACTGCATTCGTTACGCCGGTATGACTGCCCCAATTCGAGCCGAAATCAGGGGAAAACGCGCATGAGTCGGGCTTTTGTCTTTCCGGGACAGGGATCGCAGGCCGTCGGCATGGGAGCCGACCTCGCCGGCGCCTTTGCCACAGCCCGGGAGGTATTCGGCGAGGTCGACGAGGCGCTGAAGCAGAATCTGTCGAAGCTGATGCGGGAGGGGCCGGAAAGCGACCTGGTCCTGACCGAGAACGCCCAGCCGGCCCTGATGGCCGTGAGCGTCGCGGTCACCCGGATTCTGGAAAGGGACGGGGGCAAGCCTCTGTCGGCGCTCGCCGCCTATGTGGCGGGCCACTCGCTCGGCGAGTATTCGGCGCTTGCCGCGGCCGGAGCTCTCACGCTGCCTGATGCGGCGCGCCTCCTGAAGCTGCGGGGGCAGTCGATGCAGAAGGCCGTGCCAGTCGGCGTCGGCGCCATGGCGGCCTTGCTCGGGATCGAGCTGGAGGCTGCTCAGGATGCCTGCAAGGAAGCGGCGCAGGGAGAGGTCGTCGCGGTCGCCAACGACAACGGTGGCGGCCAGATCGTCGTCAGCGGCCACAAGGGGGCGGTCGAGCGGGCCATCGAGGCCGCCAAGTCGCGAGGTTGCAAGCGTGGCATGATGCTGCCGGTGAGCGCTCCCTTCCATTGCCCGCTGATGCAGCCGGCCGCCGATGCGATGAAGGTCGCGCTGGAGGAAGTGGTGATGATGCCGCCGCGCGTGCCGCTCGTCTCCAATGTGCTCGCTTCGGAACTCAGCGACCCGGGGACCATCAAGCTGAGGCTGGTGGAACAGGTCACCGGCCTCGTACGTTGGCGCGAAGGCGTGCAGTATATGAGGGTCAAGGGCGTCGAGGCGTTGGTTGAATGCGGCAGCGGCAAGGTCCTGTCGGGGCTCGTCAAGCGCATCGACAAAGAGATGGCCGGACTGGCCCTGAATACGCCGTCCGACATCGAAGCCTTCCTGAAGACGGCATAAGGAGAGAGTGCCATGTTCGACCTGACCGGCAAGGCCGCTCTCGTGACCGGTGCGTCCGGGGGAATCGGCGGGGCGATTGCGCGTGCCCTGCACACGCAGGGCGCCACCGTCACCCTGTCGGGCACCCGCGCCGAGGCACTGGAAGAACTCAGAGCCTCACTCGGGGAGCGGGCCCACGTGGTCGCAGCCCGGATGGACGATCCGGCCGACATCGACCGGCTCGCCAAGGAGGCGGAAACGGTCATGGGCGGCAAGCTCGACATTCTCGTCAACAATGCAGGGATCACCCGCGACAACATCTCGATGCGTATGAAGGACGAGGAGTGGGAAAAGGTCCTGCAGGTCAACCTGACCGGGACCTTCCGCCTGACCCGCGCGGCAATGCGCGGGATGATGAAGCGGCGCTTCGGCCGGGTCGTCAACATAACCTCGATCGTCGGCGTCACCGGCAATCCCGGACAGGCGAATTATGCGGCGGCCAAGGCCGGTCTGATCGGTATGTCCAAATCGCTGGCGCAGGAGCTTGCATCGCGCGGCATCACCGTGAACTGCCTCGCACCGGGTTTCATCGCCACGCCGATGACCGACGTTCTGACCGACGACCAGAAAAAAGCCATTCTGGGGCGCGTGCCTGCCGCCCGGCTCGGTACGCCCGAGGAGATTGCGGCCGGCGTGGTCTATCTCGCCAGCGATGAGGCAGCCTACGTCACCGGTCAGACCCTTCACATCAACGGCGGGATGGCCATGATCTGAGGCTCAGGCCTACAAGTGCCTGATTCTGTGGGCTTTTCGGACCTAGCCAATGGTACGGGAGCTATGTTAAGAGCCCGGCATTCGCCAACCCCCTGGCGACCGGAATTTGTTGGATACACGGGAAGGATAAGAAAATGAGCGATATTGCCGAGCGCGTTAAGAAGATCGTCGTCGAGCATCTC
>VFQN01006856.1_pt1 | contig 12665 bp, 20 predicted proteins | sample 3512371 | NCBI WGS metagenome assembly VFQN01 (sample SAMN10412370, study PRJNA504923) | tailings metagenome | isolation source: Replicate 2 from Balatoc abandoned mine | place: Philippines: Itogon, Benguet | collected 2017-08-28
ACGGCGTGCTGTAGCCGGGTGTGAAATGCTGACGGCAGGGCGGACGACCAAACCAACGCAAGGGTTGTGGCGCGGCAGGGCCGAATGGCGCGTGTGGCTCGAGTGCCAGGATTAGGCTCCTAGCTGTATACCTACATTGCCATTCTATGTTGTTTCTCCAGGACATATGCTGGTAGCTCGTGTGCGTTGCCTGTGGCTTTTCAGCAGCTGTGGGGCTGCCGCTCAGGTGCACGCTGGGTTGGGCGGCATGGCTGTGCGGTGTGGGTTGCACAATTATTGCTGGCGGGACGATACTGCTGAACCCTAGCGCGGGTTCATGTACCATGCATGGGGTTGCCGATAGCGCTGTTGAGCACTTCCGGGTGCACCTGTTTGTGTACGTTTGAGGACGGTGGCAGTTCGGGCCCCTCCAACGACTTCCGACACCAGGATACCAGCCAACTGCTGGCGAGCCGCTGAGTACCAATATACATACACCAGTCAAACGGCACGTGCGTATCAAGCAGCTAAGGCGGATGCACGCATACCTCTGCTGACCATGGGTTGACAAGCAGGGGATGCACGACGTAGCGCAAGTCACTTTACACACGTTGCGTCCCATGGGGCAAGGGGATCGTAAGCTGTTTCTTCATCCGACCTCTGATGATCGCTTCTCCATGCACTGGATGTGCCTCAGACGCTGTGAAGGTCCCGAGGCGCCAGCGTTAGGCGCCCCAAGAAGAGCGCGTCCGTCTGCTGGCTGTTGTCTCCGGAACCAACCAGGGCCGTTACAGCAGCCAGAGAGCCGGTTACAGCAGCCTGATTATTACTTGAACATCGAGTTGGATACGTTACACTGAGCACTGTGAGCGGACAGCAGCACAATTTCAGCTGAGCCCTGCTCTAGGTGATCACAGGCAGGGTGACAGGTGCGTCCATAGCCTACAGTAGCTCATCCTCGCCGAGGTATCAAAATCACCCTCTACATACTGACATTAAATAAGCATTCTCGGTCCGCGGCGTAACGAGCAGCATGAGTGGAGCGAAATCCTTGAAGTGTGGCATCTGCGGGGCACTTCTACGCAATGTGGCCGAGGCACAAAACCATGGCGAGATTACGGGACACTCTTCATTTGAGGAGACGACTGAAGTGGTGAGGCTTCCCGAACGACCTGGTCCTCGCGCGTCGTGGCGATCGTGTCGCTTCGCGTGATGCAAGCAGTGACCAAGTTGGCTACTAACAGTTCAATTGATTACATGCATAACTCAAATGATCACTTAAGGAGGGCAGCCAACGCGGAGCCTCGCTGCACCCCTGGTTGCCGCATGGACCCCACGTTGCTGAACCCTGTGGTTTGGACATGGCACGCTGCTCCTTACCCAGTTATGCCCAACACCGGTGTCGCTGCCACGCAGATCAAAGTCATGAAGTGCACGGCATGTGGCAAGCCCTGCCGCACGGACGCTGAGCGGGACATGCACAAGCGCTTCACAGGGCACACCGAGTTCGTGGAACAGGTGGGCGTAGCCATAGCGTCACTTCCCCTTTCTCATCCACACACCAAGTTGCTGCTCGCGCCACCCCCACCTACTTTGCAGATGCTGGCAGGGGCGCCATCAGCCAACGGCTCCCCCGTATCAACGCGCCCTGTCACGTGTCATGCAGCGCCACGTAACCGGCACTCCACCGACCTACATCCGCCCCAACACCCTACCGCGTCCCGGCCCCTGGCACGCACCCGCTGGCCGCACTCCTCCTCCCATGCACCATGCACTATGCTCGCCCCCGGTGGGGCACTCTCGGTGTCCACCATTTCTTCCGGCTGATACAACGCATCCGCCGCACCCTTCCACACGCACGTCCTTTGCCAATTCAGACCACTGCACGGCTCGTTTCACACACACCTTACTTTATGCCTCTCCCCAGGTGGAGGATGGCACTCTCAACACGGAGCAGCAGATGAAGGAGGCGCAGGACGCAATGGACGAGGACGCAGACATTCTCCGCGCAGCGATGGGCAAGCCCCCAAAGGCAAAGCCAGCGGCAGCTGCAGGGGAGGGCGATGCGGGTGCCGGCGGGTCCGGGCAGGAGATGGTGGGTGGGGGATGACGGGTGAGGGCCGGGAGGCCTCCTGGAAGCGGCAGGGCGGGCAGCAGGCGAGGTGATGGGGGTGGAAGGGGCCTGCCGGCCGGGGTCCTGTGAGCTCCGTTGCCGGTAAGGGCCGACAGGGAGTAGGAAGGCCGCTCGGAAGATCTGCGACAGTGACGGGCTGAGGAGGGGCAGGCCGGAAACAGGGGGCCTGGTCTCTGTGCTGTCGTCACATGCCCTTGGGCAGCGCCACCGTGGACGGAACAAGTGGTGCACCGTGGCTTCAGGGACAGGCTGCAACGCTGGTTGTCCTCTGCTTGTGTTGCAGGTGGAGGCGGAGGTGTCGGAGCAGCTGCTCAAGGAGATGGAGGAGATGGGCTTCCCAAGGTGCGGCAGGGGGGGCTCCACTGTGAGAGTGACGGCAAACGGCGTGCCTCTCATCCTATGCTGCACGCTATATGCATTTTGGCACCCCTACGCCTTTCTCCCTGGACATTCACCCGCGCCCTTCTTATAACCCTCATGCCCCGGCCCGGCCTTGTCCGTTACCCTACCCCTACCCCGCCCCCACCCCGCCGCTACCCTTGCACATCAGGAACCGCTCTGTGCGCGCGCTGTGGCACTCCAACGCCGTGACGGGCGTGGAGGCTGCCGTCAACTGGCTGCTGGAGCACGAGGCGGACCAGGGGCTGGACGAGCCGCTCATGGTCTCCAAGGTGGGGGACAGGGTTGGGCGCTAGGTGCGGTGGGGTGGGATGCCGGCCGGACGGCGCGGGTTGCGGGCGCATGGAAGCGGCGAGGGTGCGATCCCCCAACATGAGATGGCGTCCAAAGCGGCAGGAAGGCGTGGCACTGCATGAGAAGGCCTGAACAGGATTGCTCTTGACCCCAGGACGCCCTTGAGCCTCAGTTTCATGACAGGGCCGCTGTTTTGGGCACGCCCGCAGCATTCCGTGTCTACCACTGCGCGTCTAGCTGTGCAGGGACCTTTCACCATTCTCCTTCCTCCTAGTACACCTGTCTGTACTCTTGAATCCTACGGCGTGCGTCCTCGTTTTCCTGCTTCTCCCATCTTCTCGCACAGGCTGAGCTGGCCCGGCGCAAGGGCGAGGGCATGGAGGGTGTGGAGGGCGCGGGGGCGGAGGGCGAGGGCAGGGAGCCGGTGGACCCCGTGGAGGCGCGGAGGAAGGCGGAGGAGCTGATGCGGAGGGCGCGGGAGAAGCGCGAGAGGGAGGAGAAGGAGCTGGTGGGTGTGGAGGTGGCCGGTGGGTGTGGGTATGGGCGGGTCCAGGAGTCGGAGGGGAGTGTGGGGCAGGGAGTGCATTATGGTACGGGAAAGGTGGTGGGGGCGTGGGCGATGGCAGCTACTTGGGAAGGGAGTTCCGCTTTGCTAGGGGACTGGCGGTGTGTTGAAGTGGGGGTTGGCTGTGCAACAGCAGTACGGCACGAGCGTGGAGCGCACATCCCAGGCGGGCGGGGCTTTGGGGGCATCCTGTGCGCCATGCAAACGCACTTACGTGGTGTGAAAGATATCATGGCAACTTTGCTTCCCTTGGATTCACTGCAGGAGCGGCAACGTGAGCTGGAGCGCATCCGGGCGGGCAAGGAGATGCAAAAGGTACTCGGAGTGCAGCGTTGTCGACGTTGCGCGACAGACAACCAGTTGTTATGAAGTGCTGCCGGCTTCTGCATGTGGGGCCTGCCTCTGTTGACAAGGTTTCGCTCAGTTTAGGGCTTGCCAACGGTGCGATGTACCGCTGCGTCAGAGGTTGGTGTGCCTTTCCTTTTGCAGCTGAAGGAGAAGGAGGAGGAGATGGCGCTGAAGAGGATTGCGGAGGTGAGAGAAGGGCACCAAGCGGCCCAGGGGAAGCGGGCTAGGGGTAGGGGCATGTTGTGGGTGGCGGGGGCAAGGCAGGGCATGGCCGGGAGCGGTTGGTGCACGCGGGCAACGCAGGGGACGGGGAGTCTTAACGACGGGCAACAGGCAACGCAGGCACGGCGCTATAGCGGCGGTACACGTAACGGAAAGGCCGGACGTTTGCACGGCCGCGGCTCCTGGCCCGGGGTTCGGCGGCGGGGTGCTGCCGATGCGGCCCCGCGCTGCGTACCCAGTCCCCTACAAACGGTTGCACTCGCGTCGTAGTCGTGTATGCACCCCGTGCGCTGTGCAAGCTTTCGTTGTGGTCTTAGCTCAGGCTTCCGCCCGCTCGTGCGCTGCGGGGAAGCTCAGCATGTGGCGCTGCACCCGCCTGTGCTCTCCACCCACACCCCGTACTCGCACCCGTACCCTTAACCTCATCTTCACACCCCACCAGCAACGGCGGCGTGAGAAGGAGGAGGACGCGCGCGCCCGCGAGGCGCTGCGGCGCAAGCTAGAGGAGGACCGCAAGGAGCGGCGGAGGAAGCTGGGGCTGCCGGAGGAGCTGACGGAGGAAGAGGAGGTGGGGGCCCGGGGTGTGGGGCCGGGGCACTTAGGGAGGTGTAGGAGCTTGCGTTTGTGCGGCACGTCCTGTCAGCGTTGAGGGGGCGGTAGGAGCAGCGTGTGAGGGCACGTAAGGAGGTTGTGGAAGGGCAGTTGGGTGGGTGCAGGGTGCCGGCGGCGGGTGTTAAGGGCTAAGCGAAGCCGATGCAGGCAGTAGATAGGGGGGAGGGCCTGCGGATGGTCAGGGCAGGACGAATGAGCTGGCACTGGCTTGGGTGATGCGGCGCTTAGGCTTCATAAGCTGCTGACGGCGCGCGATGCTGTCCATACGGTGTACGACACGCTGCCTTTCCGTCCCGTGTTGTGTACGGCAGGCGCGCGAGGCGGAGAAGCGCAAGAAGCAGGAGGAGGAGGAGGCCGCAAAGAAGGCTTTCAACTACGTCAAGCCTGTGTCGAGTGAGCTGGGGAACAGGAGCAGGAGCATACGGAGCGGCCGGCGCGAGCTGCGGGGGGCGCGCCTGTGACATTTGTGCAGAGTGTTCCGGGGCAAGGGAGCTACGCGGGCAGGGGGCATGTCGGGACCAGGGTCACGGTGATGTACTGGGCTAGTTGCATGCTTGTGTGCTTTCCAGCGTTTGGCCCCCTGCCCCGTTCCTGCACCCCACCCGGAATGTACAGGTGCAGCTGCCCACGTGTCCTAGCACATGTGCACCTTTGCCTCTCTGCTCGCTCCTGTCCGGCGCTGCGCACCACCTGATGGACATGATTCGGGTCCCGTCCTTAGGATCGGTCAAGAACCGAACGCTGTCAGCAAGATCTTGATAAGAAATGTTCCTGCCGCATGTTCCCCTGCTTTCAACACCGCAGCGCTGGCCAAGCTGCGCACCCAGCTAGTGGACCTCAAAAAGGCCAGCACCGGCGGGTCGGGCGTGGGGGAGGAGGCGTTCAAGACCGCCTGCGCAACCATGCTCAAGTGAGTGGGCCTGCGCGTGTGCCATACTGGTGCTTACGGGTTACCTACAGGTGTGTGGGGCTGTTGGGTCATTCCAGTGGGGGCGAGCGGTGTTGGCCGGTGGGGCAAGCGTGGAGGGCAGCCGGTTAACGGGCGCGGTGAGGTCAGGTGCAGGAGTGCTGCAGGGGTAAATGCGCTGGCCTTGGGCGTTGCCCACCACCGCAATGGACCGCACCGGACGGTTTGATTGTTGAAGCGGTATTGGGCTGCTGCGCACACGCTAGGCACTTAGCATCCGTCGTTGTAGCAACCCCGATACACCGCGTCCTGCGAGCCAGTAGTCCGTCCAGAGTGCATCGCAATGCTGCGCGTTCCCCTGTTGCCTTATGCAGCAGCCATCTTGACCCCTGTCATCTTTTTGTGTTTGCAGGTACCTGGGCAACATCGCCGCGAACCCCGGCGAGGACAAGTTCCGCAGCATCAAGCTGGCCAACGCCGCATTCCAGTCGCGCGTGGCGGCGGTGCCGGGCACTCTCGACTTCCTGACCACGTGCGGCTTCGAGGTGCGGGGCACGGGGCACTCCAACGCGTTGGCAGCACGTGAAGGTTGGGTCAAGGCTCATGCTGTTGTGCGTACCCATCGGCACGGCAAGGAGGGTAGCCGGCTGGCGTCTGCCGGTGACGGTAGCACAGCACCAGGACCGGCAGCGCCTGTGGTTGTGGGTGCTGCTCATGTTCTGTGGGTATGGCGTTGCGTTGCCGTACTTGGTACTTTGCCGTACCGAGTACCTTGCCATTTACGCTCCGCCAACTCGACATGCACATGACTCACCTCGCTTTTCCATCGTTCTTATTACCTTTGTATCCTTGCAGAAGACGGAGGAGGCGCTGACGATGGCGGCCGACAAGGTCAACATGGACGTGCTCAACGGGGCGGGCGCGGCGCTCAACGACGCGCTCACCAACCCCTTCTTTGGGGCGCTGTAACGTGCGTCAAGTCAAAAACAAAAGCATAAAAAACATTCACTTTCTGCGTGAATTTACATTGGGTTTTTGCATTCTAGCAGGTGCCAGCGTCAGCGGTTACCAACTGAGGGGACCAACACGTGCAGTACGGTATCAACACGGGACAGGCAATGCGCTACATCCGATCGCCTGCAGGATGCACGCACGCACAATGCCTGCCAATACAGGATTCACATGAATCGACATGTACAGCCAAACGCTGACATGCAGAGGCGACCATGAACTCAGTAGGCCAAACGCTGACATGCAGAGGCGACCATTAACTCAGTAGTGTACAGTTGTGCCTGTGCAGCAGTTGCGACCATGTTCGCCTGTGCCCTCTCCGTCAAAATGCACCTGGACAATGTAATCAGCGTATTCAGGTGGAACCAACACATGCACTGCTTGCGTACGAGAGTCGACTACAAAAGCAATTGTTGAGAGGCTTTCGCAACAGGTGGCTGCGGTAACCATCCTCCCGATACACTGGTCCTGAGTAATAGGTAAAAACGCACAGCAGGCTTGCGTGCACGCAATCTCCTGCATGCTCCATTTCCACATCCCCACCAGCCCGTACATGTTACCGCACGACTTTCGACATCTCATCTCCATTCGCCGACAAGGCCCCGTGGCCTCTATGGCCCTGGCGCCCAGCCATGACAACATACATCGATCCAAGCACCTGTACACACGTTCAATCCACAAGGCCCCGTAGCCTCTATGGCCCAGGCGCCCAGCCATGACAACATACAGCCAAGCATCTTCACGCTTCAAAAAAACCGTAATGCATTCACAAGGCTCCGTAGCCTCTACGACCCAGGCGCCCAGCCATGACAACATACACCCATGTACTTTCAGAGGTAAGGTCATCCACAAGGCCCCGTGGCCTCTATGGCCCAGGCGCCCAGCCATGACAACAAACACCCAGCCCCAGAACGCCACAGCTTTGGTCTTAGACTGGCACAAGTACACCCAAGCACCTCCACACACGATCTCCGAACGACACCCATCCCCGCCCCGCCACCGTTGTGCTTTGCCATGTCGTGTTAGTGTACAGCCCACTTACGAGACATACGCATTCAATTACGGTACGAGCTATTCCCCTTCTGTAGCCATGAACATCTCCGTCGGTGCGTGGTACCTGATGGTACCAGCTACGGTCCAGCCAGGTCCCAGGCACTAGGCTCACGTGCAATGTCAATGAGGTGCGGCGGCAGCGGCGTGATGTAGCGCGGCGCCGCAATGGCCGCCACAGCCACACGTGTCACCTCCGCCGTGCCCTCCAGCCCGGGGCCCTGCGCCGCCACCTCCAGGTCCCCAGGCACGTCAGGCAGCAGCGCCGCCACTTCCGCCGGCTCCAAAACCCCATCCACCACACTACCTGCACCGCCCCCCACACCGACCGAACCTGCTGCAGCAGTGTTCCCTGTGCCGCTGTACGTGGCCCAGCGGCGAATGGCGCGGCCGTCGTCGTTGCCGTCCTCTTGTGCGTGCGCATCGTCCATGCTCCTGCTGCTCACCGCGCCAAAGGGGTTATAGATCCGCGGGCTGCCGCCGCTGCTGCCGCTGCTGCGGGCGTTTGGCGACCAGGAGCCCAGCCCGGGAGACCGGGGCGAGCCGACAGTGCTTCCGTCGCCGCTGCCGTCGTCACGAGGGCTGTTGCTCGTGTTGACACTCAGGCCGGCAGCTGCTGGCCTGCCGCCGCCACCAACCGCACCAGCGGAGGCCGCGCTACCGCCGCAGCCGCCGCCACGGCTAACGCTAGTGTTAACGCTCAGGCGGGCAGGCGCTGTCTTGCCACTAGCGCGACCCCCGTCAGCGGAGGCCTCGCTGCCGCCGCCGCGGCCGCCACCGCCGCGGCCCAGGTCCCAGCTGGCGGGGTCTGCGGCGGCGCGGACAACGGAGGGCATGGCGGCGGCGGCGGCGACGACGGGGTCGCCTAGCGGCCCGGCGGCGGCGGAGTCGGGCACCAGACTGCCGTCGGCCGGCGCCGCCGGAGCCTCCATGGTGGGCTCGGCCCAGGCCCAGTCGGCCACGCCGCTGAGGCCTGACGCCCCCGTTGGCGTCGCCGGCACCGCTGGGTCGTCGTACTTGTACGTTCGAGGCTCAGCGGAGGCGGGCGGGGCGGTTGGCTCGATGCCAGGGGAGGTGGAGGAGGTGGGGTTGGTGTCGGCGGTGGGCACCAGCACGGCGGCGCTGGCGTTGAGCTGCAGGTCGAAGCCGGGGGGCACCACGGAGCGGGTGGCGGGGCTGGGCTCCTGGGCGTCCAGGCCAGCGGGGTCGTCGGCGGCGGTGGCGGCGGTGGGGGTAATGGTGATGTCGCTGTCGGGTGAGGCCAAGGCGCTGTCGGGTGAGGCCAAGGCGGAGTTGCTGCTGGTGGGGCCGGCGGGGGTGCCCACGCGAGCGGCGCGTGCGGCGGCGGCGGCGCCGCGGGCGCTGGCTCGGGAAGGGGCGCCGTCGTCTGGTTGGCCGGCGTTGGTGTTGGCGGCGGCGGAGGGTGCGGAGGGTGCCAGCAGGCCAAAGGGGTCAGCGGCAGTAGAGGGCCCGGGCAGGGCGGCGGGGAGGTCGGTGGGGCCGTCGGCGTCAGCGCCGTCGCCGCGGGCCATCGTAGAAACAGCCTGGGACACGTCTGCAAGGTGGGAGCGAGGGGATGGGGCAGTGCGGGAAACGGTTTACTGGACAAGAAGGTCGGTACGGTCGTGCGGCTGAGTACGCTGCACCTACGTACGCGTGCTACTTGTGTGAGACAGAAGTTTCGTACAGGGCCGCATGGACCTCCTAGAAACTGACTACCTTGCTCGCTGTTCGCGTGTGCCTCCGCCATTATGCAATCGTGCAACTGCGCTGTCTCTTTCTGATGTGCTCCAGTGCCGCACGCCAGCGTCCATGCCAGAGCACCTTCCCTAGCTCCCCGCCCCTACCTTCCAGCGCCTTCTCCAGCGCCGTCGCCGCCGAAGTCAGCGCCGGCTGCACCTCATCCTCCTCACCGCTGCCGCCGCTGCCGTCGCAACCCTCCGCGGCGCCCTGCTGCCGCCGCTGCCGCTGCCGCTGCTCCGCCTGCCGCGCCAGGCTGCCAACGCTGGCCATGGCGGCCGCCACCAGCACCTGCGCACCGGCGCCGGCGGCGGCGGTGGGCGCGCGCTGGCGGCCCACGTGCGGGCGGAGGTCCAGCTGGCTGGAGGGCACGGCGGCGAGGTGGCCGCTGGTGGTCTGGGTGACGATGGGGGCAGGAGGGGCTGCGGGCAGGGATGGAGGAGTGAAGGAAAGGGTCATTGGGTTGAGCGCTGTACGGGCTGGGGAAGAGCAATGGTTCACGTGGAGAATGTAGACACGGAGTTGGGAGTCGGGTGGTGCAAGGTCAAGTGCGCCACCGACACACAGCACGAAGTGCAGCGACTGTTGTCGTTACCTAAGTAGTCCTGCAATGCAACAGGTCCGCCAATGCCACCCACTGACCTGCGTCGTGCACCCTGTTGTCGCCCTTGGTGGCCGCAGCGGAGGCCGCAAACGCGCTGGCAATTTGCTGCGCAGCGAAGGCCAGGCTGGTGGCCGTCTCGGGGGAGGCGGCGGCGTGGGAGGCCGCCAGCTTCTGCAGCGCGCTGGCGGCGGCGCCAGCGGCGGAAGGGAGGTCGGCGTGCCGCGGCACAGAGCCGCAGCCTGAGGGCCCGTAGCCGCAGTAGCCGGCCGTTGGGTCGTCGGCTGTGGCCTGCTGCTGATCGCTTGGCTGGGCGTCAGAGGTGAAGGGCTGGCCTTCGTACATGAGCTTGCGAGAGGGTGCCTCGCGGGAGGGTTGGTGCTGTTGCTGCTGTTCTTGCTGTTGCTGCTGTTCTTGCTGTTGTTGCTGTTGCAACAGCGAAGACGACGTCATTGCCGCGGCTGCGAACGCGGCATCGCTGGCAGCGTCCTGGTCGAGCTCGCGCTCGATGTCGCCGGGCTCGCGAGGAGACATCCTCCTGGGAATCGCGAATGGTCTAGAGCTACAGAAGTCAGCAGAAAGCGGCAGGGAAGGTGAGGACGATGGGCGGTAGGGTTCTGTGCTTCGCAACGTCAAGGGACGAACGTTCTGGGCAGGTCACGTCAGGGATATCGCGAAATGGCATGCGAGCAGTGCGTGGCAGGTACAAGAGCAGTAAAGGTTTGGCGCAAAGGGCGCGTAGTGGCAGCAATATGGGCAGGGGATTGGAAGATGTGCGTCACCGTGTCCGACTCATCGCGCAATTGCAGCTCGGCGGACCCATGGGTCGCTACTGCCAGCCGCACGCCTTCCAACCTCCTTAAGAAAATACACACTACAAGCAATATACTATGGAATTAGCAATCAGCTGACATGCTGCTCCGATCTGGTCGTTAGTAGTTACGATACTTGACCGTAGCAGAATCGTGTTAGCCTATGTATGACATGAAGGCACGCGGGAACCCTCTTAACACACGTGCTGCATGCAGACTGAATTCAAACAACTGCTACTATGACGCAGATGACTGACGAGCAGAAGGATCAGGTGGCCCAGGCGCATTTCGGAAAGCCGTTTGAACAGTGCTCTACCGCGGAAAAGCGCTCCGTGGGTGGATACTTCCGGTGAGCCGGGTTACCGCTGTGTGGCCATGCCACGCGGTGGCTTTCGAGGATGGTCGCAAGTGGCCAAGAGCTTTTCAGGCGTACAAGGTTGCCTGCTGACGATGCTCAACGCCTTAGCGAGCGGTCGCATTGACTGAACGCCATGTTCAGCTGCATGCACCTGTGCCCGGAGTTGTCCTAATAACGCAGCAGCAGGCAGTGCGCTGCAGCGAGACCCTGTGCGTGGGTCGGACGTTTTGCAGCACCCTTCCGCGCACACAGTGGTACCTACCGTCGTCCCTCCTGGGCTCCGCTCCCTCCTGCACCTCGCTCCTCCCACATCACCCCCTCGTCCCACATCACCCAGCGACACCTTTTACAACCATTAACTGTTACTCTGTTACGCCGTCCCCACGTGCAGGGCGGGCGAGCTGGGCCCCGAGGGTTACCGCGAGATGGGCCGCCACGGCCACGGGGAGGGCGGCCACGGCGGCGACACCAAGCAGCAGCAGCACGAGCAGCAGCAGCAGAAGCACGGCACCACCAAGACCATGGACGCGGGCATCACGTCCGGCGCCGGCGCCGCAGAGCGTGTGAGCGAGGGGGAGGACACCACGCACAAGCACCAGCAGGCGGCGGGCAAGGAGGGCGCTGCGGGCACGGCTGCCGCGCACGGCCATGGGGGCCGCCGTGGAGGCAAGGCGGCGGAGCACGGGGGTGCGGAGCACCAGGAGCAGGAGCAGCAGCAGCAGCACCAGCAGCAGCAGCACCACTACAACACGCGCCATGCTGGCGGCCACTGAGCGGGGGGCAGGTGGGGAAGCAGTGGGGGCAGCAGTGCGACGGCATGCAGCGGGATGTGGGGCGGGGCCACTAAGTACGGCAGTGCACGCAGGAGGAGGTACGGTAACCTTCGAGGTGTACCGTGCACGGGTCACGGCTCACGGTTGGCCTTCATGACCGGTGCGGCCTGCCGAGGGAAGAATAATGCCTGCGGTGGCTGAAGCAATGGTCGAGGCCATGACAGGTGGTCGGCACTTGAATGAATCTCACAGGTTGTATGCATAAGTGAATGGTGCAGCTCAGTTGACGCTTGGCGCGTTGGCGGCAAGAGACGAGTTTGTGGGCGGTGCAGTGGTGTTGCTGTTGAGGGACCCTGTTCGCCTGTTGTCTGTCTCACCGGTACCGCATGTACGGTGTTTGGTGTGTTGCTGTGCTCTAGGAGGGATACCACCTCAGCGCCGCAGCGAAAACGTTGACCTTAGGTGCATGGGCTGGCATGTCGGCAACTCTTCTGACTGACTGTAAAGCGGTCGCAGAGGCCGGTGTTGGTACGGTTCCTTGTTGCTGAGGAAGACCAACCTAGGCAGGTTCTTTGGCTGGCGCCTGCCGGTCCCGTACGGATAGCATTTGCTGGTTCTTTGGCTGGCGCCTGCCGGTCCAGTGCAGATAGCATTACAGGAATACATGAACCGCTTGTAGATGCTTAAACGCGTTTGGTGTAGGACTCTCGAGGTAATCAGCACGTCAGAACTCGATGCAAGACGCAGCACCGGCGGCAGGACAGCAGGCAGCAGGGGCGCATGGTGGCGCACGGTCGCACACCAGGGAAGCTCCCCTGCATCACGCGCTGCCAACGAGCCGAGATTACAACCAAAACCGT
>VFQN01006858.1_pt1 | contig 12663 bp, 20 predicted proteins | sample 3512371 | NCBI WGS metagenome assembly VFQN01 (sample SAMN10412370, study PRJNA504923) | tailings metagenome | isolation source: Replicate 2 from Balatoc abandoned mine | place: Philippines: Itogon, Benguet | collected 2017-08-28
GGCCCCCCTGGCTCTCCGGACGTGCCCCATTGGGGTCTGTAACTGTAACTGTAACTGACTAATCGGCGAAAATGGTCTTTCGGCCCCTCCCGCGCAGTCCTGTTCATTATAGGCAATATATGAGGGTGTGACATATTGCTTGAAATGGCTAACTTGAGCGCGGGACCTATTTGTGGGAGCCAACATTGCGGTGCGCTGAACAGGGCCCGAACAGAGCTTTGCGTACCTGCTGGCCTGCCCACACGACGAATACGAAGCCAATGTATGCCTAGAATGTCCCGAGACTGTCAAACAGGCTGCGATCAGCAAGTTCTAGTACAGTTTGGCATGCTCGGTTGTCCTGTCGGGGACAGGGACACGCGTGAAGCGAGCTGAAGTGCAGCCGCGGCGCAGGAGCCTCAATCAATACCATATTGAGGTCTGGGAAACGGTTGACAAGTGAACCGGGGTGAACCTGGATTGTTCTCCGTGCTCGCGCATTATGCCAGGTCGGTAGGCCCCAGTCCCCGGCGCGACGCAGTCTAGAAACGCAAATCTGTATGCCAGTTGTTGTCTGAGCCGATTGCATGGTCAAAGGAGGGCTGCCTTGTCAGCCCCACAGTCTTCCGTCTCCATGGACCTTGCTGGGCCGCGACCACACCCTACGCCTCCCAAAGTGTGTGGCCCCCTCGTCTTTCAGCGTGGAGGCCTGTCTAACTCGATCATTGGTTCGTTAGGGCCCGGTTTACGCTGAACCCGTAAGAGGATTGGCGGGAACAAGGTCTGCCGCCTAGGACATGCGGGTGCGCGACTACGCCCTACGTCCTGTACAGTCCACGAACCCCTGGTCTCTGAGCCAAAAGGCCTGTATACCTCGATTATTGGTTCGGTGGGGCCCGCGTTAATCTGAAACCGCTGAAAGATCGGACGGGCCAACCCTTTTTGCCTGTCGCTCAACGGGCATGCGCACACGCGAGCACGGCCCGTCACCTCCTATTGCAGGTATTCCGCTGTCCACCCGGACCAGGCAACTCTTTATGGAATTTATGATGCCCTGGGGCCCCTGGGAATGACTGTTGTTGCGTGACATGGCGCCTGTGGACCACACCCCAAACGCGCGCAATTGGCTTGCGCACACGCGAGCACGGCCCGTCACCTCCTATCAAAGGTATTCCGCTGTCCATCGGACCTAGTCTGCCCTTCATGAGCATCATGATGCCCTGGGATAGGCAGCGGCGGGTCCAACGCCTTTCTACTGTGGCCGCAGCCCCTGTGACAGTCGGGCCCCCGCCAGCCAGCCCCGGCCACCAGGCAGGTCGCCAGATTCAGTCTTTAAGCCGGTAGTCCGCGATGGTAATGATTTTGTACTATTAGCCGCTATCAAATAAGGTCACTACAACATTCTGGCATGCTGTTCGGGCCCTGTTCAGCGCACCGCAATGCAGTGGTCTGGCAATCGGCGCGGTTCGGGTCAAGTCCGCTGTCTGGGACGACATATCAATATATCGAGGGCCTGACTGTACCTGTTATTATATATTGTTATTCTATATGTAGTTGTGCTTGCAATCCGGTCCGTCCATGCTGTTTCCGGCAATGCGACTGCACATCGTTCCTAAGGACAAGCCCGGTCGTTAGGAGCCATCAATGGCCCTCAAATGGCAACAGGATAACACCCGCGTGCGCTGAGACGCGGGATGTACCTCCACCTTGCCTTTCCCACGATAACATGCCTTGCGCATGCCTCCCAGAAAAATGCCACAGACGGGGACTGGTGCACCTGGAATGCATTCACTGTATATTGAAGTACTGCAAGACAGGTCCTGGGATGGTCTGCCGAGCGCCGGCAGCCTTGCCGACTGAGGGACTGGAGGGGGTCCAAGGGCCCTAGCCACCTGACATGCCGGAGTGGTGCAGGGGCACGGGCCCATGGCCAAGCGGCCTGTAACCCTGCATACTGATGCATATTTGAGTCCTCCATGCAGTTGACTACTTGGCAAACAGGTTGGCGGTGAGCCCTGTCTCATGGCAGGGGCAAATGCGTGGTGGGGGCTGGCAGTGCGCATGGCGACTGGTGGCAGCCAAAAGTGACATGGACCCACGGCCAAGTGGCCTGAAACTCGGCCACTAGCAGTGTATATTAGTACTATACGCATGCATGTGGTGTGCGGAGACCTTGGCGGTGGGCCCCATCATATTATGGGGTGGGACCGTGGTGGGCGTTGGTGCGTGGTTGGTGGTGGCCTGTGCAGCAGCCTGGCAGGGACGTGGGCCCACGGCCAAGGAGCCTGAAACCCGGCTCACTACATCGTCTTTTAGTGTTCTTTGCATGCGTGTGGCTCGGGGGTGGACTAGCGGTGGGCCCCATCATGTTTTTGGGGCGGGACAGTGGTGGGGGTTGGGGGTGTCTGGCACGGCCGTTGCAACGCTGCAAGGCCGTTGTGCTTGCGACACGGCTTGTAGGTTATCATTACCGATCAATATATACATTATATGCACACCGTCGGGCGCGGGCACGTATGTAAGCGTTAGAAAGGCCCCGCCATGCACGGCAGAGCCAAAGTGCATCGGGCCCATCGCCAGAGGCCACCGTTAAAACATATAATGGTCTTGATACTACAAGAAGCAATCCATGAAAGTTTGGAGTCCTCTGGGAGTGGGCCCGACATCATTCCCGGGGTTGACAGTAAACCATCGCGGACTGCAAGTCCCCTGCCGCAATGTTGGCTCCCATAAATAGGTCCCGCGCTCAAGTTAGCCATTTCAAGCAATATGTCACACCCTCATATATTGCCTATAATGAACAGGACTGCGCGGGAGGGCCGAAAGACCATTTTCGCCGATTAGTCATCGGAATGGGGCCACGTGCATACCCCTCTCCCCTGGTCCAACCCATTTCCGTTGCCAGTTGAAACCCTGCCGTTCGCCCGGGTAGCAGAGGTCGGCAACCCCAGAATTTTTGCTCCAGATAAGGGACCAGTTTTGACCCAAAATTTGACCGTTTTCAGGGGTTTTGGCCGGTAGTTTTGGCAGTTATGGTAGTTATGCTTCTGGACCCGGGCCTGCGGCCGGATTTTGGCTCCAGATGCTCCAGTATGAACCGCCGGATCTACCACCTTTGCCGACCTCTGCCGGGTAGCTTTACAGCACTGGCGTCTTGCAGCACTGAGCCCCAACGCTGACCTTCATAGAATTGTTAACACCGCCCAGCTGCACCGCCAACACTTTGTGTCTCTTGGGCTGTAACCATGGCTCGCGAGTGGGCGGTCTCCCTGTTGCTGGGTCTGGGCCTGCTTTGCACGCTTGGGCAATCACAGCAGCAACGAACGGGTATGAGCTCTTTTGCATTCAAGGGCACAGGGCCGGCCCTTAACGAAGCGTGCGCTTCATATGTTGCAAAAAGGAACCTTGAGGAGGCCTTCTCTTTCGCCACGCAGCTGACTTCAGCGACCCTTTGTATCTCATCAACACTTTGGCCGGACTTCCACCGGTGGTAAGGCGCAGACTCGTAAGGCCTTGTCGTCATGATACCCGGCGTAATACAGAACCACCAAACCTGTACCGCTCACCCTGGTGCACCCACAGCTTCAAGAATCTGTGCTTTTTGCAGCCGGGGCTGGCCTTCAGGCTCAAACCGGCATGGTAAGCTCGGCGCGCGCTCAACACACTTCGGGATGTCGCAGCCTAGCCGAGGACTGCTCGCTGCTTGTGCAAGGCAGCGTGCTTGGTTAACCATCTACAAAGGGGCTGCAAATGCCCTGCCGCGTCGTTCTTATCATAGTAAGCGGACCACGTCCGGCCTGAGCGGCCTCCCCTGCCTCACCCCGCGACACGACTTCACCTCCCCTCAACCGCCCGGCCCCTGACTGCAGGACTGTAACCTTTTTGGGGGTGTCAGCGCCTGCAAAGCCCTTCCCGCGAATTCGTCCTACTTGGCGCAGTGCCCTGGCGCGGACAGCAAGGTACGGCACGCATGCACTTGCAGACGGTGCGCGCAGGCTGCACAGCAACAGCCACTGTGGTGCACCGATCGCACACTTCACGCTTTCCGGCCTCTAGCACACGGCTGGCCCATTAGCACCATGCTCTGTAGTCCCAGGGCTGCGACTGTAGCACCTGTTCCCGCTGCCACGCAACCCCGCTTCCCCCGCCTGCAGGTGGACTGCGCCTTCTACTCCCAGGTGCTGCACAACGTGTACGACAGTCCGGTAGACGAGCTGCAGGTGGGGCGGTACGGCAGTACAGCAGCAGCAGCAGCAGCAGCAGCTGCCCCCTCGCGGGCCTTGGTGGCAAAGCAGCCGCAGTCTAACATCACCACCACCAATTAGGCCCTGGGAAGGAGCTTATGCATCTGTGCCCGCCTGGACGTCGCCATGTCGCGCCGTTCTGAAACTGCCTGTCAACCTGCCCCCCTCCTCTCAACCTGCTCTCTTCCTCCCAAACTGGCCCCTTCCTCCCGCAGGCGTTCGTGGCCAAGCAGCCGTGGGCGCCTCCCGCGGACAGCTGCCCGCAGTGCTACGGCAAGCTAGCACAGCTGGTAGGCGCCAGGGGGGAGTGGCGTTTGCATGAGGGGGAAGGAAAGTTGGCGGTAGAGAAGCGGAGGGCGGGCCCGGGGCTTGTAAAGCCTGGGGCAGCGTGTTGATGCCTGGTTGTTGATAGGTCTGTTGTGCAACATGGCGTCGTGTCTAGGCAGGGGAGTGGGGCCGCGGGTAGGGGTGGGCTCCGAAAGCCAACGTTCCTGAATTGCCTCCATCTGGCCAAGCGGGGGCCAATAATGGAGGGGAGGCAGCTCACTGCGTTGGATGTCCCTCACGCGTCCACAGGCATTGCTGCCCCATGAGAGCGACAGGGGCACGTCGGCGAGTGCCGGCGGCCGTGTGCGTGCGATGGGCTGCCTGCAAAGAAGCATTGCCGACAACCCTCCTGTTGTCGCTGAACCCGCTACCGGCCCCAACCCAACCTCCACCCTTACCCGCACCCTCACCCTCACCCTCACCCTCACCCGTGCCCCTCTTCGCCCCCAGTGGTGCGCGCTGGCGTCCCCCCGCTGCGGCACCTTCGCCGCCTACACCCGCCTGGCGCTGCTGCCCTCCCTCACGGCGGCGGTCAAGGCCTACAACAGGGGGGACAGCGAGCTGGAGGTGGGCGGGTGGGGGCCGGGCTTGGGTTGGGGGTGGTGAGGGGGCAGCGAGGCAGGAGCTGCGCCTGCACGGTTGGCGTGTGCACGCCTACTCGCCTGCACGTACAAGCTGGGATGACGTAGCGTCTTAGTGGAGGCCTATGCAGTGTACAGGAGCAGTTACCCTTCCATCTGACCTCACCCACGACGACCTAGCACCAAGACACATCAGATGCATGCGCCACACCCCGCGCACTGTTCCAGCGCGCCGCACGCGTACTCCGTGCCCCGTACACCCTCCCTCGTCACGGCAGGCGCTGTCGGTGGCTGTGACCTCCAGCATGGACGCCATTGGGGCGGCGCTGCCGTGCAGGTGGGGTGGGGGGTGGGGGAGCAGGGACGGTGCAGTTGGGTGGGATGGGGGATGGGCGCCAGCAGTACGGGACCGGCAGTTCGAGGTATCTCCATCTCAGATGAGGCACCCCTCTACCTTGGGGAGCTACCGCGACTTTGCTACAACCAGCTCCATTTTGCTGCCCGAGCGGCGGCACGCTGTGCAGGCTTGTAGCGATGTCCCCGCCTGACGCGTCGGCGCCCGTTGACCCTGTCCCTGCCCCTGCCCGTGTTCCTGCCCCCACCCAGGGAGATGTGCGAGGACCTCATGTCCACGTGCAGCTGCAGCGGGGGCCAGGTGGGGACGGGAACAAACAACGTGACAGTAGCGTGTGTAGTAGTTGCGCAATATGAAGTTATACCTAAGTAGTGGTTCAATTCGTTTGGGAACCCACTGCTTTGGCGGGGGGAGGTTGTGGACGAGGCTGGTGCATTGGTGCATGTATGCCGTCGTGAAGTTGTAGGGGTACAGCTACAGGTCCGCAGGCCCAGGCGGCGGCAATGCATCTGCCTGGGCACAGCAGTTGTGCTGCTGCTACCGTCGTGTTCTGGTTTGGCGCTTTACACCCCCTGACACACGGTGGCAGCATCTCGGGCTTGGGGGAACTATCCACAGCCTGCTTCTATCAAGGTGGGTCGACGGCCATTCTCGGGTGTCCATGGTGTTGGTGCTGGTGCGTCCCTCCCCTGCCCTCCCCTGCAGGGCTCGGGGGCCACCGCCACCTTCGGGCAGCTGCTGCAGTGGATGGCGGCACGCGTGGACCAGGTGGGTGTGCTGCTGCGTGCAGAGGGTAGGACGGATGCACGTCCTCGCGGGATACGATCTGCGGGGGATGTTCACTTGGGGTGATGAGATGGGGCGTACAGGGGATGTCTCCTTGGGACGGGGTGTACAGGGGAAGTGCCCGCGGGAGGGGGTGTACAGGGAATGTACCCTCAGGCCGGTGTGTGCAGGGGTTATGCCCTCGGGGGCATGGGGGTGCAGGGGGGGTGCCGTGGGGTAGGGGTGTGCAGGTTTACCCCAGGCAAGGGGCTAGGCGGGGGTGGACCAGGTGCGTCTAGCGCTGCTGCTGTGGCGGTAGGCCTGTTAGGGGATGTCCCCTGCGGCTGTAGTTGACAGGGGATGTCCCTGCGGCCGCAGGGGACAGGGGATGTCGCTGAGCGTGCGGCACTGGGTCGTACGTGGGGCAGGGATGTTGGGAGATGCACCTGATGGACGGCTCCGGTGTTCCACCCCGCCCTCCGTGAGTGCTGACGTACGGTAGCCAGCCCGATCTCATGACACGTGTGGTCACAACCTGGCAACCTGAGGCTACAAAATTGCCGTGCCAACCCCTTCTACCCTTCCCCTTCTCTTGCCCCCGCAGACCGGCTTCGCGGTCCCTGCCCCCTTCCAGCGGCTGCTGTTCAAGGGCGTGTGGGACCGCCCCTTCTGCTCCCTCTTCCAACCACAGGCCCAGACCGGCTTCACGGGCGCGTGCGCGCCCCTCGACCCAGCCAGTGAGTCCGGCAGTACGGTAGTACCAGTCACCGGCAGGCAGGAGTTTTGCTTGCAGTGCCACGCAAGGTGCAAACGCCAGTCACGTCCGCCCTTTATGCTGTCGCTTTCGTCTTCCTGAGGACCGGCCGTTCCTGCCCGCTGCCCCCTCCCGCGCAGCTGCCAAGTGCGCGGTGCGCGACAGGTGGTGCGCGGTGCCGCCCTCCTCGGGCTCTGCCTCCTCGGGCCCCTCCGCCACCTCGGGCCCTGCCTCCGAGGCTGGGGGTGACACCGTGCTGCGGTACATGCAGGGCATTCTGGTGCTGCAGATGGCGCGGGTGAGCGAGTTGAGGTGTGGGTTGGTGTTTTTGCTAGATGTGTGGCCAGCGTCCGGTGTGTGGCGGTGTGCAGTTTGGACGTGTATGCGTAGCGTGCAGGTGGCGACGATTCGTGCTCACGGCGCTCCCCAGCCACTGCACCGCCCTACCCGCGTTTCGTTTGGGCCCCTGCTGCCCCCAGGCCGCCACGGGCTATCCCTTATATTTGTGCACGTTGGCCCTCGCCTTCGCCGCCTTGCCTCCCGCAGGCCGCCACGGGTTGGATCACGGACGACGACGCGGGGCTGTGGCGCACCAAAGCGGCGTTGTCGGGAAAGGAGGCGGTGGACGAGCTAAACAGAAAGTGGGTACACCTGTACGGTCGCACCTAATCCCCTATCCTGGACATCGTTCCCTAGCGCGTGCAGCGGTGCTGGTGGACATGGCGGGTGTGCCCATACGTAGGGTTAAGGGTTTTGCGTAGCTTCGAGGTAACCATGCCGGACTGGGCGCGCTAATGCGGATGAGGGTGCGGTTGGCACACCAACACAACCTGATTCCAGGGCATCAGCAGGGGACCTGCATCCGTGCTCGTGGCCCCCATACCAGCACTGCGCATGCGTTTTTGCCGTACCGTACCGTACCAGGCCACGTCACTGCTGTCCACTTCTCCCCTGGACCCGTTCCGTGTCCCTTGATGCCACAATTCCACGTGGAACTCACTTGACCCCTTGTTCTCCCAGGTACGTTGACGGTCGCGTGCAGCCTGGTCCCGGCGGCCCCGCGTCCGCCCCTCCCCTCAGCGGCGGCCAGGTGGCGGGCATCGTGGTGCTGAGCGTGCTGGGGGCGGCGCTGCTGGGCCTGCTGGGCGTGTGGGGGTACAGGTGGGTGGCAGGTGCAGGGGAGGGGGCAGGGCGTGGTGGAAGTATGGCATGAGCAGTGAGCTCGGAGTAGCCGTGCTTGGTTTGACGCCGGTCTGGGGCTACATGTGGCCGGGTGCGCAGGAGGTTAGCTGGGCGGTTGGACCGCGGCGGCTAGGGTTTCCGGTGCCCCTGGGGCGGTCTGCGCTTGGCTGACACGTACTCATGCCAGTGAGTTGATTCCCTGAAGACGTGCCTTTCCGTGACGACGCCATTCATCGTTCGCTGGTCGGTCCCACGCCGTCCACCCGCAGGCAAGTTGTTGCCCGGCGGGCCGAGCGGTCGTACTTCGAGCTGCAGTCGGGCAACGCCTTCCGAGTGCTGGGGGAGGACGAGCAGCTGTGAGCGGGGCGGCGAAGGGCTGTAGCAGCAGCAGGAGCAGCTGACGGAGCGCAAGCTGCGAGAGCGGAATTTGCAGCGTCTGGGGGAGAACGAGCACCTGTGGGGATGACGTGACCTGGCGCAGCAGCAGCAGCGGAAGCAGCGGCGGCGGAGGGAGGCGGCGGCTTTGTGCATCGGGTACGACAGCGGCAGCAGCAGCGGAAGTAAGAGGCTGTGGATGCGTCAAGCGGCTTTAAAGGCTGGCGACGGTCACGCGGGCACTGGGGATGCTCAATGCGCTCGAGTGCTGGGGGCGGCGGGCAGGGGTTGCAATGCCGGCAGGGGTCAGGGGGCAGGGCGAGGCAGCTGCTGGGAGGGGCATATGCTTGGCCGTGTGCCGAGTGCCGTGCTGTGTGCCGAATACCTAGCGCCTGGAAGGGGCGAGGAGGCGGGGCTCAGGGAGGCGCCCCGCAGGCGGTCAGTGGGTTGAATACACCTTAGAGCGGCATACAGAACGGGTGTTGAGGGGTTGCGCAGGGGGATCTTGTACGTTTTAACGGTTTGGGACGCCATGGCCAAGCTGGAGGGGCTTGGAAGAGTCGAGGGAAGGGTGCCGAGGTGGAGCATTGGATGTTTATGGAAGGCCCGGAGCCGTGCACGTATCTCAGGACAAGCAACGTGGTTATCATGCACGTCGCGGCGAACCTGTGCAGGCGCGTCATTGGGGATGGTGTCGTGCATGCAGGTGCGTACGGCGTTGGCGGATGTCCCAACCTCGCGTACCCTCGGCGCAACGTATGCCGTCACGCCTACGGTACTCTGAGCCAAATAGACGAGCTTTGCACCTGTATGTCGTAACTGCCAGCAATGAGAGCACAGGAGTGAGAGCGTGTGTGCACGAGAGCGAGCCAGCAGGTGGTGATGGTTTGTGGCAAGTGAGTTGGTGTTTAGCTGACTGTTATGTGCATGTCGAGGGGGTGTGATGCATATGACGTGTATTGCTTGTTGTTGTGATCAACCGTTTGAGACGACGGTAGCTGCAGCTGTGCGCTCGTGAAGGCCGTGCGTTGATCGGTGCAATGCGGGAATGTTACAGACGGCTCGTACCGTGCCGATGGCAGTCTCCCTTGCATGTGTACTTGCTGCCGACTGATGTGTGGCGCAGCAACGGGGGGCGGTGGGGCAGGGTCTTGGAGGCAAATGCAGGGTGCGTGGGCGAGTTCCGGCGTCCTGCACTGCAGTATGTCGCTGGATGCATGGTCGCACGGTGTACCGCCTGCAATTGTACACATAGCCTCTTGCAGTGCAAAGGAGAGAATCTTTCCATGTCCGTGCCTGCCCATGTGTAAGCGTCAGCGCTGGTATGGGCAAGGGTATGGGTCACCCCTGGCGCGGGTGCACCGCAATGTTGCAATGTTTGGGGCCTCTGAATGCGCGCAGCACTGCAGCTCAGGGGCCCTTCTGAAGGGGACACAGCATCGGCAGCACACGCTGCACTGCAGCCCAAACACGCTCATATTCGTTGGTTCCAGTCCCAAATACAAGTGAGGCCCATAAACCCGTATTCTCTTGAGCAGGAGCAATGAGGCGGCCGTCCCCCCAGCGACTCAGGTACTACAAGGGCGTGTCAAAAGCGATTGGGGGTTTGGAGGCTGGGGGCGCACCCAACTGAACAGCATGGGAAATAAATTAGTAAGAACTTGTGACCAGCGCTCTCCCCAGCGGCCCAGGCCCCATGCAGTTATGGGGGAGGTTTTTGTCAGACGTACAGTGCGTGGCAGTCGCAGTGCGAAGCAATTACTCGGGCGCTGGACAGCGTCACGACACCTAATTAAGCATGAATTGCAATCACTCTAAGCAGAGCAACAGCTTGTCCACTGAAGGGCCTGAAGCAGCAAAGCTGAGTAGTAGAGCTACTGCCGAGTCTGTCCAAGTTGTTTGTAAAGACTGCTGTGACAAATTGACAACGTTCCTTACAGTCAACATTATCAGTCTGGAATGCGAGCTGGCACGCATACTTCTCCTAAAAGCCTTTCACCATACTGGCTTGGAAACGGCGCTGCGTTCGCAACTGTTCGTGCAACATGTCGTGTAGCCCTGAACTTCAATCATCAGCGCTCAAGCGAAACTGTAGGTTGCGATGAGACTCGGCTGCTCCCGCTCACGACGAAAGTAACCGGACGGCATGCGGGGGCTGGGCGCCGCTACCGCCTTGCTGCTCCTCGTGTGCATTACAATACCAAAGGATATCAGTGCATCTGAATATAGCAGTAATGGAGCTCAAGATTTTGATTACAAGGGCTCGGACCCGGGGGACCGTAGCCAGCGGCTCCCACGCGCGGACTTCCAAGACTGCTGCGTGTTCGTTTTGGGCACGGGCCGTTCAGGCTCCACTCAACTCGTCGACAGCTTGAACCAGGTGATTCGTTGGCATGTGAGACCATTTGGGTCAGCTGATGCGGGCTGATGTGCAAGCTTGCGGCAGCAGGTAGTATGACCCACCTCACAGTTGACCTTGTCTGCCGCGTCCGCCCCAGATACCCCACTACTTCATACGCGGCGAGCAGGGCGGCGCCTTCTGGCACCTATACCAAACCCTGCACTACCTGCTGACCGCATGGCGCAAGGCGGACGAGTTTACGGACGCCGTGGAGGTGTGGCGCCGCAGCGCCTACATGGCCCGCACCCGCGCCGCCAACACCACAGCTGCCAGCGGACGGCAGCAGCAGCAGCCTGACGAAACACAACAGCAGATTACAAACATCATGCACGACAGTCAACCAGCAATCACATCGGGGTTGTTAGGAAGCAGCGGTCATGAGGAGGAGGCGCACGGGAGCGGCGGCGGGGGCGGTAGTGCCAGCACCAGCAGCAGGGACAGCGGCGGCTCCAGGTCCCTCCCCAGCGGGGCCGGCGCCCGGGAGGCGCTGCTCCTGGCGGCGGAGGCCAACGCGGCGCGCGCCGACCCCCTGCACCGTGCCGTGAGCTACCCCGCCTTGGAGCGGCTCAAGGGGCTGTACCACCACCACGCGGTGGACCACAAGGTACGGCAACCGCTAAACTGCAGTCATGAACGGAGAGGGCTGGGCTCGGCTGGAGCGCAGAGCACTGTGTGTGCGCGACAGCCGTACCGTGGCTGTCGCTCGCTTCACGCTGCTTCACGTGAGGCATGGAGATGGCCGCATGGGCTCGCCGCCATCAGGTGATGCACTGTGTGCGCGTCTCTTTAACTTGCAGATGCCCTGGTTCAACGACCTGGAGCCTGGGCGGTTGTACGACGCTGTACGGGCGTTCTACTCGGTCGTGTACGGCTACCACGGCCCCGGGGTGGTGTCGGGGTTCAAGGAGGTGCGCAGGGGCGGGCGTAGCATCCTAACTCTCCGGTATTGTGGCGTGTGTTTGCCGGTGCACAATGCCGCCGTAGCGCACGTGTGCAAGAGGGAGCCCACATGGCCACGCCACATGGCCTTGACGTGTACGGTCTGACTGCCGCAGATACGCTTTGTGTGCGGGCGCGCCTTTCCCTCCGCCACCTCCACCTACGACGACTTTGCCGCATTCCTGGCCTTCCTGCGCCTCATGTGCCGCGACGTCAAGGTGGGTGGGGCCAGCGGTGGGGTCGGTGACGGGGTCAACCAACGTTGCGGTTGCCAGCCGGCAAGGGGCCACCCGGCGGGTTGCACTCCCGCCGCACGAGCCGCAGCGAAAGGTGCTACCGCACTAGCTACTGCATGGAAACCCTGGACCTACAAAACGCTCACCGCAACTGCGGACAAGCGTACCCCAGGTGTCCAACCCCAACCCATGACCCCCTCCCCCCGCCCTCAATGCCATGCCCTGGGTTGCAGATCCTGCTCAACAGCCGTCGCAGCCCCGACCTCGAAAGCAACAGCCGCCTAGTCAACATGCTGGAGCGCCAGCAGCGCCAACAGCAGCAGCTGCGCTCGGCCGAAGGCACCAGGTCAGCAACGGCGACATCTGCAGCAACAGCTGCTAGTGCTTCATTGGGGTCAGCAGAGGACGACGAAGCGGACGGGTCCGCGGCGGGCCCCTCCCCCTCCCACGAGCAGCTGGCCGCCGACCTAGCTGCCACGCACACGTGGTTCGACCGCTACGCGTCGGATCACCCCGGGGTGGCCA
>VFQN01006859.1_pt1 | contig 12662 bp, 9 predicted proteins | sample 3512371 | NCBI WGS metagenome assembly VFQN01 (sample SAMN10412370, study PRJNA504923) | tailings metagenome | isolation source: Replicate 2 from Balatoc abandoned mine | place: Philippines: Itogon, Benguet | collected 2017-08-28
AGATCACTTTTTAATTACTTTAAAATAATTAAGTCACATCACTTAATTGTACGAGACTTCAGGCACATCCCTGAAGCCTCACCTTAACCTAATAGCTCAAGCTAGCACAATGAAATTATTCGTCTTGCGGAGTATGCACATTTTTTCGCGAAATAGAAATACTTTTGATCTTCTATTTCTAATGAATTTCCTTCTTTACCCCTATCATTCAGATTTATGTCATTGAACAATTTTTATTGTAAATTTAAATGATCAATAAAAGGTCGAGAAATCGAAAACCTTCGAATTCTTTCATTTTTCTGTGAAATACTTAAGAATTTGAAAGGAATTTTAGTGGTTTTATTATGTGCAAACTGTGCGCTAATTTCGTACCCTTTATGCACTTTCAAAACTTCTCCTCCATCAACCACCTTTAACAACAGTCAACTTCTTTCACTTTCATTTTTCTCTTCATCTTCGTCTTCATTCTTTGAAAAATGTCTTGGTTCTTCGGTGGTGGTAATAATAATGATGATAAGAAGGATACTTCCCGTTCCACTATTGATTCCTACTCTACTCCTCTTCCAGCACTCCTTTCGATACTGCTCCGACAACAACTTTTGGAGGCGATTTAGGAAGTAGCAGCGGTCTCGGAGCAAGCCCAAGTCTAGGTGGTGGTGCAGGTGCAGGTTTAAGCTCTTTCCAGGAGGAGTTAATGGCCGAGCAACAGAGAGCAGTCATTCAAGCAGTGATGTTCAAACTTACTGATGTTGCCTTCGATCAATGCGTCCCAAAGCCATCTTCTTCCCTTTCTTCCTCAGAGCAATCATGCATTAATGCTACCGTTGGAAAGTACTTAGAGACAACAGAGTTGATTGTTGGCCGATTTCAAGGACAAGAGTAAGAACCTAGCTAGCCACCAACAAACGTACATGTGAAATATAAATAAATAAATAAATAAATAAATATAACTATAAAACAATTTGTTAATGAATGATTTTAATTGGTTCTTAGTTGTTTTTTTTTTATTGTTTCTTATAAATCTTCGGTAGTGCAGAAACAAGTTTCGCTCTCCTCTAACAAACCTCTTCCTCCCTCCAATATAGTGATCGGAAAGGATTTAAATAAAGGTATATAAATTGTATTGACTACGACTTACTATAGAAAGCTTGAAATCAATCCTATATCAAATAAACAAAGAAAGAAAACAAGAAAGAAGAAAGAAAGACAATGACCTCCAACAACGACAAAAATAATTTATTGAAACGACAAAAAGGCAAAGCAAAGCAATGCAAACAAAAACAATCGAAGAAAGGGAACGAGTATTATATTATGATAGAGGGGAACGAAAGACAAAAATGTTCAGATCATTGGCGACAAAAAAAAAAAGAAGAAAAAAAAAAGACAACAATCAAGCAAATAAAATCAAATTAATAATTAAGAGCATCCAATCATTCTTTCATTCATCGAACTCCCTTCGATGTATAAACATCGTTACTAAGCCTCCCTATACTCATACCAATGAAAACACACATACATGTAATGTAAGATCAAGGCTGACCGAGGAGAAAGAGAGAGTTAAACATCACATCACTCCAAACGATGAAAGAAACACAAGAACACCTCATCTTCCTTTAAACACTAGCGTGCTTTTAATGTATAAATTGTTCGTACTTCCAATAAGGTGCAATTCCAATCAAAGCAAGAAGAAATTGTCTCTTAGCATCGATGACATTCATTTCACCAAGTTCTCGCCATTTCTCATCAACAAGTTCAATATTTGTACTACTATTAGCAGCAGCAATACCTGTTCCATCATTATTCTTACTACTCATAGATGATTCAGTGTAAGAATCTGCTCCAATCAATTTCTCTGATGCATTGAAAGGACCATGTTTAATATACTTCTGATAGGCTAATAGCTTTACTCCATCAGCTTGTGAGATAGCGACGCGAGAGGTTTTCATTCCTTTCCAAAAGTCTGTGCCCTAACAACAATAATTAGATCAAAGAGGGGGAACAGTTACATTAACTTAACTTACCGCATTAAAAAGGGTATTTAATCTTTCTTCTGATATTGTGGTAACAATGGTTTCAAAATTTTGTTTACTTTCTTGTTGTTTCTGTGCTCTTTCTTCTGGTGTTGGTAAAGTTGTACTAGCAGGTGTGCTAACTACGGTATCATTAGAAGTAAGTATATGAGCAACTTCGTCTGGTGGTAGAATGAAAGGAACGATTTCTCGCACGTCTCCTAGCGAGTCATCACTCGTATGAATTGCATCTGGTGGGAAGGTTTTCGTCGTTGTTATCGTCGGAGAGGCAGGGTTAGAGAAGGGAATTGCTTGGAAGTCTGTGTCATCTGCGGAATGATTGGTAAAATCAGCATCAGCAGTCGCATCATGTCCTATCATACCAGCATTCGCTTGATTTATACGTGATCCTCTTCTTCCACGATTCGCTGAACTTGGTTGAGACACATTCTGATGTTCTTTCTCAAGTTTCATCTGTTGATCTTCAATCCGTGTAATCATTGACATGCGACGATTCAATGGTCCATCTTGTTGCGCCGTCTCTCTCTTCTTACAGTTAGCAATCGCAGCATTAATATCCCTGATCCATTGTTGTTTCATTACAGGCGATTCCGCAATCACAACAAATGATTTAATCGGATGTGAGATATAAAAACTTGTAAAAGAAGTGTCTGTCTCGATATCACTGACTGACAGAGCAGACAATGACAGTTGTTCATGAACAACATATTCTTTTTTCATATTCATATGTGCATAAATTAAATGATCCGAAAATAAGAAAAATTTATATGATTGATTCTTTCCTGTTCTTGATAATTTCATTAAATCACCTTGACGTATGAAATATAAATTATTTTCTAATATTCTTGCTCTTTTCTCAAATTTATTTGCTACTTGTCGTGTGATCTCATAATTTGTTGCTTCTTGTATTGTATCTTTAATATGAACAGTTAAATGATGTAATTTCGCTATTATTTCCATGGTATTCTTCTCGTTAGCATTTTCTACATCTTCATACCATGAATCATCGGGTATTGGACGATCACTATTAATAATATGTGGTAATGCTTCACACGTTTTCCTAAATTTACTTAATAAAGTAGCAAATGCCATTCTTTCCACTTTCAAATTTAAGAAGATTGCTGATGTTAATGAATAACAAAGAACATCTAAAGCAGCAAATTTAATATCCATATCAGTAGATGAAGCATTGAAAATTGCTTCAACAATTGCATGGAAATGATACCATACAGTTTCAAACATGTAAGAGACAAGATCTAAAGAGATCTTTGTATCAATATTTGTTAAATGAAATCGATAAGTGAAAGGTGATAATGATCTTAATAAATCTTCTGAATCACGTAATGTTTGTCCTAAATCACGAATAAATTTTTTCTCTTCAATCATACGTATATCGTTTTGTGTCTTATTATTCTGTGATAATACAGAGTTTACCATATCATCCGCTGATGTTCGACCATCTTTTTTCAACATTTCTTCGAATTCTTTACTTGAACTAGCTTCACTTCCGTTCGCATTTGTTGCTTTCACAGCTAATTCAATCGGTTGGGCGAGGATAGAATCATAAGTACTTTGTAATAAGTCACGATTAATATCAGTACCTTGATCAGCACCACGTAAATTATTAATAAATTCATCTTTAGTCATCTTTTTATTCTTCTTCTTGTCAGTATTAGCACGATGAAGATCAGTATTAAGCATAATAATCGCATAAGATAGTAAATGAATTGTATCAGGATGCCTAAAAGGACAGTATTGTGTACCAGAATTATCTTGCCAGAATGCTTTAACAAATACTTCAACAAAACGATCAATTTTTTGAGCTTCACCAGGTAAACGGAACCCACAACCGGTTAAATATAAACGTAATGCTGGTTCAATCTCCATTTCAACAAAGGATACAGCACGTGTATATCTAAATCGAATTTGTGACCAATATTCTTCATCTAATGGATTTGCACCACCTTCACCAAGGAAATCACCAATAGCTGATGGATCGAAGCTATTCTTATAAACTCTTAAGAAATTGGCAATCTCTTGTGGTGTATCAGGCATAAAACCTTTAGACAATAGAAATTCTACAGCTTTCTTTAATGATTGTTTATCTGTATAGATTTTAATTGCTTGTTGTATTAATTCTTCTGCTTCTTGATGTGCTGCACGTCGTATCTTCACACTTCCTGCACGTGGTCGTTTCACCAATGGTGTACCATTAGGACTAACCACTACACCATTCCCCGTCTCGGCAGTATCTGCAGTATCACCGCTCTTATTCATCGACGAGTCTTCATCTTCTACCCAACCAGCATTCTCTCCTAACGAACGATTGCGGAACTCGGAGTCTTGAATGATGAGGAAAGCATGACCCGATGCATCCATCAACGTCTTTGCCATCCGACTCACTTCATGTAAAGCTTGTAAATGAACGTCACGAATCGTGACAGTAACACGATTTGCTTCCTCTGCTTGAGCATTCACTCCACCTGGTTTCCAATCCCACGCTGACGTTACTAACGACAATCGTCGGCCAATTGCACACATTGAACGTACAAGATAAGAGAATGTATTCCAGTGTGACACAAATTTACGATCCATATCATAATTCACAAACATTTCGATTAATACATGTGGTTGTTCAAACCAATTCTGTACCTCCTGGATAACAATATATTGATAAATAGGTCTAATCTGGATAACACTTGCTTGTAATACTTTAAAGATTAATTGTTCACATAATATTGCAAATTCTATACGGATATGACGTCGCCAATTTTTCCATAATGCTGTAATAATTTTTAATAATTTACTAAAGATACGATGATCACATAATGCGTAGGTAATATTATACATAATACATGGTACAATAATACGACGGATTGAATAACCCATAACTTTTGATAATCTCATTTTCTCACCAGCACAGAAGCAAAACTCCATTAATGCTTCTAATGCAACAAGTTTTGTACCAATATCACGTGGGATATAATCACCATTTTTTGCTTTACGTATCCCATGCCATGCTTGTTTTGCTAATGCACATAGAGTAACAAAAGCAGATCTTAATTGGGCATCAGAGAACAATTTACGTGAAAAAGAATTAATACTATGCCAGAAAGCACTAGCATTAGTTGTTAATGATTGTTTGGAAATGGTTAACATCACAGCTTCACAAATTCTTGAGACTTCCACAGAATCTGTGACATCATCAATTAAATCTTCTACAATAATACGAATATCATAATAGAGGGGTGATTGATTCTCACTATCTAATGAAGCTTCAAAATAATCTGAATCAGGTAAAAACTGTGCAACTTCAGCTGTTTCTACCTGAGCAACAGTATCCCAAACAAGTTGTTTTAATACTCTAAAAGGAGTAATCTCTAATGAAGGATCATTACATGGCATAGAAGCACCTTGATGTATCCAATTTGCTTTTGTTGCTTGTATAGAACATACATAACTAATGGCTTTAAACATACGTTGTAATGAAAATGATGCTAATCTTGCACCAGAATGTTTAATAATAATTCTTAAGAATTCTAATAATTTATTATGATCAGATTCAGGTGATAAATCAAAACGATCACATACTGCTTCAATCGTTACATCTAACATTGTTAATGTTGCTGGTAATGGTAAATGCATTAAATCTTTTTCATAAAAATCAGTATCTTTAAATAATTTCACTAATCCTGATAATCCTATATCCCATAAACTACCGTGACGTGTATAAAGTGCTGATAAGATTGCTAATAATGCTTTCTTTTGCTTTGGTGGAACTTTTTCTCCATTTGCATCAACTACTTCTTGTGTTTTCCTTAGTGTTGCTTGTTCCATTTCTTTTGGATTCAACATTTCCTCTGGTAGATCTGGCCATTCATCCATGGATTCAAGTTGATCTATTTCCTGTATTTCATCAGTCTTGGAATCAACGGATATGACGCGTTCAGCAAATTTCACTTTACTAATCGTCTCTTCAATCTCATGGGTATTGAAAGTAGGAGACCCGAAAACAGGGGGAGGAGTCTCTAATAAAGCATGTTTAGCAGTGACAGAGAGCTCATGATTTGCGCCGGATCCAAATCTTCCTCGACTAGGTACAGGAGATTTACTACGACTTCTAGCAGCAGCAATTAATCCATCCGTAATGGACGCTCTTCTAAAGGAGATTTCATCTCTTGTATAGCGTCGTTTCAATTTCTCTTGTTCAGGATCAGGTTCATTTAATAAACACCATAAACGAATTAAATCTTGACGATAGGTAAGAAAGATTTCTGCACCACCTGTACCAAGATTTAAATTAGCATTTAAACCAGAGATTGATTTATCAATTAATTGAAATGATTTTGGTGGTGTTTCACCCTTTGCAGGGAAGATTAATGTAATATCATTGATGGGGTTAGCTAAAAAGTCTTTTTTATAACACAAGTAAATTCTTTCTGCACCTGTACCAGTATTAATATTACATGCAGATGTACCACGATGTACCATATGATATCCTGGTGGAATGTTTTCACCACGATCAGGAAAAAGTACAATTAAATTGGTGATTGGTGCAATTTGGCCCGTTAAATCCTTTTTAATACAGAGATAAATACCGTTACCACCGGAACCAGAGTTTAAATTTGCTTTTTTATTTTGTGGTGATTTATATAAACGAAAGAAACCATCAGGTACTGTTTCACCTGCTTGAATGATACAAAGATCACAGATTGGAGCTTGTAAGAGGTCGGGTGATAAAACATCTTCATACTCCCTGGAATCACCATTTAACGGAGCTTGATTCCCTCCCATTAACCCTTTAAAACCCCAGCTAGGACGAGGAACACCTAAGTTCAGGTCAGCACCTTCCCATCCAAAGCGTATTGTTTGATTTTTCAGTTGATTCGTCGTATAACTATTCAACTTAGCAAAGAGATCTGTTGAAGTCTTACGATCAGCACCACGTTTAATATTCTTATTCCGACTATTGTACTTGGTTTCATTAGGATTGGTGAATTTTTCACCATTTTCTTTAAAAGTTTCTAATGAATTTTTACAATAATTTTCTTGAACTTCTAAATTAGAATCAAAAAACGGGTTGATAAGATCAGCGACAAGGTTATAAGATTGTAAAATTCCATCATTGGTATTTAATTTTAATGATGGGAATGCATAATTTTGCAGGTCTGTCATTCTTTTATCGAGCAATCAATGCTTCCAATTGTTTCGGACTTTCAATGACTGACGCGGTAGTTGGAACTGCGGAAGGTTTGAGGAATTGGAGAAAACTTTGACAACAACTAATCCAGCTGATTAGCAAACAATAGATCCTATTCAGGTCAAATGCTTTCCTAGATTCAAATTCACTTGCTTTCTTTGATCTCTACCAACGTCTTACAGAGTGAAGAAGTTTGATCGTTTAACAAATCTTTGGCCCAGTTTCTCAAGAACACTGTCAAAACTCACATTTTACCTACTAAATACTCATAATTTCTTATTTATCAAAATTCCACTCTTTCCCGTTCCCATTATTTTACATCACGTCAACACCTTCCAAAAACGAAATATTTGTTCATCTCGTAAAATTTGACTTTCTTTATATGAAAATTCATACTTTCTAATGATAAAAAATCGACTTTCTTGAAAGTTGCCACGCACGCACTAATTGATTGATGTATGTCTTCATTCCGTCTTTCAAGTAATAGCTTCGATTACTTTGATTGAATCTCATCTTCTTTTATTATAAATCCTATTGCCTTTCGTGCTGTGCTTCATTTACTTTGATTGTGAAACAGTGGGAAAAGGATGCTTGTCACACTCATTCCGTTGTGTGTTATTTTATATTATATTCAGTTAGGAGAATCTTTTAGGTTGAACCTTCCTGTAAGATTTGTTTCAAATAAGATTAGCAATGCTCGAGGTCTGAAAATGAGTACTATGCCTGATGCTGTTGATCGTGCGCGAAAAGAAATCGATGATATTGCTCAAATCCGTGAAGGAAGGACAGTATCTCTTGATAGATACCGCAATATTGGTATCATGGCTCACATCGATGCTGGCAAAACAACAACAACTGAAAGAATTTTATATTATACTGGTAAAGCTTATAAAATTGGTGAAGTCCACGAAGGAACTGCCACCATGGATTGGATGGAACAAGAACAGGAGAGAGGTATCACCATCACCTCAGCTGCAACCACATGTGCTTGGAAAGACTGCCGCATTAATATTATTGATACGTAAGTGCCTTGTAGAGTCTATTTGATTATGTTTTGTCATGTTTTATCTTTCTTTTCTTTTAGACCGGGTCACGTGGACTTCACCATCGAAGTGGAAAGATCTCTTCGTGTCTTAGACGGTGCTGTTTGTGTCTTTGATGGTGTTGCTGGTGTTGAACCTCAATCAGAGACTGTCTGGAGACAGGCAAATAAATATGGAGTCCCTCGGTTATGTTTTTTAAATAAAATGGATCGTATGGGTGCAAACTTCTATCGCTGTGTGGATATGATCCAAAAACAACTTGAAACCACCCCTTTAGTCCTTCAACTTCCAATCGGAAGTGAGTCAGACTTTAAGGGTATTATTGACCTTGTTTCCAATACTGCTGTCATCTGGGAGAACGAAGAATTAGGTGCAAAGTTCAAAGTCTGGCCACTTGCTGAAGCTCCTGTGGCTGATGATTTGAAACAAAAGGCTGCTGAATATCGTGCAAAATTAATTGAAACTGCTGTAGAACAAGATGAAGAAGTATTAGTTTCTTATTTAGAAGGTGTTGAACCAACTATTAATCAATTAAAGAATTGTATTCGTAAAGGAACTCTTTCCTTTGCTTTTACTCCAATTATTACTGGTTCTGCTTTCAAGAATAAAGGTGTACAAACTTTACTTGATGCTGTTGTTGATTACCTTCCAGCCCCTATTGATCGACCTCCAATTCAAGGAGTTGCTGAAAACAATCATGATGATGCCATTGAACGCCCAGCGGATGATACTCAACCTTTTGCTGCTTTAGCCTTCAAACTCATGAACGATCCTTTTGTTGGAACATTAACCTTCGCTAGAATCTATTCTGGTGTATTGAAATCAGGTTCATCTGTTCGAAACTCTGTGAAAGGCAAGTCAGAACGTATTGGGCGAATGTTACAAATGCATGCTAATGAAAGAACTGAAGTGAAAGAAGCAAGAGCAGGTGATATTGTTGCCTTAGTTGGTTTAAAAGATACCATTACTGGCGATACCTTATGCGATCCTGAGAATTCTGTCATCTTAGAGAGAATGGATTTCCCTGATCCTGTCATTAAGATTGCGGTTGAACCAAAGACTAAAGCCGATCAGGAGAAAATGGGCCAAGCATTAAATCGTTTAGCGAAGGAAGATCCATCCTTCCGATATAGTCGTGATGAAGAATCAGGTCAAACAACGATCGAGGGTATGGGTGAATTACACCTTGAAATCATCGTTGACCGTATGAAAAGAGAGTTTAAAGTGGAATGTAATGTTGGTGAACCACAGGTTGCCTATCGCGAAGCAATTACAGCATCTGCTGTGATAGAATATTTACATAAGAAACAATCTGGTGGTGCAGGTCAATTTGCTAAAGTGAAAATTGAATTTGGACCAACGGAAGAAGGTTCAACCGGTGATTTTGAATTTGTAAATGAGATTAAAGGTGGTAATATCCCAAAAGAATATATCCCAGCAGTACAAAAAGGTATTGAATCTGTTTTAGGTAATGGTGTTGTAGCAGGTTTCCCTGTATTAGGTGTGAAAGCACGATTAGTTGATGGTCAATATCATGATGTTGATTCTTCATCATTAGCATTTGAGATTGCTGGACGTGCAGCAACACGTGAAGGATTAAGAAAATGTAAATCAAGATTAAAGGAACCAATTATGAAAGTGGATGTTCTTTCACCAGAAGATTTTGTTGGTGATGTAATTGGTGATTTGAATTCTCGTCGTGGACAAATTGTCGAGTTAGGCGATCGTGGTAATTTGAGAACGATTCAAGCATATGTTCCTTTAGCGAATATGTTTCAATATGTATCAACATTAAGATCGATTAGTAAAGGACGTGCACAATATTCAATGGAGTTACATACATATGAATTTGTACCAGCTGCTGTAGAGAAAGAATTATCAGCGAAATTCAAACCTAATAGCGCTTCTGACGATGAGTAAAGGAGATATAGACATAAACACTCTGTCTCTTAATCTCAATAAAAATCTCCGAAGAAAGGAAGGAGATAGAGAGATGATTTCAATGAAATGAAATTACAAGTTATTAAACACACATTACTAATTCAATATACGCGTACTATTTGTATCATAAACAATAAATAAATACATAACCAACCATAACTGCTCATGTAAATGCTCATTTTCTTTTCCCTTTTCCCTCCTGCTGCTCTAGTTGTGTAGTTTACTCAAACCCAGACGATAGTCACGAACTCCACTAAAAATCCACATCAAGGGAGGTCAGTTTTTAAACCGCAACACCTCTATTTCTCAATTAGCTGCAATTAGCAATGAACTCGATAAACTTCGATTCACTGATGCAAAGGCGCTGCCAGAGTCTCCTCATAATCAATAATGAGGAGTAAAAAGTTCTTCAAGAAGGGTCGTGATTGTTAACTGATGATCGGCTATGTGTGGAGGGCTTTGTACAAATATACACTATTTCACTATCAACGAAATTTATTTCGCAAATTTATTTCTTTCATTTTTCTGGGAAATGCAACCGTAATTTCGACCTCGTCAAATTACGACTGTTGGAGAATGGATCCGTTCTTGCATTCTCGCTTCTCGATTCTCGATCACTGCACCACAACGCAGTTCAAGGGGGAGCTCATGCTCTAACAGGCAGATTAGAGTAACATCGATCAACGGAAAGATTAAAAGAGACATTTTAATTGTTTAAAAATAGATCTGATTCACGTGCATCAAAATTTCCTTCTGGTTTGAACTCACCTGACTTGACAATTCGATTCGCTTCTTTTCTCCTTCTCGCCTGAGCGTTTGTTAGTTTGAAAAGGTTTCAACCCATCGAACAATAAGTGTCGTTAAAGACTTCTATTAATTTAAATACTTCAATAATGTTGAATGTTCTGATTATTGGAGTGATTTTTGCGGGTCTTTGCTCTCGGCTCATCTCTGCTCAAACCTGGATTGTTACTCGCCAAAGTCCCCCAAATTTTAATTGGAACTCTGTCGCTATGAGTAACGATGGTTCAGTTTTATATGTCCTCGGATACAGTAGCTCAAGTCGTAAAGCAAATGTTTATCGCTCTGGTAACGCTGGAGGATCATGGTATCAAATAAATCAATATAATAATCAATATTGGTCTATAGCTTGTGATTCTACAGGATCTCATGTTGTGGTAGGTGCAAATAATCAAGGAATGTGGTCAAATTGGGGTGGAACTTTCCTTCTCAATTATCTAAACGTTTTTGTTGGAATTGTGTATCAAGTTGCAATGGATTCCACTGGACAATATGTTGTTGCGCTAACTTGTAAGTATCCCTGTGATCTTTTTAATGTCTTTTAATCTCCCCTCCTCTTCTCTCTTTTATAGCTGGATTTGGAATCGTTTTTTCGAATTATTATGGTGCTACTTTCTCTTGGGGTGCTGCACTTGGAACTCTATCTTTTCAAGGTGGTCTTGCCATGGATTACACTGGGCAATATGTTTATGCATGTAGTCAGAATTGGCTTTATAAATCGTCAAACTATGGAGTAACGTGGTCACTTTCTAGTTCCGTCGATAGTCCGACTTCCTGTATGATTACAAGTACTCCTGATGGAAATAATGTGATTGCGTCTCTGAGCAACGGTGGCTCAGGAAGCTTAATTGCTTCTATGGATGGTGGTTGTTCGTGGAATTCTTTACCTTTTTCGCTCACGAACTCTTACGCGATTGCCAGCAATAGTGATGGAAGTGTGGTGATGTTAACAGGCTATCCGGGATTAGTTTATGTCTCTTATGATTATGGAAATACATTTAGTCCGATTAATTCCATCAGTGATACTTGGTCTTGTGTAGCGATTAATGATGCAGGTTAGTCATGTTAATTGCTAAACCGAATAACTGAATATCGTTCCATTTAATTTTTAGGTACTATTGCGTTATTTGCTGATGCTTCGGGCTATGTATACCTGGCAGTCTACATAGAAACAGCAATGCCAACCTATCGTCCAACTTTGAATCCAAGTGCAAATCCAACATTAACTCCAAGCGCCAAGCCAACATTCGCTCCCAGTTACAGTCCAAGCCGTAGTCCGACTTACAGACCAAGCGCTCGTCCAACTTATTCACCGAGTATAGTGCCTACATACGCGCCAACCACAACCCCGACTTTTAGTCCCACTGTTCGACCGTCCAACTCTCCAACTGTTGTACCATCGACAAAGCCAAGTGAAAGACCCACTTTCCGCCCTTCGACACAACCGACATTTAATCCGAGTGCGATACCGACAGGGATCCCGACAGCAAGACCAAGCACGACACCAAGTTGCACTCCTTCGGCGCAACCGACTAACACTCCAAGTTCAAAACCAACAGCAAGACCGAGTAGGAGACCGACAGGAGTGCCGACAGCAAGGCCAAGTTGTAAACCGAGCAGTGTGCCATCGAGCCAACCGAGCAGTGT
>VFQN01006860.1_pt1 | contig 12662 bp, 12 predicted proteins | sample 3512371 | NCBI WGS metagenome assembly VFQN01 (sample SAMN10412370, study PRJNA504923) | tailings metagenome | isolation source: Replicate 2 from Balatoc abandoned mine | place: Philippines: Itogon, Benguet | collected 2017-08-28
AGGAACGCCATGTTCTCGCCCCAGCCGGCCTTGCCGCGCAGGCAGATGCCGTTGATGCCGGCATTGCGGTCCGTCATCTTGCGGGCAGCTTCCCCGATGAACTCCCAGGTCGGCGCGTCGGGCATGGTCAGCCCGGCCTTCTCCATCAGGTCCTTGCGGTACATGACGAAGGAGCTCTCGCCATAGAACGGCGCGGCGTAGAGCTTGCCGTCCTCGCCCGTCAGACCCGAGCGGATGGCCGGAAGCAGGTCGTCGGCGTCGTAGTCGGCACCGAGATTGTCGAGCGGCACCAGCCAGCCCTGCTTGGTCCAGATCGGCACTTCATAGGTGCCGATCGTCATGATGTCGTACTGGCCACCCTTGGTCGCGATGTCGGTCGTGACGCGTTCGCGCAGCACGTTCTCTTCGAGCGTAACCCAGTTCAGTTCAATGTCGGGGTTCTTGGTGGTGAAATCTTCCGTCAGCCCCTGCATGCGGATCATGTCGCCATTGTTGACGGTGGCGATGGTCAGGGTTTCGGCATTGGCGAAACCGCACAGGAGAGCGGCCGAGCTGACGCCCAGCAGAAGGGTTCTCAAATTCATCATCTTCCTCCCAGAAGGGTTTTGAGCATTTGCTTTGCTCATGGGCAATTACTCGCATATTGCCGCAACAAGTCAACGACCAATCGTTGCTGCACCGCACAAGGCGGGGCAGCGCCCGTTGAATCTCATGGGAAATTTCTGCGTGGGAGACGGCTCTCGATCAGGCCGAAAGCAGGTGGCGGGCGGTCGACTCGTCGGTGATGACGCCGTTGATCATGCGCCCGCGCAGCGCCGCGAGAAGCGCCGTATATTTGCGCTTGCCCTTGGCAAGGCCGATGACGGTGGTCGTCTCGCGCGGCGGCAGCGGCACGGAGGCAACGCGTTCGTTGATGCTGCCGTCGAGCAGTTTGCCGTCGCGGTCGAACATCCAGCCGCAGATCTCGCCGGCGGCCCCCTCCTCCATCAGCCGCGCCATTTCCTCCGGGTCGAGGAAGCCGTCGAGGCAGAGCGGTGCATCCGCGCCGAGCTCGCCGATCCCGACGAAGGCGACGTCGGCCTGTCGGCCGAGCTGGAGGGTCGATTGCACGAGGCTCTGCTTGTGCAGGAGGTCACGCTCCTCCGTGGAGGAGACGAGAACCGGCAACGGCATCGGATAGTGCCGCGCCTTCACCGCGTCGGCCATCGAGAAGATGACGTTGTAGTATGCCGCCGAACCATCCGGCCCGATATTGCCGGTCAGCGACATGATGCGGTGCTGCGGACATTCCATCGCCGGGAGCTGGTCGATCGCCGCCTTCAGCGTGCGCCCCGTGCCGACGGCGAGCACGATCGGCTCGGCCTTCTTCAGCCAGCGCTCGATTTCCGCCGCACCGGCTTCCGCAATGCCAATCGTCGTCGAGGTCGAGCCCGGATCGCTCGGCACGATATCGACATGCACGAGCCCGAATTTCTTTCGCAGCTCCTCGCCGAGTTCCAGACATTCAGCGATCGGGTGATCGAGCCGCACCTTGATCAGCCGCTCGGCGACGGCGAGCGAGACAAGCCGCTGCGCCGACTGACGGGAGATGCCCATGGCGGAAGCGATTTCGTCCTGCGTGCGGCCCGCGACATAGTAGAGCCAACCGGCCCTTGCCGCATCGTCCAGCCGCCCGGCTGTTTCCGTCCGCTTCGCCATGGTTTTCCCCAGATGTTCCAAAGGATTTGCTGCATCTTTTCCGGCGACCTGTCAAACGCCATGTGACGGCGCAGCTGGAACAGCATCCCGCAATGCAACACAAAAACATAACCGGATTTCTCATATTTATTTCCGCTGCAAGCACTGAAAAACCAGCATTTCTTTTGAAATTTTACCGTTTGATAAAAAAATAAACCTGAGTTACCGTTCTCTCATTCAAAAAGCCCACGCGAATGGGAGATAACTATGGGAACGACGCAATCTGGGATCCATCGGGGGCGTCTTGCGCCTGCCGAATACGACACGAACTTTTCCGACCTGCATCCACGCCTCGACGATCACGAGGCCCTGGTCGCCGCCGACCGCTGTTACTTCTGTCACGACGCGCCGTGCATGACGGCCTGTCCCACCTCCATCGACATTCCGCTGTTCATCCGCCAGATCTCGACGGGCAACCCGATCGGTTCGGCGAACACCATTTTCGACCAGAACATTCTGGGCGGTATGTGCGCCCGCGTCTGTCCCACCGAGACGCTCTGCGAACAGGCCTGCGTGCGCAACACCGCCGAGCACCGCCCGGTGGAAATCGGCCGCCTGCAGCGCTACGCGACCGACGTGGCGATGACGGAGAACAAACACTTTTACGAACGCGCCGCCCGCACCGGCAAGGCCGTGGCGGTCGTCGGGGCCGGCCCGGCGGGACTTGCCTGCGCCCACCGCCTCGCCATGGATGGCCATGACGTCGTGATCTTCGAAGCACGCGAAAAGGCCGGCGGCCTCAACGAATACGGCATCGCCACCTACAAGGCGGTCGACGATTTCGCCCAGCGCGAAGTCGACTATGTGCTGGCGATCGGCGGCATCGAGGTGAAGAACGGCCTGAAACTCGGCCGCGACTTCACACTTGCCGACCTCACCGGCAATTTCGACGCCGTCTTCCTCGGCATGGGCCTTTCCGGTGTCAACGCGCTCGGCGCGGAGGGCGAAAACCTGCCCGGCGTCGTCGATGCGGTCGATTTCATCGCGGAACTGCGCCAGGCGACGGACAAGGCGACGATCCCCGTCGGCCGGCGCGTCGTCGTCATCGGTGGCGGCATGACGGCGATCGACGCCGCCGTGCAGGCAAAGCTCCTCGGCGCCGAGGAGGTGACGATCTGCTACCGCCGCGGCAAGGAGCAGATGAACGCCTCAGAATTCGAGCAGGACCTTGCCGCCTCCAAAGGCGTGATGATCCGCCACTGGCTCCAGCCGAAACGCGTCATCGCAAGAGACGGCCATGTCGCCGGCATCGAGGTGGAATATACCGAGATGCGCGACGGCAAGCTCGAAGGCACCGGCGAAATCGGCGCGCTCGCCGCCGACCAGATCTTCAAGGCCATCGGCCAAACGTTCGAGGCCGCCGGCCTCGGTTCGCTCGCCATGGCCGGCAACCGCATCGCCATCGATGCGGAAGGCCGTACGTCCGTCGCCAATGTCTGGGCGGGGGGAGACTGCGTGAAGGCCGGTGAAGACCTGACGGTCACATCCGTCGCACAGGGCCGCGATGCGGCCGATTCGATCAACCGCATGCTGGCCGCCGGTGCGCAGCCTTCCGTTGCCGTCGCTTGAGGGAGATGAGACATGGCTGATCTTCGCAACACCTTTGTCGGCATCAAATCGCCCAACCCCTTCTGGCTCGCCTCCGCGCCGCCGACGGACAAGGCCTACAATGTCGAGCGCGCCTTCAAGGCCGGCTGGGGCGGCGTGGTCTGGAAGACGCTCGGCGAAGAAGGCCCGCCGGTCGTCAACGTCAACGGCCCGCGCTACGGCGCGATCTGGGGCGCCGACCGACGACTTCTCGGCCTCAACAATATCGAGCTCATCACCGACCGCGACCTCTACACGAACCTGCGCGAGATGAAGCAGGTGAAGATGAACTGGCCGGACCGGGCGCTGATCGCCTCGATCATGGTGCCCTGCGAAGAGGAGAGCTGGAAGGCGATCCTGCCGCTGGTGGAAGAGACCGGCGCCGACGGTATCGAGCTCAACTTCGGCTGTCCGCACGGCATGTCCGAACGCGGCATGGGCGCGGCGGTCGGCCAGGTGCCGGAATATATCGAGATGGTGGTGCGCTGGTGCAAGCAGTACACCCGCATGCCCGTCATCACCAAGCTGACGCCCAACATCACCGATATCCGCAAGCCGGCGCGCGCGGCCAAGGCCGGCGGCACCGATGCGGTGTCGCTGATCAACACGATCAACTCGATCGTGTCCGTCGACCTCGACAGCTTCGCGCCCAACCCGACGGTCGGCGGCAAGGGCACCCATGGCGGCTATTGCGGCCCGGCGGTGAAACCCATCGCGCTCAACATGGTGGCCGAGATCGCCCGCGATCCGGAAACCTACGGCCTGCCGATTTCAGGCATCGGCGGCATCACCACCTGGCGCGATGCGGCCGAGTTCCTGGCGCTCGGCGCCGGCAACGTGCAGGTCTGCACAGCCGCGATGACCTACGGCTTCAAGATCGTGCAGGAGATGATCACCGGGCTTTCAAGCTGGATGGACGCCAAGGGCCACCGCAGCCTCGACGACGTCATCGCCCGCGCGGTGCCCAACGTCACGGACTGGCAATACCTCAACCTCAACTACATCGCAAAGGCCCATATCGACCAGGATGCCTGCATCAAGTGCGGACGCTGCCACATCGCCTGCGAGGACACCTCGCACCAGGCGATCACCCAGTTCGTCGATGGCGTCAGGCATTTCGAGGTGATGGAGGACGAGTGCGTCGGCTGCAATCTCTGCGTCAACGTCTGCCCGGTGGAGAACTGCATCACCATGGTGGAACTGGAACCCGGCGTGCTCGACCAGCGCACCGGAAAAACGGTGGATCCGAACTACGCCAACTGGACGACGCATCCGAACAACCCGATGGCCAGGCAGGCTGCGGAGTAGAAAAAGCCTCGTCGCGGGAAGTTCAGGCTTTCCGCGACGCCTCGTAGAGGGCAACGAGATCATCAAGGGGTATGCCGTTCAGAGTGGCGCCGGCGAGCCTGCAATTCGTGAACTCGACCCCAGAAAGATTGACGTTTTGGAATTGGGACCCCGACAGGTTCACGTCGTTGACACGCCACCCGGACATGTTGCTGTCATTGAAGCGAGCGCCGGAGAAGTTGATCTGGTTGAAGGTGACACCTGACAAGTTCGCGTCATTGAAAACCGAACCCGAGAGATTGGTATCGTTGACATCCAGGACATGCGTCACGCGATGAAGCTTCATTCCCCGCTTCCTTGATAGAACCTAGTGATCGTCGACTTGGGAGTCTACCGTAAACGTCACGCGCGCAAACTCAAGCCGGGGCTATGCGACACACCCGTTGCAGCGAGGCTTCGGATCAAATGCGAAGCCACTCTCACCCAAAGAAATTGAAGCTCTGCCCGGCGCTGTAGGCCAGCAGCGCCAGCCCGGCAAAATAGACGATCGTCATCACCACCATGCCATAGCCGGCCAACACCACCAGCCCGTCGCGCTGCGAAATACCTGCGGCCAGCAGCAGGATGGCGACGCCCGGCAGCGTGTTGGAGAAGGGAATGAGCCCGAGCGGCGCCATGAGAAGAACCCCCGCCCCCATCAGCACCAGGCCGTTGACGCGGTTCATCACGGCACCTGACGTCAGCCCCGTCATGCGCGGCTTGAAGAAGCGGTCGAACTTGCGCAGGAATTTCACGCCGCGCTCCAGCACCGGCCGCAGCTTGCCGCTTTCCAGCCGCCGGTCGGCGACCTTTTGCGGCAGCCAGGGCAACCGGTTGAGCGTGATCGCCGCGCTGATCAGGACGATGCCGGCACCAAAGACAGTGGAAACGCCAGGGATCGAGACCGGGAACAGAAAGGGCAGCGACAGAAAGGCGCAGAGCAGGAGCAGGCCGCTTTCGCCCATCATCGCGAGCAGATCGCGCAGCGTGATGTGCTCGCCCTTGATCGAGTGGATGATGTCCTCGAGCAGTTCGCTCGTCTTGCGGTCCGTGTCTTTGAAGCCGATGGCCGTCGTCATGCAATGTCCTCTCGCGTGCCGCCGCCTATGGGCGGCGATTGCGGCTTTCCTGTGGGAGTGGCGCGCCCCAAATTTTCGCTGTTGCGGATGCAAAACAGCTACGCACACATGCCGGATTTGCTCTATGAGCATGCCGCACCGCAGACAATAGGGTGATTTTCTTGACGAAGCGTATGCCGGCCCCGGCGGGCCTCTCCATCCATGCAAAAGGCCGCGAAAAGCTGAAGGGGCATCTCGCCATGCTGCTCTTTGCGGTGCTGATCGCCGGCTCCTTCTCCTTCGGGGGCCTTGCGGCGCGCTACATGGAGGCCGAGCCGCTGATGCTCTGGCGCTACATCCTGACCGTCGTCGTCATGGCGGCGCTCGCCTTCGGCGCCTTCAGGGTTCCGCTGACGCTGCCGAAGCAGGCCTGGCGCTTCCTGCTGCTCGGCGGGCTGATCGCCATCTACATGCTCACCATGTTCATGGCGCTGGAGTTCACCAGCCCCGTCGCCACCGGCGCGGTTTTCACGCTGATGCCGCTCCTGAGTGCCGGCTTCGCTTTGCCGGTGCTCGGCCAGAGGACGCGGCCCGGCGTACTCGCCGGTCTCCTCATCGCCGCGGCCGGCGCCGTGTGGGTGATTTTCCGGGGCAATATCGATGCCATCCTCGCCTTCGATGTCGGCACCGGCGAGATGATCTTCTTCGTCGGCGTCGTCTGCCATGCGCTCTACGTGCCGCTGATCCGCCGCTTCGACCGGGGCGAATCGGCCGTCGGCTTCGGCTTCTGGGTAACGGTGGGCGCAACGCTCTGGTTGGTCCCGCCGGGTATCCGAAGCTTGATCGCAACGGATTTCTCCGCCCTGCCCGTCGCTGTCTACGCTGCCGTCACCTATCTGGCCGTCGTCACCACGGCCGGCACGTTCCTGCTCCTGCAATATGCCTCGATGCGCCTGCCGGCTTCCAAGCTGCTGGGCTACGGCTATCTGACGCCGAGCTTCATCATCCTGCTCGAAGGCATTCTGGGTCACGGCTGGGCGAGCCTGCCAGTCCTGGCCGGCGCCCTCGTCACCGCCTGCGGCTTGGCGCTGATGGCGCTTCTGCCGGACTGATCCGGCTCGGAACGGGCGTCAGACCGGCTCTTCGCTGACATTGAGACCGCCGATGAAGAGTTGTTCGAGGAAGCGCGCCGCATCCTCGAACCGGCCCTCGCCGGCCTGGTCCTGCCCGAGCACGGCGCGCACCTGCACGTCGAAGTCGGCATAGTGCTGGGTGGTCGACCAGATCGAGAAGATCAGGTGATACGGGTCGCATTTGGCGATCTTGCCCGCCTTCGCCCAGGTGCGGATGACCTCCGCCTTCTCGTCGACGAGCGACTTCAGCGGCCCCTTCAGTTCGTCCTCGATGTTCGGCGCGCCCTGCAGGATTTCATTGGCGAACAACCGGCTTTCGCGCGGAAAATCGCGCGCCATCTCCAGTTTGCGCCTGATGTAGCTGCGGATTTCCGACACCGGGTTGCCTTCCGCATCGAATTCGCGCAGCGGATCGAGCCAGGTATCGAGCACCCGGTTGATCAGAGCCCGGTGCATCGCCTCCTTGGTACGGAAATAATAGAGCAGGTTCGGCTTCGACATGCCGGCCACCTCGGCGATCTGGTCGACGGTGGCACCGCGAAAGCCGTGCAGCGAGAAAACCTCCAGCGCCGCCTCGAGGATCTGCTCTTCCTTCGCCTCCTGGATGCGCGTGCGCCGCTGTGTCCTCGCCGCCCTTGGTAATGCCATCGTGCCCCCTCGGCCTTGCCCGTCGAACCGGAAAAGTGCCGCCAAATTCACCAGTTTAACCAGCCGCCATTTTCTTCGGCGCAGCCCAAGTTTTTGGTTTTTCGGCTTGAGTGCCGCAACGGAAGCTGTAATGTTTACCAACCGGTCAAATTATCAGTCAGTTATCACACAAAGGCAACTGCTGATCGGAAGGCGCAAAACAACAACGGCGCCGCCAGCCGGTGGGAACGAGAATTGGGGCTGCAAAAGCCCGACGACATGGGAGCATAGACATGGCCGCACCCGGCGAGAACATGCGTGTCAACGCGGACCGCCTGTGGGATTCCCTCATGGACATGGCGAAGATCGGCCCCGGCATTGCCGGTGGCAACAATCGCCAGACACTGACTGACGCCGACGCCGAAGGCCGACGCCTGTTCCAGGCCTGGTGCGACGGCGCGGGCCTCACCATGGGTGTCGATACGATGGGCAACATGTTCATGACGCGCCCGGGCACCGATCCCGACGCGCTTCCCGTCTATGTCGGCTCGCATCTCGACACCCAGCCGACCGGCGGCAAATATGACGGCGTGCTCGGCGTGCTTGCCGGCCTTGAGGTCGTACGCTCGCTGAACGACCTCGGCATCCGCACGAAACACCCGATCGTCGTCACCAACTGGACGAACGAGGAAGGCGCCCGCTTTGCACCAGCCATGCTGGCGTCAGGCGTTTTTGCCGGCGTGCATACGCAGGACTATGCCTATGGTCGCAAGGACCCCGAGGGCAAGGTTTTCGGCGAGGAGTTGCAGCGCATCGGCTGGATCGGCGACGAAACGGTCGGCGCGCGCAAGATGCACGCCTATTTCGAATATCACATCGAGCAAGGCCCGATCCTGGAAGCGGAAGGCAAGGACATCGGCGTCGTCACCCACTGTCAGGGCCTGTGGTGGCTGGAATTCACGCTGACCGGCCGCGAGGCGCATACCGGCTCGACGCCGATGACGATGCGCGTCAATGCCGGCCTCGCCATGGCCCGCATCCTCGAAATGGTGCAGACCGTCGCCATGGAGAACCAGCCGGGCGCCGTCGGCGGCGTCGGCCAGGTGTTCTTCTCGCCCAATTCGCGCAACGTGCTGCCCGGCAAGGTCGTCTTCACCGTCGACATCCGCTCGCCGGACCAGAAGAAACTCGACGGCATGCGCGCCCGCATCGAGGCAGAGGCGCCGAAAATCTGCGCAGCGCTGGGCGTCGGCTACTCCGTCGAGGCGGTTGGCCATTTCGACCCCGTCACCTTCGATCCGACCCTCGTCGCCACCGTACGCAAGGCCGCCGAAGACCTCGGCTACAGCCACATGAACATCATCTCCGGCGCCGGCCATGACGCCTGCTGGGCGGCAAAAGTCGCGCCGGCCACGATGATCATGTGCCCCTGCGTCGGCGGCCTCTCGCACAACGAGGCGGAGGACATTTCCAAGGAATGGGCCGCCGCAGGCGCCGACGTGCTGCTCCATGCGGTGATCGAGACTGCCGGCATCGCCGAGTGATCTTTTGCCGCCCGGTCTGTCGGGCGGTCTCGCGCTTTGTGCGCCACCAAAAATCGAGACAGGGAGCGGACCAACATGAGCACAGTCATCAAGGGCGGAACCATTGTCACCGCCGACCTCACCTTCAAGGCGGACGTCAAGATCGAGGGCGGGAAGATCGTCGAGATCGGCCCTGATCTTTCCGGCGACGAGGTGCTGGATGCGGCGGGCTGTTATGTCATGCCGGGCGGCATCGATCCGCATGTGCATCTCGAAATGCCCTTCATGGGCACCTATTCGGCCGATGATTTCGAGAGCGGCACGCGCGCCGGGCTTGCCGGCGGCACGACCATGGTGGTCGATTTCTGCCTGCCCGATCCCGGCCAGTCGCTGCTCGATGCGCTGAAGCGCTGGGACAACAAGTCGACCCGCGCCAATTGCGACTATTCCTTCCATATGTCGGTGACCTGGTGGAGCGAACAGGTCTTTGACGAGATGAAGGCCGTGGTCGAGGAGAAGGGCATCAACACCTTCAAGCACTTCATGGCCTACAAGGGCGCGCTGATGGTGAACGACGACGAGATGTTCGCCTCGTTCCAGCGCTGCGCCGCGCTCGGCGCCCTGCCGCTCGTGCACGCGGAGAACGGCGATGTCGTCGCGGCGATGCAGGCGAAACTGATGGACGAGGGCAACAACGGGCCGGAAGGCCACGCCTATTCGCGCCCGCCGTCCGTCGAGGGCGAGGCGACGAACCGCGCCATCATCATCGCCGATATGGCGGGTGCGCCGCTCTATGTGGTGCACACCTCCTGCGAACAGGCACATGAAGCCATCCGTCGCGCCCGGCAGAACGGCATGCGCGTCTACGGCGAGCCGCTGATCCAGCACCTGACGCTCGACGAAACGGAATATTTCAACAAGGACTGGGACCACGCCGCACGCCGCGTCATGAGCCCGCCCTTCCGTAACAAGCAGCACCAGGATTCGCTCTGGGCCGGCCTTGCCGCGGGCTCCTTGCAGGTGGTGGCGACCGACCACTGCGCCTTCACGACGGACCAGAAGCGCACCGGCGCCGGTGATTTCCGCAAGATCCCGAACGGCACCGGGGGCCTTGAGGACCGCATGCCCATGCTCTGGACCAACGGCGTCAACACCGGCCGGCTCACCATGAACGAGTTCGTCGCCGTCACCTCCACCAACATCGCGAAGATCCTCAACGTCTATCCGCGCAAGGGCGCCATCCTCGTCGGTGCGGATGCGGATATCGTCGTCTGGGATCCGAAGCGGTCTAAGACCATCTCGTCGAAGAACCAGCAGTCCTCGATCGACTACAACGTCTTCGAAGGCAAGGACGTCGTCGGCCTGCCACGCTTCACCCTGACGCGCGGCGTGGTCGCCATCGAGGAATCGACCGTCAAGACGCGCGAGGGCCACGGCCAGTTCGTCAAGCGCGAGCCCTTTGCCGCCGTCAACAAGGCGCTGTCGACCTGGAAGGAGATCACCGCGCCGCGCAAGGTCGAGCGCAGCGGCATTCCGGCGAGCGGCGTATGATCCGCAGCGGCCGCCTCACCCTTCTTCTCGGCATCGCACTCGCCGGTTCGGCGGGGGCGGCAGCCGATCTTGTCGACGGCAGCTATGGCAACAAGGAAGGCTGCCACTATGCCGAGACGGGTGAATCCTCCGGCGCCGATTTCTTCTTCCTGCTGAACAAGGAAGGCGTCACCACCGCGGCCTCCTTTTGCGAATTCAAGGGCGCCGGGAAACAGGTGGATGGCGCGACGAAGATCGCCGCCGAGTGCCACGAGGAGGGATACGAGGAGACCACGCCGCATGAACTGACGCTGACACCCGAGAACGGCGGCTACACCGTGAGCTTTCCGGACGGCACGCGCTGGGGGCCGCTGATGCGGTGCAAGACGTGAGGATTGGGCCGCGGCGATATACCCCCCTCTGTCCTGCCGGACATCTCCCCCTCAAGGAGGGAGATCGGCCCCGTGGCCTGATCCCCCGCCCTTTAAATCGCAACCAGCGCCTCGAGATGCGGCAGGAGCACTACGCTCTCCTGCTCGTGGGGATCTGTCCGGGCAATGACCGCCGAAGCCGGCTGGTCGGAAAGGTTTGCCGGCAGATGCGGCACGCCGGCGGGGATGTAGAACATCTCGCCCGCCCTGACGACGACATGGTTCTCCAGCCGCTCGCCGTACCAGGTGTGCGCCTCGCCGGAGAGCATGTAGATCGCCGTTTCGTGGCTCTCATGCATGTGCGCCTTCGCCCGTCCGCCCGGCGGAATCGTCAGGAGATGCATGCAGATGCCAGAGGCGCCGACCGTCTCCCGGGCAATCCCTTCGAAATAGCTGAACCCCTGTTTTCCGTCATACGTGCCGCCCGGGCGCACCACCCGGCATTCGGCCTTCGCGTCCACCGCCATCGTCTCCCCCGGCTCCAGCGTGAGAATTCCGTGCTCAAAGTGATACCGCAGACAATGCCGATTGCAATGCTGAGAATGGACATGCAGTCTGCCGCAACCCGCGCCGAAAGATGACCGCCATGTCCCATGCCACGCCTTCCAGCACCGTCGTCTCAGCAAAGGACCTCGGCCTGACCTTCCAGACCGCCGACGGCCCCGTGACGGCGCTGACCGGGGTAAACCTTGCCGTCGAGAAGGGCGATTTCGTCTCCTTCATCGGCCCTTCCGGCTGCGGCAAGACGACCTTCCTGCGCGTCATCGCAGATCTCGAGAAGCCGACATCAGGCAAGATCACCGTCAACGGCATGACGCCGGAAGAAGCCCGCAGGCGCCGCGCCTATGGCTATGTCTTCCAGGCCGCCGCGCTTTATCCCTGGCGCACGATCGAGAAGAACATCGCCCTGCCGCTGGAGATCATGGGCTACTCCAGGGCCGACCAGAAGGCCCGCATCGAGCGCACGCTCGATCTCGTCAACCTGTCGGGCTTCGGCAAGAAGTATCCCTGGCAGCTCTCCGGCGGCATGCAGCAGCGTGCCTCGATCGCCCGCGCGCTCGCCTTCGATGCCGACCTTCTCCTGATGGACGAACCGTTCGGTGCGCTCGACGAGATCGTGCGCGACCACCTCAACGAGCAGCTCCTGAAACTGTGGGCCGCCACCGAAAAGACGATCTGCTTCGTCACCCACTCGATCCCCGAGGCCGTCTACCTCTCGACGAAGATCGTCGTGATGAGTCCCCGCCCCGGCCGCGTCACCGACGTGATCGAATCGCCCCTGCCGAAGGAGCGTCCGCTCGGCATCCGCGAAACGCCGGAATTCCTCGAAATCGCCCACCGGGTGCGCGAGGGGCTGCGCGCCGGCCACAGCTACGAGGAGCACGCCTGATGAAGCTCTCCTTCGTGCTCTGGCTGTTCGGCGCGACCGCCGTCTTCATCACCGCAGCGACCGCTTCGCGCGCCTATATCGGCACCACGAACATCCTCTACCTGCTGTTCTCCCTGGCGCTCTACATCGTCGGCAACCTGATGATGCTGAAACTGATGCGCGAAGGCGGGCTCGGCATTGCCATTTCGCTCTCCGCCATTACCCAGTTGCTGCTGATCAATGTCATTGCCTTCCTGTTCTTCGGCGAACGGCTCAGCAGCACGCAGCTCGCCGGCGTCGGCCTCGGTATTCTGGCCATGGGGCTGATGCTGCTGTGGGCC
>VFQN01006861.1_pt1 | contig 12658 bp, 5 predicted proteins | sample 3512371 | NCBI WGS metagenome assembly VFQN01 (sample SAMN10412370, study PRJNA504923) | tailings metagenome | isolation source: Replicate 2 from Balatoc abandoned mine | place: Philippines: Itogon, Benguet | collected 2017-08-28
AGAAGACTTTGAAAGAATTTCACTTATATTGTTCTGATTTGAGTGAACTTGATATGAATATGGAAGGGATTGATGATATATTAGTGTATAGTCGACGAATCGATCATTGCAGATCATCATTTGGTGGTCAAAAGCACCTGACATTCGTCACACAAAGTACTATTCTCCCAGAGATACTAGAGGGAATTATGTTTGTTACCTCTTCATTGGATTCTTTGCATTTAGAATGCTCGTTTCCTGAAGGGCATCATGATTTAAGCCTTTTCAAGGATATTCCAACATTAGAAATTACAGATAATAATCGCAGTGGAGAGAAAGTCTGTATCTTTCCTCCTTACTTTACATGCAGTGATCTTAAGCTATCCTCTTTTGATCTTTCATCATGGAATCACCCTAAGACGATCGCTAATAACATCTTGATCTTGCGATTATTTGAAATATCTGGAATCACACATTTCCCTGTTATGCCATCCCTTCGAGAACTTCGAATTAATCGCTGTGATGATTTATTAACAGTCCCAACTTTAGAAAGATTAGTAACATTAAGACTGGTTTCAGTGCATCAATTACAGTACATCGCATCATTGCAGCCGTGTTTAAAGTTTGTTACTATTAGCCAAACAATGAATCTGACACAATTGTCCTTTCATGACGTAAACCATGAGAATATAGTTGAATCATTGTTTTTACACCAATGTCCGCAAGTAATTGATATAAGATCATTCTCAAACACTCCAGATTTACAGATTAGCGACTGTGATGGAATTACTTCATTAGCTGGTTTGAATGGAAGTTCATTAGAAAAGGATCGAAGAACTATTCAACTAAAACGATTAAAGAATTTAATTGATTTTTCAGCTTTATTTAATATTTATAAATTAGAACTTGTGAATATCCCTCATCTAACGAATGGTGAAGGGATTCATAATATTCATCATTTAAAACTTCATTGTTCAAATTTAAAGGATTTAAGTGGAATCTCAAATATTAAGTCTTCCATTACACTCTATGGTTGTTCAGAACTAACTAGTTTGATCAACATAGAAGGAATTCCGAAGGTCTTATTCGTATGTGATACTTCTAAAATGCGCTTCAATGGACTAAAGAATCATGAGGAAGTTAGGATTGCTTGCAATAAATCTCAAAGGAAACGTCTTCTTGGTCTCCAATCTTCTCAGAGAGAGATGAACATCAAGAGATTGATTATTGAGTGTGGTGATGAAGAGGACATCTTTACTCTTTGAAGAGCTGAATTATTGAAACAACGTCATATTATTAATATAGAAAAGCGATTGTAATAAAAGGATGTACAGAAACCTTTTTAAACCATTTATTTTTGTTATTTTAGCAACAAAAAGATTTTGCTAAAGAAAAGTATATCTCAATTAATTTGTCTAAATGCTTCTTAAAAGTAAAGCTACAAACTTTAATAGACAGAATTCAATCTTATTAACGTTTTTTTTTCTTCTTTTTGTATTTCGAATAGATTCATTCATTCATTCATTCATTCATTCATTCATTCATTCATTCATTCATTATCTTTCATGATGATATCTAACTACTATGAAGTCCTTTATGGTTACTTTGTATATATTGTAATAATCTTTTTAACTACATTCATATAAAATCTCCTAAATGATATCATATCATATTATCACCTTCTAGACAAAGATATGATATTGACTACTATCAGCATGATGACTGGACTCAGGCATTAGCTGTCCAACCAATGGTCCAGAGCTATTCCCTCTACCTTGCCCTGCACCTCCTAGCCTACTACCACCTCGACTATTCGACGATCCTCGACCAAACTTATCTCGATAATGCATAGAGTTATTCGCAAATAACTGAATCCCACCATACCAATTCCTTGTCACCAGACAGTTTCGATAACATCGTTTAGTTGTTGTGGATGACGTCGTCTTCGCTTCTTCTCCCCCTACTGCTGCAGACGTTGAGGCTGTTGTTGTAGAGTTTGCTGGGTTAGGAGTTTGAAAGTTCTCATAAAAGAAGGATGGTTTAATCATTTGAACAATCTTCTCAGTCTCAACCACTGGTGTTGAGGAAGGTGTCCAACCATGAAGAGATGTCAATGCTTGAAGCACCATTGTAGTGGAGGAAGCAGGTGGTTGAATTCTTTGTAAATTCACATTTAAACTTTGACTTTGACCTCCGCTAATCACATCCCATGATCTCACGACTCCATCATAACCTGCTGTGTAGAAGAAACTTCCTGACGCATCTCTTTGCCCCGCCTGACCTGAGCTCATTGATGAAGGACTATGAGCAGCTGCTAATGAACGATCACCTTCCCAAATTAATGAAGAAATACGAGAAGGAGAATGACCATTATTAATGGAGTGATAAGGTGTGGTAAGGTTATGACGCATATCCCATAGCTTGATGATACCATCGGCAGATGTGGATACTACAATGGAACTATCAAAACCTCCTACTGCCATGTCTGTCACTGGACCGGAGGATGATTTCTTATAAGAGAAGAAAGGATGGAAACCAATGCTACCATTCGATGCAGAGGAATAATGTGAGGACAGTTGTTGATGCATCTGACTTGGAAGGTTCTGTTGATGAGGATGACTGCTAAAGGTAATATTCGAAGTCACACTCGCTTGATCAAAAGGAGAGAATAAAGAAGAAGCTGAGGTGCCTGTCCCTCCACCATTCATAATAGAATAACCTAAACACCTTTCCTCGACAGTAAAAGGGTGTAATGGATCAATCACCTTTGCTCCTCCACCCGCAATGCTACCTGCAACACCTGCTGTCATATTGGTCGCATATCTCATACGTATATCCCATACTAATATATTACGATCATTCGAACAGGTCAAGAATTGATATGGATTATTCTTAGATAATGGTAATATTTTATTAATTTTTAATAAATGTCCTTGTGATTGATATACTGACATACCATATTGTATATCCATAATATTAATAATACCAGAATAATTACCAACAATTAAATAAGATGGTAAAGTAAAACTACTATTAGCGTAACTTGCATTCGTATGAAAAAATGCTAATGAACTAATGGTATAATCATTAATACTATTTGGATTCGATGCTGGAGAGAGTTTAATAGGATTGATCTTGCTATTACTGGTTAACGATGAAGAATTCAACTGACCAGAGGATTGGCCAGTTGTGCTCTGTGCACTGATAGGTGCTGTCTTTATATTCATGCCAATTGTTGAATGAATCGTGTTTCCGTCATTGCTCTTCACTATAGTAAGATCACCACGACAGTCACCTGAAGCAATAATCCATCCAGAGAGATGGTCTGGATGAGCTTGCGAGACTAAGGATGTTATCATTGAATTATGTGTCTTCATCGTCAGCACTGACGATTGCTTGATGCGCACATTCGTGGTGTTCGATGCTAAAGCCGCATTCGTAGATGTTGCAGGAGTTTTGGAAGGAGACGAAATAGGTGCTGGAGTGGTTGTGGTATCGCTACCCTTCATCCAGAATAAACCAGTTTTGCTATTGCGCTTAGTTCCTTTCCCGCCACCAAAGAAACTTGATAAGCCACTGCTCTTTTTATCATCTCTTTCCTCTGAAGCGGCTTCTTCATCAGCATCTAATTCGAATTTTGATACACTTGCCAGGATTAATGCTTTTTGACGCTCCAGTTCTTCCTTTTCTTCCTCATCTGCTTCGTCTTCAATAAGAATATCCCTTCGATCACCAGAATGACGATTCTGCTGATGGTAATGATAAGTGCAATTTGGTAAATGCCAAACTTTGACAAGACCTTGTGCGCAACCAGAGAAAACAACAAAATTATGTGTGTAATTATTGTCATAATTATCATAATAAAAGGTATCTTCTAAAGCATTCATCACAGTAACGCCTTGCATAACACTCGCTGTAGAAACTGGCCCTTTCGCATTCGCTGCAGAGGGTGGAGAGGGATTTGCTGTCGTTGCAGTCGTTGCAGGCGACGAAAGGAGATTGGTATTTGCATGTTTAAGCTTTGTTGTTAACTGGAAATTTCTTAAATCCACCACATTAATTATGTGTTCATCGTTTCCTAACAGGAGCCAGTTTCCGATTGAAGTCATGGCATGAATGTTCTTCTCTTGCTCTAATCCTTTCACCGCGACAGGGTAATAGCCAAGTGTAAGGTCACACAAATGTTTTTGATCAACTTCTTCTTCCTCCTCGACTGCAAGCATGCCAATGCCATTGGTAATGCTGTCAGATTCCTTCTGCTTATGATATTCATCGAAGGATGCATTGGCTACGAGCTTTGAAATTATAGTTTCATTAATTGGAGTTGCACTGGAAGGTCGTCGATCTTCAGCTTGCGAAGTACTTCTATTCCGGTATGAAAAGGATGTAGACGAATTCGACTCGGATTGTACACTTCCAGATCTATTTCTTTCAGAAAATTCATTCAAGGTCGCAACTGTGCCAGGAGTAATTGGGGAATAAGGTTGCGCAAACTCATCTCTGGAGCTGCTTTTTGAGGTTGATCGATCATCACCTGTTAGCCTATCCCCTGTAATCTTCGAAGGAGGCTTTGGAGGACTACCTGATAAGAGCTGAGGTGGAGAACTCGGTCCACCACTACTTCTACTCTGGAGCTTTGTTACAGGACTGGTAGAACTTACGGTTCCTTCTTCTTCGATTGTCTCTCTTACTCCAGATTTCTCAAAGAAAGAGTCAAAGCGATTTGGATTGTTGATACTTGGCGGGGCATATCGGGATGGTGGTAATTTACCCAAAGGCGAATGGGATGGATCATGCGACACAGAAAATGAAGTACTAATGGAAAAGACATTTTGTGAAGAGGGGTTCGGAGCTGCAATATCTAGGCTTGCACTTCTCTGATGCTGTTGCTGATGATTTCGGTAGTTAAGCTCTGAGCTCTCGGAATAAAGACTTTCCATACTCTTGGAGAAACTGCGATGATGATGTACTGAACTTGGGTGATGATTATGATGAATATGGTGGCCATGTTTCATCATCAACTCCGAAATTCCTGCGGAAGAATCCCGCCGATCTTTAGATGAAGGCTTTTTGGATCTAGGATAAAGATTCTGGCTTCCGCTGCTCGCACACCCTAATGGAGTTTCATTACTTGCAGAGATTGGATTATTGTTAGAAGCAATTTCTGCCGGTTCAGATGGGGGAAATGCCCCAACAGGATATGGTAAATGCTCGTGATGAAAAGAGGGATAATGCTGTGACCATAAATCCATCATAAATCTTTGTAACTTAATGTACTCATTAATGTTAAGCTGGTATTCTGCAGTAATAGATTGAATAAAATTCAACGCGCGAGATGAGTTAACCTGTGACAGTGAAGTTATTACAACGATCAATTACATAAGTATAGCTCTTACCCCAAGATCGAGCATCATGTATAGCAAAGATCTAATCTCGGCCATGATAACATTGATGTGGTACTTTTTCCTTGCCGGCGGCGTGTTGGTAACTGGGGTAGACAAATTTTGAGAATTAAGTTGCTCGTTGTTTTTAATATTTGGGCTCAATCCTCTCAGATCTTCTTGGTTATGGTCTTGTGAAGACGATTTGACAGATTCCACAGGTAAGCGATCCAGAAGTAACCCCTTCCACATTGAGGAAAGTTGATAAATAGGATGATGGCATATCCTTTCTGACAAAAATTCAACAGTTTGAAGTTCGTACTCATCTTTACCTTCCTCTGCGTTTTCTTTCTTTTCTTGGTCTTTGTTACCAAGCAGTTCTTTCTTCTTTGCAGCATTTAATGTAATGATCTGAAAGTAATGACCACCGATCTCCAACAAACGGAAAGCATTAATATAATCATTCTGATGATTACATATGGTTAGTATTGTCAAGAATAATTTGGCAATAGATTCAAATGCGATTGAATGCAAAGGATAAATATTTTGATCAGGTTGTTGATTAATTCCCTGCTCTTGCCTCTGCACTGTTGGGGCTTTTTGCTTGGCATTTTTCAGCATTTGAATAAATCCACTTCGGTTATACTGTTGATCAAAAGCAATCGTGCATCGTTGCATCGATTGAGCAACTACCTCTTCATCAATATCTTGCATGGTCAATAATAGCTGAAGGAATTCAACGACAATATCATCTGCAGGTCGAATACTCTCCAGCGTAGCAGAAATACTACTGTGCGCTATAGATAGCGACATTTCTGCCGCTTTCGTAGTACTTGCGAGCAAGGACTGGCGATTCGCAAGAGGTTCACGAGAAGATTGAAATGGACCTGTATTGCTTCGTTCTATCGAACCAGAATCAAGAAATAATAATGAATAAGGACATTTTCGAAGATCATTCACTAGTTGCTCGATAGGAAATGAGAACGAAGAAGACATTGATGTCACTGTCCAATGAGTTGCTGAACCTTCAGCTTTAGCCACTAAAACATGATCGAAAAGCAGTAATTCTTGCTCTGGATTTACAATGACAAGTTCTGGCTTGTTAGAGGTATCAATTTCATTAGAGGCAAGAATCCCCTCAGCAGCATCATTTGTGGACAACTTCTCCGCGGTTTCGGTATTTTCAAGTTTCTCCTCATTAACTTCGCTATTCAACTTTGCAGGATGTTCTTGGTCATCAGCTTTTGTAGAATAATAAATAGGCAACTTCTCAGTGGCTGTAACTTCACATACTAATTTAATATGATACTTGCAGGGAAAGACTGATGATGATGCAGACGCAAACATTGGAAGAATATCCTTAATTTCCATTCCATCTGACGAAAAATATTCAATAATTAAATTTTTATAAAACTTCATTCTTTGTTCGATGAGGTAAATCAGATAGTCCGAGGATGTTTCATTTTTCCCTTCAGCAGTAAGATCAGTTCCCTCGATGACCCATTCAGGTAAGAGGCCGGCAAAAGGAGAAATGAAAAAAGGAGTGTGAACATTTCCAGATGGAGTTGCTAACTGTTTTCGAAAGATTGGGGAATTTTCCATCCGAATAAAGGACTTCGCGGCCTTCAGGTTAAAACCCATTTTAGTGGCTGAGGAATGGCGTGTAAGAGAATTTGTAAGAAAACCACCTCCACTTCCACTCTGTGCTGGTGTAGTTGGAGTATTATTTGCCGAATTCATATCATGAAAGACCGAATTCTGTGAGAGCTTTCGAATCAAGGAGGACGGCTGGGTAAATTTCACCGTATTGGGTCTTGAGAAAGTCGAACCCTTCGTATTACTGCTTTCTGCTTCGGCTTTCGAGGCTGCACTTGACATGCTTTCATAACTTACACTTTGAATGTTCATCGGCTCGATTACATCACGAAGATAAGATTCTTGTGTGGCAGAAGGTGGCGGCGAGGGTACAGATGCATCATATCCAACTAAAATAGATAAATTCTTTCGCAAGGAAGTATCATCCCCACGCATCATGGATAGCGATGAAGATAAAGAGGAACCTGGAGACTTTAGCAAGTTCGGACTTCTCACGTCAATGGCTAGATCGGACTCATAGGACGTGTTCACCGCAATAACATCAGGATCATCATTTTCATCATCACTATTATCATTTGTGATCTGATCATTCTCCTCCTTTTCCTCTTCCGCAACTGCAGCCTCTTCTAACTTTTTAATTGTAAACAGGAAAAACCGCTTTGAATTTGCGTAAACATTTTCTGTTAAGACGTGGAAAGCATTTGTGATTGATAGATGCTCTAACGTTTTTTTGTACTCTTCTTGGATGTATTCCATCATAAAGAGCGGTCGATTAAAGACTGGACAAGAAGAGGACAAATAAAACAAGCAATCCGGAATATAACGAAGAAATCTGACTAAAACATCAAAAATAAGTAATTGGATCATTCTATCAATACATTCAACTTCCTTCCAAGGTAACGCTGAAGTTGAGCATGAAAAATTTGAAGGCGGAGGAGGAGGAGTACTATTGCTGCCTCCAAGGGATCGATGGATTTCCTTCAAACTCAACATTAACCACCGATCTTCTTTCTCAGGAAATTTGACAGTCGAAGTTAATAAATCTGTTGTTGCAATGGAATTACTATTCTCCATAATCATACCATTATCACAATCAATTAATAAAATTTCATTTAAATTATGTAAATTCATGTAATATAAATTTTCACTGTGAGTTCCGAGTAAAAATGGGACAGGTGCTTCCACTAAATTGAGTAACTGAACTGGGACTATCGGTAAATAAACATGAGTCCACACAAAGGGGTAAATTAATTGACGAAATCCTTCTAAAATGATTGATAATTTCGATAAATCTCGTGAATAAAAGATCATACGACTCTCAGATAAGACACATGTTAAAATATCTAACATAACCCGTGGGCCAAAACACTGTAAGATATACGAGTACCTTAAAGAAGAGGAAGGATTAGGTAAAAATTCTGGATTTTGAGCAATAAATCGAATTTGCTCACTTCTCAACTCTTCTTTGTTGGATCTATTCTCGGTTGATAAATGCTTTAACTGCACTGTTAACGATAAAAGCTTTGGTATTGGCTTGGGGCATTCTAAGAAAAGGAAGGAGATTAATTTCTCCAACAATAATTTGCAGGATGGAAATGGAAAAGAATAAACTGAAGCAGAATCTGGAAGTGACCCTAAGAATGATAAAGCGGTGGGAAGACGCTCTAGCTTATCCTTTTCAAGCTCCGTAGTTTGATTCGCTGTCACATCTCCAATATTTTCTTCATTCTTATTTTCTTCATCTTTCTCTTGATCATCATTCTCTCTGGTAGAGAAAGGAAATTGGGAAACTGCAGCCGAAGAAGTTTCTAACACCGCAGAAACTTGATCTTTTAGTAAAGAAGAAAGTTTTTCCTCCTCTCCAGCGCTTTTCGAGTCGTGATTCTGCTTTTTTAGCTCCTTTTCGGCTTCCCATCTTACTAATTCCGGTTCAATGACTGCTTCATAGGCAAACTGCAAGCATTTACTCAACTCATCAACATAAGGAATGCGGTTCAAGAAACAAATCGTACACATGGTCCACACGGGAAGTAACGCAGACGCTGAAACATTTGCTTGAGAAACCGAAGAATGAGATTTGGAGTTTTGTTTGGAAGGGTTTGCAATAGCCGGTTCGTTTCGAATTTCATCTCTTTCGTCTTCTTCTACAGATTCCAAAATTACAGAAGGGTTTCGAACAGTGGTCTCATCGTGTTTTCCGTGACGCGGCAGAGAGAAGACTGACGAATCTTCACTATCACTGGATAAGAAAAACTGCTTTTGATCGTTTTGATGCGATAATTTTTGCTGTGTGAGGTCATTTGGATCTGGTTGATATGTTTTGATGAAAACATTTAAGGATAAACCTAACATGAGCTAAGGCATAGAGTAAAAGGCGAAATTGTTCAAACCTACCATAGATCTCTCCTGTATCACCTCCAGCATTCAAAACAAACGATCGAAGGAAATGAGGAGGTCTAATATGGACTAAAGAAAAGAATACAGTTTTCCACAAAAAGAATCCTACCTTGACGCATTTGCAACGGTTATAGAACCTTCAGGACAAGCAAACCATTCAATCTTTGAGAGAAAATTAGAAAAAGATCATGGAAAAAATCAAATTTTAACGATTACCTTACTTGGAAGTTCCATATCATCTAAATCTCGAACTGGTATTCGATCCCAGATCTTCATCTCGCTATTCACTAAATATTTGAAGCTTGAAGCACTAAATAATCCACTGCTCACAGATGGGGCAGCGGCAGCGATCGGGGAATTTTGATCAGTATTCGGCGACAGTGCATCGATAAAGCCAGGTCGATGAGGATCATTCTCAATTCTTTCGAACTGATTTAGCTCTTCCTTCATTCGATGAGTAGGTTGGCTTAATAAGGATGTGCATGGACCAAGTACTAATGCGTAATCAATTAAACCAACATCTAAACCATGTTCTAATTCTGCATTTAGGAGAGGACTGGAAGTAGTAGAAGAGTTTGTATTACTTGTCGCGGATGGGAACTTTGCTGCAGGCGTCGGCGGATCTTGAGATATCATACTTCGACGTCGCGATCGATAGTTGCTCTCAGCCACTTGTAATCCTTCAACTTTACTATACTCCAAACTAGGTCGCTGTTCAGAAGTGTTGGGATCATTAATTTCGTTCGTCCCATCGCTCGTCAAAGCAGTGTCGCTCTGGGGATTATTATGTAATTCCAGTGTATCCACTGTAAGTTGCGTGTCAAGACCTTTCATAAAATTTAAAAGGCTTTCTCTTTTCGATGTGCCATTATTATTTTTGCTGTTAGGGGTCTCAGTGTTAAAGACAAACTGTTTTCAATTAGTTAAGAGAAGCTTTAAATGATGAGTTTCGGCACTTACTTTCATCTTCACTGCAGTCCGCACTCCTTCTTTACTGATAGGATTCGTTAATTGATACCATTGAATTATCTTAAGACAGATTCGAAGTAAGTGTAACTGCCAAGAACTATTGTCATCTCTCTTACCGTGCTGTTCTCCTCCAGACGAGAAATCGGAATCAACGCCTCTCCAATACATTGCAACTCATTGCTTTTGCCTTTGACAACGTTGACTTCATATAAGATAAGTTTTAACTTGGAAGAAGATTTGACATTTTCTAATAGAAACTCTTCACCAAAAGTCACTTTCTCGCTTGAGACTAATGGTATGGTGGCAGTTTGGATAGTGAAACCAGGTTCTGTTGAATGATCGGCAAATAGTTGTAATTCTCCAAATATGTAGTGTTGCTCTCGAACTGGTCTCTTCAACCAAGATCGAGCAATCGACTTATTCTTGTCTTGATTCGGCAAAGCATCCGTCACTTCAAGTAAAGTTATAAGAAGCCGCCCAGTAGAGATGAGGAAAAACTCCTCTGCCATCTTTTAGTCCTCAACTCTCTGATGAAAAGACAGGAAGTTAAGGGAGTCGAAGAAGAAAGAAGTTTGCTTTGATTTTTTCAATTTTTACCGGTAAGTTCGGTGAGAAGACGATCGTACCGTTAACAAATCGACCGTTTCGTTGAAGAAAAAAGCAAAATCTTGTGAGTCAATGCATCTTCTTGTCGTAGTTTCTTTCGCTCTTCTTGCCATGGTCTGTGGTTTCAAGCCAATGAGAGACTCTCAAATAGTTCCAAGAAGACGCTTTATATTGTGGGAATCCGGTCTGACTTCGAATCAACCAAGTTCTCCACTTCAGAATCAAAAAGAAAAGAATAAAGTGTTACTTTCCTCAACCATTTTAGCATCGCTGGCGCTTATTCCTGAGGCAACAAAAGCTGCAAGAGGAGCTTTTGAAATGGACGCTGAGGTTTACCTGCGCTCCTTGATTGGCCAGAGGCCGAACGCTGTTTTCCAAAGGCCAATATTCCCTTCTCCAAGAACAATCAATAAAGATTTTGCAGAATCAGTTCTCAAAATACTTCTAGAAACTATAAGCGAAATATCTGGAAAAAGTCCTATCGCGATACAACGAGCAGTGGAAGCTAATCTTCCATATTCAATCAAATATTTTCAAACATTTTTACCAATAAAAGATAAAAGTTCCGTACAAGACCAATATTACTTTGATATTTACCTTTATAATTGTTACCTTGAAGTCGCAAAGTTAATACCTAAACCAGATGATCGAGTTGGTCTGCAGAAACAGTTCGGACGTAAGCTGCTGCACATGATTTACACAGATTATTTGCATGACCCTAATTCTGAAAAAATCAGTAAAATATCATCTCGTATTGATCTAAGCTTAAGAAGGTTATTGAATGTCTTTTTTGAGACAGGAATGATTGGAGGATTTCGTTTAGCGGATGAGAAGTTACGCGACGAAGAGGAGCTCAATGCCTTTGCTTCTGATGAGGTAATACTCGCATAATTTTCTCTTCAGCTCTAATATTTCCACATCAACTTTTAGGACTATACACTTAACTTTGATGTAACGATTGAGCAGCCAGTCTGTTTGATAAGCTTTTTAGAGCAATCTGCAGCTAGTTCTCTATTCCATCCGAATATTGTTGCTTACGTTCTTCAAGCGTATTCAGAATCACCAGGAATCAAAGCTTCGTAAGTCTTGTTATTTTAACCTTCTTTCGTTAGTGCTTATATTGAAATTATAGGTTTGACGATTATCTATTTGATAATTACTACAAAGAGAATAATTTCAATCCTCAAGCTCAAGACATTCTGATTACGTATACCTTAAGTCGATCTTAAATTTCAACGTTCTAACTTCCATCAATATCTTTGCGATAGATGTTGTAAGTGCAGCAATCTGCAATCAGTCTCCTCTACTTCACTACTCTCCCTGCTCACTGCTTTGATCTCTACCTTAAAAATTCTTGGATTTTTGAAGGATTTCCTCTCTCTCCTAAACAAATTTTTCGTCTTTTCAACATCAAAATTTCATCATATGAAACAGATTCGAACCTTAAGATGGTATCTGAGACTAATCAGGCAAAGATCCAAAGCTCTTATGTTCGATTAAGAACTTTAGTAGCTGAGTTAGGAATGAAGGTTCTGAAACCAGCAGAAAGAGAAAAGTCAGGTGAGCTTTCTGATGTTTTGGGGTTGGATCTCATCGTTTCTTCTAGAGAATTCTCTTAGGATACTTCAATTCATTAAGGGAACTTTATCAAAACAGAATTATGATATTGTTAAAGCAACACAGCCGAAATCTAAAATCTTAATATTCGTCTCTTCGACCTTTACAGACAC
>VFQN01006862.1_pt1 | contig 12658 bp, 12 predicted proteins | sample 3512371 | NCBI WGS metagenome assembly VFQN01 (sample SAMN10412370, study PRJNA504923) | tailings metagenome | isolation source: Replicate 2 from Balatoc abandoned mine | place: Philippines: Itogon, Benguet | collected 2017-08-28
AATGTTTTATATCAACTTGTCTCTTCCTTTCTCTCACTCTAAATCAATTCTTAACACATGAAACTGGCCTTCGCCCCACTCCAAAGGGCAGGATTTCCTGCCCGAGGAGTTTTGAGATTTCGGATTTTCGGGGGAGGTGGGGCAAGAGATTTGAACTGAAATCAAATTAGTGCACAAGTGTCATAAGAGAAAGAACTGATAGTAGTAAAAGATGAGGAATCTATTCACTCTTCTGTTTCTTTGTGTTCTACTATTTGCGTGTGTGATTTTATTTACACAAGGAGCAAACTCAAAAGAGAAGAAGCGTGAAGAAGAAAGCGGGCAAGGGAAAACTGCATCGAAACAAGCAACAGCGACAGCCGCTGATAAGAAGAAGAAAACCATCAAGCATGATCCAAACGATCATAAAGGGCTGACAGCATTCTTTCTCACTGATCCAACAGATGGTACATGTCTCGGTCCAAACGGTTTCGTCATGTGCGATGAAAATGCGCTTTGGCTGCTCACGACACGACCTGGAAGAAAGACCTATTCTCTTCTCTCTTTACTCGCACCGTCACAAAATATCTGTTTACAACGAAAGACTACCTTCTTTGGTCTGATTCATACTGATCAGTTAGTCTCTGGTTCTTGCAATACGAAGAGTGCGAAGTCATGGTCATGGGATTGGGTTGATGCAGATGACCACGTCAAACTTTCAAACTTAGGAAGATGTATAGTTCGTGGTAAGCATAATTCCATCTCAAGTAGTGTCTCTGTACAAGATTGTGAACGAAAAGATTTTACAAAGCTGAAATATCATGTCACAGCAGTGCATGAGAATGGCTTTCTTCTAGCCACTGCGAATGGTGAATGCTTTGACGGTGAAAAATTTAGATCATGTTATACTTCAGGATCATCAAAGGCTCTTTCAAGCCTCTATTGGGGAATTGGAATTCGATATGTCTGGGGTGAAGCTAAGAGATATTTCTTTAGTTTTGCTCCTCAAGAGAGGAATAAATGTCTCGTCTATGATGGGAGCAACAAGGTTCATCGAGGAGCGTGTGAATCAGCGAATGCATTGACTTGGGGATTGCAGCATGGGAGACTGTCAGTGCAGAATGGTAAGAAGTGCGTGGTGCGGAAAGGCGACGACAGCGCTGCACTAACCAACTGCAATGAAGGCAATGAATATATCCTAATGAATGTGCCTGTCACTGGCGTCTCAGATAACGTTATGTCTTTATTGAATAGTCCAGTAAGTGCTATTTTCTCGCTTCATTTGATCGTACTGACTTTAAATGAACATAGAATCTTTCGAAGGAGGAGAAAGCGATCGTGGCTGACATCATTCAACAAAGAACAAATCCGATTCAATATCATTACTAATCATTTTAAGAGCAAGTGCCACTATTGTTGATTGTAAATTAATGGCGAGAGAGAATTCTTTGATACATTGTTCTGGCATTTTGCATGTTAGTAAGTTAGTGTCTGACGAGGGAGGAAAGCAATCAAATCTTGTGCAAGGGACAAAAAAGAAAAACAAAAAGCCAAACAAACCGCGTGAAAAACGTTGAGAGAGAAAAAGAGAAAGACGAAAGAAAACAAGAAAGGTCAAAGAACGATGGTATCCTAATCAATTACTACATGCTAATATCCCATATAATTCCCACTTAATCATGTTGACAGAGCAGAGAAGAGGAAAACAGATGTAAAACAAAGAGTTAATAAAACGAAAATAATAAAGAATAGAAAAAAGCGATCCAATGAGATAGATGAAAAACATGGGGAAAACATCAAAATCAAATAAAGAGGGATTAGAAACCAAACAAACAAAAGCGAAATAAGAGCTTGCTACTGCGTCTTGCTCTTATCGATAATGCATCGTTTTGTTCGACGTCGACTGACTGCTACCACCATTACTAGAGCTTTTAGAAGGAATGGCACCACATGCGATCAACCAGTCATACATCTTATCAAATCCATATTTTTCACAATAATCAACCGCTGTTAATCCTTTCAAATTCTTTGCATTAATATTCGTACTTGGGACAGTTTTTAATATCATTGAAGCTAATTTACGATGATTATTTTGTGCACAGATATGTAATAATGTATTACCATATTCATCAGTTTTATTTGTATTAAAATGATGATTTTCTATTTCATTAATTACATAATCATATCGATTATGACGTGCTTTACTAAATAATGTTGTAATATATTCTAATTCTTCTTCTTTATTGTAATTACCTTCTTCGTCTTCTAATTTATCTTCATCAACTTCATGTAAATCATTTTTTAATTCAGTTCTTCGTGGTTGTTGATCTAATTGTCTTTGTGTTTGTAAGGAGTGGTTCGAAGGAATGCGACTTAAGGATTTTCCATCTGCTTCCTTCTCTTCTTCTTCAAACTTTGGTGGTGGTGGGATTGAAGAAAATCGACTTTCTTCAGGACCACGGTAGCTTTCTTTATGTGTGGGCGAGTAGGAGTCTTGTGAGGTCGAGGCAAGAGAGCGAATACTAACAAATCTTGAATCAACTGGTTTATTCACTTTGATCACATATGATTTCGATTTCGAAGGATGGCTTGACTTTTCATCATCAGGACTTGTTCTATTTGTGAGAGGTGAGATGTTTTCCTTGTCAGGTGGGGAGATAGGAGGGCTGGCGCTTCTGTGCGGAGGATGAAGAAGCTGACTCATTTTGTTGAAAGAAGAAACCTTCTTCATGGTCTTTGGCTCCGCATCGATGCTCTTAAATACATTAATCACATTACTATTCTCTAAGACTTCTTTTTTATCAGCTTTATACTTCGATGAGCTTGCATCTCCTTCGTCAAAAGATTTACTAATCGACTGAAGACTATCAAACTCGAGGTATGGTGTCTGTGTACGTTTTCCACCAAAGCTTTTGAATAAACTGGTCATTTCTCTCTTAATCTTGGTCTCCCCTGGAGTCAATAAGGATAATAATTGTATCCTGATCAATCACTGCCTGTTATTTTTCATTGAAGGCATATTAACGGTTAGTTTTTGCGAATTTCGGGTTTTCGAAATTTCGTGCGCGATCTCATTCTCTGTACCGTAAATTAAAAGAATTGCTGATATTCTTATTTTTCATCCCATTTAACCAGTATCGAATATGTCTGAATTTCACCAAGAAGAAAGCAATCCTCGCAATGATAAGTCTGAGGAGAGAACTGAGAAGGATATTGCAGGTACAAATGAAGGAGGGAAGTCTGGAGGGAAGAAGAATGTTCCAACCGCAGTGATCGTTATTGGAATGGCTGGTGCTGGAAAAACTACAGTAATGCATCGTATCAATCTCTTCCTTCTCGAACAACAGAAGAAAGGATACTACGTAAACTTAGATCCTGCTGTTCATGATGTTCCATTTGGTGCAAACATCGATATTCGTGATACAGTGGACTATAAAGAAGTTATGCAACAGTATGGTTTAGGTCCGAATGGAGCAATTTTAACCTCATTGAATCTATTTGCTACAAGATTTGATCAAGTTATCCAAATATTAGAGAGAAGAGCAAGCGAATTAGATTATATCTTCATTGATACTCCAGGTCAAATCGAAGCCTTCACATGGTCAGCAGGTGGTCAGATCATCCTCGATCTCCTCGCTACCTCCTTCCCCACTGTCATATTATATGTTACTGATACTACACGTTGTGAAAGACCAACAACTTTTATGAGTAATATGCTTTATGCTAGCTCAGTTCTTTATAAATCTCAATTACCTATTATTTGTGTATTTAATAAGATTGACGTGACATCATGTCATTTTGCATTAGAATGGATGAAAGATTTTGAACAATTTCAAGATGCTATTGATCAAAATCAAAGTAAAGACGATTATATGAGTTCATTTAATCGTTCGTTATCATTAGCAATGGATGAATTTTATAAGTAAGTCACTCCCATTTCTTCAATGTGAATATTAATCACACTTTTCTAATTTTTTTTAGTAATATCAAGGCAGTTGGTGTCTCAGCAGCGACAGCCGAAGGACTTCCAACACTATTTCAATATATTGATGAGTCTAGATTGGAATATGAAGAGGCCTATCTCCCAGCTCTTTTAGCGTGAGTTTTATTCCCTTTAATCTGATTAATTCAAAGAATTATTATGATTGCTTCCTTAGGAGAATCGCTTTACGAACAGCAAATGAGACGAAGCGACAAGCGGATGATTTGAAGCGCTTACAAGAGGTTAGTTTAACCACTTCTTGTCTAATTCGAACACAGAGTGACTTACCTTGTGTTTAGGATATTCGCAATTCTAAAGGTGATAAATTGGTTGTTGATGCTAGAAAGCAAGAGACCCCTGCAGTTGCCTATGACGAGGAAGATGAAGAAGAGGATGACGACGATGCTGCTATGATTCGTTAAGAGATTTGGTATTCTAATGATGATAGTCACTTTCATGTAAATAAGCAATTATTGAACTTAATTTATATTGAATTATTTGGCAGAATTCCTCGAAAGTTATTGGCTTTTGCCATTATTCCCTTCTAATTTAGGAGGTGTTGTAGCGGTAGAGATTGGAGTTAGTGTTGGTGGTGGCGAGGCTCCAATATTGGACGATGGTTGTGCTTCTTTACTTTGTGGCTTCTTGTCTAAGACAATATAATTATTCATCATTGCTTCTTTCTTATCATCATTTTCAAAGATTCCTTTCACATAGATTTTCCCTCGTTCTGGTAAACTTAATGACTTTGAAAATCTTTCAAGATCTTCCTTATCACCTTGTGCTATAACCGTTGTAATTTGTTCATCGTCGGATATTTCAATCTTTACTTTCACTTCATCAATACGTTGTGCGTTGTTCCAGTAATATATACCAGCATAAGGTGATAGCAGAGTGACGAGGTATGCCTTGGTACCCAGATCAGGTAAAAGAACTGAAAGAACAAGACCAAAGGAAGCAAGACCAAGAAAGGTACAAAAAGTCAAAAAGGCAGCTTGAGCACGACTTTTTCCCAACACACCTCGAAAGGTGATGAGATCTTGACTGGCGGTGGAGTCGTAGTTTAAGGCTTTAAAGTAGGCTAATATTTCCGCTGCAAGTTGACGTACAGGTTTTGCAGTAGGATTAGCAGGGCCTGGTATATCATAAGTTCGTTGGGTCGGCTACAAAGAAGATGAGAGAGTTATCGGAGTGACTTAACTGAAATTCGCTTACTGAAGGTTTCACTGATCTTGTAACAAGTGAAAATAAACCAGGTAAAGATACAATATATAAAAATAATGTAAAATAGAAACTTAAATTGGAAAAACCAATAACTTCCTGGAAAGAGTAAGTGAAAGTCTATGCTCACACAATATTCACTTACCTCATTTGTCAGAAAAGATGGTAGATGTAAAGAGGCAGCTAAGTTTGTTGGATCTAGTATATCAATGTCTAGAAAGTCTCAGTCTCCTCGTAAAGTCTCTAAAAACATCATTTTACCTTGGATTTGATTCTTCAATATACTGAAAGACCTTTGATCCAAAGGTCTTCTCCATGCGATGACAGATCCTTTCCCTATCAAAGATCTTGGCTTAAAAGCATGTGTATGAAGGATTACTACGACTAAAAAGAGAAGAATGACTCCCATTCTTGTCATTATCCGTCCTCAAAAGAATGAAAACCTCGCTGTTATCAAACTTACGCACTCTCGCGATAGAAGAGAGCGATTCTCCTAAAATCTCGATATCTTGAAAACCTGTAAAATTCGACTTTCCTGAAAGTTTGTGTCAGTTTCATTTCCTTTCACCTCATTGATTATCGCATCGAGCTTCCTCATCTTTGAAGGCAGATTAACTAGACCCATTCCATTAAGAATATCGCTTAGTGACTCTGTTTGAAGCTTGCTTTTGGAAAGAATCTTGTTCTGTTGATTTGATTTTGTCTTGTTGTGGTGAAAGAACTCGAACTTCCTGTATTTTTTTGAAGATTATTTTGATTTTTAAAAGCGGATTTAAATTGTATTGATAAAAATGGCTGAAGATAACGAAAAAATTGAAAGGCATGTTCTTAGAAAGTTTGAAATTTGTCAAAGATTAGGTAAAGGGGTAAGTTTCCTTGATTAGATCGATTCATTCCATCATTTTAACATTCCCACTCGATATAGGCATATGGTATTGTCTGGAAAGCAATTGAGAAACGAACACGTGCAGTTGTTGCATTAAAGAAATGTTTTGAAGCATTTCGTAATGCTACTGATGCACAAAGAACTTTCCGTGAAATAATGTATCTTCAGGTAAGTGAATTAATAAGCGAAGCACCATCTTAACTAACCTTCCTATTCTCCCTCTAAGGCTCTATCAGGACATGAAAATGTAATACGTTTACAACATGTTATTAAAGCAGAAAATGATCGTGATATCTATCTAACCTTTGATCATATGGAAACTGATCTCCATGCTGTCATCCGTGCTGGTATATTAGCAGAAATACATAAAAAATATATTATATGGCAATTATTAAAGGCATTAAAATATTTACATTCAGCTGATTTATTACATCGTGATATTAAACCATCGAATATCCTGTTAAATGCTGATTGTCATATTAAAGTATGTGATTTTGGTTTATGTCGTTCTGTTGCTGAATCAGCTGGTCCACAACCTGTATTAACTGATTATGTTGCAACCAGATGGTATCGTGCACCAGGTAAGGCATCTTTTCTATCATGATTTCATTCATTGAATGTATTTTACAGAGATTTTGCTCGGTTCCACGATGTATACAAAGGGTGTTGATATGTGGGCAGTAGGAACAATCTTAGGAGAAATGATGAATGGTCGACCAGTATTCCCTGGTACTTCAACGATGAATCAAATTGAAAGAATTATTGAAGTCATTAATTTCCCTGCTAAAAGTGATATTGATGCAATCCAATCACAGTATGCTGCAACTATGTTAGAATCTATACCACCAATGAATTATAAACTGATTGGTGAAGTATTTCCAACCGCATCAACGGAAGCCATTGATTTAATACGTGCAACTTTCCATTTTAATCCAACAAAACGTCCAAGTGCAGAAGAATTATTAAAACATATCTATGTTGCTGATTTTCATAATGAAGAAGAAGAACCAATTTATCCATATGGACCATTAAGATTACCGATTGATGATAATGTGAAATTAACTGCACCACAATATCGTGAAAGATTATATCAAGAGATAACGAATCGGCGGAAAGAATCAAGAAAGAAAGATGGTAATAATGCTAGTAGTCATGGTGGGGCTGCCGTCGCTGGGGGAGGAGCTGCAGGGAACGGAGTTAATGGTGGGAATAACAGTGTACATGGGAATAGTGTGAATGGGAATAATAGTATTCACGGCTCCAATGCAAGTACTCTAGGTAATACCGGCCATCATAACTAAAGTGAAAAACGAGAGGATCGGTGCATAATGAGAGAGTGAGAGAAGAGGATGTATGAAACAAGAGAAATATTGTGTGAGCGTGTTTTGACGAGAACATGAATTACACAATCAAAATTGTTTTACGTACTTCCTTTTGTTTTTCTTTCTTCCTTTTTTTGTTTGTTTTTCTGCCGTGCTTCTTGAAAACAGCCTTTTCTTTCTTGCTTTGATTTATTCTCAATCTCCACCTGAGACACACAACACACTCCTCGCACTTGTTTCGTTTTATGAAGGTTTTTCTCTCTTTCTTTCATTCTTTCTTTGATAATTCTGGACAAAAAATGTATGCATTGATTCTACACTGGTCACTCAGTCTCTCTTTCCTTTCGTTTTCATCCTCATCTGCCATTGAGTCGTTTAGGATTTTAAACCTTTCTTTCTCCCTATCACATCTATTATTCCCCTTCCTCGTTCATTAATGAAAGATCGAGACGAAGCTGCTTTAACCAATAGAGTTTGTATAAAGATGATTGTTTTTGTTTTTTGGTTTGGGTTTGTGTTTTGAGCATTAGGTTTACGATTATTGCTTCTTTGTTATTATTTTTCCTTGTCTCAGTCCTGCAGTACATAGAGAGTAGATGCATGATAACAATGAGGTTGATGGGTGATCGATCGTATTGATTTGGTTTCTGAATACTTCTTCTATGCTTTCTTGAAATTGTTTTTCTTTCTTTCTGAGTATTATTGTCTTGGGCTTTTAGCATTGATTTGATCTGAAACATTGATTGAAAACAATTTGTTGAAGTAAGAGGGAAAGAAAGAGTGAGAGAAAAAAAAATTAGAAATAATATAATAATTTGTTATTGATTTTTCGGTTTGTTTAATAATAATATAAATCAGAACTACTCACCTTTCCTCACAAACAACAGAACTCTTCTCGAGCAAAACTGCTAATCAGGATGTTGTCAAATTACTTATCGTAGTTCCTTCAAGTGTCATTTCATGTGGGCTTTTTTTAAAGTCACTCACCATTTCTGACAATAGTTTGAAATTAATGTTTGCTCATCATTGTGTTATGCAAGTGATTGTTATTTATGATTTACACCTTGACAGTTCTTAAGTATGTATAATTTAGAACTTAAGTAAGTGAGGCTTGTCGGCCTTTCGTAGTCTGAATCTGGCAGCTAAGAATCCCTTCAATAATTCGACTTTCTCAACGTTAGCCTTTAATTTATTATCAATAGCTTCCTGGGCAGCTTTCTTCTCAGGGTTGATCTTTCCTTCACCATCCTTCTCTCTGGAGAAGAAGGCATCATCGATCTTGGAGGCATCAACACCGTCCAATGGGACCTTGGTGGAGGTAGCGATGACGTATCTCTGGTTAACTCTTCTTAATGGGACACCGTTGACGTTGTATGGACCTACAGAATAGAAACAGTTAGAGGAAGAACTTGTAATAAATAAGACAATAAAGTGTGATAATAACATGCTCATCCAACTATTCTCATCTCTCATAATCCCTTGAGCAACATCGACACGCCACTTGTCAGATCTATTCAACCTTCAAGCAATCCCCCTACCTCACTGACCGTCCGAAGACAATGGTCAGAGTTTCAAAAGAATTGTTGAAGAGAAGAAACACGAACAAAGGGCGTTTCTCTTGCTATCAGAAACCATACACAACATTCCCATGCGAAAGCAGTCAGAGTGACAATTACGAAATATGTGATGTATCTCATAACAACGTCATCCTTCCAGACAACCACTACCGATTCACTTTCATATGGGAGTCTTATCCATGCTCCTGGTAACAAAGGAACGAGGTCTTGCTTCTTGTCAAAGTTGATATCATCGAATAGAGGGATGCGAGCCATGATGAGTTGATACTGTTGAGCGAGGGAAATGCAATCACACTTCATACACAGGGAAAAGGCTATTTACCAGTGACTAATAATAATCCAGAAGATAAAACCTTTAAGACAACGACACGCTTGCCGATGAATCGTCCAGTTAATAAGATAACGACAGTTCCTGGGGTGATGTTGGATCTGATCTTAGTTGGGTTTCTAACTGGTTGAGGACCCTTCTTGAAGACAACATCGTCAGCAGGATAGAATTTACCCTTTTGTCCTTCCACTCTTTGAGGAGCTTGGAACTTGAAAGTAAATTTCTGCAATAAGGATGTTAGCGTCAAGGATGGAACAATCAAATGGACTTCACGCTTTCGCAATCCATCCCACAATGAAACTCACCTTTGCCTGAGCACGAAGCTTAAGAACCTTGGAGTTGCGGGCCATTTCTTGTCGATTATGTAAATCAATCACTTGGAGTTAATTCTTTGGTTGTTTGTGGTTTTGAGTGGTATTTGGATTTTCGAAGTTTCGTCTTCCTCTCTCCCGGCATTTCATAACACCCGCCATAGAAAAGCCGTCAATATTTGCAAACTCCGAATTTCCGAAGATTCGAAATTCGGTTACAACGAAAGTTCAACATCAACAGTAACAGATCAATTGATTCCTTGGTGTTCTTAACAAGAGCGATTACTGGGAAAGAGGCATTGATCTTCCATCATCTTATCATCCACAACCAAGAGACAAGATCGATTTGATCCTTTGCAAGTTTGGTGTTTGGAAGCATTTTGATAGATCAATCGAGTGAAAAGGCCGGGACAGGATGATGTTGTTGCTTTTCCTTTCGTTGATGGTGTCAACCATTCAAGCGTTCCGAATGGGTCAGATTCATCAATTCGCAAGTCCAAGATTGGTAAAAGAAGTGAATAAACTTTCAATGTCATTAGTTCAAGCAGATTGGGAGTCACCTCGAGTATCTGTTCTCACAGAGATTGAAGATTATCCAGGATCTTTGCATGATATTCTCAAATATTTCTGGAAGCATGATATCAATCTAACGCACATTGAATCACGACCTTCTCCAAAGAATTCTAATGGATTTCATATTTACATTGATTTTCATGGATATCGTGGTGATCCAAAGACTGATTCCCTCATGCAAGACTTACAACACAAATGTAAGAATATGTTAGTATTAGATGAAAGAGAAGTTCCATGGTTCCCTCGCCATATCTCTGAGCTTGATAAGATCGCAATCCGTGTTTTAGATGCTGGTTCAGAGCTTCAATGTGATCATCCAGGCTTCCATGACGTCGAATACCGTGAACGAAGAACCCGTCTTGCCCAATTAGCAGATCGTCACAAATACGGTGAAGAAGTTCCATACATTAACTATACCTCAGATGAAGTTAAAACCTGGGGTATTGTTTATGCTAAATTAAAATCATTACAAGAACAATATGCATGTCCAGAATATTTAAAGATATTACCAATATTAGAGAAAGAATGTGGTTATTCAACAAATAATATACCACAAGTACGTGATATATCTAAATTTTTACAAAGTAAAACAGGTTTTCAAATACGTCCTGTGAGTGGTTTATTATCATCACGTGATTTTTTAAGTGGATTAGCTTTCCGTGTATTCTTTTCTACACAATATATACGTCATAGTTCTAAACCATTATATACACCTGAACCTGATATCTGTCATGAGTTGATCGGGTAAGTTTGATGTTACCGTTGTTACCTTTTTATCGCTAATATTGTATATAATAGTCATGCTCCAATGTTCGCTGATCAAGATTTTGCTGATTTTTCACAAGAGATTGGATTAGCATCATTAGGTGCTAGTGATGAAGATGTAAAGCGTTTAGCTACCTGTTATTGGCATTCAGTAGAATTTGGTTTAGTAAAAAGTCAAGCAAAAGATGGTAAAGTCAAGGCATATGGTGCAGGTTTATTATCTAGTTTTGGTGAATTAGAATATTCATGTTCTAAAACCACCTTCCCTGTCCCTGCAGGTGATCCCAATCAACCACAACCAGATAAACCACGTCTATTACCATGGGATCCTAAAGTTGCATCAACTACTGATTATCCTATTACATCTTATCAACCAACTTATTTTGTTGCAGAAAGTTTATCAGATACAAAACAACAAATGAGAAAATTTTGTGAACAATTACCAAAACCATTTAATGCAAAATATAATACATTAACAAATTCTATTTGGGTTGATCGTGCAGTAAAAATTGATGAAATTAATTATGAAGAAAAACATAAAATTAAATATTCTTTTTAATAACAATAATAATAATAATAGATTAACGTTATGATTGATAGTTCAGACAGTTTCTTTGTTTTTTTTTGGTTTTTGTTTCTTCTATTCGTATAGTTTATAGTTTAAGATCGATTGATGGAGGAAATCTCAAACTTTAATATTGATTGAAGTAAGGAAAGGGCCAATCAATTTCCTCCTAATTGAAAAGGATATAAAGAAGAAAGAAAAATTATGCATGATTTCTCTTATTTTCACATCTAAATAAAAAAAAGAAATAATACTATATTACTTTTGTTTTTTAAAAATTAATAGAATTTTCTTGCTTGAATTTTCATGATGGTTTTCGAGCAACTTTCTAACATCAATGACAGACCTTTCTTTTGACATACTACTCCGAGCGAGGGAAAAAAACATGCAATAAGCGAAGCGCAGTACACAAGTGTGATATCTTGACTTATTGAAATATTTAGACTAATGAAAAGGTCCTTTGAGGCTAAAGCGAAAACAATGAGGATGCTTCGTTGCCGCCCTCCACATTAATCATTCTCGAGAAGGAGGTCGAAGATGATGGATGTGGAGGTAAATATAATAGATACAATCATGATAATTCTCTTTCTCATCTTTCTGAATTTCACTTGACCCTTTATGCTTGATTTATGGATTATCAGAACAAACAGAAGTTATATTATAAGTTAATTAAAAGTTCATCTAAGTTTACCCTCACATAAATATATACAGTGGTAGTCTATAATTCACATAATATAAAATTAATTGAGAAAAGGAGGACAATAATTTTACAACTAAACTTAACTCTTCCTATGAGAATATTTCAAGAAAAACAAAGGAAAAGATAACAAACCAAATGATATTGCACACGACCAAGAAGAGAATATACAGAAACAGTTTTTACAATATAAATGAATTTTTGTGAAGTAAAAGTAGTATACAGGAGAAGTAGAGGAGGAGAAGGAATCAAACTCTCCACAGAATTGGAAAAAAGGATAGGAATTGTAAATGATGTAAAAAAATGAAGAGAACAAAGAATTCTTTCGATATGAGTACCTTCCGTATCATTAGGCGCGAGGGAATCCTCGGTAACAATAAGTATATCTGATAACTTTTCTTTCGGAGATAATTTTAGTAGATAAGCTCTATAAGCGTTAACCTTTGTTCTTA
>VFQN01006863.1_pt1 | contig 12657 bp, 17 predicted proteins | sample 3512371 | NCBI WGS metagenome assembly VFQN01 (sample SAMN10412370, study PRJNA504923) | tailings metagenome | isolation source: Replicate 2 from Balatoc abandoned mine | place: Philippines: Itogon, Benguet | collected 2017-08-28
TGCCCAAAGCCCCTTCGGCTTCTTTGTCTGAAAGCAAAGGGGCGTTGCGAGATGCACCCCTGGCTACAGAATCGCTCGGACAGAAGATTGCTAGCCTGTCGCGGTCTGCGTTGAAAGCGCCCGCCTCCACACCAACGAAGACCACGTGCCACTGCATATGTTGCACTGTCACTGCCATCTTAATACCGGTATTACTCCCTCTCCCGTGTCGTACTAAATCCCCTCTCCCGTGCTCCGCACTGCCGCTCCCATATCCGCGGCAGCGGTGGGAGCGCGCCTGCCAACGTCAGTCTGCACGGCCTTACCTGCACCACCACTCGGTTGGCACTGCCCAGGCACACCGTCCGACCCCAACACCCCGACTGCCAGCTTCACCAGCCCTACCGCATACAGACAGACTGCAACCTGCACTCGTGAGCACACCGCCACATCTGCACCATCTTGGTTTTGATTTCAAACAGGCGTTGTACCACCCCTCACTGCATCCTGCTACACACCTGCACCCGTAACACACGCACGCACAGGTTGTTGAGGTTGAAGATCTCGTCCGTCTTTTGCTTGACGTACATCGCCAGCTCCGTGCGCACCTGCGTCATGTCCCCGCCGCACAGCGTGTTCACGGTTGGCACACACGGTGTGCTAAGAGCGTGAGGGTGTCGGTCCGCAGTGCTGGCCACCGGTATGCAGCGGATGGAGTGCAGGGCGTTACCCAGACCTGTGCAAACGCTGTTGAGTGGACAAGCAAGATCGCAGTTTGTGCACTCCCTCACCACCAAAATACGACAGCGTCACCTTCACGTTTTAAAACGCTGGCTTAGCAACCAGCTCGCGCCCATGTGCAGGCTGCACCCCCAGGCCCACGGTCTCCTCGCATCAACCCCAGGCCCAGGCGAGCCCAGCTTGCATCCCCCTGCTCCCACGGCTCCCTGCCTGCTCTCGCACACGCCCGTCTGCGTTAGTTACCTCCAACCCCTTTCCACCCCATCCTGCCATTTCGCGTCATCCTGCTGCCCCCTGACGCACCTCTTCTGCCAGCTCGCGCAATTGCTCCTTGGGACCTGTGTTTGTGGCGGACAGCGCGGCGTGTCTCAGCAGCAGGTCCGCCACCACGCCCCGATCACGTCCAGCTGGTGTAGCGGGTTGGACTCGGCGGGGTGGCCGATGCGGCTCTTGGAGCGGCAGCGGTTGAAGATACTGTCGGCGGACAAAACCACCTGCAGGCGTAGCATGAGGAGCGGATGTGTTCAGGAGATCATGAGTACGGATGAGGACAGTTGGGGGCCAACTACAGCCCTGCGCTGTCAGGAACGGGCGTGGAGACTGCGGTCGAGGTGTTGCACGAGCATCACTACCTAATTACTCGCGCTTGCCACACCCTGCAAGCGGCATCTCCCGCGCATCGCCTTGCTCTAGCACCACCCTCTTGCCAAATCTTTCCATCCAGTTCCCTAGCCTGTGCGATTGGCCCGGCGTCCCCCTCCCTCCGGACCCGCCTGCCGCCAACCGCCGCCACCTCTCCCCTGCGTTGCCCCTACACAGGTTTCCTGTCCAGCAACCTTCCTTCGCCCCCGCCCCGTTACTCTGCCCCTGACCCTGTCGTCCGTGCCCCTTCCCCTTCCCCTTCCCCCGCCCCTTCCCCTGCCCCGTCCCCTGCCCCGTCCCCTGCCCCTTCCTCTGCCCCCGCCCGCGCCCCTGCCTCCCGGCGTGCCCTGCACGTGCACGCACCCACCTGGCCGTAAGCAGGGTCTTCTAGGCGCGGGGTTGGAGGCGTTGAGGAAGCCTCAGGGGCCAAAAGGGCGGAAAGGAGTTGGCGTTTACGAATGAGTTGCTTGCTGGGGCCGGCGCATGCGACTCCCAGTCCCCCCCCCCCCCCGTGTCGGGGGCCACGGCGCCAACTGACGGGGATATGGGAACACTGTGTTGCAGTGTACAAATATAGCCTTTGGCAACGCACGGTGTACGGCTCGCTGGCAGTACGGCCCGCGCACAGTACGGACAGCTGCATGTTGATGCAGGCAGGTGCCCACCGCACGAGCCAGGCGGCACGTGGCAACGCGCCACCCACCACCCACCATTGCTATGATACGCAGCACAGCAGAGCGCAGCAGGGCACAGCCCAGCATATGACAGCAACAAGTCATAGCAACGGCAAGCAGGAGCACTAGGCTTCCCAACAAGCTGGGCCATGCTTGACGCGACGAGGCCGGGTTCATACGGTCGCATGCGCTGAAGTCCGTGGTGGAAGGGCACGGTCCACACAGACGAGCATGGGTTGCAGCAGCAGTCGCTCGGTTATCGTCGCGACTCGTTTTATGCTTTACACAGCGCGTCAGAATGGAGCACGACGATGCACCGTTCCCGCCTTGACGTTGCTGCAGGACGTTGAACGTTCCAGCGAATGACTCTTTCCTGACGACTGAGAAGCTGTACTTGGAGATAATGTGTACATAGACACTGCTCCATTCGATGCTCTAACAGGTGTGTGCGGAAGTTGGATCCCCAACGCGTCCAGCAAAGCGTCGGAAGGTCTGTCGCCGCTGCGCACCGCCATTTGCCACGAGTCAATATGTTCCTTATGTAGCTTCTCGTCTATAGGATGACAAGTAACAGTATACAACTGCGCCGTGAAATCGGGTCTGCGGGGACAACAGCACGCCTTAAACCGCGCTTTGTCCCCGCGTACCCCACCTCATGACGGACACCTCCAGGCAGCTGCTGCAGCCGCGACCTCGACTTGCCCCCTCGCGCTCGAGCTCCTCGCTGGCGACGTCTTCGGTCACGACCAGCTGCTCTGAGACGTGGCCAACGCAGATGGCGTCGGCCGCCCGATTATCCAGCAACGCAGCGCTGGCTGCCCCGGGCGTGCGGGTGCGGGCGGAGGTGGTGCCCTCTCCGGCCCGGGGACCAGGACCTTCGCGTGGCAGCTGGCGCGGCCCGGAGGGACGCAGGTGGGAGGGGTGAGAGGGATAGCAGGTGGGAGGGGTAGAGTTATTGCTGACCGGCAAAGCTAGGCAGTAGTACCACTCCTTCTTGGATTGCAGTGGGAAGCGTAGGGGGTGGGCTGTGGAGCGGGAGGAGCCGCAGGATATGGGTCTGGAGAAGGGTTTGGAGGGCCAGTGTTGAGCTGCAGTAGGTAGGTGACGGGTTGGTGTTGCGGGCGGGCGTGGCACGACCGTGCTTGACCGCGTCTATCGGCTCAGTAGTACTAGTCGGTGGCCTGACACGCCTGCTTTGGGCCAACGCTTGCCGCTACCTTTCCCACTGGTGCTCACATTAATATGATACATGCGCAATACCTCTTACGGTGTGTGCAGGTGTCGGAGGGTAGCACCCCCAACCCGCCCGCCTCACCTCTGGACGTGGCATGGTCCCTGAACGCCGCCGCCATCGCCGCTGCAGCCTCCGCCCTGGCGCACCAGGCCGCAGCCGTAGCCGTAGCCGCCGCGCTGTCCGTACTGCCAGCCACGCCGCTGTACGTGGCAGTTGGCGGGCGGCGGTTGGTACTGCAAGAGCCGCCGCAGCTGCAGCCCCGGGCACACGGCTCGCCGCCTTCCCTGGCCTTGCCTGGGCACAACGGGCCACCGGCTACTGTGGACAGTCATCAGGGCGCAGGGGAGGAGGGCGGGCCAGCTGCGCGCAGGGACCGTTTGGAACAGGTTGGTGCCAGCCAGCCAGCCAGCCAGGTGACGCTCCAGGGGTCGCAACACCCAACGGTGCTGGTGGCCATGGCACCACGGGATGCTTGTCACCCATCGCTCCCTCGAAGCCGCGGCCGCAGACCACAGCGGGATCCGAAGACCCATGACCGTACGGCAGCGCCTGCGATTACAAGGACAAGGCGGCGGCGTAAGCATTCCGCCGGAGCCCGGGCCAGATGCACCTGGCGCACAGGCGGACAGCGACGACCCCCACAGCACGATAGGGGCCGCGGCGGCGATGGTGGCTGCGGGTGTCTCGGCTGAGGGCGGCGGCGGCGGCCCGCCCAGCCCCTCCCGCCTGCGGGGCGCTGGCACGGGCGCCCGCGTGTCGTACGCGAGCATCACGGCCCTCAGTGGGCGCAGCCCCCACACGGTGGTGCTGGCGTCATCTGCCGCTGGGTACAGCGGTCACAGCCTGGCAGCAGGCTTCGCGGCAGGTGGGGCTTTGCAAGAGAACGCTAGGTGGCCTCAGCAGTGGACCCTTTGCGGCGGGGGTGCTGGAAGTAGCAACTTCCGACGGCCTGCCCCTGCTGCATAGTGGCCTTGCTACCTCTGTCGCATAACAGCACTAATTCTTGAAGTGCATATGGCCAACCGGTATGCCACGTGCGCCGTGCGTATGACAGATGCCGGCATGTGCCTGATGCTGGCCCACCATCGCGCAGCCACGGGGGCCGAAGTATCCCACAGCCACCCGCGCGAAACATGCTGTTCACGCACACAGCTAGCCCCTCCATTTGCCCGCCGGTCGCATCCCGGCCATCGCTCCTCAGTCCTGGGAGGGCAAGCACTCGATCTGCGATGTAGAGCTCGCCCCCCCTCCTGCTCCCTTCACTGCATGGCTAGTACACAGCCGCTGCAGCCTCCACAACCCATGGCTCCCCTTGCCCACCTGCCCCGCACCCTCCCAGGAGGGCGGCTGCTGAGCATGACACGGCGCGAGGGGCCCACCATGGACGTGGACGAGGCCATGGCACGGCTGCACCGCGACGGGGGCCAACGCGTGCGTGTTCAGGTGGGCAGGAGGGTGGGCACTCGGTAGGCGCAAGCAGGGAAGGGGCTGGCCGCCGGGGGGCTGTACTGGGTGCCTCGAGCTTAGGAGCGCCGGCGTGGCGAAGTGGTTGACCTTTTAAGGGGTTGATCGTCCCAATACTAGCTTCTGAGGAAGCGCATGGGGTCAGGAGCACGTGTGTTGCAGCCTCAGTACGGAGCCGTTGAGCGGGCATTTTGCCTACCCATGCTGTCAGGCTGGCCAAGTGCGCCATTGCTGCGGTCCGCAGCAGCGACGGCGGCGACGTCACGGTGTCGTACGCTCTGCGTGCCGTACTGGAAAGCACCGTAAAGGAGGTCCGGCGGCAGTGGCGGCGGCGGCGGGTAGAGGCGGTAGCGGCGGGTTTGGGTTCAGCGGCAGCGGCAGCCTCAGCGCACCCACCACGGCCCACGCTGTACCCGCTGCTGCGCCGTGTGTGCTGTCGGCTGCTGCAGCCGGACGTGGTGCGGCTGCAGCGTGCGGGGCTGGCAAGGCTAGAGCTGCACGCAGGGAATGGGGGCGGAGCCAGCAGCAGCGGCGTCGGGGGTGCCGGGGCAGGGAACGGGGGCGGGGCAGGGGACGGTGCCGGGGCAGGCGGGTCGGGAGCTGGAAGCAGCTCCGGAGCCTCAGAGGAGGTCGCCGCCCAGCGGCAGGTGGATGGGCAAGCGGAGGAGGAGGGCGAAGAAGTGGGGCGGGAGGTGCATGGGGGCGCGCAAGGGTCGCCCAGGGGCTGGGCGGTGACGGCCCACGAGGCGGCCATGGGTACGCTGCAGCTCAAGTCCTTCCGCGAGCTGGAGGGTCTACACATGTGCGCCATCCACTCCAGCCTGGGCGTGTGGCGCCTGCTGCACACACACCGCCTGTGGCGCTTCCTGCCGGGCCGCCCCGGGCCGGGGGTGCTGCCCACAGTGTACGACACCGCCCGCCTCTCCGCCGCTGCCGCACTGGCCATGCAGCGCATGCTGTACGGCGAGGGCAGTGATATCATTAGTGGGTGGCGGTGGGCGAGCCAAGCAACGGCGCCTCCAGCTGCCGCACTGCCTTACGCCCGCATCGCCGCACTGCCACGTGCCGTCACCTTCCTGACGTGGCCTGGTGTGGGGTGACGTGGCGCTGGGGGGGGAAGGGTCTGGGGGCAGCGGAGGCGCAGCGGTGCATGCCGCACTGGCTGGAGGCGGGGCGGCGGTGGTGCCGGGGATGTTGGCGGAGGGGATGGAGGCAGGGGCGAGGGCGGAGGCTGACGCAGCTATGAGCACTGGGCTGTTACAGCGCCTTGCGAAAGTTGGCGGTGAGCCTGCAGACAACGCGCTTAGGCTGATGGAGGCTCCGGGGAGCATGCTGCACGGCGGTCCAGGGGGTGAGTGCGGCGGGGATGGCAAGGACCGACAGGGCCCAGGGTGCGCTCAATACCGCGCAAACTGCTGGGGCTGAGCGAGCGTGACCTCAACCTTGGTGGCAATGCAAGCTATACAAGATGTGCTATGCGGGCACGGCCATGCCGGCGTTTTCGTCTGTATTGTACAAACACTGTCTGCAGCGCTTTTGACGATCTATCGTGTCTCACCGGTCCACACCGCCGACCTGTGCGCCACACACCTTTCATGCACTGTTCTTTGCACGAGTTACAACGATCCTAGGTTCCACTATTCTCTTCATGCACGACCGCGGTTTCACTTCTTACACTTCACACGCCCCTGCCACGACTCCAATCCCTTCCATGCTTGTCCCCCCAGGCCTGCCGGCAGCCTACCGCCAGCTGCCCCCCGAGCTGCGCACCCGAGCTGCGCCTTACACGGTTTCTCGCGCTTTACCGCGTTACCGCGTTACCGCGTCGCGTACCCCCACCCACAGCGCCCGCGGCTCCTCGCAGCCCGGCCGCTGCCCACCCCGGACCACCTGTTGAGGGCGGCGGCGCGGGGGGCGTTCGACGACTGTTCTGCACACGTGGCCAATGCCGAACCCGCATCCGCACGGCCAAGGGTGTGCCACCTGGTGCGCAGGCGGCTCAGCGGCCGTGGCGCAGCAGAACCGTGTGCCATGTTGCCCACCGTGGGCTGGCGCTGGGGGCTGTGCGACGCGCGGCTGCAGCAGGGGCTGAAGGCGCAGGCAATATGGCCGGCTGTCACGGCTGCCAAGTGGGGAAGGAGGGTGGCGGCGTGGCGGCGGCGACCGAGGCGCTGCCCTTCCCACCGCCGCCGCCGTCGCCGTCTCAGGCTGAGTCATCTTGCCAGCTCGAGCAGCGGGCAGCGGTAGAGGCCCCGGGGCGGCGGCAGTGGGTGTGCCAGCTGCGGCGGGCGCGGGGCTGCCTGCCCCTGCTGGCTGTGCTGGTGCGCGCGATGCTGCCGGCGCTGGAGGAGAAGCAGGAGGCAGGGGGCGATGTGGGGGAGGAGGGGCAGCACGGTGCAGGGGGCGCAGCAGCTGATGAAGTGAATGCCAAAGCGGCCTTAGGCCACGACACAGATATGGAGGCGCTGTTCCTGTGCCTGCGTGTGTGGTGCCAGCTGGCGGCGGTATGCCTGCACGCCGGAGCACTCCACCTGCATCAGGAGGCACAGGGGGCACAGGGCTTGCAGGGGGTGCACGCCCTGGAGGCCAGTGTGTGCCATGCGGCCCACCACCAACAGCCACAGGGCATGCATCAGGCGGACGCCGCATGCAGCAGGGAAGTACTGACTAAGGATGAGGTTTACGGTGCAGTTGGTGATGTTCTGGCGCTGATGCAGGCCCTGGGCGTCTGCGCAGCTGAGGCGCCGCAGCAGGCTTTGCGGCAGCTGCTGGCAGCACAGCCGAGCGGTTGGTGGCGGTCTGCTGTGAGGTGTGGGTGGAGCTGGCTGGGGCGGCGGCTACGGCGCGGAGGCAGGGTGTGCAGAGGCGAGCCAAGGTCAGGAGGGGCGGTGGCGGCGGCTGGCGCAGCGGCCCCAAGGCCGCTGCTGCTGCTTTGGGCTGTTGGCTGGGCACTACGCTGGGGTGCACGTTTGCGCGGCTGGGCACACGCCCCCAGCTGCGGCCGTATCTCAGCGCACGGCTCGGCCCCTAGACAGCGGCGGTGGAAGCGGCGGCACGCGGAGATGCCCCCGGTGCTGCGGCTGCTAATGCGGCTACAGTGGCAGCGGTGGAGTACGGCCGGTTGATGTTGGCGGCTGGACGGACAGCCGCCTGTGGTGAGGGTCGTAACGCCACCGATGGAATGTGCACTGCAAGTGGCGGCGATAGCGGCGGTGACGGCGGCGGTGGCAGCGGCGGCAGCGGCAGCGACGCTCCAGGAGCTGCTCAGTGGCGAGGCGGCGTGCTCAGTAATGCTGCGCTGCTGCTGCTGCGGGCGGTGGCGGCGGAGGGCGGCTGAGCGCAGGGACGCGGCAGGGGAGGTTGCAGGTCCTTTGCCCTGCTGTACCAACTGCGCGAGGCGGCCAGGGGTTGCGATGGGGTGGGTAACGGCAGCGGGGGTGGTGCCGGCGGCCGAACCCACCGCCTCCGCAGGGAGGACGCATGAGGGAGCTGCACTCGAGCGGTGGCACCTCACTGCGCGTGGCAATGGAGGAAGCGGCGGTGCCAAGCCCCGGGGGATACACGGCCCCGATGCCGTGGATCTGCCCTGTGAGCCCACAGTCAAAGAAGGCGTGGATCAGGTGGCTGCGGGCGGCGGCGCGTGTGGATACGGTAGGAGGGGCGGCAGCAGCACTCGAAGAGCTGCCACACGCGCTGCCGCCTGCTCCGGGCGGGGCTGATATGGCTGTGGGGTATGGAGGGCTGCGGCTGTGCGGCAAACCGTGCTGCGGCAATTTCCCGCGCACGGCGGAGGCGGAGCTGCAGCTGAAGCAGTGCGCGGGATGCATGGCGGTGCGGTGCTGCGGGGCGCGGGCGCACTGGCGGGAGGGGCACAGGCGGGGGTGTAAGGTGCTGCTGAATCGGCAGCGGGAGGAGGTGTGGCAAAACAGGAGTCGGCCATGGTGTTACGCTTGAAACATGCGGCGGCAGTGGGAGTGGGGCGGCGGTGATGTTCAGCTTTGGCAAGGCGGCGGGGAACGGGAGCAAAGGTAGTGGGTCGGGTGTGGACCGGGAGCAGTGGCGGATGAAGCGCACGCGCAGTGAGGGGTGGGGAAAGGGTGGGGGCAGGCAGGTTCGGGGATGGAGGAGCGTTGGGGGTGTGTTGTGACTCAAGCTACTACTGTGACGCGAGGTATGGTGAAAGCCTCTTGATTGACTGAATGCGCCATCATGCGTGACACGGATTGATATGGGATGCAGGGTGTTACTAGACTATTGACGCGAGCGAGTGGGGCACGTGGTCCTTGGTGTGTCGTTCAAGGCTATTAGCATGTCAAGGGCTGTGCTGTAGCTGCTCAAGCGGAAACAGCTCGGTGCTTTGGTGTTAATAATCAAGTGCTTTACTTTCGCATGTGGGCCGCTGGCTTCGCTTGCGATTTCCCGGTTACCGGTACGTCCATGCGTTTTTCCGGTTACGTAGGTATGGCGCGTGTGCCTGACATGAAACGGGCCCACCCGTTTGTGAGGCAGCAAGGGCAAGTTGTACATGGATACTTAAGATCTATGGTGCAAAGTGGACACTGTATACCGGTAGGCATCTATCTCCTTGCTTCCTTACAGGCCACCACTAAACTACAAGGAAGAGGGCACCCAACCCCTTGCCAGCGTGGCCTTTTCGTTCATCCGGACGCTGCCAGGCGTCTAGGAAACCAAAGTGCACCCGATGCTCATCACATAAGTGTCAACAAGGGCCCAGAGGACAGCAATCTATTGCAGCACGCCTAGCTCAGCACAGCCAGCATCACAGGGTTGCTCCCGGCCTCTCGACATCCACACCTCTCAGGGTCGCAGAGCCTATCCTGCTGTATCCATGCCGTTGAAAAGCAGGGGAGACCCCTGCTCCCCTGTTGAAAAGGTCAAATGCCGCCTTACTAATACGCGTCAGTGCTTCCCTGCGTTACCTACGCCTCTGTCAAGAAACGGGACATTCACGCCCTCAGTTGGTACAGCCTTCGTGCCAACTGCCTCATTATGACTTCGCCGTCGTACGTACAAACCGTCCCCCTCGCAGTTCGCCAGACCAGCACCACATAGCGTCACGCAGTTTTGTTCAGTACTCAATGCAGCCGTACCTGTGCACAATGTAAGTAGATGCATATATCAGTACCGTAAGCAGACACCCCATCAGAATTCTACGCACTTGACGCCCGGACCTGACCCAGGCGTGCCACACCACTCCTGTTGCACGGAAGCGTGTGGACAGAGGACGCCCACAGCACCTGCCCCGGACCCCGTTTCCAGTGTCCCGAATTGCAAAGTCCGTGCAATTGTAAGCCCACATGAAACAACCCCTTGCGCTGCATCCTCTGCGCCCCCTACCTGCGCAGCGCAATCAACGTAACGCAATGTACAGCCTTACACCCCCAGCATCTCCCGCGCCTTCTCCAGCGTTGCCCGCTTTGAGGGCTCCTGGGCGCAGCACATGGCCTCCAGGCTCTGCAGCTTGCCCAGCGCCTGCCCCATGCCCTCGTGCACGACCGCCACCCAGTCACCCTCGTGCTGCTGCTCTGCCGCCGCACGGCACGCCTCCTCCACGAGCAAAACCAGAGCTTTGGCCGTACGCCCCACCGCCCACACGTCCGACTCGCGGCTGCGGTACGGGTCCTCCTGGCGCATCTGCTCGGGCGCTCCGTAGAAGTCGGTGTGGCAGCCGCGGCCCGGCACCCGGCCGTCGGGGCCGAGCAGCACGGCGCCCTCTGCGTCGATGAGCACCCAGCCCAGGTCGGGGTGGTACACCATGTTGGTGGGCTTGTGGTCTGGGGAGGGAAACGAGGGAGAAAGGCAGCAGGGTGGCGGAGGTGGGGTCAGCGGTGCGTAAAAGGTCACGCAAGAGCAGCTTGAGGAAGCCTGTACTGTCCTGTACTGTACCGTATCATGCAGCACGCAGCAAGAGCGACGCCTGCCCAATGCATGTACAACATACAGCTTGAAAAGGCGCAGTGCCAAGCTGGGTCTCACCTGACACGACACAGCCCAACTTGTGCACGATCTGCATCTGGCGCAGCGAGGCCGCCGTCGCCCCCCACGCCACCTCCGCGCCGGCCGCCGCCGCCTCCTTCACGCTGCCCCCCAGCCGCAGCACCGCCCCCACCGCCTCCTCCACCACCTCCACGGCGTCCCCGCCCGCGCAGTACTCGTACAGCACCACCAGCTCCAGGTCGTAGCCCACGTCCAGGGGCCCGCCCACCTGCGAGCACGGCCGCACCAGGTGCTGCAGCGGGGCCAGGAACGGCCCGTGGGCCCCCGGGGAGCAGTGCCGCGCCGCCCGGTCCATGGCCGTGGTGGTGATGAGCTCCTTGGAAGCCTCCGACCAGGGGACCGGTACGGTCATGATGCGGCCGCTGCCGGCGTGGGCGGCGGTGAAGGTGCCCTGCTGCAGCTCCTCAATACGCTCCGGGCTGTGGAAGGGTGTCACCTTGGCGATGTAGGTCGGGACGGTGGCAACGCTCGCCTGCTTCTGCCTCTGCTGCTGCTTCTGCTTTAGCTTCCGCTTCTGCTGCTGCTGCTGCTGCTGCTGCTGCTTCTGCTGCTGCTGCTCCTGCACGTAGTCCCTCACCTTCCACACCGACTTGGTCCCGGGCAGGTAGGCTGTGGGGCTGCTGCTGCTGCTGCTGCTGCCGCTGGACGTGCAGCTGACGGCGGACAGGGGCTCGGCCTTGAGCAGCTCCACGTGGGTTGCGGGGTTGCGGATTGAGGGGTCGGTGCCGACGCCTTTCAGCAGCACCCCGATGTCCGTCATGCCCGTGTGGCCGCAGAACCGCTGCTGCACCTCCACGGTGATGGCACCCTGGGCCTTGAGCGCCCGCTCGCGCATGGAGTCCGAGGGCGGGGAGGTGGTGGGCGAGGCGCGTGCCGTGGCCTCCAGCTCTTTGACCTGGCCCTCGAGCTCCTGCACCTGGCGCCGCAGCATCTCAATGGTGTCGTCCTTGCGCTGGACCTCGGCCTCGTTGCGGAGAACGCTGTTGTCCAGGACGACGGTCATGTGGTCCAGCTGCTGATGCCCTTGGCGCAGGCGGTCGTTCTCGTGGGACAGGGAGGCGTTGGCACGGGACAGGGAGGCGTTGGCACGGGACAGGTAGGCTTTGGCACGGGACAGGGAGGCGTTCCGGGCCTCCAGTTCCGCATTGCGTTCCTCGGCGTCGGCGAGCTGGCTGACCAGCAGCTGCACCTCGGTACGTGTGCAGGTGGTTGAGGTGGCGCTTGCGGCGGACGGCAGGGAGGAGCGCGACCCGCCCTGCAGCAGGTTGTGCAGGTGGGAGCCGCAGGCGCTGCTGCTGCGGGAGCTGTAGCCGTCGGCGTAAATGAGGCTGAAGGCGGCGGTGGGTGCGGCCGCCTGCAGCACGGGCGCTGGCGCGGGGATGGTTTCGGACGAGCGCTTGCGCGCGAGGGTGCTGGGCATGGGGTTGGGGGCGGCCGCTCCGGGGCACCAGGTGCTGATGTCAGTGCGGAAGTTCTTCTCATCAATGGGTTCCAGGAACGTGCGGGGCGGCGCTGCGGGGCCTGCCATGCCGGGGCTGTCTAGAGGCTCGCGCGGCGATACCAACGGGGAGAGGGTCGGGGGCAGGGCGCAGCGGGCCGGGTCGTCTTCGTTGGCAGCAGCAGCCTTATCCTTGCACTTCGTGCACTCGTAGGCTTGCATGCCGTGCTGACAGGGGCGCTTGACGCCGTTCACGTGGCGGGAGCCGAAGCGCCGCGCTTCAGGCTCCGGAGCCTGCGACCTGTGGGCGGGAGGCCGGTGCGTGCGAGAGGCGCTCATTACCACGACGTGTGTTTTGTGGTGCTCAGTGCCTTTAAGGCGTCTTGCGCTGGCCGTAAGGTGCGTCCGCGAACGCTGAGGGCAGTCTTACGCGCCGTGGCTTCCTTTGGGTGCTGCCAAGCAAACAG
>VFQN01006864.1_pt1 | contig 12657 bp, 14 predicted proteins | sample 3512371 | NCBI WGS metagenome assembly VFQN01 (sample SAMN10412370, study PRJNA504923) | tailings metagenome | isolation source: Replicate 2 from Balatoc abandoned mine | place: Philippines: Itogon, Benguet | collected 2017-08-28
ACACACACAGCTTGCATGCTGGCGCCGAAGGACCGGCCCGCGGCGGTGGTGGTGTTGGTGGTGTTGGTTGCCTGGGCCGCGCGTGCCCCGGCCCACCCTTCGAGGACCTCCCTGTGCATGATGCGGAGCTGCAGCATGTCGCCGTGTTGAACCGTGCCGCCCCCAGGCGCTGGGCGACAGCCCTGCACCCTCCGCACCCCGCCCAAGACAGCGCCCCCGGCCCCCCGCCCCACCTGGTACGCGTCCAGCACGAAGGAGGAGGTGGACTGCACGATGAGCAGGCCCAGCAGCCAGCGGCCCCTGCGGGGTGGGTGGGTAAGGTAGTAGGCAAGCCGGAGGGAGGGCTAGCATGCAGGATACCGGAATGTGCGAACAGGAAGCCATGGGCGGGACTCGGCCACAATAGGCAGCGCTGTGATGGTGGGGGCGCAGCCACAAGCACCGCAACGCGCGCAACACGCACGTGCCAACACCTGACGCAGTGCCGCAGGCTGTCCCCGCCCCCACCTGCTGATCGCCTCGTCCATGACCCGCGCCGACGCCTTGCCCGACAACCCCGCCCCCGCCTCGGAGCCCGCCGCCCGCCCGCCCGCCGCCGCCGCCCCCGTGCCTCCCTCCTTGTCCCCCAGCGCCCCCAGCTCTCCCCCCGCCCCCACGTCCAGCTCCAGGCCGCACATGTCGGCGTCCGGGAGGCCGCTGTCGCACAGCGCGCCGCGGCGGGCTGCGGACATGGCTGCGGCGCGGGCCAGTCCCTCGTCGATGGAGGTGGACGCGGCCACGGTGAGCGACAGCGGGTTGGACTGAGGGGCCTGAGGGGACGGGAGCGATCAGGGGAGGGCAGCACTGAGCCTTCCTCTGCTTTGCGGGCGTACGGTCTGCGACACAGCGCCACCGCCAACGACGCACGCGATCTTGCTCTCCGGTGCAGGCTACGACTCCTTTATGACTGCCATGGGTGCCATCACTCACCCCTGACGTGGCCGAGCCTGCCGAGTAGTGTCCGCGGTAGTACGGCTGCGCCCGCGGCGGCTGCGAGGGCCCCAGCGGCCCCATCGCCAGCCCTCCTGTGGGGGCCCCTGGCGGCCCCACGGGCCCCGTGCCCAGCGGCGTCCCGGAGAGCGCCGTCCCAGCCGCTGGCCCCTGCCCTTGGGCGTCGACGCCGCCGCCTAGGGAGGGCGGCTGAAGGCCGGCGGGCCCGCTGGGCCCTGAGGCCCCTGCTGCTGCTGTTGATGCTGTTCCAGAAGGGTGCTGGTGGTGGTGCAGGTGGTGCAGCCCCGCGGCGCTGGGGTGCACCGACATTAGGGGTTCATCTGCACGCGACCAGGGGGGCAGGGGGCAGAGGCAGTTGTAAGCCGCAGCGAGGTTTCATAATGTGAATACAGGTGCTGTCCAAGTCAGTCTGCGTGGTTTAGGCAAAACACGCTATGTACTATCCCTTGGCCCGCATCTCTCACGCATTGCGGCTTCGCACGCACGACATGAGCACTAGGGCGAATCCGCAGTTCCGCACCTCTGTCCGCTACGTCGGTCCGCGCTTCCCCCGAGCCGCCCGCCGAAGCCGCCCCCACCAGATACGGGTGTTGGTGGCTGTGCTGCTGTTGGTAGTGGAGGTGGTGTGCGGAGTGTGCGGAGCGGTGGTTGGGCCGCTTGCCCCACATGCCGCCCCAATGGGCGCCGCCCCCGGGTGCACACGAGCGTACCCGCCCCGGCAAACACGGCCCACACCGGCTGCTACGGGACCTTGCTGCTGTTCCTCTGCTGCTGATCTTACCGCTGGTGCAGATAGTCACAGCACTACCGCCTGCTCCGATCCGTGCGGTTGTACACGGAGATTGGGCCCCTGTTAACGGTTTTGAGGGGCAGTGGCTGCGGCTGCTGCAGCGGCAGGCCAGGCCCTGCCTGTTGTGTGATATCAGTTGTGCTGCTGTGATTATGGTGAAAGTCCGATTGTACAGTGTTCCGTTTGCGATGTAGGGGCGCAGGGGGTTGGAGGCGCTGAGCGGGGTTGCCGTCACCTGGTTGAGCCCTGTGAGGGTGGGGCATACAGGGTGGAGCGATGGGGCAATGGAGCTGATGACTTGCGACTTGCTGAACAGGCAGCGCTGGGCTGGGCAGGTCAGCTCTCGGAGCCATGAGGCTGCTGGTAGGATGGAAATGGTTGCACAGAGCGCGGCACGCAGACATGCGATAGACAACGCTCGTTCGGCATGCGACAGGCTACGCTGCCTTGGCACAGCGCACGCGTCACCGTGACCTTTCACCCGCGCGGGCTCTTTGGTGCCCACCGAACACCCATCACGCCCCCTACGAGCAACACAGCAGCATTGCATCCCCTTACCAGGTTGCGCTACTCCTCGTCGCGTGGGAAGCCCGGGCCGCTTCGGGTGCCAGGCAGATAACATGGGCCCTTAAGCCGGCCACAAGGGGCCTCTAGCGCAGATAGTAATGCCAGCGCGAGGGGTTAGGTAGTACCTCCTATGATCACTGGTTTCCCGTGGCAAGGGGTTGCTTTTTACGCCGTGCCGAGAGTGCAACCTCTCAAGCCCCACAAGTAAGCGCACCCTGTATTGCAGCGTAACTACAAGTAGAATTGTGGTTGCGCTTTGTATGTTTGGCCTCTGCTAACTCGGCATGCCTCGTACCTCCTGCATTGCAAACACAATCGGCTTCCTCTTTTGCTCTGACGCCGGAGCCTTCATAACGCGTGCACGCGACAACACATAACAGCTCGTTAATTGATAACGGTCACCATGTTTGCCTCTCGTGTGCTGGTGAGGTTCCGGCGAAAAGGGCCGCTTTGTCGCAGCGCCAACACGCAGCTGCTGACTCACAATGTTTGTTGACCTTCCGCAGAAGGCTGCTGCTGAGAGCTACAAGTGGAATGACTTGACCAACCCCAAGTAGGTCCGCGTGATGATGCTTGAGCGCACTGCTTTGGTGTAGACCCCTTTTGGCGCAGCAGCCGACCACTCAAGCTTTCTGTACAATGCGATGCAAGCAGAGTTCCAGCCGGCCGGGTTAATACCTTTCCGGTCTCGCTTACTGCTGTGCAGGTACAACTACTTCTTCCGTCAGTTCACCGTGAAGGTGCAGACGTTGACCCTGACGGGCGGGTCGCTCTACGGCGTTTACCTGGTGGTGTTCAACGAAGCTCAGCGCTAATGGGCTTGAGGGTGGCCAAGGCGCGGTGGCCTTGCGCACAGAGGCGCACGGGGTTCGGGCAGGAGGAACCCGACCGGCTTATCGTTCCACATGTAGACTAGCTTGACGATGGCGTGGGTTGAAGGCTTAGGCAGCTGCAGAGGTGGACCCAGAGGTGGACGGATGGTGTGTGTGAGACGGGTTTGGGAGCACCGGCGGCGAAAAGCTGGCGGGCAAGGGATGCTGGGGGATGTGTATTACATGTACGGCGTGGTGCGCGAGTGACGAACACCCCACGTGTAAATGGATACCGGTATGGGCACCACCTATGGCCAAGCCTCCCATGCCACACCAAGAAGTTGTCCTTGCAGCACCACGGTACACGCCTCGCTTTTATCACGTTGCTGGCTTCCTATCACTCTGAAGCTCCTCCGGGGTATCGGTACCGCAGGTACCCGCGCCAGACCAGTACTAGGGAACCTCCCAGCGCCCAACTATTGTACAGCTGAACGAAGAGCAAAATGCGAGTTCGCATTTGCATCTTGCAAATCGTTTCGTGTGCGGCAGTGTGCAGGCATGCCTGTGCACACCGTCTACGTGGACTGCTGCGGGTGCTCAGGTCCAGTTTGCCCTGCGCTCCTACGCCCCCGGGGTCCAACGCCCGTCCCTTAGCCCATGGACATCCGCTCATGCAGCGGTGGGACATGGCGGCATGCGCACAAAACGAGGCCTCCAAAGCAGTACCTAGATGAATAGCAACAGATAACGTGCACAAACTGTTCCACCAGTAAGGTGGTTGACTCTCAACCGGTCATGTAGGCAGTACGGCATTCCGCAACATCAATCTGCGAGCAGGAGGGGGCGCAGGGCAGACAGGGTCGGCGTTAGCAGGCACAGGCAGATGATCAGTCACAGTGTACGGTAATGTGCATCCCACGCATACTATCTGCAGCCGGAAATTTGGGGGCGGCATACTAGGCTCCCGGCCTCCCGCCACCCTGTCCTCTGGCCTCACCTGTAGGCCTGCGACTCAGCCCAGTGCGCCACCCCCAGCACACGTGCCAGGGCGTGCGCGTGGCGGCGGCCGTCGTCCGGCGGCAGGCCCGCCACCTCCCTGGGGGCCATGGCGGCCAGCTGCTGCGCCTCCTTCTCACCCCACGGCATGGCTTGGGCCTGAGGGGTAGGGGCACATGGCACAGACACGTGGCGGTTGGAGCTAGCGCGGCAAGATGTTTGTGCAACACACGGTACCGTTGTAAATTCGCACAAGGCGGCATGGGGTTGCACGTGCCTCATACTGCATGCGCGCGAGGGGTCACTAACCATACAGCCAAAAGCTGAGGGGAACAAGCCGAAGGGCGCACATGGGTAACCGAAACGCTGCCTCGGCGGTTCAACGGTCGCGTCTGCATTTGCCGCAACCCTCAGGGGGCACGGCTTGCTGCTGTGCCCCTCCCCGTCACGCGCCCACCTGCACCACCAGCTCCTCGCCGGCCCCCAGCGCCGCCGCCAGGCCCACCCCCGTGGCGGCACGGTAGGTGGCCCGCGCCGCCATCGCCAGGCCCTGCGCCGCCAGCAGCGCCGCGCGGTCCGCCGCCGCCAGCACGGCGCCCGCCGCCACCTGCAGCTCCCCATGCAGCCGCTCCCACTTGACCTGGGGGTGGCGGCCCGGGGTGCGGGGCATGCGGGGACACTGTCACAGCTATGCCTCCATTGAGACCCGTTCAGCAACATTTCGGCATCCATTTGCCCCCAGGCAATGTCAAGGCCAAGGCTAGTCATGTTACGACCAGTTCTGCCTGTTTAAGATGTCACAGGCTGAGCCGCCACTGACTCCCACCCCCGCACCTGCAGCTCGCTGGGCAGCGGCAGCCATGCAATACCACATAGCTCGTTGCACAAGGACGCCTCACCCCCTACCCAGCGCAGGCGTCGCAGACCGCCCCCCACTCGCACCTGCAGCTGGCTGGGCAGCGCCGCCGCCACCGCCCTGGGCTTCACGGCCGCCAGGTGCACCACCGTCACCACCTCGGCGGCGCTCAGCAGCGGCCGGGGGGCGGCAGAGGGAGCCTGCCCCTGCCCCTGCCCCAGCGGCGACGGCGGTGGCGAGCCAGGCGGGCCTGGGGACGCCGAGTGCGGCCGGGGCGCCGCCGGCTGCGGCCCCGCCCACGTGTCGCCCACGTCATACCGCCACCCGTATCCACCTGCAGGGCCGCGTGCATCCCAAGGCAAAGTGACAGCAGAGCCAAGGTTGCACAAGTGGAGGACAGCGATAAGCAGCAGGAAGGTCGCCTGCAGTTTGCGCGCCAGACATCCAGGCTAGGGCCCGTGTGCCGTATTCCAAGAAGGAGGCTGGCGGGCTCTGCCCATCCCGATGCGCTATTCTCGTACGTCCTCCCTCACTGTTCCTACCCGGCATAAGCATGGGCCCCAGCGCCGCCGCCACCACCGCTTGCAGCTCCTCCAGGCCGCCGCCAGACCCCGCCACCGCCGCCGCCGCCTCCACCAGTGCCGGCGACACCAGCAGCACCGCCCGTCGCTGCCACGAGCAGCCCGAGGAGCCGCCAACACCGCCGCCAGGTGTAGACGCTTGGGCGTTACGGTGGGCTGAGTGCGGGCGGGCGTTGGCGTCTGCTGCCGCCAGCAGCCCCAGGGAGGAGGTGCCCACAGCGGGCAGCTGGGGGGCCACGGGGCAAGGGGAGGGACGGAGAGTGGCACGGGTTCAGGCGGAGTGGCGTCGCTGCAGACAATTAGGACTCATTTGTGTTAGCAGTTGTGGCCGTGCTCGCGCACCGCCAGCAAGTTTGGATGCACCGTAGCACTTTACGAGTGTGTAGCCAACGCAAGGACACAAAGTACAAACTGAATCTGGGTCTAAGCGGTGCTGTGCTGCTGGAGCACCATCACTGCTACCGTGTGCAGTGCCGGGCCCTCCGCACCTGCAGCAGCGCGGCGTGCGCCCCGTGCGGCGGGCCGTCGCGGCGCAGCAGCAGCTCGGGGGGCTGCGGCAGGCCCAGCAGCTCCGACACCTGCGCCACCAGGTAGTGCAGCGCAGGGTGCTGCGGGGCAGACGGCGGGTGGGTGAGGAAATGGTAACGGTAAAGGGGCGACGCTCTGCAGTCCAGGGCATGAAAAGAAACCAGGCAGCACATGGGTGCTAGCCTCATTGGTGCCTTTGGTTCCTGGTGTACTAGCGGGGGGCACGGATGAGGAATGTTATAATCCACGAGCCGGACAAATGAGACAGTTCATCTCACAGGGCTTCTTAACAACAAGCGCTCGAATGCTCGACTGCCGCGCGTGCGAAGTGTGCAGTCCAGGCCTTCCCCACACCTGCTCCTCCGGCAGCTGTTCCCCCAAGTCCTCCATTCCGAACCGCCCCGCCAGCCGCCCCGCGCCCACGTACTCCGCCAGCTCCCTCATTCCCGCCACGTCCCCCAGCCGCCGAAGCTGCTCGTCCAGCGCCTCCGAAACCAAGGCGTCAGGAGTCACGCTCACACGCACACGTGTCGGTGGGGGCCCCGGGTCCTGGGCTAGGGACGGGCCCGGGAGCTCAGCACTTGCAGCGTGACCGCTCACGGTTGGAGGCGCAGATAGGGATGGCGGCTGACCGGTGCGCAGCCTGAGGGTACATTTGCCGGCCGTGTCTGCATCCGCTTTGAGGACCCTAGCTGGGCTGCAGTAGGCAGACACGGGGCGGAGCTGCTGTTGGAGCGAGGGCGACCCAGGGCTGGGCACAAGGCTGAGGTCCAGCGGCATGCCGGCAGCCACGTGCCGCCCACCGCCTCCGCCGACACTGCGGGCAGAAGCGGCACGACTGCGGGCCGCAGCGGCGCCGCCGCCAGCCGCCGGCGAGCGGGGCGACCCTAGGGCGCCGCTTCCGGCGGCTGAGCTGCCGTACTGCGGCCGGCAGCTGGCGGGCCGAGAGCGGTGCTGCGGGGAGGCGGGGCTGCTGGCGCCCCCGCTGGCGGTGGGTGGCCGGGCGCTGGCGGGGCGGGAAGCGGCGCCGCGGCTGCTTAACGTCGGAGAGTTGGGTCCTCCGCCCTTGGCGTTCCAGCCCTGATGGGAGGAGAAAGGGCGGTAACACGGCTTGCAGTCGGTGCGCGGGCAGGGCCTGCAGCGTTCGCGGTCGCAATTACTTTCGCTTTCTGGTGCGTTAGGCGCGGGTATCGTATGCTGGACTACCCTGCGTTGCTCCGGACCCACGTCTCAGGCCCCCGACCCCCACGCTCTGATCCACTCACGTGCAGGCCCGCCACTCGCGCGAAGAGCATCACATCGTACAGCGCCGAGTGCGCCTGCGGGGCGGAGGGCAGTACAGAAGGATCACACAATACCTTGGTCTAGCGCAGCCCCACATGCACAAGGCCCTAGCTGCATAAAAGCGGACGTCTCCGCACAGACAGGCATTGCCCTTGCCCAGGCCTGCACCGCACCTCCAGCGACACCAGCAGCTGCGCCAGCGCCGCCTCCGCCGCCGGGGGAACACCTCCCCTGGGCCCGTGCCTCACGTCGAAGTACGTCCCAATGTACGACTGCAGGGAGGCGGGCGGAAACGCAGCCGCCGCCGCCACTTGGTCATGCAGCCCCTTGGTCTGGTACACGTCTGCAATGAGCTCCAGCAGCTGCTGACGGCTGTACGGCACTGCAGTACGAGTCATAGGTACGACGGCGGGGAGCCAGTCCCATGGGTCGGCGGCGGCCTGCCAGGCGTGCGGGACGCCGGACGCAGTGGGCAGCGCCTGCGCGGCGGCGGCCACGGCCGCGGCAGCTACTGGCGTTATAGGAACTACGCGCGGTGGAGAGGTGCTGGGTGATGGGGCGTTGGGGAGGATGGCGGCGCGGAGGACGGCAGCGGGGGCGGGGCGTGAGAGCGCGTTGGCGGCGGCGGCGGCTGTGGCCTCCGCCTCCGCCACTGCGGCATCGCTACGGGCTTTGAAGGCAGCGGCGATGGCGGCGGTGGTGCTGAGGGAAGGGGCGGATGCGCCGTCAACCCTAGCTCCTCCCTCTTCATTAGCTGCTGCGTCGGAGGCTACTGCCGAATTACCAGCCCCAGTTGCGGGGGAGGCGGGATTCCCGGGAGTCCCCATCCAGCCGCCGTTGCCAATGTCGCCACGTGTCTGCACTGACAGCGGGTGGCGGCGCACGTGGGGGGAATGTGAGCCGCCGCCGCCGCCAGCAGCACCCGCGGCAAAGCGCGGCAGCGCCACAAGGCCGCCTGGCAGGCTCGTCTGGCCGCCGCCTAGGGCAGACCGCGGGCTGTTGGGGTTGCTGCGGCCCCCGGGCAGGCTTGGCGACAGGGCGCCGCCGGACCCCGACCCAGGCATGGCCGACATGGGTCGCGTGAGGGCGGGGCGCAGGGGGCTGGACACGGAGGCAGCGGGCACGGATGCGGACGGCGTGCCACGTGCCAGGTGCGAGTGGGGACGCGTCGGGCCGGCGGCGGCGGCGGGAGAGGCGGTGGAGGGGCGCTGGAGCTGGGTGTAGGCCCCAGGGGAGGGTACCTGCCTGGGGGAGCCTACTGGGGAGGACAGGGCGGCAGGCAGACCGCCGTTGCTGCTACCCGGCAGCGCTGACAGCGGCGGCAGGGAGCCCGGCGTCTCCGGCGCCTCTTCGTCCGCCGCCAGGGCCAGAAGCTGCAGCGGCGGCACCGGCGCCGCCCGCCCGCCGCTGCATGCAATTGCCGCTGCGGCCGCCGCAGGCCAACTGTCCTCGCTTGGCCGAACGCCTCTGAGCACATCCACCTCGACCTCCCCCCCGGGGTCCTCCACGATCCCCAGCTCCGGCCCTTCGATGGTTTCCGATCCCCTCTGCTCAAGGTTACCGCCACTGCCGTCGCCAGATGCCCAGTTCCCGCCAGGCCCTGAGCTCTGCACCCCCTGCGCGCCCTGCAAACCGTGTGCGTCCACTGACACACCCGTGCATGCGGTGCCGGCAGAAGGCTGGCGGAGCACCGGCGGGCTGGCCGCCGCCTGCAGCGCCGCCGCGTTATTAGTCATGGTCAGCATGTACAGGTCGCTGTACACGGTCTGTACGGCGCGGTCCGTACGGCCCAGCGGCACCATGAACTTGATGCCCGCCAGCGCCTCGCGCTCCTGCGCCTTGGACACCTGCAGCGGCCACCGTTTACACACACATGCGCAGGACGGCGTCAACGATGTCGATGACGATGCTAGCAAGGTGCGTGACAGGACAAACGACTTCAGGACAGTAGAGTCATCGCCGGGACTCCGCTTCAAGCCACCCTCCTGCATTGCTGTGCGCGTGCTCCCTAAGGGTGTTACGCCTGGGCGCGTCCCTGCCCCGCCCGCCTACGGTCTTCCAGCCCTGCCTCCACTCGCCCAGCCGGGCCCTCTCCCCGATCATCTCCCACCACGTTCCACGCACCCCCACCCCCCACCCCCACCCCCCCCCACCCCACCATGCACCGCACCTTCCACTCCGCGTCGCTGAGCATGCGCTGCATGTCGGCCGTGGCCTTGGCCTGCAGCGCGGTGCTGGCCTCCAGGGAGCCGACCTTTGGGGGCGGGCGGAGGGGGGGCGCGGGGGCACAGGGTCTGAGGCTATGGAGGGCAACAAGGCCCATGCACAGCTGCGGTCGCACGGAGGCATACCGTGTCTCCCATGCAACGCGAGCCAGCCGTGGCGGCAGACCTGAGTTCTTGGTGGTCCAACGGTGCAACTGTTGGCCCTAGCCGAGCGTATGTGCAGCGAGCGGAACCCCAGCCAAACAACAGAAAGCCTGGCTCTGGCGCGTGATACCCAAGCCACAAGTCCCACTGCTGTGAGCTTCTCCTCCGCAGGCAGTGTCACTTGAAGCCAAAGCATGCGGCCTGTTGATAAGCCCTCAGCCTGTTGCGACCCGCCCCTTCGCAGCCTTGCTGGCAGCCCCTTTCCATGTGCCTTGCCTGCCTCCTCAGCCGCCGTATCTCGTCGCCGAGCTCCTCCACCAGCGACTGGAACTCACAGGCCCGGGCGGCGGACACCTGGGAGGGGAAGGGGTACGAGCGAACCGCGAGCAGGGTCGAAGGGGCCGGTTGTAAGCAGTTCAGGGCAGTGCGGTGCATGAGGGCGGGGCGCGGAAGGGCAGGCGGCGGACGCCTGACGGTTGGTTGCGGTGCAGAACGCACAGGGAGTGGAATGCACACTACGCTGGACGTGTGCAGGCATCCCGGCGTCGCCGTATAGTGAGCTCGCGAGTCACAGTGCACGTGCCTCTGATACAGGACGCCTCCTCATGCGCGCGCCTTTCCTATAAGCAAACTCCCCACAGCTCCACACAACCACATGCACACCCAGGACCTGCGTGCACCTGTTGCTCCTGCTCCAGCAGCTGCCTGGCTGACCCTGGCCCTCACAGGCCCCTTTGCGCACTGCACTGCACCTTGTGCGCGGCCTGTGTGCACGACACTCGGAAACATCCACCCGCGCACCTGTCTCTCGTGCTCCAGCAGCTGCAGCGCCGCCGCCCCCTCCGCCTGCGCCCTGCTGGTGGCGCCGCGCAGCACGCCCAGCCGCTCGTGCAGCTGCGACATCTGGGGGGTCGCAACGGGGACAGGGCAAGGAGGGTGCAAGGAATTATTGCTCAAAGGACGGCGTGGAGTTCCCACTGTGCCTTCCAGGGCACAGAGCCACTCCTTGCGCGTTGGAGGGCACATCATGCCAGCAGCAGCTCTGCCGACCGTGCAGCTGGGACATCTGGATATGGATGCGCAGGGCTTCGGGAGCCTATCCGAACTCAGCAAGTCACATCCCCCAACCGCCCGCCACGTTGCACCCACGCACCTCGCTGCCCGCCTCCTCCAGCACCCCGATGGGTATCATGCGGCTGAGGGGGTTGAGGGGGTCCAGCTCCAGGTCGCGCACCACCTGGCCTGTCATGCGCTCCACAACCTGCATGGGAGCATGTGTGTGTATGTGTATTAGCATGTGTGGCATGGGATTGAGGGGTCCCAGCTCCAGGTCGCATCCGTGCCCCACGGTCCCATCTTGCAACCCCACCTGCACCATGGCGCGCGGCGAGTTCTTGGACACCGTCAGCACCTGCCGCCAGTAGTCGGAGGCGGAGGACAGCCGCTCCTGCAGCCCGTCCTCGATGGCCTGCGGGGGGCAGTGAACGTGTGTCGAGGCATGAGGCATCAAGGACGAGGACATGGATGGGAGAGGGTGTTTAGGGGTGCCCAAATCCGGGACAGGGATCAAGGGTCTTCAAAAGGCGCAGCAGCCCGTTCTCGATGGCCTGTGGATAGGAAGGGTTAGGGCCGTGCGACCAAACCAGTAGGCTATGTCCATTGTTATGTGTGTGGCGTGCTGCCAGCGTGCCGCTTCCTGGCCCTCCCATCTCAGCTAGCCGCCCAGGGGAGCCACTGCCCACCGACCCGCCTACCCAACTGCACCCCACCAGCAGGCGCGCGTCCACGGTGGCTAAACTCACACGGAATTCCTTTTACCCCACCTACCCTATCCACCCATCACACCCTGCCCGCAGGGTGCCGCTAACATGGATCTTCACAGACATGGATGTCTACCGCCCTCTGGTTGCCCCACCTGCAGCCGCGAGTCCACTGTGCTGCGCACCGCCTCCTGCGTCTCCACCAGCCGGGCGCTGTGCGACACCATGCGGAACAGCGCGTCGCAAACCTGCGGGGCGAGGGGGGAAGCGGGAGGGGGGCCCATGGGGTAAAGGATTCTTGTCAAAACTCGTCATGCAGGCGCGCAGAGATATGGCCATGCATAACAGCGCATCGCATACCCCCACTGGGCTGGGGTGGCGGAGGGAGTTTCGGGGGTGCACAGGGGTACAGCGACACGTGTCGTCAGCAAGCGTGTTGAGTTCACGCGGAGGGTACATGACACGGAGGAGCGCGTCGCGAGTCGGCACCTGCATTTCTGCCCCCGCCCCCCCACCGCCTCCAGCCCCCACCGCCCACCTTCATTGCGTCCTCGAAGGGCACTGTGCGCGGCGCGGCCACCCCCTCCAGCGTGTCCGCGCTCACGTCCAGCAGCCGGCCCTGCAGCCCCGCCAGGCCGCCCTGCATGTCCGCCAGGCAGGCCGCCAGCAGGCCCGCCTGCTCCGTCAGGGAGGACAGGTACTCCTGCGTGGGAGGGGCGCGGGTTGGCACAGGGTGGACGACTTGAGGGTGACGGGAGGGCGACGCAGTCCGTGCCAACGCACCGTATGCAGCCAAAGCCAGCGCCATGCAAGGTCAGATGGGTGATGCCCCGCTCTCCTTGGCCTTCTGCAACCCCTGCCTTCCCCAACCCCATGCACCCACCCGCACTTCGCTGAACAGCACCAGACACTACTCTTGTCCACTCCTTCCGTTGCTATGCCGCTTTGCACCCGCCCCACTACATCCAACCTGCTCCAACCCTCCCCTTGCGCCCTTCCCCCCCCCCCATTGCGCCCTTCCCCCCCCGACCCCCCGCCCCCGCAGGGGGCTGCATGCCTTGCCCCCTGCGGCGCGCGGGGGTGGTAGTGAGCCTCTTAGGCCCCACCCCTGCGTTTGCCTTGCC
>VFQN01006865.1_pt1 | contig 12654 bp, 13 predicted proteins | sample 3512371 | NCBI WGS metagenome assembly VFQN01 (sample SAMN10412370, study PRJNA504923) | tailings metagenome | isolation source: Replicate 2 from Balatoc abandoned mine | place: Philippines: Itogon, Benguet | collected 2017-08-28
GCTCCGTTAACGGTTACGAGGTTAAAGTTGCGTGCCTCAATATCTCGATTAGTGTTGCCATCGGCGGGATTTACCCAAGGAGCATTTGGTAATGGGATCCCCTCAATAACATTTAAAGAACATTTACCATAAGGCATGAAATATGAGTTAAGCTTGCTGGAGTTTGTTGATTGACCACCGTATCCTGCAATTTCAAGGCCGCCGCACCAACCGTCTTCACGTTCTTGCATACGTTCTGTATTAAAGAATATCTCTTTGGTAGGTTTACCTACCTCCCAAAGATGAATATTGCTATAATATGTTTTACTTGAAACTGTTTGGTACCAGCTTGAAAGAGTGCTGGTTGCCGTAAGCGCAAGAAAACTTACAGAACCTAACTTGTTGAAATTCATACTTCTCCTTTTTAAATAGGTTAATAAGAGTATGCTAACAGTTCTACTATGTATATCTTGATAAAGTCAAGATAATTGTCTCGCTTTAGCGGGCCATATAACTATGTTATACTTGTAGTATCTGAAATATTATTTTTACGTAAAGGCAGCCAATGATTACGCGTATTAAGGGCACACAAGATTTTCTTGATCTTTCTTTATATAATTGGATAGTTCAAAAAACAAAAAAACATCTTATTGAATATAACTTTCATGAAATAGCTACACCTTTACTGGAGCCACTGGAGCTTTTTAAGCGATCATTAGGCCTTGAGACCGATGTGGTAAGCAAAGAAATGTATCGTGTACTTTCAGACACCGCTTTAAATATGCGACAAGCTCAGGATGAGCGTGCAGGCGATTCTGAAAATATCTGTCTGCGGCCAGAACTTACTGCAAGCATTATGCGCGCATTTATTAATGCCGCCATTCAAGAAACGCCCTGGAAGGTTTTTTCAGTAGGTCCTGCATTTCGTCACGAACGACCACAAAAGGGACGATATCGTCAGTTTCACCAAATGAGTATTGAGCTGATTGGTTCAGAATCGATTGTGCAAGATGCCCTTTTTATCGCGATGCTCGATGCCCTTTTTGCTCATGTGTTAAACATTGAAGGATATGCCCTTTTAATTAATTATTTGGGTACGCGTGAAGATCGAGCTGAATATCAAAAAGTTCTTAAAAAGTTTCTTGAAAAGAACATCACTGAATTATGTGACCTGTGTAAGCAGCGTATGAACAGTAATATTATGCGTGTCTTTGACTGTAAGCAGCAAGGGTGCCAAAAGCTGTATGCTCTAGCCCCTGCAATTGTTGATGTTATGGCACAAGAATCTGTTCTAGAATGGCAGCAATTAAAAAATATGCTTGAAGAGCTTTCTGTATCATATTCTGTTAAACCGACTCTTGTCAGGGGTTTAGATTATTATAATAAAACAGTTTTTGAATTTGTTTCAGTTGACAACAAAGGGTTAGGTGCACAAAACACCTTTTGTGGCGGTGGTCGTTATGATACACTTGCAACACAAATCGGTGCAAAAAATGATTACCCATCCATTGGCGCAGCTATTGGGTTGGAACGCTTACAATTATTACTTGAAACACAAAGCAGTTTAATAAGTCATGATGTAAAGCCGGCTCTTACGGTAGTTATTCCGCTTTCTTTTGAGCAGCAGCCATTAGCATTGCAAATTGTGCAAATGCTCCATGCAGAGCATATATGTGCTGATATTATAGTAGATAAACAATCGGTTAAAAGCATGTTTAAAGCAGCAGATAAAATGGGCGCCCAGCGTGCAATTTTAATCGGCTCTGATGAACAGGCTTCCGGCATGGCAACCATTAAAAATATGACGACTGGTATAGAAGTTAAAGTGCCTCAGCGGGATATTCTTAAACATATCTAGTATCGGAATATTTATTTTCTAAGCGCATATTTGCTATATGGGAAAGAGTGTCTGATACCAAACATAGTTTTTTCTGGGAGTGCAGTATGAAAAGTTCTTGCAAAAAAATAGCATTTTTGTTTCTTTTAATATTCTTTGTGCAGGCGCATGCCGAAATTAATGAGCGCGTTGTTGCATGCATAGGCGCATGTGCTACCGGTGCTGTTGTTGCAGGTGCAGGAACATATTTTTATTTACAAAGAGCATATGCTAAAAAAATTAAGAGATTAAAAGACGATCTTAAAGAACGAGATCTTGCGCTTGCATGCGAACAAGAAAAAAGTAGGTTATTAGAGCAGCAGGCAGAGCGTGCATCCCGTATTAAAGGCGCGCATAACGCAGATAGGGGTGAAAAAGAGAGTTTTCTCAAGAAAATGGCGCATATTTTTATCACATTTTCTTTCTAATCTATCCTGATACTATAATTTATTGATTTATTAATTTTTTTACTAGAAAGCCTTCTTTTGCACGCATACGGCGCCAGTCTGCATCTATGATATGGTCATAACCAAGCAAATGGCACACGCCATGGACCAAAAGTTTCTTCATGCGCGCTTCAAAAGTAACGTTAAGTTTTTCGGCGTCTTTGCTAACGTATTCAGCTGAAATTATAAGATCACCTAAGTTTTTATCTTCAATTTCTGTAACTTTGATCCGTTTGCCCGCCTGAAGTTTCGGATGATAAGGAAATGATAAAATATCAGTAGGGGTATCTTTTTGGCGATAATCGCGGTTGTAAGCGCGAATAGTTTTATTGGTGGTGATTAAAACAGAAATATCAAAATCTGAATATTTAAGAGCGTCTAAAATAATTTGCAAATCAGTTTTTAGCTGATCCGCATTAATTTTTATCTTGCGTTGGCTATTTTTTATATAAATCATAAACGAATAACCATTGAATAAATACCCTGATTATCAATTAATGATAATTGTGGTGCTTCGTGCTGTGAATATTCAAGCATGTGTGCACGAGCAACGCCTTTTAACACATTTTCAACAGGAGCAAGTTGTTGTTGCTTTTCAACCGAGCAGTGAATGCTCAGAAGCTTAATATCTGTTTTTAATGATACAGCTGCATCAGTTTTTATTTTGCGAACCTGTTGAACTGCTTCAAGCAACATCTCAACGGTTTTTACATCTTGTGGGTAGTCATAGTAATTACGTTCAGAGCTGTACATTGTTTGATGTAGCGAGGTCACCGTAACGGTATCTTTATAGAGCTCCTGGTAAATAGTCTCAGTAATATACGGCAAAAAGGGCGCATACCACTGTATCAGTTCAAAGCCGAGTTTGTATAAAACGGCCTGAGTTTCAGCAATAAGTTTTTTGCTATAAGTGCCGGGATTAAAAAATTGATCTTTAACCAGTTCAAGATAATTATCACAAAAATCTTGCCAGAAAAATTTTTCGATAGTTTCAAGTGCTCTATTAAAATGATACTCATTAAAGGCATTTTTATACGCAGCAAAAGTAGTGGTAGCACGGTGTAAGATCCATTTATTTATCGTATCATCTGGCGCAATACCATCAGCATACCTACCATGTTCTTTAATGAAGAGGCATGCATTCCATAGTTTAACCATAAGGCGTTGGCCTATTTTAAATTGGTTTTCGGAAAATGCCGTATCTGTTCCAAGTTGTGCGCCCGCAGTCCAGTAACGAATAACATCGGCGGGATATGTTTTCAGTAAATTTTCTGGATCAAGTGGAGAATTGCCCTGCGATTTTGAAATTTTTTGTTTATCTTGTGTCTGCACATGTCCTGAAATAACAATATCATGCCATGGGATATGCCTGTCGTGCATCCATGACTTAACGATAGTATCAAATGCCCAGGTGCGTATAATGTCATGTGCTTGTGGGCGCATGCTCATAGGCAATAACTTTTTTGGAGTTGCTGGATAGGCATTTTTGAATAATTCAGCATTAATATACGGGGTTAATGATGAAGTATTCCAGGTGTCCATTACATCCATATCGGGAACAACTTCACTACTGCCACATTCTGGGCATGGTTTGTGGTATGACGTTTCCTGTGGATCTATGGGCAACTGAGACTCTTCTGCAAAAATAACCGTACTGCACACCGTGCAATGCCAGCAGGGAAAGGGAATCCCAAAAAAGCGTTGACGAGAAATGCACCAATCCCAATGTATATGCTCTACCCAATTATCATAACGTGATTTCATATAGTCCGGATGCCAGCTAACCTGACGCCCCATGGCCAAAAAGTCTTTTTTGTGCGATGTTATATCGATAAACCACTGGGGTAAACTCAAAAACTCGATCTCGTTTTTGCAGCGTTCGTGAATATTAACCGTGTGGAGAATTTTTTTCTGCGCAATAATTAAATTATGTGCTGCAAGTTCAGCTACTATTTTTTCACGAGCAGGTTTAACTTTTAAGCCGCCGATATAAGCCAAATCTGCTTGAAAGCGACCATCTTTTTGTAATACCGGTTTGATGGTCAAGTTATGTTTTTTTATCCATTCAACATCGCTGCTGTCGCCAAAAGAGCAGCACATAACAAGGCCGGTTCCTTTATCGATTTTAACCGTTTCTTCTGGCAATAAAGGTACCGTTGTTCCATAGAGCGGCACGGTGGCTACCGTTCCATAAAGATGGTTATAGCGTGGATCTTCTGGGTTATAAAATACTGCAAGACAAGCGCCCAAAAATTCCGGACGCGTTGTTGCAATCTGGACATTTCCTTGGACTGTGGCAAAAGGTATTGTGGTCATGAACGTTTCTTTTTCAGCGTCATCAAGTTCTGCTTGCGCGACAGACGTATAACAAGTTGTGCAGTAAAGTGCTGGCTCTTGCTTGCGGTAGACAAATTTCTTATTATACAGTTCAATAAAAGATTGTTGTGAAATCCTGCGGGTTCGTGCGTCAATTGTTGAGTACCAGTGGCTCCAATCGATTGAAAGGCCAATAGTTTGCCAAAGTTCTTGAAACTTCTTTTCAACATCAATCGTTTCTTCAAGACAGAGCTTGATAAACTCAGAGCGGCCTGTGCCAAAGGCGGTAATGCCCCGTTTTTTTTCAACAAAGCGTTCTGTGGGTAGCCCATTGTCATCAAAGCCAAATGGATAAAATACCGCATAACCGCTCATGCGTTTAAAGCGTGCAATTAAATCGGTGTGTGTATAGGAAAATATATGGCCGATATGAAGCGATCCAGAAACAGTTGGCGGCGGGGTATCTATACTAAAAAGCTGCCGATCATCGACATCCTCTGGGGCAAGAGTATACGTAGCGTTTTTTTGCCAGAATGCTTTTATTTTAGGTTCATGAATCTGATGATCGTACTTTTTTTCCATAGGGTTACTAACGTAATAAGAGTAAACTTTTTTGTAAGCTATCGTTTACTAACCAGTCTACTCGTATTAAAGATTTTTCCAAAATTTCTATTTAACTGCCGTGAATTTTATGCGGAATAGTAAGGGTAACAACGCTCATACCGGCAAATTTTTGATCACCAGTATTCCTGCTGAACTTGTAGGCGCTTCCGGGTTGACTAAAATCTTCAAAGCCACTTAAAGCGACCACGCCTTGGTGTGTAAGCAGTATATCATTACCGGCATCACGCAACGTTGCCTGAGGCTGAGAGATTTGAATTCCGGGCTTTGGCGCAAAAAATTTGATCGGATTATTTCCCGAACAATGCTCGTAGATTTTAAATGCTGCAACTATAACTCCCTGTGTATCGCGACCTTGGAAGCCCAATACATTTGGTTGGTTTGGGAAACCCACAAGTTCCCATAAATGAATTCTCCTATCGGCCGTAAAAGTAACAGACGTAGCTTGTTCACTTTTTTCGCAACTAATAATAGCAGGTGGAATAATCGTGACAGCGTCAAGAGACTCAATCATAATTAATAAAAAAAATAAGATGTCAGGAATGGTAAATTTTGATTTCATACGATAGATTTAATAAGATTTTATTGGAATTAAATTTTTTACGTAAACTATATCAGTTTACACCCAACTTACAACTTATTAAAGCTCTTTGCCCTTAAAGGACCTGTGCAATGTATCATTTTTTTCTCTATCTACAAAATTATTTTCGCTATTTTCGCGTTATCGATTCGATAAGTTTTCGCGCAATGGCTGCTTTTTTAACGGCATTAGGCCTTTCTTTTATTTTTGGTAACGTATTCATTGAACATTCAAAAAAGTTTTTTCGGTCAGGGGTTCGAGCATTCACCCCAGACAACCATCTTGCAAAACATAATACTCCAACCATGGGGGGTCTTTTTATAGTGGCTGTTGTGGTGAGCACAATTCTTTTATGGTGTAATTTGAGCGATCCTCATGTCTTTATAATTTTGGCCACATTGATCTTTTTTGCGGCTATAGGTTTTTGGGATGATTGGAGTAAAATTCACAAAAAAAAGGGTATCTCAGAACTCTATAAATGGACCGCCCAGCTTGTTGCAGGAAGTTCAATAATAACGTTATGGTATTTTTTACTTAATCCCGTAACAGCAGTATGCGTGCCGGTTTTTAAAGATCTAAACCCTGATATCGGTCTCTGGTACTTTGCATGGGCGCTTTTTGTAATTGTGGGAACTTGTAATGCCGTTAATTTGACTGATGGCCTAGACGGCCTTGCCGTGAGTGCATTATTGCCCAATTTTGCAACATTTGCATTAATCTCCTATTGTGCCGGACATATAGTTTTTGCTCATTACTTGCATATACCATTTATGGCTACTGCCGAAGTGGCCATTATAGCAGTGATATTAATCGGCGCCTGTTTGGGGTTTTTATGGTATAACACCTACCCAGCACAGATTTTTATGGGCGATGTTGGTGCATTGTCTTTAGGCGCAACATTAGGGCTTATTGCTCTTTTTGCAAAACAAGAATTTTTGCTTGCAGTGTCGGGTATAGTGTTTGTCGGTGAAACATTATCGGTAATTATACAGATTATCGGTTTTAAACTTTTTAAAAAACGCATCTTTAAAATTGCGCCGATTCATCACCATTATGAAAAACTCGGCTGGCCTGAAATGAAAATTACGATTCGTGCCAGTATTATTACTATGATCGCTTGTTTATGTGCGTTGATGCTGCTTAAAGTTAGGTGAATAAGCCTTTATTCCAGAAAGTAATAGACCCATAAATACGATATTGGGAATGGTCTGGTAATGTATAAAATTTTTAATTAAAAAGAAAAGCAATAATAAACAGCTGACAAAGGCAAATCCTGCAAGAACACGCGTTTTTGTGCTCTTTTTAATACTGTAAATCATGAGGCCTAATACGCTCAGCGTAAAAGTTATAGTTAATGCTACTATATTAGTTTGTTGCAATGGCACTTGCGCACCAAGCGTAACAGCTAAATAAAGCAAAATAATCCCAGCTTCAACTAATACGCATATGTAAGGTACCCCTGCTGAAGAAAGTCGTGCTATTCGTTCATGGCCAACGAGTAATTTTTTTTCTGCAAGCATATAGAGGTTCCAAGCGTTGCTAAACATAATGCCATAGGCTGCCCCGAGCGCAGAACATGCAATAGCTGCATGTATAAAAATAACGCCGTAATTTTTAATTAATATATCTGAAAAAATATAATTGAATACAAGGGGGAACATATTTAAAAAGCTATCAGAAATTCTGAGTTGTGGGCCTACTAAAACATACAAAAGTGTTTGAAACGTTACGGCAATTAACACGCTTAAACCATAAGAATATAAAATAGCCTTGGGACCGTCAGTTTCTGGTTTTTCAAGCGTATGAATCAACGAGCAGGTTGCTTCAAAGCCAGTAAACGCATAGAGTGCAAAGGGTATGGTCACAAAAAGTTGTTCAACATTGAGTGTGGTATTAAGTAAATAGTGTGGCGAAAAATAAAGTATCCCAAAAATAATTACAAAAAAAATAGGGATCATCTTAAGAGTAAAAAAACCTATCTGTATAGATTTATTAATACGCATGTTGAGCATATTAAGAAGCATAAAAAATAAGACTATAGAGAAGTCCAGTGCTATGGTTGGCAGGTTTTTAAGCGGAAAAAATATCGTTTGCATGAGAGTAACAAAGACATGTATTCCCAAAGCGCAAGCAGCGAGTTTGCCTACAAAGTAGCTCCACTGGCTCATGAACCCGACAAAAGGATGAATATTTGATGCGTAATCATAAAATGAACCCCCTTTGTGAATTTTTACTAATTGCGCCATTGCAAGAATCAGGGGCAACAATAAAAATCCTACTGCTGCATAACTTAATGCGCCCCAGGGGCCCAGATGGTTTGCAAGCTTTGCGCTATTAATAAAAATTCCCGTTCCCAGAATTATATTAAGATTAATAAAAATAGCTGAACGTAATGATAATTTATTTAAGCTCATAAAATTCTTTCATTTGCGTGTCATCCCAAAGCAGTGCATTTTGTACCGCTTGGGTTCAAGATCTTAAAGTGCCCAAAAGCGACAATGTCATATAGAGTGCTATAGATCCGGCAACAGCGGCATTGAGGCTTTCAGTGTTACCCGGCATTGCAAGTGTTATTTTCTGGTCGCAATCTTTAACCCATTCAGCAGGTATGCCATTTGCTTCATTTCCTACAACAAAAAGCCCCTGTGCATGGGCAGATGTTGGTTGCTGTCCATGTTGGGTAACAAGTGCAAAAAGGGGGACATCGTTTTTCTGTTTTTGTAACGCATGCCATGAAAGCTCATGAATATGCATCTGCGCAATAGTCCCAGCAGATGATTGAATAACTTTTGGGCTCCAGGGGTCGACGCTTTCGATAAAAACAATCGTTTTTTTGCCAAGCGCGGCACAGGTGCGAATAAGTGTTCCGGCATTTCCGGGGTCTTGCAGGCGAGCGCATACTATGCCTGCGCCAAGAGGGGCTTTTGTTTGGTTAATTTCAAAAACTGCCAAGATGCCACTTGGTGTAGTTGCGGCACTTATCTGGCGCATAGCGCTATCGGTAATAATCATATAGTGGTGAAGCTGGAGTACTTGTTTATGTTCATGGAGAGCTTTTTCTGTAATATAAAGTACCTTAAGTATATGTACCGAGTTTAAAAAAGTTGTAAAAGTACGCAGCCCTTCAACGATGCAGTAGCCGGTTGCCTTACGGGTTTTTGGTGAGTGCAGGGATTTAATCCAAGCTTTTATTTTTTTTTCCATAGGTTTTAGTCTACCGTGATTTACAGCTTTTTGCCAAGATGGTAGGCTCAAAGATATACTTTTTGTTGTGTAAGGTTGTAAAAATATATGAAAAAATCAACGTTAATTCTGGTATCTTTGGGGTTTATGCTCATAACAGGTTGTGGCAAGCGGCCCTACCAAGCTTATAAAGCTACGTACAAAACTGACCGAGCCGTGCAGTTTGATGACAAGTCTGTATCTGCATCAGAAGCGAACAAGAAAAATATCAAGCACATGACGCTCCAAGAGGCTCGAGCGGTAAGAGTTTATTTTGAGCAGCGCGATGAGATAGAGTTAATCGAGAAAGTTCTCGAGCGCATTATGAAGCTCAGTGACAATTATCAGGAGCGTGCAGATTGTCTTTATGAGCTTGCAACCATTCAATTGTCATTGGGTAGGTTAGAAAAGGCCCGTGAAATGTTTGAGAAGCTTATTCATGAATATCCTGGTGTTGAATGTAAAAAAGAGGCCTTCTATCGTCATATATTAGCCCATTATTGGGATTGTTGCGACGCCGAGCATGACCAGGAAATGACAGAAAAGACTTTAGCATTAGTCAAAGATTTCTTAAAAGAATTTCCCGGTGAAACAGCGTACCTTGAAAGCCTTGAAACTATTCAGGATTATTGTTATAAATTGCTTTTTGATGCTGAATTTTTACGCATGAATTTTTATATGCAAAAGTACCATATTAATCAACAGCCAGAAACATTAACGGCTGCTCAAATGCGGTTGGCGTATCTTACTGAAAAACTTCTTGAGTTTCAAAAAAAGATAAGCTCCGCAGCAAAAGATGCTTTAATTGAGCTCTGCTTACAGCTTAAAGATCTTAAAGTAGATAACGTTTCTGAAAAAAATGAACTTTTAAGTAAAGCGATTATGCTTTTAAGAACTAACTATGAAGACTGAGATTCAGAGTCGTGGTTATTATGCTGAGCAGATGGTAGTCGATTATCTCACGCAGCAGGGTTACAGCATTTGTGCAAGAAATTATAGTATCAGTGCCGGTGAAATTGATATTATCGCCCGCAAAGCTGAAATCGTTTCTTTTGTTGAGGTTAAAATGCGTAGCAAGCGCTATTTTAACCTTTCTTTGGTCATTGATCGCTCCAAGCAGAAAAAAATTATCACCACCGCATTGCATTATGCTGCTAAGAACAACTATACCCAACATGTTTTGCGTTTTGATGTTGCTTTAGTTGAACCGAATATGCACGACAGCACATTTCATATCATGTTCATACCTAACGCTTTTACGGCTTCTGAAAGGGCGCTATGAAGCATTTTTTTATCCGGGCTGTCACCGCTCTGGCTTTGGCAAGCATGGGATGCCTTGCCTTCTTCTTTCTAAAGCCCTTATACTTTGTTGCTTTGCTTGCGCTTGTATTAGTCTATGTTCTTGTTATTGAATGGCCCCGTTTTAATATCTGGTGGCTAACTCCCTGGTATCCTATGCTGCCCTATCTTGCTTTGACGCATCTTTATCTTCAAAACTCCCTACTGTGGGCATGGCTTGTTGTTGTTGTTGCTGCTTATGACACAGGTGGTTATATAGTTGGCACTATTTGGGGAAAAGACAAAATAATTCCTCGTATCAGTCCAGGTAAAACTTGGCAAGGGCTTTTGGGAGGAATATTTTTTGCAGGGTTTCTAGGTTCTATTTCTGGGGCTGTATTGTTAAAAAGTTATTTTTATAGTATCATTTATCTTTACGTGGCATCTTGCTTAGTGGCCTTTTTAGCTTTTATCGGCGATTTTTTTGAATCATATTTAAAGCGTCGAGCGCGTATTAAGGACTCTGGAACAATTTTGCCAGGCCATGGCGGCCTTTTAGATCGAATCGACGGTCTTTTATGCGCTGCAGTGTTTTGTGATTGTATTTGTTTTTTGTTTTACCATTGTTAGAAATAAATGTTTTTTTTCATATTCTTATTAATTCCAACTTTCATATATTCATTAGATGATCAAGATCATCTTGCTTTATTCAATGAAATCGTATTTGGTGAAAAACCTGAAGATGGTGCTCAAAAAGAAATTAAGACTGAATTCGAAACCCATATTTCAAGGCTCAAGCAACAAAATGAAGATCTCAAAAATTTGGCTGGGCAAAAACCTGAAAATGCTTTAGACGACATTATGCTTGTGGAGGGAAAGCAAGCTCACATATCGGCCACTCTTACACACATAGAAAATTTACGAAAAAAAGATGGGTTTTTAGGTGTTGATGACTCTGATTTTCCAGATTTACTTTTTGAGCTTTATAATTCTACATTAAAATATCTAGAAACCATATCGCCAGATAATCCAAAAAAAATAGAAGAGCTTGTTGGGCAACTCCATTGCGTAGGCAATCGTTTTGTAGCGTGGGAACGATCCCTTTTAAGAAGAGATGTTCCTATAAAAAGAGTAAAAGAGGCATCTTTTCAAAAAAACCACATCATTGCAGCGCTTTTTGGCAAGAGTCTTGGTGTATTAATTGATTCACGGTATAAATACGAAAATGAAAAAATTCGCTCGTCTGCCTATAAAATTCTTGCATGTGCACACAAATTACATTTAGAAGCACTTTCTGATGAGCAATTATCTTTAGATCTTCATAACATTCATGTCAGAGTTCGTGAGTTAGCTGCTTTTACTATAAGACGCGATTATGAGCTATTGTGTTCTGAGCAAAATAATTTTAAAGATTACCAGGAACATGTCATTCGAATTAAATCAAGCATTAGAGATTTTGAAAGGTTTTTTTGGGGCATTCAACACGCTCAATCGACTGAGTTTGATGATATTAAAAAATTCTGTGCATTGAAGCTCGGGGGGTTAAGGCGACAAAGGGCTTTGTTTACCATAGGCGACTCAAGCGAGATGACTGACAAATAAGATGTTTTACTTAATTAATGAATTAATTTTTAGTGTATCGATTATTTTTATTGCTTTTAGCTCTATACTAGCACTTTATACTTCACCAGCAGCGCTTACAGCGCTTGTTTGCTTACAAGTTGTGCTTATGAACCTTTTTGTCACCAAGCAGATGATTTTATGTGGGCTTACTGCAACAACGGCAGACGCTTTGGGCATAGGCGCAGTGCTGGGAATAAACTTATTACGTGAGTATTATGGCGCATCAATTGCGCGAAGAACGGTTTATATAAGTTTTGCAATTGTCATATTTTATACCATTATCACGTGGTTGCAGCTTGCCTACGTGCCCTCGGCTTGCGATGTTCAGCAGCAGCATTTTGTTGCAATTTTAGGGCATATGCCGCGCATTTTAGGGGCATCACTTTTTACATATATGCTTGTAGAGAGCTTGGAATATTATCTTTATGATTATTTTAAGCGTGCCTATAATGGGCGTTATTTTATTGCACGAAATTATGGTGTGGTTCTTGTAACGCAACTGCTGGACACGGTGCTTTTTACTTTTCTTGGCTTACATGGTGTAGTAAGCAATCTTTATGAAATTATTACCGTTAGTTACCTCATAAAAGCAGTAACTGTTCTGTGTATGACGCCTCTTTTAGTTGTATGTAAGAAATTTCTGAAATGGTTTTCTTATGTTGAAATTTGAGATCCTGCATCAATCAAAAAAATCTCGTGCGCGCGTTGGCAGA
>VFQN01006866.1_pt1 | contig 12653 bp, 12 predicted proteins | sample 3512371 | NCBI WGS metagenome assembly VFQN01 (sample SAMN10412370, study PRJNA504923) | tailings metagenome | isolation source: Replicate 2 from Balatoc abandoned mine | place: Philippines: Itogon, Benguet | collected 2017-08-28
ACGAGGACTTCGGGCACGTCCACGAGCTCGCCCGGGTGCGGGCGACGCTTGCCGGCATCCTGCGCGCGACCGGCGACCAGGCCGGTGCCCGCAAGCTCGCCGATGCGGCTCGCGAGGCCGCGCACGTGCTCGGCGCCGTACGCCTCCTGGAGGAGCTGAAGGCGCTCGGCAGCACGGCCGTGCGGACCGAGTCCGCCCCGGACGCCCTCACTCCGCGGGAGACCGAGATCCTGACGCTGGTCGCCGAGGGCCGCACCAACGGCGAGATCGGCAAGCAGCTCTTCATCAGCGCCAAGACAGTCTCTGTCCACGTCTCCAACATCCTGGCCAAGCTGGACGCCGCCGGACGCACGGAGGCCGCCGCGATCGGTCGGCGTCGGGGCCTGATCGACTGACGTTGAGAAAGCGTCGCGCGCGGTGTACGCCGGGGAGCGGTTGGGTACCTGATCCGACACCTCAGCACCCGACCTCACGGAGGACAGCGATGACCCCGGAAGAGCCCCTCAGCGACGACGACATGACGACCAGCGGTGCCGGTACCAGCGGTGGGCTCGGCGGCGACGCCGACGGCACGGACGGTGACGGCAGCGACGGCGACGCCACGGACACCACCGATGGCGACGGCAGCGACAGCGACGGCACCGACACCACCGACGGCGACGGCAGCGACAGCGACGGCACCGACGGCTGAGTGACTGCCGAGTGACCGCACTCGACCTGCTCAGCGGGGACGCCCAGACCTTCCTCGGCAAGGTCTGGGCGTCCCGCGTGCACCTCCACCGTGCCGACCCGGCCGACCTGGTCGCGCTGCTCTCCCTCGACGACGCCGACCACCTCCTGACGGCGACCGCGATCCGCACGCCGTCGATCCGGATGGCCAAGGACGGCAGCGTGCTGCCCGAATCGGCGTACACGCGCGGTGCGACGCTGGCCGGCAAGCAGCTGACCGGCCTGGTCGACGCGCGCACGGCGCTCGCGCTCTTCGATGACGGCGCGACGGTCGTGTTCCAGGGTTTGCACCGCTACTGGCCACCGCTCACGCGGCTCGTCGCGGAGCTCGAGCTCGAGCTCGGCCACCCCTGCCAGGCCAACGCCTACCTCACCCCGCCCGGCTCGCAGGGCTTTGCCGTCCACTCCGACTCCCACGACGTCTTCGTCTTCCAGACGGCCGGCTCCAAGCTGTGGGAGGTGCACGGCGACGACGGCCCCGAGGAGGTGCTCCTCGAGCCGGGGCTGTCGATGTACCTGCCCACCGGCACGCCCCACGCCGCCCGGGCGCAGGACACCGTCTCGCTCCACGTCACCCTCGGCATCAACCAGCTCACCTGGCGCGGCGTGGTCGAGCGCACCCTCGCCGAGGTGCTCGCCGGGGTCCCCGACGACCACCTGCCCGCCGGCTTCTTCGACGACCCGGCCCTGCTCGCCGACGCCCTCGCCGACCGGCTCACCCAACTCGCCGACGACGTACGCCGCGTCGACGCGACCGCCGCCGTCGAGACCGAGATCCGGCGGTTCCTGACCTCGCGGCCGCCGCGGCTCGCCGGGGGGCTGCACGACGTGCTCCGACGCGGCGAGATCGACGGGACGACTACCCTGCGGCGCCGGGCCGGCCACCCCTGCGTGCTGCTCGACCGCGGCGACACCATCGAGGTGCTGCTGGGCGACCGCTCGCTCACCGTGCCGTCGCGGGTCCGCGAGGCGCTCGACGAGGTGCGTGCGCGGGGGAGCTTCACCCCGGCCGACCTGCCTCTCGACGAGCAGAGCAACCTCGTTCTGTGCCGACGCCTCGTGCGAGAAGGGCTCCTGGAGATCGCCTGATGTTCCGCTGCGCGGCCGAGAGCCTGCTGCGGGACGAACCCGTCGCCGGCACCGCCACCCACGTCCGCACCTGGTTGCTTCTCGAGCACGTCGGGCCGTGGGGTGATGACGCGCTGCTCGATGCGCGCCTGCCCGACGGTCTGGGGGCGGCGCTCAAGCAGCGGGCCAGGGACCACCGCGCCAAGGTGCTCCTCATCCGCCGGTTCAGCTCCAAGCCGGACGGCTCCGGGCTCCGGGTCTTCGCTGCGTACGCCGACCCGGTCGCGCCGCGCCTGGAGTCCGGCACTCTCGCCGACCCGCGCGAGGTGCTGGACGTCGACCTCGCTGCGTTCCGGGAGGGCGGGAGCGGCGGGCTCACGCCGTACGACGGCTCGATCTTCTGCGTCTGTACCAACGGCCGGCACGACGCCTGCTGCGCCGAGCGCGGCCGGCCCGTCGCCCGGGCCCTCGACGCCGCCCATCCCGGGGAGACGTGGGAGGTCTCGCACATCGGCGGCGACCGGTTCGCGGCCAACATGGTCGTGCTCCCGCACGGCCTCTACTACGGCCGGCTCGACCCGGCGCGGGCGATCGCGGTCGCCGGGTCGCACCTGGCCGGCGAGCTCGACCTCGACCACCTGCGCGGCCGCTCGTCGCACCCGATGGCCGTGCAGGCCGCCGAGATCCACCTGCGCCGCAAGCTCGGCGCTACCCGGATCGACGACGTCGTGCTCCGCGAGCGAGTGCTCGACGGCGACTTCACCTCGGCGTCCTTCGCAGTCGCCGGCGGCACCTACACCGTCGTCGTCCGCACCGTCCGCGACCCCCGCACCGCCACCCGGCTCACCTGCAAGGCCGCCCGCGACAACCCCGTCCCTCGACACGAGGTCGTCAAGGTCGTCCGACGCAGCTAGCGTGCAGACTGGAGTGGTGACCGTCACACAGGACGTGCTCGTGACCCTGGTCCACGCGCTGCCCGACGGCGTGGTGGTGACCGACGCCGACCGGATGGCGAAGTACCGCCAGGACCGGGCGCTCGACCCCGCTGCCGGGATGCCGCTCGCGGTCGTCCGCGCCACGTGCACGGCGGACGTGCAAGCGGCCGTGCGCTGGGCGGCCGAGTACGGCGTCGGGGTGGTTCCCCGGGGGGCGGGCACCGGGCTGTCGGGCGGCGCGACCGCCCAGCCCGGATGCCTCGTCGTCTCGACCGAGCAGATGACGGCGATCGAGATCGACGTCGACACCAGGACGGCCGTCGCGGAGCCCGGCGCGCTCAACGTCGACGTCAAGCACGCCGCGGCCGAGCACGGGCTCTGGTACCCGCCCGACCCGTCGTCGTACGAGATCTGCTCGATCGGCGGCAACGTCGCGACCAACGCCGGCGGCCTGTGCTGCGTGAAGTACGGCGTCACCACCGACTACGTGCTCGGCCTCACCGTGGTGCTCGCCGACGGCACCGCGGTGGAGCTGGGCGGGCCGCGGCTCAAGGACGCCGCCGGTCTGTCGCTCACCAAGCTCTTCGTCGGCAGCGAGGGCACGCTCGGCATCATCACGCGGGTGCTGGTGCGCCTGGTGCCCGCTCAGCGGGCGCCGGCCACGCTCGTCGCGACCTTCGCGTCGCTCGACGCGGCCATCGAGGCCGTGCTCGCCGTCAGCCGCCGGTTGCGACCGTCGATGCTCGAGCTGATGGACGCGACCTCGATCAACGCCGTCGAGGACGCCACCCGGATGGGTCTGGACCGCTCGGCCGCGGCGATGCTGCTCATGCAGAGCGACGAGGCGGCGCCCCGGGCCACCGCCGAGGTCGCCGAGATGGCCGAGGTCTGCACGTCGTCCGGCGCCACGGAGGTCGTCAGCACCGACGACCCGGACGAGGCGGCGGCGTTCGTCGCGGCCCGCCGGATGGTGATCACCGCGATGGAGCCGCGGGGCTCACTGCTCCTCGAGGACGTCGGCGTGCCCCTGCCGCGACTGGGTGAGCTGGTGGGTGGCATCGGGCGGATCGCGGAGGAGCACGACCTCGTGATCGCAGTCGTGGCGCACGCTGGCGACGGCAACACGCATCCGCTGATCGTGCACGACCCCACCGACGCCGAGCAGACCGCCCGGGCGCACCGCGCGTACGCCGCCGTGATGGAGCTCGGCATCGCGCTCGGCGGCACCATCACCGGCGAGCACGGTGTCGGTCGGCTGAAGCGGCCCTGGCTGGCCGACCAACTCGGTCCCGACGTCCTCGCCCTCCACCGCCGGATCAAGGACGCCCTCGACCCGCAGGGCATCCTCAACCCCGGCGCCGTCTTCTGATGTCTGTCGAGGGCCTGTCCCCGCTCAGCCGAACGCCGCGAGGACGTGCTTGTTGAGATCGGGGTAGCGCATGAGATGAGCGCCGCCGTTGATGTCGAGCACCTCGCCGGTGACCCAGGCGGCGCGCGCGAGGTAGACCGCCGCCTGGGCGATCTCCGCGGGCGTGCCGGGCCGGCCGAGCGGCGGGTTCGCGAGGTAGTCGTCCTCGATGCCGGGGATGTCCATCGCCGGCTGGGTCAGCGGGGTGACGACCAGGCCCGGCGCGATCGCGTTGACCCGGATGCCGCGCGGTGCCAGCTCGAGAGCAGCGACCTCGGTGAGCATCGAGAGCCCCGCCTTCGCGGCGCAGTACGGCGCTAGTCCGCCGCCCGGCTGTCGGGCGTTGAGCGACGACAGGGAGATGATCGCGCCGCCGTCCGCGAGTCGCCGGCCGGCGTGCTTCATCACGAGGAACGCGCCGGTCAGGCAGACGTCGACGACCCGCCGCCACTCGGCGACGTCGAGGTCGACCACGTGGCCGAGCGTCGAGACGCCCGCGCTGTTGACGACGACGTCGAGGCGGCCGTGCGAGGCGAGCACCCCGTCGAGGAGGTCGGCGACGGACTCCTCGTCGGTCACGTCGACCGGCGCGTCGGCGGCCGTCGCCGCGAGGTCCGCGACGACCACCCGGCAGCCGTCGTCCGCCAGCCCGCGCGCGATCGCGGCTCCGATCCCGGATGCTCCTCCGATGACGACCGCCACGCGGTCCGCTGCCTCGCCCATGGCGATCCTCCCTCGGTTGACGCGTGTCAATTTAGGGCCTACGGTCCCGAAATAGAACAGGTTGCAGAAATCGAGGAGGACCGGTGGCCCGACCGACCACCGCCGTCATCGGGGCCGGCATCAGCGGCCTGACGGCCAGCAAGATGCTCGGCGACTACGGCGTCCCGTACACCACCTTCGAGTCCTCCGACCGGGTCGGCGGCAACTGGGCGTTCGGCAACCCCAACGGGCACAGCAGCGCCTACCAGTCCCTGCACATCGACACCTCGAAGCACCAATTGTCGTTCCGCGACTTCCCGATGCCCGACGACTACCCCGACTTCCCGCACCACACCCAGATCAAGGACTATCTCGACGCGTACGCCGACGCGTTCGGGCTGCGCGAGCACATCGAGTTCCAGAACGGCGTGGTGCACGCCGAGCGGCTGCCCGAGGGCGGGTGGGAGCTCGAGGACCAGTGCGGCGACCTGCGGCGGTTCGACCTCCTCGTCGTCGCCAACGGACACCACTGGGACCCGCGGACGGCCGAGTTCCCGGGTGAGTTCGCCGGCGAGACCATCCACTCCCACCACTACATCGACCCGTGGACGCCGCTGCACCTGATGGACAAGCGGATCCTGGTCGTCGGTCTCGGCAACAGCGCCGCCGACATCACCGTCGAGCTCTCGCAGCGGGCGCTGCGCAACCGGGTGACGCTCTCGACGCGCAGCAGTGCGTGGATCGTGCCGAAGCTCGTCGGCGGCAAGGCCGCGGACATGAACTACCGGACGATCCCGCAGATCCCGCTCTCGTGGCAGCGCAAGGTCGCGCAGTGGGGCCAGCGGTTCACCTACTCCGACCCGACGCTCTACGGACTGCCGGCGCCGAACCACAAGTTCTTCGAGGCCCACCCGACGCAGTCGGGGGAGCTCCCGCTGCGGCTCAAGTCCGGCGATGTCACGCCACAGGGCAACATTGCACGGCTCGACGGCGAGACCGTCCACTTCGAGGACGGCACCTCGGCCGGCTTCGACGTGATCATCTACGCCACGGGCTACAACCTGACCTTCCCGTTCTTCGACCCGGAGTTCATCAGCGCCCCGGACAACCGGATCGACCTCTATCGCCGGATCATCAAGCCCGGCATCGACGACCTGCTCTTCGCCGGCTTCGCGCAGGCGACGCCGACGCTCTTCCCGTTCGTCGAGTGCCAGGCCCGGCTGATCGCGGCGTACGCGATCGGGGAGTACGCACCGCCGTCGATCGCCGAGATGCACGAGCAGATCAAGGCCGACGACCAGCGCTACATGGGCCACATGCTCGACCGGCCGCGGCACACCCACCAGCTCGACTACTTCGTCTACGAGCACCAGCTGCGCACCAGGGAGCTGCCCGAGGGTCGCCGACGCGCGCAGGCGCGGGTGGCGTCGTGAACCCGACGAAGGGCGACGAGCGCCGCTCCGCGCTGCTGGCCGCTCTCGAGGAATACCTCGAGGGCAGCAGCCTCGACGACATCAACATCGCCGACATCTCCCGCCGGGCCGGGGTGACGCGCTCGGCGTTCTACTTCTACTTCGACAACAAGGCCGCGGCCGTCGCCGCGCTCTACGAGGAGATGTACGCCGAGGGCGTCGACGCCGCGGAGGTGCTCGGAGGCGACGGCACGGTACGCGACCGGATCTCGTCGGCGATCGGTGCGATCTTCCAGGGCTGGGCGCAGCGCACGCACCTCTACCGCGCGATCCTCGACGCCCGATCGGCGAGCCCCGCCGTACGCGACCAGTGGGACGCCTTCCAGCGCTCGTACGTCGAGGTGGTCGCCGAGCTGATCGCCAGCGAGCGGGCGGCGGGGGCAGCGCCCGACGGCCCTGATCCGCTGGCCGTCGCGACGGCCCTGCTCGACCTCAACGACCGGACGCTCGCGCGGGTCGTGCATGCGCCCGAGGGTGCCGACCTGGAGTCGCATCTCGACGCGGTCGTGCATGTCTGGATGGCGAGCATCTACGGGAGGACCGCATGAGGGGTGAGCTGACCTTCCTCTCTGGCACGGGTGCGGGGCGGGCCGCGTGCCATGCGCTGCACTTCACCGCTGAGGGCGACGCGCTCGCCACCGACGCCGGGCGCCCGGTCGTGGTGATGGCCCACGGGCTGGCCGGCACGGTCGACTCCGGTCTGGTGCCGTTCGCCGAGGCGCTCGCGGGCGCGGGGCTCGACGTCCTGGCCTTCGACTACCGCGGCTTCGGTGCCTCCGCCGGTGAGCCGCGGCAGACGGTCTCGATGACGGGTCAGCTCGAGGACTACCGCGCCGCCATGACCGCGGCCGCGAAGCTGCCCGGCGTCGACCCGCGGCGGCTGGTGCTCTGGGGGGTGTCGCTCTCCGGCGGGCATGTCCTGGCTGCGGCCGCGCACCGCGACGACGTCGCGGCGGTCGTCTCCGTGACCCCGCTGGTCGACGGGGTGGCCGCCGGCCGGCATGCGCTGGCCTTCCACCGGCCCTCCTCGATGGCGCGCTCCACCGTGCTCGGCCTGCAGTCCCGTTTCGGTCGCCCGCGGATGATGCCGGTCGTCGCGCGGCCCGGTGAGCTCGGCGCGCTCACGCTCGAGGGATCGATGGAGGACTATCTGGCGATCGCCGGCCCCACCTGGCGCAACGAGATCGACGCGACCGTCGGCCTCGAGCTCGGCAACCACCGCCCCGGCAGGTCGGCTGCCGACGTCAGAGCGCCGATCCTCGTGCAGATCGCCGACTTCGACCGCAGCGCCCCGCCGTACGCCGCCGCCAAGGCCGCCTTCGCCGGCCGCGCCCAGGTGCGCCACTACCCCTGCGACCACTTCGGGGTCTATGCGGGCATGGAGTGCCATGAGGCCGTCGTCGCCCACCAACTCCAGTTCCTGCGGAGGGCGCTGGCTCCCTGACGCGCTATCGGGGTGCCGACTCGACCAGCTGACCGAAGACCACGGTCCGGTCAACCCCGTCGACCACTGGTGCGGCGTACTCGTCGCCGAAGCGCAGCAGGGCTCGTCGGCTCGTCATCGCCCGATAGGCCGACCGCTTCTGCGACCGATCAGCAGCAGTGCGGCGCCGGCGACCACCAGGCCGCCGCCGAGGACCAGGACGCCGGCCGAGAGGTCAGAGCCGACCGATGGCAGTGTGCCGGAGCCGGTCGAGAGCCCGCCGTTGGCCCCGTCGCCGGAGCCCGACCCCGGGCCTCCGCCGCCTTCCTCGCCACAGTCGACGGTCACGCGCCGGTCGACGACGACCCTGTCGTTGTAGCCGGCCTGGATCCGCACGGTCCGGCCGTCGTACGGCGAGAGGTCCACGACGATCGTGGTCGTGTCGCCGCCGAAGAGCGGCGCGCTGCGCTGCGCCGGTCGGTCATCGACGCGGATGAAGAACCGGACCGTGGATGTCGGCTCACCGGTGTTGCTCAACGTCACCGTCGCACCCGGCGGTGGGCACACGGATCCGGCCACGCGGGCGGCCGGGGTCGGTACCGGCGCAGCGCACTGCGGCGTGACCTCGTATGTCGCGACCGCGACGCCGTCGACCAGCACTGTGGCCGTGACGGTCTCGTCCTCCCATCGGGATGCATCGGCGGTCCGTGTCTCGGTCGTGCCGGGTGCGACGACGACGGTCGACCCCACGGGCCGGCCGTTGACCTGGAGATCGACCGAGACGGGCGCCAGCCCGTTGTTGGTCGCGGAGAGCTGAGCCTGCGCTGTGTCGCCTGCGCAGCCGAAGGCTGCGCTCACGAGGACTGCGGGCGCCGGTCCGGGAGCGCAGTCGGCTGTGACCACCGCGCCGGCGCGAACCCTCACTTCGGGCAGGACCTCGAGCACCGCGACGGTGTCCTCAGGCACACCGGTGAGCATCACGGTCTCCCGGTCGCCCGGCGCGACGGGACCGACTGTCTGCACGTCCACGCCGTCGACCCGGATCGTGAACGTCGCCGGCGCGGTGGCAGCGGGACTGTTGTGCACCCTGACCGTGACGGTCGGCGTGGTGCCCGAGCACTCGGCGTCACCGATGCGGGCGCCGGGCAGCGGACCGGGGTCGGGTGGCATCTCGCACCCGTTCCGGAGGATGGCGCGGCCCTTGGCGGTCCAGTTCAGGCCGTCGGGCAGACCCGGCGTGATGGGCGGGATGATGTCGCCCCAGACATCGACGTCCGGACCGAAGATCGGCCCGGTGTGGCTGGCGTGGCCCTCGACCACCGACGACTCTGCGACCGCCTGTTGGTTGTACGGATTGGTCCGCGAGTTCGTCCGGTGGCAGATCGTCACCGTCTCCTCGGGGGCCGCGTCCGCCGGAGCGGGCAGGGCCACCAGGTAGGCGGCGGCCGCCGCCAGGGCGAGCAGGGCGCGCGTGAGGGTCCGAGATGGCGTCGCCATGTCGACGATCGGAACACGCCCCCCGGTGGACGGCATCGCCCATCCGGGTGAGAGGGTTATTGACGAGTTTTCAATAGCCGGCGTACCGTCGGGACGGTGACGACCCTGGACGACGTCGACCAGCTCACGACCCAGCGGTTCCGGCGGATGAGCCCGGGCAACCAGGACACGCTGCCGCCCGTCGACGCGTCACTCCTGCCGCCGGGGCCGCGCTGGCCGGTGCTGGTCCAGACGGCCGGACTCCTGCGGTTCCGGCACCGTTTCCACCCCTACCTGCGCCGGACGTACGGCGACGTCTTCACCGTCCGCCTCGCGCCCGGGGGCCGGCCGCTCGTCTTCTTCACCCGGCCCGAGCACGCGAAGGAGATCTTCGCCGGCGACCCGGAGATCTTCCACGCGGGCAAGGCCAACGGCATCCTCGGCCCGATCATGGGGGAGCACTCGCTCCTCCTCCAGGACTCCAGCGAGCACAAGCGGGCACGCAAGCTGCTGATGCCGGCGTTCAACGGCCACGCCCTGCGCGACTACCAGTCGCTCGTCACCGAGGTCGCGCGGGCCGAGGTCGGCGGCTGGCGCACGGGGGAGGAGTTCCGCAGCCTCGACCGGATGAACCGGCTCACGCTCGAGGTGATCCTCCGCGTCGTCTTCGGCGTCACGGACGAGGAGCGACTCGCCCGACTCCGCCCGCGGGTCAACGCGACGGTCAACATCAGCCCCGCCATCCTGCTCGGCTGGGGTTACCCCACCCTCCAGAAGTACGGCCCCTGGAAGCGCACCGTCGACAACCAGCGCGAGCTCGACCGCCTTATGTACGCCGAGATCCGCGAGCGTCGTACGGCGCCCGACCTGGCCGACCGCACCGACGTGCTGTCCAAGCTGATCGTCCAGGGGGAGCAGGGCGACCGGTTGGACGACACCGAGCTTCGCGACCAGCTCGTCACCCTGCTCCTCGCCGGCCACGAGACCACCGCGACCGCCCTCGCGTGGGCGCTCTACGAGGCCGGTCGCGACCCCGACCTGCTCCGCCGCTGCCAGCGCGCGGCGTCCGAGGGTGACGACGACTTCCTCGATGCGGTGATGAAGGAGTCGATGCGCCTGCACCCGGTCATCCCGATGGTGGTGCGCACCCTCATGGAGCCCGCCACGATCGCCGGCTGGGACCTGCCGAAGGGCACGACCGTCGGGCCGTCGATCATCCTGGCCCACCAGCGCGAGGACAACCACGAGGACCCGTGGACGTTCCGCCCGGAGCGGTTCCTCGGTCACAACCCGCCGACCAACACGTGGATCCCGTTCGGCGGCGGCGTGCGCCGCTGCATCGGCGCCGGCTTCGCGATGATGGAGGGCGTCGCCGTGCTGCGCGAGATCTTCACGGCGTACGACGTCGCGACCGTCCGCTCGGATGAGCCCAAGGTCCGCAACATCACGAGCGTGCCGCGGTACGGCGCGCAGATCCGGGTCACGGCGCGCTAGGGGCCGCGGGTGAGGGATGACAAGACCCCGCCCGACACGGGGGACGACGGGCGGGGTCCCATGAGTGCTGATACCCCGTGCGGTGCACGTCGAACGGGGCAGTTCTGGGGATATCGGACCGCCAACCCGCGGGAAAGCACCCGCGACAGGAACCGGCGGGTTCGCTCCCCACGCGGGTCGGTGAGGCCGACGTGCGCGTGCTGCCTACGGACGCCGCCTGATCGTCAGCACCGCCGAGTCCACGCGTGGCGGATTGCGGAAGGCCGAGCGCGGCAGCGTCCTCGCGATGCCGACCTCGAACTCGCGTGCCCATCGGCTCGCGCCGGGCGCCCGGCCCTCGGCCCATCGTCGTGCCAGCTGACGCTGGAGGACGAGGTCGGCCGAGATGAGTCGTGAGCCTCGGGCGAGCAACCGCCGCAGCACCTCGCTGCTCCCGTCGTACGGCGGACTGCTGACGACCCGGAAGGGTCGCCGCGGGAGCAGCAGATCGGTCGCGTCCGCGCGCACCACCGTCAGATCGGGCTCATGCTCGGCGAGCCGGTGCAGCGCGGCGAGCCGCCCCGGGTGCAGTTCGATGGCGATCACCCGTGCGCCGGCGGCCAGCAGCGGGCGGGTGAGGGCGCCGGTGCCGGCGCCGATGTCGAGCACCAGGTCGCCGTTGCCGACCGATGCAGACCCGACGACGCGCCGGGCCCAGGTGTCAGTGAGTGGGTGCCAGCCCCAGCGGTTGGCCGGCCGCCGCTGCCCGGACCCGGGCACGGCGCGTCATCACGAAGAAGTTCGGCATGGCCGTCACCCTAGGAAGCGCGCCTCCCCGGCAGCAATCGGTTATCCGAGGGCGCTCAAGCGGTCGCGAACGTCAGGCAGTCGGCCGGGTCGTCGCCGGGGCCGATGCTGACGCTGTCGGCCTGGCACTCGAGTGGGGCTACCGGATGGTGCCGACCCCCGGGATCAGCGGGAGGTCGAGTGCGGTCACCCAGCCGGGCGGCAGGTCGTTGACGGCCGGCACGGCGTTGAGGGCGCGCAGCCCGGTGGCCAGGCAGCCGGCGACGGCGGGTGCGCGACCGGAGCCGTCGGTGAAGCGGAACGCCGTCTCCTGGCTGATGGACGGCGAGCCTTGGATGTCGACGCGGTAGACGTCGTCACCGCTGCCGCCCGGCCAGTCGGGGGCGGCGTCCAGGCCGATCCGGTTGACGTGCTCGAGCGTGATGACCTCGCGGCCCTGGAAGACACCGTTGATGGTGAACCGGATCGCGGCGACGTTGCCGGCCTCGATGACGCCCTTCGCGGTCTTGCGGTCGGTCGGCGTCACCCACTTCTCCCACGTGGTGGTGATGTCGTCGAGCTCGATGCCGGCGGCGTGCGCGATCATCGGCACGGTGGCGCCCCACGCCATGATCAGCAGGTCCGGGATCTCCAGCAGCGGCGTGTACGACGGGGGCCGGCCGATGCCCATCTCGTCCTCGTAGTCGCCCTCGTAGTCGGTGTAGTCGAGCAGCTCGCTCGCCCGCACGGAGTCGACTCGGCCGCACAGACCCATGAGCGTCAACGGGAAGAGGTCGTTGGCGAAGCCCGGGTCGATGCCGGTCGTGAAGCAGGACGCGCCGCCCGCGGCGCACGCCTCCTCGACCGGGGTGATCCAGTTGCCCGGGTTCTGCTTCATCTCCGGCCAGACCCACGGCGTCATCGCGGTGGAGCAGACGTCGATGCCGGCACGGAGGAACGCCGTCATCACCCGGATGTTCTGGTCGGCGTACTGCGCCGTGGGGCCGAAGTGCACGAGCGCGTCCGGCCGCAGCGCGATCAGCTCGTCGACGTCCGTGGTCGTGGTGACGCCCACCTCCGGCAGGCCGAGCAAGGTGCCGACGTCCTGGCCCGCGCGGTCGCGCCGGGTCACCCCGACGCCCACGAGCTCGAACACCGGGTGATCGAGGATCTCCGCGATC
>VFQN01006867.1_pt1 | contig 12652 bp, 15 predicted proteins | sample 3512371 | NCBI WGS metagenome assembly VFQN01 (sample SAMN10412370, study PRJNA504923) | tailings metagenome | isolation source: Replicate 2 from Balatoc abandoned mine | place: Philippines: Itogon, Benguet | collected 2017-08-28
TGGCACCCCTGGACACGCTGCCGCGCCTGCAGGACGTCGACACGCTGCAGGTGGGCATGCACAGCGGTGTAGTAATCAAGGGGCCTTGACATGGCAGCCCTGCACTGTCCAAGATGATATCATTGCATCGGGCGTTAGCTAGTACAGGAATTTAGCACATAAGCACGACATCGACATGTTGTAGGTGGAGGCGTGGGGTGGGGACCATACAGTGGAGCATGCGTGCGTGTGTGTGCCTAGGCGCTGCCGTACATACCACGTGGCCAGCGACACACCGTGCGCTGGACAGGGGGCCTGTGGCGCTCTCAGGGCGTGGGGTGTGCGTGGGGCGTGCTGCACATCCTCGGAATGCCTCGGCAAGGTTGTAGCTACAGAGCGGGTTCACCGTACGTGTATTAACTTCAGGGGAGATTGGTTGTATCGGGGAAAGGAGGGGCAGTCAAACGGTGTGGACGCGGCTGCAGTGGCCGTGGCACAACCAGAAGGGCAGGGCTGCGCGCAGCAAGTGACCCGTCTTGGGCTCCACTCCGACGTTATTTTTGCTGCCTGTGTATGCATGTGCGCGTGCAGGACCTGAGGGACTGGCTGGCCTCGGTTGGGGAGGGACGACAGCAGCAGCAGGGCGACGGGGTGCTTGGTGCTGTAGCAGTAATGGGCCCCACGGAAGCGGGGGAGGTGGAGCTGTCGGGCGGTGCAGGAGGCCGGGCCGGGCAGGAGGACGTGGCGGCGCTGGCCAGGCAGCGGCGGGAGGAGCTGGTGCGGGTGTGTGGCCGTATCGTGGGGCAGGCGCAGGGGCAGGATTAGGGGCATACACGCTGACAGGTGTGTTGTGTGCGTGAAGGGGGCTTTATGGTGCATTCGCAGGTGGGTGAGGCGTGTGCGCTAGCTAGGACCGGAGCGGCCGGTGTGACACGGCGGGAGGCCACCCGGGCGGTGGTTGCTGTCTATGTGGGGCCGTGGCGATTAGTATGAGTGCAATAATGACTGTGTGCAACCAATGATGCTACTTACAACGATTGCATCGATTGTTCGTCAGGAGTTTGGGCTCCACTGTGGCTCCGCTGTGGGTTTCCACGGGTGCCTAGCCAAGCCACGCGCCCTGCTGCTGTCATGTATGCATGCGCACGCGCATAGGCCGAACAGGAGCCACAAAGCACTACAGGGCCATTGTCCGTTTGTGTTACACCACATGCTTTTTCTGCCACACAAGGTGCCGCGAGCAAAGGGAGAGGCATGCGGTTTATGATGCATTTGCGTACATGCGTGTCAATTGTTATGCTGCGGCCCGAATTGTTGCACGTCAAGTGCAAGCTGTGTGCACCATAATTACTATCATATTAGATTAAATTAAATTATGGTGCACACAGCTTGCACTTGACGTGCAACAACGGTGCGAAACCATAACTCTTGCTCACCGATACAAGTGCGCACCCTGCGCACCAGGTCACGACCATGCCTACAGCAACTGCATAACAAGCCACGTGCACAACACGTCGCGGCAACAACCGTGCGATACCGTACGATACCGTACCCGACCAGGGGAGCCCCCCGGTACCCACAAGCCATCACGCACGGCCCCCATCAACCCCCACGGTGCGCCACACCGACCACGCCAATCGCAACGCCATGCACCCAGAGGTATATTGTACATATTGTGTTGGTACATGGCGTGCGGGGGAGGTGGTACGGCCGCACAATTGTGTTGCGGCGGGGCCCAGAAGAGTGCCACTTCACCTGCGTGGGGCCCGGGCGAGTGCCGTGGCGCATTTATTTGCGGGTCCGCTTGAGCTCCCTTCCTCTGTGACCGGCGCCGTGTCGCCCTCTCGTCGCGCTCCTTCGCATAAAAGCAGTTTCCTACACATTATCAAGCATGAAGAACGCGCTCGCGCGCTGGCAGCGGCACCCAGTCGAGCCTGGGTGCCGCGTGTGTGACAAAACTGCACCTGCGCAAGTGCAGTTTTGAGTGACACGCGCACACACTGCGCAATACACGACCCAGCAGCCAGCGCGCCCCGTCGCATTTCAAATGGGATTTTTTAAAAGGGTTTTCCTGTGAAAATCATTCCCGTTGGCGCACGCACGGGTGTGGTTCTGTGTGGGTGACCTCCTTTCACATAGGTCATCAGAGCTCACGCGCCCCCAATACACCGCTGGGGCTCGCCTGAGGTGATGAGGGTGAGACACACGGCCGGCGAGGGCTCACTTGCAGCTCACTTGTGCAAAGGCTGCACCTGTCAGCAGTCCGTAGCGCCCCTCTAAATGTACAGGCACCCGTCACTGCCTCTTCCAACTGGCTGAGGGCAAGGATCGGCTACAGAACCCCTTGGGAGGCGACATGCGCCACGCCGCCACTTGCATGGGGCCACCGATCACGGCCACCCAACCACAACGCCGCTGGCATCATCCAGTTAGGGTGTTATTAGGGGTTGCATGCAGATGTCTTCCGGCACGACACGCCTGCTCACACGTGCGAGCAGCGCCCAGCCTCCAGCGGGCTAGCGGCCCCGCGCTAATCCCTTCAGTTGAGCACCCCAAGACCAAGAAGGATACGGACGCCGCACCCAAAACTGCGGTACAGTGAAGGTGGAAGGGTGCACCAAACTTTTTCGAAGGCAGTCTCACAGGGAGAGGGGTGGTTTATTGTTCTGAAGGTTGCCGTACATAGGCTGGAGCAGGCAGGGCCCAAGGGCCGCTTGCCGTAACAAGGGGCTTCAATACACAGATGGGGCCTGATGGGGCCTTACTGCTTGCCTGGTCAGACCTGAGTACAACAAATTGTACCAATTGTAAGCGAGGTAGGTCAATGGCTTCCATCGGACGGGTATGGCAGCTGGCTATGGGGCACAACTAAACTGGCCGCAACGACACACACAGTCACTCGAGTCGCCGTACGGCGTTGACAACTGGCGAGCATCCCTATACGCCGGAGAGCATAAAATGGAACGCGCCAACGTCCCAAGACAGCAAAGTAACTGCCTACAACAATGGCAGACGTCGGCAAGGCCACTGAGCGGCTTTTGCGGTGCACTGACGAGCTCATCGAGGCGCTGTCCCGGAACAACGCCACCGCAACAGACATCACCATTGTGAGAGCCACAAGTGCTTTCGATGATAGTTGGAAAGCTGTGCAGACGCTGTGGGAGCGTTCGCAGTCCAGGCGCAGCACTGCTGCCGGCAATTCGGAGAGGGCCGCCTGCGCGAAAGCTTGGATTACACCGTATGTTGATCGGAAGCTTTTCACTCGCATGGAGGTGCTCCTTGTCACTGCAAAAGGGCAGGTGGCGGAGGCGACCAACGCGTCAAGCCCTGTCGTGTCCAGGTGTGTGCAGGGGAGCCACATCGTGTCCATGACCCATTAGCCATGCCTGCATGCTGGGTGTCGGTGCATTAGCAATACCTACAAGAAGCGCATGCGTTTGCATAGCTTGACTTGGAAGGGCTTCGGTCCGGATGCCTCCACTGTTCACACCCATCCGTTGGTCCACAACGTTGTTGCCGACGTCGTAGGGGCCCGAACGGCCACACAACCGAGCAACCGAGCAACGCACACGTAATCCGCACAACTTATGCAAACCCGCAAGCAACCATAGCAATCTGTTGGCCGCTCCACGCACAAGCAGCGCTGACTCATCCTGTGTGCCCTCTGCTTTCCGCTCCACCAGGTACAACTCGACCCTGATTGCCATGTACGCAAGCTCGGCCGCCATGGCCCTGCTGGACCACGCGTGCGCCGCAGCCAGGGACCTGAGGCTCAACGGCAGCAGCAGGGGCGACAAGGCGCTGACCCAGATCGCCCTGATGTCCATGGCACGAAGGGGCTTCATGTCGGCCGTGGCGGAGGGCGATGAGCACCATTGCTTCGTCCCAGTCTTCGAACGGCGGCGCCCGCCGGCCCGGCCAGGACGAGGCCGCGCGCTCGGCTCCGCGCAACGGATATGTCAACACCACGGCCGCAGCGCTGGCTCGTTACACGGCGCTGGTGGCGCTAGTGCTAGCTGACCTGCTCAACGCCCGTGAGCCCCCTGGCGGCGGCGGGCGGGAGTCTTCCGGGTCGGTCCCTCGGGCCGTCTCACAGCTAGTGGACTCGCTGGCGGAGACGCAGCTGCTGGCAGCTGCCGCGTCCGCCGTGGTCGGCAGCTCGGACCCCGCCGCGAACGACACCCTCCAGCCTGAGATCGCAAAGACGGTCTGCGGGGACGTGGGCGCCGCCTCCGTCCACACGGCAACGGCCCTGTTCCTGCTCACCCTGTCAAGGAGCAAGCTGAGTGTCTCCGGGGGGCGTGAGGGCTGGCGGCTGGCGGCGGCGCTGCTGCGTGCCACGCGGCACGTGGCGGTTCAGCGGCTGCAGGTGGCGCTGCTGGACCGGCTGGCGGCGCACGCGGGGATGGGGGCAGAGCTGGGCCCTCCAGGAGGGGGTTGGCAGGCGGAGGGCCTGAGACAGCAGGGCCAGGGTGACGAGGCACCTGGCCAGCGGAGCATGCAGGGGCAGCAGCAGCGGCAGCAGCAGCAGGCAGGGCCGGCGGACGCGTGGACGGGCAGCAGCGGGACGTGGTGGTACGCACGGGAGGAGGCGAAGCGGGGGCAGCTGCTGGGTCTGGCCGAGGAGGTGTCAGGCCTGGGCCCGGAGGCGCTACCGCGCGGCCGCACGGCGGGGTGGCTCGAGGACTACCACTGCCACATCGTGTTCACGACACTGGCGGAGTGGTCCACCGGGACTGCGGAGCTGGCGGAGTAGGCGGGCGTGCCGGCCCGGCCGCCGGCGCTGCTCACGGCGCGGCTTGCTGCGCGTAGTGCGGAGGCGCTGTGCCGGCTGTGTCGCGGGGAGGGGCTGGAGGGCGCTTACTCGCCTGCGCCAGAGTGGGAGTTCGCCACCGCCGAGGTTGGTAAACTGCACCGTTGTGTTGAGTGCGTTGTACCACATATTTAGATTATCAATGCGGCCTGCTAGCGTGGTAACCATGCTCAATCGGCACCCGCAGGCCACTGCTAGTATGGCGGAGGCCCGTTGCTTTACTAGCTGTCTGTGCGCCCTGCAGGCCCTGGCGGTGCCAGAGTGGGAGTTCGCCACCGCCGAGGTTGGTAAACTGCACCGCTGTGTTGAGTGCGTTGTACCACATCTTTAGATTATCAACGCGGCCTGCTAGCGTGGCAACCATGCTCAATCGGCACCCGCAGGGCATTACTAGTATGGCGGAGGCCCGTTGCTTTACTAGCTGTCTGTGCGCCCTGCAGGCCCTGGCGGTGCAGCTGGTGCCCACGGCAGGGGAGGTGGCCCAGCTACCCGTGGCAACGTCCAGGGCCTGCCTGCCGTACTGGCTGGAGGCGGCCGGCTGGGCGGCGGCGCTCATGTCGGACGCGACGGCGGCGGCCATGGGGCGACTGCCCGCCACACCGCGCACGGGTTCCCCCCGAAGCGCTCTATCCATGGCGGTGAGGCATATACTGCGTGCGACATTGCAGCACGTGGCCGAGACATACAACAGTCGCCGGCATGCCGCGGGTACAGGGTAGCTCTGGCGTCGAGGCCTGGCCGCAACAGTGTAGTGCTTACATTTGCGGCCTGGCTGGGCCCGTAAGGCGTTGACTTGAAGCTGAGAGGGAATCGGCTGCCCTCACATGGCAGAGGTGTGCGAGTGCCGTGCCGAGCCAAGGCAAGAGTACACGTGTCGACGCCTTGCCCGCCCGCTGGGCGTGTGTACGTTCCGTCGCAGGTGTTCAAGGAGGGCTCTCAGGCGTCGACGCTGGAGCGCACTCTGCTGCAGATCGGTCCCCTGGTCAGCGACCAGGCGTTTGGTGAGAAGGGTGCATATCTTTGGGCTTTGCGTGGTTTGGGGGAGCTTCATGCCCGACCGCCCACACGCCAGCACTTGCATGTCATGGCAACCGTGTGGCTCCGTAGACAGCCCGAAGGCTCTCCAGCAAACCCTTACATGTGCCAAACACTCCCGTCCAGGCTTTGACACCCTCTCGGCCAGCGCCCAAGCGGATGTGCGCCGCCGCCTGCACCGCTGCGGCCTGGCCGCCAGCCTGGACCACACCCTGCGCCTGCTGTACAGCGCGCAAGACAGCGACCAGACGAGGACAGCCCAGCTGCTGCGTCGGGCCATCTTGTCCATGGCCCTGGTTGTGCGGATGAACCTGGCGCCATTGCTGCAGCCGCCAGCAGCAGCAGCAGCGGCTTCCGGTGACGAAGGCGGCAGCTCCGGCGCCGCCGCCGAGGCAAACGCCGGTGTCGGGTCCATGCGTGCGGGCGGGGTCGGGTCAATGGACCAGATAGGGCTGCTGTACACCTTGTCCAAACGGGCGGCCACGCTGACTGGAGCACTCGAGGCGGGAAACGGGGCGGCAGCCGAGGCTTGCAGTGAGCAGCGGCGGCGACTGGTGCTGGAGCATGCGGTGGAAGTGGTGTCTTTCCTGAGCGCCGCGATGTGGAGCATGCAGGATGAGCTGGCGCGGAGGGTTCAGGCTGCCCGGGCGGCAGGCGCGGAGGCAGGCGGCGAGGGCGTGGTCGGCGCGTCCGCCTGGCGGGCGGATGCGGCGTGTGGAGGTGATGAGGCGCACCAAGCGCTGGCCCTGGCGGCGAGGGCGGCGTGCAACCTGGCGGCGCCGCTGGCGTGGCAGCTGGCGGCCGACCGAGCAGCAGCGGCAGCGGGAGGGCGTGCCTTACGGCTGCCCAGCGCACGCGACACGCACGCGGCGGTCCAGGACCGGGCCCCGGGCTTGTGCGAACTGCTGGGCGGAATAGCCATTTGCAAGCTGCTGCAATGCATGGTCGGCTGGTGGCGCAACCCGCCGCTGCTGCCTTCTGCGCAGCTGCTGGCGTGCCAGCCGCACCGGCTGCTGGCGGCAGCGTGCGCGCTGGCGGCGGCCCTTCCCGCGACGGAGCCCGATAAGCAGGAGCTGGGCGTGGCCATTGGCGCATTGGTCCCCGTTCTCTCGTCGCACAGGACGCTTAACGGACGCGTGCGCAGCTGGCTGGCGCCGAGGCCCCCTGTGGCCGCTTCCTGCAGCGCCAGCGGCTCCAGCGGGGACAATGAAGCCGGGTGCTTGGCAGCGCCCCTCAAGTCCGTCATCCGGCACACCTACTGCCTTGCGCCAACCTACATCATGCGTGTGGAGGCGCTGCTCAAGATGGCGGCAGGAGAGATCGCACCAACGGCGGGCGTGCCGTGCTGCGAGGGCGGCCGGGACGCGACGGGGGAGGCGGACGGGGGCTTCTGGCAGTGCGCGGCGGCCATGGCGGAGGTGGTCGTGGACGGCTTTGAGGGCCCATCGTTGTTCATCAACCCGGTGATGGTAGCCATGCAAGAGCCCTTCCTGCCTGATGGGTCCAGGGCTACGGACTTTTTGGTGCAGAAGATGGGTCCGGCTGGGAGCCTGCCGCCGTCGCCGCCGCCGTCGGCGCCGTCGGGTCCTCTGCCGCCGCCGCTGGCGCAGCCGCCCAGCGTTTCCCTGGCGCTGCCGCGGCTGCGCATGTGCGGCAACCCGCGGTGCGCCAACTTTGGGGGCGACTGCGAGGACGCGCTGCCGTTGAAGCAGTGCGGCGGGTGCCGGGCGGTGCGGTACTGCGGCCCGGACTGCCAGCGGGGGCACTGGCGGGAAGGGCACAGGTTGGAGTGCAAGGAGCTTGCAGACTGCGTGGGGAAGCATGCGGCCGTGGGGCTATAGAGGTGCTGTATTACCCATGTGCGGGCCGGTGGTTGTTGCTTAGTAAAGTAGTAGGTGTTCTGGAGGACGGCAGACGGCAGATGCCGCACGGCTGACACGAGTGGTGCAACTCGAGGTACGAACGTACGATTTGATTGCATCACGTACGGTATGACGACAGAGACGGTGCTGTACCTACTGCGGGGTATGGGGTATGAGGTCAGGTGTGTGGAAACATGGATCTGGATTCCCAGCAGGTGCGGAGCCGTATGTTGACAAGTGGCTGGGTGTGAGTGTAGCGATGCAGTTGTGTGGACAAGGTAGCATACGGTATTGAAAAGCAAGTACTAGCTCAGGGCAGTGGCATATCCAGCGGTTAGAAGTCAACATCGAGGCAAGCTCCGGCTGTGAGCTGTTGATGCGCTGAGAGGACTTAACTGAAGGGAAATATCATCGGGATGTGGGTGTCCTACTTAATGGGGGCGCCATGCGCATTGGCATGGCAGGGCTTCAGGCCTTGTGGCCTTTTGTCCGGATCTCCAAAAGCTCAGGTTGTAGCAATCTGTTTGCACGTGGGGCATCTCCATATCCTGGATTGCCACATGATGTCCGCATGGCGTCTCCTGTCCACGCGTCGCCTTGGCTGTGGAATTACCTCTTCCGGTCGGGGTGTCGTACCAGGTACCACACCCACCTCACCCCCGTGTCATGCCGTTGGTTATTAACTGGCTAATTAATTTTCGATTGGATTCAAGGAGCCTCTTCTGCGCGCCCACGTACACTACGAGAGCGATGACAGCACGCAGGACGTGAGGACCCGGGTTGAGCGAGGCGGCGAGGTGGGCGAGGTGGGCGGTGTGTGCACATTTCCGCAGTGTGCCGTGCAGGGCGCAGGCCGGGGGGCCAGGGGAGCGTGTTGCACAGCCGCACGTGCGTGTGCTGCGAGCCGTGCGCTAGTGCACCGCGCACCCTGCACACAGCTCGGCACACTGCGGAAGTCAGTGCCTGCTGGCTTATGCGCTGCAGACCCCCCAGAGGGTGATCGACCTGCTCCCTCCTGGCCTTCTGTTGTCCATGCGAAGGTGAGGTCTGCACTCACGTTCGGTACGACACGCCCTGAACCCACACCGCCCCACGAACGGCCCCTGCAGGTGGTTCTCGGCCCCTGCGTGGACGGGGGCTACTACCTCTTGGGGCTGCGGAGGGTGGAGCCATGCCTGTTCCAGGTGGGTGTTGGCGGCCAGCTACACACAGCGAGCACGGTGGTTTGTAGGTGGTTGGCAAGGGGTCGGGGTGTGGTTGATGGGTGGAGCCGAGTCTGTTCCAGATGGGTATGGGGTTGGGGGTTGGGGGTCTGGAGGGACACAGCGGGGTGCGCAGACAGCAGGCCCAGAGTGGCGGTGGGTCCGGGAGGCGACGTGGGAGCAACTAGCATGTTTGTCTTGGGAAAGGGTGTGGCGCCTGCACCCACAGGTGTTTCGCCATGCGGTCACGCGAGGTGCGTGCCTTTCTGGCGCACTCAGCTTGTGGTCTGTGGTTGCCCTCCTAGCCGACGCCCGGGCGGCCACTGGCGTCCGCACCCGCAGCCCCGCCCGTTCCCCCTCTTCAGCCCGTACAGGCCCGCCATACCCGATCGCGAAGCCTACAGTGCCGGTACCCCCCGCTCGCATCCAGCTGGCTCCCACACGACCCACGCCCCAGCCCATATCGCGCCCTCCCCCCCTGCGCCCATAGGCACGAGGTTGCATTCAGTTTCCCAGCCTCTCAGCTTTCCAGCCGGGTTCTCAGTGTCGCGTTCAGCAGCTCAGCCGGCCCTTCTGCCGCAGCCGTCCCGGCCTCACCGGCTGGTAAGTATTCCTCGGTAAGCCTTTCGCCCAGGTTTTGCCTTGTTTGTCGCTCGCCGCTAACCTCGCTTCCGCAGGCTGACCGTTTCCGATTCCGTTACTTTGCCGCTCTGCGGTTACCCCCACCCTCCCGCAGCCAACCGCGACCTGCTGCGCTCCGCGCTGGCCCCCCTTGAGCCCCACGTGGTGGGCGGCGAGCCACCACGGCCATGCCGCCATTTAAACTCTATTGCGTAATCAATGCCTTGTGCTTTCCGCTTCCACATTGAGTGTATGGTAATAAAATAGACAATTAGTGTGTCTACACCGCACTGTACTAACTGCCCGCTCGCTCCCTCCCGCAGCCAACCGCGACCTGCTGCGCTCCGCGCTTGCCCCCCTTGAGCCGCACGTGGTGGGCGGCCAGGGCGCCATCTACCTGTGGGCCCGCCTGCCGCCGCAGCCCGGCTGCCAGGACGACCGGGCGGTGGTGGAGTGGCTGGTGGCGCAGGCGGGCGTGTGCGTCATCCCCGGCTCGGCATGCGGCATGCCCGGTGGGTGCTGGGTGCTGGGTGCTGGGTGCTGGGCGGGCCGGGGACCTGAGACCGGGGGACGGGGGACGTTGCTCTTTGGTCTACAGGCCTGTGGTGTGCGGTTTCGCGTTATGGCGTAATGGTGAATGGGTTCGCGAACACAGGAGCTGCAGTTGCAGAGCAGATATTTGCTGCTGCATGCTTTGCGGGTTGACGGGACGCAGGGACAGCAACCGACGGGAAGTGGGTGCCATCAAATCGTTTCATTGTGGCAATATACCGGTATCATGCAGCTGCCCGCACACCCCGCCTTGCACGTCCGGCCCTCCGTGCCGCCCAGACCTCGCCTACTAGGCCGCAATACACTTTTACATGCTTTATCCCACCCTGCCGCTCTATCCCATCCCGTTTTGCTTGCTTCAGGCAGCACGCCTGCATCCCGCTCTGTATCTCCAACACACCTGTACATGCGTTGCTTCCTCCTCCAGGCCACATCCGCTGCTCGTTCGCCAACCTGCCGCCCGCCAAGTTCCCCATCGCCGTGGAGCGACTGCGCGCCGGCCTGGAGCACCTGGCCAAGTACGGCATGACCGACATGCCCCAACCGCCAACGGCCAACTGAAGAAGATGACAGGTTGCATGCATGCGGGCTCATGGCGGTCCCGGAGCAAGGGCTGGCCCGGTGTGGCATGGTCGACATGCTGCGACAGCCAGCCAACAGCCGCTGAACGCATACAGCGTGCGGTGCATAGGGGTTGTGGGTCTGTAATAGGCGTTGCTGAGGAAGTGGGGTTGCTGTTGCGGGCTTGAGCAGGCTTGAGCTTGTGTTATGATGGATTTGAGGACGGCGCGCGTGTAGTGGGTGTACTCAGCAGGGTTATGGTGGCTCATTAAGTACGGTGCTCAGGTGCTGCATTACGGACGCATTGCATTGCCAGGGGCTTACACAGAGGGGCTGATATGGGCTTGCACACAGATCGTTCGGCATTGGTTTGTGTACCGTACTATGTGTCCCAGACTGCAGCCGTTATGCTCTGCGCAGCGGCACCGTAGCACGGTGGCGGGCAGCCCGGGGCCCCGGGCACATGTGCGGTAGCTGGCAGCAGGTGCTGGGACAGGGTTGTGCACACGTGTCACAGCTGTATGGCCTGCACTGTGGTACCTCTACGACTGGTGTTGAGTGCTGCTCTGCGGTGGTGATCGTTAAACTCTTACGCATGTAGCTGTGTAAGAGACAGAGGGCAAACGCCCGGCTTGGACGACGCTCGGTTCGGTGGTTGGGGGCTGCAGGTGAAGGCAGGGGAGGCGGTCGCAAGCTAGCTAGGTGGTGCGGCAACGGAGCTTGTCTGTGTCTGAGCCTCGTCTTGGCTTGCGGGGTTGTCTGCCACGCAGCCAAGCTTTCCGGCCGGTGCACAATCCTCGGCAACATTGCCGATTGGGAGAGGGCTTTCGTGGCCTCTTTTAGTGCCCAACGCCCAGCACCTCAGGTTCGGTTAACCGTCGGTTAGCAACCATGCTACCCGCTACCCGCCTGTGATGGCTATGCTCGACGCACCACTCTTTGCGCTTCATATCAGTCACTGAACCGACAATGGCCTCTGCACTTCTCGCTAGTTGCCGGCCCGCTTGCGCGGCCTTTAGGGCAGGGCGACAATCTTCTACGGCTGTTCGCCCTACCTGCAGAGTAGCAAAGACATTTGCTGCAAACCAAAAATGCAATCCACAGCCAGCCAACCAAACGACCGAGGTCAGCAGCGCAACCGCTGTGTCGCCTCTCCGCGTGGACTCTGCAGCCCTCGCGGTCTTGCTAGCAAGTGGTGCTTTCGCCGGCAGCTGCTTTGCAGCTGACAGCCCAGAGAGCGCGGCGCAGGCGGTTCAGGCAGCAAAGCTCGCATCGGACATCCTGCGGCCCCTGTTCAACATCTTCACGCTGCTATACATCATCCGCGTGCCTATGACCTGGTACCCGGAGATCGACGGGAAGAAGTTCCCCTGGCTGCTGGCGTACGCGCCTACGGAGCCCATTCTGTCGGTGAGCCGGAAGGTGGTGCCGCTGCTCAACGGTGTGGATGTCACCCCCATCGTGTGGGTGGGCATCATCAGCTTCCTCTCCGAGATCCTCCTGGGTCCCCAGGGCCTACTGACCCTCATCGTGGCGCGCGGCGGGCTGTAATGCATGGGCTTGTGCCGGTCGTTGTGTGTGAAGTTTTGACGGATGGTATGCGTTGGGGTTGCCGTTCTGGGGGGCGTGCGTTCAGCGTGCACTACGTGTGGCAGCAGGATGCTTGCAGGGGGTAAGTTGTGCAGGTTGACGGACTTGATTTGGGTCAAGATGTTAATGGATGATAGGCTGCGTGCTGGGCGGCTGTGCTCATGCTGCAGCGCTGTGCCCAATCGCACCAGGTGGGCGTGCGCAACGGTGCTACTTTTGATAAGGTCGATGCAAGAGGAGGTGTATGGTTCCAACGGCACACGTTTAGGGGCCGCATACAACTGGAAGACGTGATGACCTGGAGCTTCCGCAGAATGGATTCAGTTGGCGTACATGGAAGATGCGTGTGTGTGCTGACAGGGCGTGGTGGGCAGGTGGTGGGGCGAGGTGCTCCTGCCTTGTGCCCGACACAGTGCATGCCCCTGGCGTTTTGCTGG
>VFQN01006868.1_pt1 | contig 12648 bp, 9 predicted proteins | sample 3512371 | NCBI WGS metagenome assembly VFQN01 (sample SAMN10412370, study PRJNA504923) | tailings metagenome | isolation source: Replicate 2 from Balatoc abandoned mine | place: Philippines: Itogon, Benguet | collected 2017-08-28
TCGTGCCGTTGATGAGGCTGACCGTTGCGGAGTTCCGGCAGCGCCGGAAGGTGCGGGCGGCTTCGCGGGGGTATGGCGCGGGGGCGCGGGGGAGCCAGTCGTTCGGCGACAAGTCGGACGCGAAGACGAAAGGGTGAAGATTCGACGCCGGTGACCTGAATGGAGTGCCGCTTGCGGGCCCGCCGCGGACCTGTTTTCAAGAAGTTCAAATCGGATGCCGTGATCCTAAGGCGGCGTTCTCAGAAATCCGCGACGGGCGACTTATTTCGCCGCATCTAAGCTGTTAGGAGCGCCACCTGATATTCCCAGAAACTGTCATTTGTTCATGTGCGTGGCCGAGTCTGCCTGGGCATGCTTACAGAGATTTAGAAGTCGAATATTGAGGTCATGAGCGTTGTTCCGAGAGACTCCCCCAAACGGGCCTGTCGCGCTAGGTTCACGAACTGCTTTTCGGCGATGAATAAATCCGCAAACGGCATAGCGGTGACGAACGACGCCATGTCGCGCAAGTCGTTCTCGTCGATATCTCGCGACTGATCCTCAAGGCGCACGGCTAGCTCGCGTTCGGCGTTCAGAATTGGCACGTCGGCTGCGATACTACGCACCAGTGACGAGCCGACGTCGCGGACGGTGCGCCAGTCCAGGCCGAGTTGTCGACCGGTCGCGAGGATGAAGTCGAGTTCGTCGATGATGAGGCGCGCACTGTACGCGCGCTTCCTCATCGCCAGAGTCTCGCCAGCTGCGATCGCGCGTCGGGCTTCAATACGCGCAATGAGTTCAGCCGAACCCGCGCTATACCGCCTCACAGCCTGTAGCCGGACCTCCTCGTCGTTGAAGAGCAGATAGTCAAGAAGCGCACGCTCAGGGTCTCGGCGGATAAAGTCGAGCACTCGCGGAGAAAGTTCGAAACCGTAGGTATCTTGCAAGTAGTCATCCGCCGCTTCGAACCAAATGTCTGATAAAAACCAATACTTCTTCGGCGCCGGACGGGGGATTGAAAGCTTATCCGCGATGTGTGCAGCGAGCGCTTCCCCGAGAATCCGACGGCGACCTCTGAAGACCCGGCCGCCGCTGATAAGTGCTTGCGCGCGCGCCATGTTGGCGCGGCGGACAGGATCGTTAATCTTCGAGGTCTCATAGAGGTTGGCGAAAGTGAGAGGTACGATAATCGATCCCGATCGGACGCTCTCGACGATCTTTGTTAGTGCCGCATGTTCTCTTGGGAAATCGACCTTGTCCCAAGAACCTCGCGCTAGCGCGACCCAGGCGTTTTGATCAAGAAAAACCAAACGTGTCATAGATTCGGCGCTGCTTTCCCATGTGCGACGGGCGCAGCACTAAGCGATACTGCGTCGGCGCGAAAATTTGACTCTGCGCATACCCGCAATGCGCGAGATTGCAGCAGTAAATTGCTCGGACAGGTGCACGTCCACCAGCTTCCCGTCAATGGCAGGCCTAGCGCGGCCTTAGATTATGTTCCATATCCGTTCCTGGTACGGGAGAGTTTCAAACTTGGCGGCTTCGGCGTCTCACTTGCTGGCTTTAGATCAACGCGACCGGCCGGGAATGTCGGTTTTGGAGCTGAAAGCCGAGGACATCGACCGCGATGCACATCGGGCTGCATCGATTAGCGAGGCCAAGGCGGCAGCGGAGGCGTTTCCGCGTCTCGTCGCGGACATACTCGAGGTCTTTCGTGGAGCGTATCCGCTCCATGTAATCGCCACGATCGCCTTCTGGGGCTTGAGCCATCCCGGAGGCCCGCAAGGCTTCTCGATGACCAGCATGATCAAAGGCGTCGAGCAGCACCACGTCGAACTACTCCAGGCCCTTCTACTTACGCTCGACCGCTCCGAATGGGGCGGAGAGCCTGCTTCCAGTGAGCAAATCCAGCGGACGATAGACGCGGTCGTGGCGTTGGCGACGGCATTCCATCGCCGCCGGCTGATCCAGCTGGAGGAGTGCGCCGACGACCTCGACCACCTGACGGTGGTCGGTCTCCAGGAACTGATGCGTAACTACACACAGATGGTGAGGAACTGGAGCAACCATTCCGAAATGCTCCGGATAGTGCGGGGTCTACACGAACCACTCGACGCGGCGTTCGCGGCCCATCACGGATACAGCGCTAGCGACTTCGCCGATATCGCGGAAGCGCTGGTCGACCTCCACCAAGAGCGGACCTCCAGCCACTTCGCGCTTCTGAAGAACGTGTTCCGCTCGCGCACTAGGAAGGCGATCGTTCACGGGTTCTTCTCGCGCTTCGAGGGTGTCGACGGAGATCCGGAGCGGTTCCTGGCTTCGCTCCCGAAGCGGATGCCGCTCCGTGATCTCAAGATGATCCTACGCTGCCACGCGGATCGGTGGCTGTTCATGTACATGCGGGTCGAGCCGCTGACGTTCGCAGAGCGGATTCGCAAACCGGTCGTGACGGTCGCGAAGGTGTTAGAAGCCCTCGGGATGCGGCCCGGGTTTCTCCGGGAGTGCAATCCCGAGCACCTGTTCCTCGCGAACCCTGTTTGGCTGAAGCCGGCGCTGCACGTTGACCAGGATTTCATATTCTTCGCGCCGCAGGGTCTCGTTAGCTTCCTGCCGATTATCCTGCGCGACCTCGTCAAGGAGGCCGGGCTCGCGAAGAAGCTGGAGAAGCGGCGGAGCTCGTATCTCGAGAACGAGCTGACGAGTGTCGTGAGGCAGGTGCTACCGTCCGCCACACTTCGATCCAACCTGAAGTGGAAATGGCAGGGCGTCGAGTATGAGACCGACCTGATCGCGGTGGTCGATCGGGTCATGCTGATCGGCGAGGCCAAGTCCGGAGTACTTGCAGCGGGTGCTCTGCGCGGAGGCCCGCGTTCCGTACGCGATCACGTCGAGGAGCTCCTTGTCGACCCAGCGGTGCAGTCCGGCCGCCTACAAGACATCCTTCTTGCGGCGCGTTCAGGAGACGTCGCCGCCTTGGAGGTCGTGACAAGCCTCGACCTGGGGATCGATCCTGCGAGGATCGAGAAGGTGCTGCGCCTGTCGGTCACGCTGGACGATTTCTCGGCGCTGTCCTCGGCACAGGCCGACCTCAGACGGGCGGGCTGGCTTCCGGTGGAGACGATCCTTCCTCCCACCATGCAGTTAGCGGAGTTGAGGACGGTCGCACACATCCTCAACGATCCTGCCTACTTCCTCAACTACCTCTCGTCGCGTGCTGCGATACAGGGAGGGAGGTCGGTGTACGGGTTCGAGCTCGACTTTCTCGGCGCATATTTGGAGTCCGGTCTCGACCTTCCTGAGATCGTCGACGGCACCCACAAGGGCGTGTTCAGGAATATGTCGCTCGCGATCGACCGCTACTACATGTCCAAGGAGGCCGGATACGAGCCGGAGAAGCCGCGACCACTGGTGGACCCGTACATTGAGGAAGTGCTCGCACGGCTGAGGGAGTTGGCGACGCCAGGCTGGATGGTGAAGAGCCTCGCGCTCCTGGATGCGATCCCTCCCGGCAGCTACAACGGCTTCACGGAAGTGCTCGACGACTTGGCGGAGGAGGTCTCCCGCAACTGGCTGGACCCGAAGCATCGAAGCACTATCGCCTTCAGCGGATCGGGATGCCGTGCGGTCGCGATGTTCCATGTATTCCCGCAAACCCTTGGTGAAAGATTGCGCGAAAAGCTGACCCTACTAGCCGAAGATGCGCTCGACGACTCGGGCGCGGACACCTGCGTCGTCATCGCTCGGATGCTGGAGCGCTGGGATCGACCTTTCCAGATGACCGCGATGATGAGGATATCGAAGGAGCCGTCGCCTCCCGTGTGACGCCTAGGGATGCGGCGATCAAAGACGAATGCAGGGATGTGACTTCTGGCAAAGCGTGACGATCTTGAAAGACTGCGAGAGCGCTCGATTGCAAAGCTCGACAATGACGCGGCGCTCGACCATATCGGCACGCTGATCGACGCCTCGCATGATGCAGGCTTCGCGCGAGGCGCGGACCGCGCGATCTATCTTCTCGACGAGTTCGCGAAGCGTGACATGGCCACCAGACATGGTGCGGTCCTCGAATATTTCCGGTCCAATGCATGGAGCGTGAAGTCAGAGGTCGCTGGCAACCGCGGCTCCTGGGCATGGGAACACCCCGAACGGGAACAGCAGATCCTCGCCTTGTCGCGCGCCGCCTCACATCCTGGCTTTGTCGAACTCGATATCGTGCGCTGCTGCCAGATCCTGACCAACCGGGCGAACCAGCTCAATGTGATGGGGCGCTTCATCGACGCGATCGAAGGATGGGACGCAGCGCTTGACATCATTCCCAAATTCGCAATGGCACAGGCCAATCGCGCCTATGGTCTCAAGCACTATGGTGGGTTGCTGGATGACGATCGCGAACGCGCAATCCTATTGCTGCACGCCCACGATGGTCTGATTGCCGCCAGCACTGCTGATGCGGTGTACGACACCGTCTACCCGGATGCATTGACGCAACGGTTCGCCCGCGACGCTGAGACATATGCCGCGGCCGGCGACCTCGACCGGATACGAGTACTACAGGATCTCGACGTTCCGCCGCTCGGGCGGAGCAAGGCTGAGCTGGCCTATCGCCTGTGGTGTCTCAACCGACGCCTGTTTCTGAACCCGCTCAATGACCTTGGGGCGCATGCGCGAGCGGCCTCCGACGATCTAGTCTTGCCGCCCGTCAGCGAACGGCTCGACGAGCGGCCGGGCGTGGTCACGCCACCCCCCCTCATCGGCTTTTTCAACCAGATGAAGCAGGAATATGCGTCGGCTCGCTTCATGCTGTACGAGGGCCTTCACGACACGAAGCTACATTTTTCCGATCGCGGTGTCCGGCTGTTCGACACGCTGGACTATCCAATGCATTCGCTGGCCACGGAACGGGTGCGCACGGCTTACCGCATCGCCTATTCGCTGCTCGACAAGGTGGCGTTCCTCGTCGACCACTATTGGAAGCTGGGAAAAATCGCGGACCGCATCAACTTCAAGAATGTCTGGATGGTCGAAGGGAAGCCGCGGCTTCTCGATCGCTTCAAGGATTACGCGAACTGGCCGCTGCGCGGACTTTTCTGGCTGTCGAAGGAGCTTTTCGACGGCCAGCTGAAACGTACGACCGGACCCGATGCTCGCGAACTGCACGACATCCGCAACGCGCTCGAACATAAGTTCCTACAGGTCCACGAGGGATGGGCATGGCCGATCATGCGGACCCCGCCCAGCGGCGAGGGCCTAAGTCTCTCGATCGATAGCGACCTTCTCGAGGCGAAGGCGCTCCGCGTAATGAAGATCGCGCGATCTGCGCTGATCCAGCTGGCCTTGGCGATCGGCGTCGAAGAACGAGCGCGCACTCAGGAGCGGCCTGACACGATTGTTGGATCTATGTCCCTTTTCGGTCTCGACGATCGCCGCAAGCGACGTGACCCGATGTAATTATGCGCTGGCAGCTACGCCAAGCTCGGTTCAGACAGTGCCTCGACCGACGCTTGCCACTCCATCTGCCTTCGGAAATGTCGAATTGAGTTACGGTGAGAGTGCGCAAATTGAGATGCCATTCGTGCGCCTCTCGCGCTCGGACTCCGCAATCGGCGGCTTGTAATTGAATGCACTGTAACCGTAGTTCGCGGTTGAAAGGCCGGGCGCACGGGCGCTAAGCGCCATATTTACGACATTCCGGGCTTGGTGCGGATTGGCCAAGACCTGCCGTTAACTCTAAGGATCGCGGAATCACATGCATGGTGCCCCACTGAGTGGGTCGCTGTCGGAAATGGGAACGTCGCTACAGGGATTTCAGGGCAATACGACATGCCCCCGATCTTGCATCGTATCCTGCCACGCAGGCGGGGTGACTAGGCGTTCTCCCGCCGACGTTCCATGATGTCTTCAAGCCGATAGTACCAGTTTTCCAAAAGATCGTGCAGCACCTTCATGCCGTCGGAAAGAACTTCGACGTTGATCAGCTTGAGCCCTGTTAGGTGAGCGTTCCCTTTCAAATCTTCAGGGTAGCGAAAAACCTGCCCCGTCGGGTCGATTTGCACAAAGTCGGCGATGATGTCGGCCGCAATACCGATCTCGGACTTGTCGATAATCCTGTCGTCGAACTTTTCGAACTCTTCAGCGATCATCTTCCAATATTCGTCAATACTGTGGTTCTTCTGATAGACTCGCCTAGATCCGTTGAACTTACTGGCGGTCTGCACGAGCGCCTTCACGTAAAGTTCGATGCCGTGTCGGAACGAGAAACAAATCGGGTAGACTAGGAGGTCTACCATCGAATTGCCGTTCTGCACGGCCTTTGTGATCTCTTGCGCGCCATCGAAGAAGCCCTTCCCATAGTCGATCAGATCATATGGGCCGCCATTCTCACCAACGCACGCGTTTAGTTCCGTGTTCGGCCCGCCCCTAAACAGCGCATTGGGGCTGAAGTTGTACTTCGTCATTTTTCGCGCTCGCGCCATGTCAACTCAGAACGGGATTTCGTCGTCCAAATCTCGGCCAAAGGGCTTGTCCTTCGGGCCGGGCAATTCCTTGCGAGGCGGTTCTAGCCGCTTCCGCCCTTGGGGCGCTGGCAACGACGTTTGAGGCTCCTTGCCCTTCGCGTCGTCAAGCTCGCGGAAGATCAGCTTGACCCACTTCCACCACGGCTCGGCGCCTTCGCGTTCCACGTCGCCACTGAGTCGCGCAACGCCGCGTATGGCGTCCGCGACAACCTCAAAACGGGTCCGGTCACGGTCGACTTCAAACGTCAGGTCGGAAAGCTTCTTGAAGATCGCATCACGCTTGTTCTGCGGCAGGTCAGATTGTTCGACCGCCGTCCGAATCTGCTCGATGTAGTGCCTGATTTTCTGTTTCGCCGCGCTGTCGAAGGCCACGCTATAGGCTTTGCGACGACGCGAATGATTTATACGAATCTGGATGATTAGATTCATCACGTCGGTTTCGAAATGAGCGTAAAAATCCCAAATATTCTGCTCCCCCGAAGGGAGAGAGTAGTCTTTTATATGATCAACTCCGAGCGACTTAGCAGCAGCGATGACTTGATTACAATAGCGCTGCTTGTAGTAGGATATCACGCTGCCTTCGTTTGACCCTTCGATGTCCACTTCTAGTTGGGCTTTGTAGTGAGCCTCTAGCGCCGCGAACGCCAATTCATGATCGTCAGGAAGATCATCATAAATCGACTCGTCCATCTGGTCCTCATGCCCTCCCAAATTTGGAATCACTATATCGGGCCATGCAGGCAAATTCACAAGATGTTCCGTGTACACAGGCTGACATAGAAGCCCACTATTCGGTTCGCCGCAGTGCAGATTTCCGCTTCGGCCCGGTGTAGGTGAGGGGGCGCTCGGAATTGGACGCGACGCGCGGAGTGGCGACTGTGGGTCACTGATAAGGGCCGACAAAGTCGTCGATTGGCGAAGGCTGGTGTCGGCTTTCCAGCTCCTGCGTTCGGGCACCAGACCGTCCCTGTCGGCCCCAAACGAGACGTTGAGACCTCTCGAGAACGTGTCCGCTTCTTGCGCACATTGCCCGGTCCGATCCCCTAGAGGTGCGGCGCGAAATCGCCGAAACTGCCTTCACCACGCGCCACCGCGCACCGGATCTCACCGCCAAGCCGCCCGACCCTCATTGCCCCCGACATAAAGCGCAAGTGCCGCCATCGTCCCGATCGACTGCTGGACGGTGTATTCCTGCTGCATAACCGAAGCCGGGTGCTCCACCAGATATTCGGAATAGAGCAGCGAGAAGCGCGGCGATGCGGCGTTGCTCGGCATGCTCGGCCGTCCCCACCCTCCGGAAGCGGAGACCACCAGGGACCGAAGACCCAGCCATAGGCCGTTCTAGCCTGCGGCGCCCAGCGGTAGATCGTCATCCCGGCCGGGGCATCAATGCCCATCGCAAGGCTGCCCTCATGCAAGGGATTGCCGATGGGTCGAAGGCCCGCGCCTGATATCAGTGAAAGGCCGAGCTGGTCGGCACCCAACACGGCGTGGTGAGCGCGTTCCATCACGCGCAGGATCGCGACGTCTCCGCTTAGCCTGTGCGCGCGCATGAGCAGCTGCATCTGGTCGGGCGCCCCGCCCTGACCCCAGCCGGCCGGTGCCGCAGGATACTTCATGCCGAGATAGGCGAAACGGTCCTGGGCGGAGACAACGACGGCCGGATCGCGCAGAAATGCTTGTCGGATCTTCGCCGTTTGGCCTTCATACCCAAAACCCTGAAACTGTGGCATGCTGCCAGCCATGCCATCTGAGCACTTCAGCGCGATGATGTCAGGGTTCGACGCCATTGGCCGCACCCGAGCGGAAATCGCAGCTGAGTGCCATCTTTCGCATGGAACGGTCCAGCGGCTCGCCGGAGGCATCGGTCGCGAACCGCCTTGCTCGACCGATCAAAAGATCGGGTGGCTATATCAGAAGGCCGTTGGCGAGCGCCCCCGTCCGCCGCTCATCGGCAACGCTTGGAGCTCTCACAAACGTCCCCAGCCGTGGGCCCTTTTCGAAATTGAGCGTTCGACCCTCGGCACCAAAAAGGTCAGGCTGACATGAGGCTCGTCCTCATCGCTCTCGCTGTCGCCCATAACTGGTATACCGGCCATCATGATCCGGTCACCGGTTACCAATGTTGCGACAACAAGGACTGCAGGGTGATCAGCCCGCGTTATGTCGAGCCGCTGCCGGGCGGCGACTTCAACATCCGCACCGGGTCCAAGACGAGATACTTCATCCCCAGGAACCGGGTCCTGGAGAGCGAAGACAGCCAGTATCACATCTGCACGTCCGCCCCGCATTTGACGATCCGCTGCTTCTTCGCGCCACGTACCGACGCAAGAGCGACGGATTACAGTGAACTACGGTGACAAGCACACCAGGGATGCCGCGCCGTCGGCGGTCGGACTGCGACGTCGCAGTCGAGCCCGTGCGCGCATGGGGCACCAGCAGATGACCAACCCACTCTTTGCCGATGACGCGCAGCCCACCAACCTCGGCTGCGCTTGGGTCCTGTCGGTCTCTGCGTGCGCTCCCCGGCAATCCTATTCCGTCACCGACATCAGGTCATACCCGAATTGAAACGGCTTCACGTTGGTCGGCACCGGGCGGGCATTGGCTGTCGCCGGGAAGATCTCGAAATCAGGCGTGAAGACCGTAAGGATGGATCGCAGTTCATCGAACGGCCGGCGATCCCCTTCGAACCGTGCTTTGCCTTCCGCCTCGAGCTCCTCGAAGCTTCTGGCGCCCACCATCACCTGATCGAGGTTCGACCGGTCGATCGTGATGGTCAGTTCCGCGTCGGACTTGGCAAAACCCTTGATGTTGGTGAGTGTGGCATTCGACATTTCGACGACGAATTTTTCGCCATTGTCAGGCGTCACCAGATTGATGGTCCAGCGCATGCCCTCGGCCTTGCGGCTGTCCATGCTGATGCCGAGGAAATCGAGCCACTGGTCGGTCGCCATGGCCCGGACGACATCGGGGCTATTGGCGTTGGCGGCGATGCCTGCGGCAATTCCGGTCCGCAGTTCAGCAGCCAGCTGGAGATATGAATTGCGGAAGCTCGTGCTTTCGCTTTGATAACCGAGCTGTTCGAAGGCGTCGGCCAGCAGGTTGCGGGCCTCCTGGTTGGCCGGCTCAGCGAACACCAGCCGCGACAGGATTTCTCCGGATTCCCGGTAGCGCCCGGCGTCGTTCAGTTCGCGCCCCTTGGCCAGAATGGGCTGTGCGCCTCCCATCATCTCGACATAGAGAGGCGCGATGTCGGCCGGCGACAGAGGGTCGAGATTGGCAGGGTTCCCATCCCAGAAGCCCAGGAAGCGGTTGATGATGGCCCGCACATTGTTCTTCACCGCTCCATGATAGCTGCGCGCGGCCCATTGCCCCTGCAGGGACTTCGGCACCTCATAGACATTGTGCACCTGGTTGATCGTCACGCCCTGGTTCGCCAGGTGCAGCACCTGGTTGTTCATGTTGGCATAAAGATCGCGCTGGGCACGCAGCACCTCGAGGATCCGGGCATTTCCCCATCGCGGCCAGCTGTGCGAAGCGAAGAGAACTTCGACATCGGGGAAGTTATAGATCGCCGAGTTTATCTCCTTCGACCAGTTGAGCGCGTTTCGAACCGGGGCGCCGCGCAGCGTGTAGATATTGTGGATGGTGGCGGTGACATTCTCGCCCGCCCAGAAGGCCTTCCAGTCGGGGAACCATGTGTTCATGCCGGCCGGCGCTTCGGTGTCGGGCGTGTTCTGGAACACCATCTTGACGCCGTCGATCGTGATCTCCTGGAACGGCTGGCTGACGCTGATCGTAGGCGCGATGAGGCCCGGCGCGCCGGCGGAAACATTCTTGCCGATCGACTGATCGACATGCCCATGCGGGTTTCGGGCGAGGATGGTCGCATATTGGATCCGGCTGCGACGGCTCATGGCGTTGCCGGCGAAGACGTTTTCCGAGATCGCCTCATGCAGGAAATTCTCAGGCGCCACGATCGGGAGTCGGCCGGCCCGCACATCGGCCTCATCGACCACGCCCCGCACGCCGCCAAAGTGATCGATGTGCGTATGTGAATAGACCACGCCCGTGACAGGGCGCTCGCCCAGCGTGTCGTTGATGAACTTCAGCGCCGCGCGTGCGGGCTCCGCGGTGGTCGCGGGGTCGAACACGATCCAGCCGGTCTGGCCCTTGATGAAGGTGACGTTGGTGAGGTCGAAGCCGCGGACCTGGTAGATCTTGTCGGGCAAGACCTCATAGAGGCCATAGCCCATATTGAGGACGGCCTGTCGCTGCAGCGACGGGTGAATGCTCGGGAAGTCCTTGCCCTGCAGGAGGAACTGGTAGCTTTCCATATCCCAGGCGATGTGACCGGCATCGGCCATGATCTTGGTGAAGGGCGGCGCTTTCAGGAAACCGCGGCGGTGCTCCTCGAAATCGCGCTCGTCCTCGAAAGGCAGCCCTGCCTTCACACTGTCGCGATACTGCAGCGTTGCGGCGGACGGCGGCTTTCCCTGCGGGTGGAAATGTTCCCCACTGGCGGCCTTGGGATCGACGAACGGGTTGGTCTGAGCCGAGGCGGCAGAAGCCAGCAGCGCCATGGCCGAGCCCAAGATAAAACCAGACGTCGAAAATTTCGACAAAAACATTCCCATCCTCCCTATAGGCGCCAGACAGGCTACCTCGAAATGAAACCGGAATCCTCGAAGAAGAGCATTTGCGCAGCGCAAGGCCGCTGTGGATTGTGAACTCCGAATCCATAATATATCGATATTGCTGCGTCCAATAACCTGCGTTCATGATTTGATAGTGCGGGGCTATCGTGAATTCCATTCGACATCTCGAAATGATTATCGCGCTCGGCACCCATCGGCATTTTGGAAAGGCGGCCGAAGCTCTGGGTATTTCGCAGCCAGCTCTGACCAAGGGCCTGCGGCACATCGAAAAGCTTCTCGGCGTGACGCTGTTCGACCGCGCCGGGACCATCGCGCCCACTGTCTTCGGAGACATACTGCTCGAGCGCGGCGAGGCTATCGTGGCCGCCTTTGCCGAGTTGTTGCGCGAGGTAGAACTCGCGAAAGGCATGGACACCGGGCGCCTGACCCTCAGCGTCGGTGCCTATCCCGCGGAAATCTCCGGGCTGGACGCGGTGGGATTGCTGTCCCGCGCGCATCCATCGATCGTCTGCGATTTTTCCGTCAAGGACTGGCCGGCCGTCATGGAAGACGTTCTCAAGGCGCGTTGCGACCTGGGGTTCGCCGACATAACGGACGCTTCCAAACACCCGGAACTGCAGACGGAACTGGTTCGGAAGTGCCCGCTTCTGGTGATCTGCCGGGCCGGGCATCCCTTGACGCGGCTGGAGCGCGTGACGCTGCAGGATCTTTTCGAGTTTCCCTGGGCCGGCGTCCTCATACCGAACGCAGTGCAGGGGCACCTTCCCATGGAAACCAAGCCATACGGTGTGGTCGACCCCATCACCGGGCACGGATCGCCGCGACTGAAGGTGGAAACCGTCACCGGCCTCAAACACATAGTGCTTCGCAGCGACGCGATTTCGGCGCTTCCCCGCGTGCTGCTCGATCGGGACGGGGAGGAAAGCCAGCTGACTGCGCTGCCGGTGGACCTGCCGTGGCTCGGCCTGAACTACGGCTTCATCTGGCGGCGCGGGCGAAGCCTCTCGCCAGCCGCGATGGAGTTCAGATCCATCGTCCACCAGGTCGAAAAGCAGGCGAACAACGACCTGCTTCAGCCTCGCAGTCGCAGCAACCACGCACCGCTTCGGACTGCAAGCGATCGGAGGTGACGGTCGGGCATCGGCCTCGAAGCCCCCACGCGAGAGCTGCCTTCACCACGAGTCGCCAACCCTCGGGCTTCACGCCCCTCATTGCCATCCGACATGAGGGCAAGCGCGGCCATCGTCTCGATCGACTGCTGGACGGTGTATTCGTGCAGCGTGACAAAGGGCAAGATGCTCGACCGAGACCGCCAGGAATACTTCAAGATATCAGAACTCAGCACTTTCCTGGCACGTTTCTCCAGGATCAACCGTCAGATGTCAGCATCTGTTGTTCCGCCATGCAGCACCATATGCTATCATGGCATCACGAATACGAAAATACTGCCCGATGCATAACTTCCTTGAGGGTTTAGTCTATGCGGGCCATCA
>VFQN01006869.1_pt1 | contig 12646 bp, 10 predicted proteins | sample 3512371 | NCBI WGS metagenome assembly VFQN01 (sample SAMN10412370, study PRJNA504923) | tailings metagenome | isolation source: Replicate 2 from Balatoc abandoned mine | place: Philippines: Itogon, Benguet | collected 2017-08-28
CGAGACAAACGTCAAATCCGCCTGGCTCGACGATCGCTATCGCGAGGTCAAGCAGGCGTCGCTCGAGGAGATGCGCTCGCGTTACGAAGTGATCGTTCCGCGCCTCGAAAATACAGACCTGCAGAATCTGGCAGGGCCCAAGGCCGCAAGCACATCGTCAGAAGCGTTGTCACAATGACGACTCAGCGGATGGGAATGCGTCTGAACTGGAACCTAATGATCGGCGTTCTGGTCTGGACGATAAGCCTCGTCGCGACCGCGGTCGCTCACGAGATCCGTCCCGCTTACCTGCAAATCGACCAGACGGGAGCCCAGCATTACAGCGTGCTTTGGCGCACCCCCCTGCTTTCAGGCGCGCGGCTGCCGATCGCACTGCAATTTCCCGGTGATGTGCGCAATCTCAGGGATCCCGCCGAACGGCAGTTTCCGGACTCTCTTGTCGAGCGTCGTATCATCGAAACCGCTGACGGCCTGGCCGGCAAGCGCATCGATTTCAAAGGCCTGCAGGCGACGATCACCGACGTCATCGTTCGCGTCAAATTGCTCGATGGTTCGGTGACCACGACGCTCGTTCATCCATCGCAGCCCTGGATCGATATCGAGATCGCAGCCGGTCCACTTCAGGTCGCAAAGACCTTCGTGATGCACGGCATCAACCATATCCTGTTCGGCTTCGACCACTTGCTGTTCGTGCTGGCACTGCTTCTGATCGCCCGCGATCTGCGCGCCCTGTTCTTCACAGTGACGGCCTTCACACTCGCGCACTCTATCACCCTCACGCTGGCGACGTTGGGGTTCGTCAACGTGCCGGGGCAGCCGGTCGAGGCGACGATTGCGCTCAGCATTCTCTTGCTGGCCGCCGAGATCATCCGGATTCGCAACGGGCTGCCGAGCCTCACCGCCCAGCGCCCCTGGGTGGTGGCCTTCGCTTTCGGATTGCTTCACGGCCTCGGCTTCGCCAGCGCGCTGTCGAAGCTGTCGCTGCCGCCTGGAGACATCCCACTGGCGCTCCTGTTCTTCAATGTCGGCGTTGAAATAGGCCAATTGCTGTTCATTGCGGTGATCCTGGCGATCGTGGCGGCAGCCAGAGTGCTCAGGTTCCCACCGCTGGTCGGCCGATCCACATTCGCGGTCACGACCTACGCTATCGGGATCGCCGCGTCGTTCTGGTTCATTCAGCGCGTAGCGGGGTTGCTGACGTGACCAACCAAAAGAATACCGGGTGCCTGCTTTCGGTTCCGGCGGCGGAAACCCACATGGCAATGGGGAGGATTTCAAATTGAGAATCGGCATCGATCGGGCCTTGTTCCCACTGTGCGGCCTTGCGGCGCTGATGATGACAGGCCCCGTATTCGCCCATACGGAGGCGGGAGATACGAGCGGGTTCCTCAGCGGTCTTTTCCATCCGCTCTTCGGGCTCGATCACGTCGTCGCCATGGTCGCGGTCGGTCTTTGGGGGGCCATCCTTCGGGCGCCGGCTATCTGGCTCCTGCCGATCGTCTTCCCCCTGGTGATGGCCTTTGGCGGCGCACTCGGCATTGCGCAGGTCGAGTTGCCCGCTGTGGAAACAGGGATCGCACTCTCCGCAGTGATTCTGGGGCTATGCGTGGCTTTCGCGTTCAAGCCGCCGCTATGGGTGGCGGCGATCATCGTCGGTGCGTTCGCGATCTTTCACGGGCACGCACATGGGGCCGAGATGCCCGATGCCGCGGATGCGATGTCCTACGCGCTCGGATTCGTGATCGCGACCGGTTCGCTTCACCTGTGCGGCGTTGCGTTCGGCGAACTGGCGCGGTGGCCGTCGGGGACGGTACTCGTGAGAAGCGCCGGCGGACTGATCGCCGCGGCGGGCGGAGCCTTTCTGAGCGGCGTGGTGTGATGAGCCGAAGGCCGGTTGCATCGATCGGGACAATCGCGCTCCTGGCTGCAACCGCGCCGGCACACGCGCATGCGCCCTTGAATGGCGTCGGCGAATTCTATGCCGGCCTTCTTCACCCGATCGTCGTGCCGGCGGAACTGCTCGCAATAGTGGCGGTCGGATTGCTGCTCGGCTTCGGCGGATACAGGCATTGTCACCTTGGCATACCGGCGTTGGCCTGCGGGCTCGTTTTGGGTCTCGCAACGGGTTTCGCAGGCTGGGCTGGCGAAATCGGCTCCGGCCTGCTGCTCAGCGTAGCGCTTGTTGCGGCGGCGACGGTGACGGCAGGCATCGGCCTGCCGGTGGTTTTGGCGGCAATACTCGCCTGCGTCGGCGGTTTCGCAGTCGGTCTGGACGCGCAGCCGGAGACGCAATCGCTTCCGTCGACGCTCCTCACGGGCATGGCGACGGTCATGAGCGGAACGATCGTGGTGCTGGTCGTCTCCGCAGTCGTGCTCAGCAGGGAGAAGTTCTGGCAGAAGGTGGCGGTACGAGTGGCAGGATCCTGGATCACGGCCAGCGGCTTGCTGTATTTTTCCTGGCGACTGGTGGGGCCATCCCAGTGAATGTCACCGGACAGCCCATGCCAGCCGGATGCGTGATCGTTTGAATCTGACACGGGCGCCACGAGATCGGGAGGAGGCGCATTGGCGAAATATTACACGCGGGCGACAAGCCTGAGCGGTTTCGCGGAAGTCGCCGCCGAGCGTGACGCCGACCTGCCAGCCGCGATGCGTGCCGTCGGCCTCGATCCGAGCCTGCTGCGCCGCCCGGACGAACAGGTCGACATTGTCGCTTTCTGCGAACTGGCCGAGCGCTGTGCGGTCGACTGGGAACTGCCCGACCTTTGGCTCAAGCTCGCGCCGTATCAGCACCTGGAGATTCTCGGGCCGGTCGCGCTCCTGACGCGGATGGAAGGCGACCTGCGCAGCGCGCTTGCAGCGATCATCGACAACCTCGTCATCCACTCCAACAGCCTGGTCTGCGTGCTCATCGAGGAGGGAGACATCGCCGCGATGGTGCTCGATCTGCGTGCTGTCAGTTGCCCGGCCCGGCAGTACATGCTCGGCTGCCTGGCCGTGACCAAGAACGTGGTCGAGCAGGCGGCCGGGACGCGCATCGACTTTCTGGAGGCAAGCTACCGCGACGAGGAGAGAGGCTCCCGGGGCGCTGCCGAGAGCTGGTTCGGCTGTCCGGTTCGCTTCGGCGCGGAGCGCAACGCGCTCTATTTCGATCGAGCGGTTCTCGACCGGCGCCTCGAACGGAGCGACACCGCCTATCACTCAATCATACGACGCTACTTGGCGACCGCCCGCCATGAGGTCGCCGGCCGACCCGGCGACACTGTGCGCGCCGAGATCGCGCGGCAGATGGAACTCGGAAGCTGCACGCTCGAAAACGTCGCCCGGCGCCTGCGCCTCGAACCGCGCAGCCTGCAGCGGCGGCTGAAGGCCGAGCGCCTCGCCTTTCGCGACCTCGTCGACGAATGGCGGCGGGCCCGGGCACTGTCGCTCGTCACCCGTACAAGGCTGCCGCTCTCACAGATTTCGGAAGCTGTGGGCTATGCCGATCAGAGTGTGTTCACGCGGGCCTTCCAGCGCTGGTACGGCGGCTCGCCCCTCGCCTACCGGCATCACGAGGACGAACGGCCGGCCGTCTGACACGGGATCGTTTTGCGTGACCGTTTCGACCACCTGCGTCAGGCGGCACGCTCGTAACCTTCAATCCCGGCGGCGCGGTGGCGGCGGCTGAATTCAGTGTGGCTGCCCGGCCAGGTGAGGCGGTTGCGGCCCTTCGCGTCGAGATACCAGGAGGCGCAGCCGCCTTTGATCCAGACCATGCCTTCGACACGGGCGTCGAGTTCGGCGGTGAGTTCGCGGTAGGCGTCGAACCTCGGCTCGATCGCGTCGATTCCCCGGCGCCAGGATGCGGTCAGCACGCGGGTGAAGTGCTCGACCGAGCTCTCGATCATCAGCAGTGCGGAAATCCAGCCCGAACCCGTGCGAGGCCCGTGGACCAGGAAGAAGTTCGGGAAACCCGGGACGGCGCCGCCGAAAAAAGCGCCGATCGACCCATCGATCGCGTTCCATGCGTCCGCTAGCGACTTGCCGTTACGGCCTCGCACAGGAAGCTCCATCAGCGCCTCGTTGACGTGGAAGCCGGTGCCCAAGACGATGACGTCGGCCGGGATCTCGGTGCCGTCGCGCAGCACCACGCGGTCGGCGCGGACCTCCGCAACCCCTGAGGTCTCGACCGTTACGTTCGGCCGTGCCAGAGCCGGATACCAGTCATCTGAGATCAGCACGCGCTTGCAGCCGATCTCATAGTCGGGCACCAGCTTGGCGCGGAGCGCCGGGTCCTTGATGGACCTGTCGAGATTGCCGAATGCCTGCTTCGTCGCGGCCTTCCGCAGATATCCGGCGCCGGCGAAGATACCCTTCTTCATCTCCACATCGAGATAGTAGTGCGCGGTACGGCGTAGCGCCCGAAGCCCGGGCAGGCTGCGGTAGGCCCAGCGCAGCCATCCGGGGATCGTCCGGTCGTGACGCGGGACCACATAGGGCGCGGAGCGCTGGATGACCGTCAGCTTCCCCGCCACCTTGGCGATTTCGGGAACGAACTGGATGGCGCTCGCACCGGTTCCGATGACCACGATGCGCTTGCCTGAGAGATCGACATCGTGACGCCATTCGGCTGAATGGAACGCTGCTCCGGCAAAGCCGTCGAGGCCGGGAATATCGGGCAGCTTGACCTGATGCAACGGCCCGGTCGCCGAGGCGAGCGCCCGCGCGACAAAGAGGTCGCCATCTGCGGTGCGCACTTTCCAGCGACGAGATCCGGCATCCCAGTCGGCCGATGTCATGGTCTTGCCGAAAAGGGTCCGCTCGTAGAGCCCCTCCTCGCGTGCAACCCGCTGCGCATAGGCAAAGATCTCGGCGCCGGGCGAGTAGGTGCGCGACCAGTCGGCGTTCGGATTGCGGCGGAACGAATAGAGATGCGAGGGGATATCGCAAGCAACGCCGGGATATGTGTTCTCGCGCCAGCAACCACCGAAATCGTCTCCCTTTTCGATGATCAGGATGTCGCCGACGCCGTTACGCCTGGCCTCGATCGCAGCGAGCATGCCGGCGAAACCGGCCCCGATGACGATGAGGTCGACCTCCCGCGTTGCGATGGCAGCATGATGTGGGCTCTCGGCAAAGATGTGGTGCTTCATCTGCTACGCTCCTGTGTCAGGCGGCCATCGCCTTCCTCAGACCAGCAATGCCACTTTCGGACCGTGGCTTCCTTGCAGCGCGCACGCATTTCTTGACTTCAGGCGACAACAGGCGGATCGCGGCGATGTCGTGTAGTGCCTGGCGGCATGCAGGCGCATCTCTGTTTGCGCGGACCAGCGTGCACGGCTCGCGTCCCAGGATATCAAATGCTCCGACCTGCGAAAACTGGATCGTTCGGAACTGTAGTTCGCATGATCCCACGCCGGAGGAGCAGAAGACGATGAAGGCGTCGACGGTCGGACACGCATGCGTGAGTCCTGGCCTTGTTTGGAGCCCTTGCCGTGCCCATCTCATGGCGTAATATGTTTTGTATTACAAAGGAGGAGATGATGGCCAGTTTGATGAGCTTTCGGATCGACGACACGCTAAAGGAGCAGTTCCTGAAAGCAGCGCATCTGAAGGAGCAAAGCCAAAGCGAGGCGGTGCGCGAGGCGCTCCTCTCCTATGTCAGGCGCGCCCGCAACGAGCAGATGAAACTGGCGGCCGAACGGATCAGGGCGAACCGCGAAGACGAAGAAGATGCCATGCGGTTCATCGCTGCTGCGAGCGTGCCACTCCATGAGGATTGAGCGCGGCACCATTTACGCAATGGGTGAACGCGGTCCCTACACCGGCAAGCCACGTCCAGTCGTTGTCATCCAAAACCCCAATGTCCAGTTGGATAGTGTCATCGTTGTTCCCCTCACCTCGTTCGATGCGGATGGCTATCCCCTCCGAGTCGCCATTGAACCGACATCCGAGAATGGGCTGCAAAAACGGTCATTCGCGATGTCCGACAAGATCACGACTGTGCCGCGCACCAACCTGGGTGAGCCAATCGGAAAACTCGGCGCCGATCTTCTCCAGGAAATCCATGGGGTTCTGATCGATCTTACCGACGAAGGCGTTCCCCTTAGCGACGACGCCGAGTAACTCGCAGCCGGGTTCTCGTTTTTGCGGAACTCGCTTAACGGGAATCGGTGCAAAGACCGGACAATCCGAGGCGATCGTCGATGCGTCCGGGCTAACCGGTGCGGCCCCAGCGGATCGCAGTTGCCCGCCACGTCTAGTTGACGGGTAGACTGAAGAAGCGCTGCGCAACCGCGAACTGGACCACTGCCCAGGATTTCGTCAGGCCGTTTGCAAGCCGACCTTCAAAGCCACTCTACCTCCTTTTCGACCGTGGGCCCCCATTTTGGGAAATGTCCATCTCGAAAACGCGACTCTAGACTGGCACCGGCCGGAAGAAGTAATCGTCGCCCGGCGCAAAGAAGAGCGACCCCAAAATGGCGCACTATTTCATTATCCCGGTGGGAATGCCGAACCTTCAAACGATCCTTGCCAGTCCGCAGGGAACCTATGTTCTTGGCTACGAACGGGTCGGCAGTCCGGACTGGATCAACACCATGCCCGGGATCGGCAGTCTCGAGATAGACAATGTCTCCAGCGAAGAAGGCATCCACGATAGTCTGGAGTACCCAGACTATTATCTGGACCACATCGACATCGGCATCACCCGAACCCTCGCCGAGGCTCAGCGTGTCGCCAAGGGAGAAAACTGGCAGGTCGTTGACCAGAACGGCATCGTCGTGTGGAAAGGGACGAACTGGAGCCCCAATGGCGGCGCTGGAAACGACACGATCGTCGGCAGCTACAATGACGACACCATTCAGGGGTTCGCCGGCAACGACGTTCTCTCCGGCTACGTTGGACGAGACACGCTGATCGGCGGGGCAGGCAACGACCAGCTTCATGGCGAAGACGATACGAATGTAAGCGGCGGAGGCGACATTCTGATGGGTGGCGCCGGCAATGATGTCTACTGGCTCGACCAAGGTGACAGGGCCGATGAGACGGGGGGATCGGGGTATGACACGGTCTATGTCTTAGGAGACCGCTTAGCCATCTATGGCGCCATCGAAAAGGTCATTCTCGGCAGCGCTGTTACCTTCTTCAACAGCGGCAGCACCGCGGCGACCACGATCATCGGCAATGCGAACAACGACAACATCAATTCTGGACCGGGTAACGACACCCTGCTTGGCGGACTCGGCAACGACACCCTCGCCGGGGGTGACGGCAACGACCTTCTTATCGGGGGCACCGGCGCGGATCGTTTGACCGGTGGCAATGGCGGTCAGAACGACTGGGACACGGCCTCCTATTCCGCGGCCACGGCCGGCCTGACGGTTTCGCTTGCAACACCCTCGGCCAATACCGGGGAAGCCGCCGGCGACAGCTACGCCTCCATCGAACATCTCGTCGGCTCGGCATTCTCCGACCTGCTCGTTGGAGATGGGAACAGCAATATTCTGAACGGCTCCGGCGGGGCCGACCGGCTGCGCGGCCTCGGCGGCAGCGATGGCTACTCCGTCGACAATGCGGGCGACATCGTCGACGAAGCGGCCGCCAGCTCGAACGGCGTCGATCTGGTCTATGCCCGCCTGACCTTCAGCCTGGCGAACACGGCGCGGGTGCTGGGCGCGGTCGAAAACCTGACGCTCACCGGCACGGCCGCAATCAACGGCACCGGCAACTCGCTGAACAATGTCATCACCGGCAATGCCGGGGCGAACACGCTAGTCGGAGCGGCGGGCAACGACACTTTGAGCGGCGGTGGCGGCACGGATCGGCTCTATGGCGGCCTCGGCAACGATGTTTATGTCATCGACGGCGGCGACACGATCGTGGAGTTGGCCAGCCAGGGCACCGACACCGTCCGGTCGAGCGCCAGCTTCGTGCTCGCCAGCACGCTCGAGCATCTGGCGCTGACCGGCACCGCCGCCGTCAACGGTACCGGCAACGCGTTGAACAACTCCATCACCGGCAACGCCGCCGCCAACCTGCTGAACGGTGCGGCTGGCAACGACACCCTGAACGGCGGCGCGGGTATCGACACCATGAGCGGTGGTGTCGGCAATGATACCTTTTATGTCGACAATGCCGGCGACAAGATTCTCGAAGCGGCCGGCCAAGGCACCGACTCCGTCTACTCATCGGTAAGCTATGCACTCGCCGCCGGTCGCTCCATCGAAAGAATGGCCACCACGTCGCTCACCGGCAACGGCGCCCTCAACCTCAAGGGCAATGAATTCGCCCAGGCGATCACCGGAAACAGTGGAGCGAACGTTCTGAGTGGCCTCGGCGGCAACGATACCCTCACCGGCGGTGACGGTTCCGACTATTTTGTCTTCGACACGGGCTTGAGCCCGACGGCCAATGTCGACCGCATCACCGACTTCCGCCCCTGGTCTGATAAGATCCGGCTCGACAATGCGGTGATGGCGGGCCTGGGGCCCACCCTCGGCGTGCTGGGCGCCGGCAAATTCTGGTCGAGCACCACCGGACTTGCCCATGATAGCGACGACCGCATCATCTACGAGACCGACACCGGCAGGCTGTTCTACGATTCGAACGGCAATGCCGCCGGCGGCGCGGTGCTTTTTGCCGTTCTCAGCACCAATCTCGTGCTGAACAACACCCACTTCCAAGTCATCTGAAACGCTCCGCATAGCTACGAGCAGTTCGTCTCCACCGTCCCCAGGTCGGTGGGCTCTGCCCTACCTCGTGCCTGGCGCGCAGCGGACATGCGTTTGCCCGTTCTTCGCAGGTGTCGCTGTTCGTTAACGGATGTCTAAAGATTCTTTTCAAGTTTTTCGCATAGACACCACCCAATGCGTGGGGTCAGTGTCAGCAAGCTCATACCAGTCGCGTTCGTGCTCGCGTTGTCGGCCTGCGCGACGCCGCCACGTCACATCAACGATATCTGCGCCGTATTCGACCAGCGCGATGGATGGCTCGAGAATTGGGAACGGGCGGCCAAGAGCACCGAACGCAAATACGGCATCCCCACCCATGTGCTGATGGCGACGGTGCGCAAGGAATCCGGTTTCAAGAGCAACGCCCGTCCACCCCGCACCTATCTCCTCGGCTTCATCCCCTGGAAGCGCCAATCGAGCGCCTATGGCTATTCGCAGGCGCTCAACGGGACCTGGGCGCAATACAAGCGCGAGACCGGGAATTTCGCCGCCCGCCGCAACAAGTTCGCCGACGCCGTGGATTTCGTCGGCTGGTACCACTCCAAGACCGTCGACACCTACGGCGTCTCGCGTAATGATACCTACCGGCTCTATCTCGCCTATTATTCCGGTTGGGGCGCCTACAAGCGCGGCAAGTGGGATGCCGGCGTGCAGCGCTACGCGCGCGACACCGACAAGATGGCACAACGTTATGCGGGGCAACTGCGCCGCTGCGGCTCCTGACCAGTTCGCCGGATCTCAGAAAGGTTCCGCGACCAGAGGCTAACGGCGATCCGGTCCGACCGCGCTCCTGTTCATTCTCCCGCCGATAGACGGCGATCCGCAGCGCTAGCCGCGTCGTGGCGGAAAGCCCCGCTGCCGGCCTGTGCGGCGTGAAGCCTGCCGTAGCGGCTGCCCTTTCGTTCCAGCAGTTCGGCATGACTGCCCTGCTCGACGATCCTGCCCTCGTCGACGACGAAGATGCGGTCGGCGTTGGCGATCGTCGCCAACCGGTGAGCGATCACCAGGGTGGTCCGCCCCTGGGCAAGTTCGGCGAGCGCCTGTTGGATCGCGCGTTCGGTCTCGGTGTCGAGCGCGGACGTAGCCTCGTCGAGGATCAGGATCGGCGGGTTCTTCAGGAAGATCCGCGCTATGGCCAGCCGCTGCTTCTGGCCGCCCGAGAGCTTCACGCCGCGTTCGCCGATCGGCGTGTCGAGGCCAGCGGGCAGGCCCGCAATCACGCTTTCGAGCCGGGCGCGACGCGCGGCGTCGACGATATCCTTACCCGTCGCATCCAGCCGGCCATAAGCGATGTTCTCACGGATCGTTCCAGCGAACAGGAAGACATCCTGCTGCACGATGCCGATGTTCGAGCGCAATGACCGGAGCGTCATATCGCGGATATCGGTTCCGTCGATGGTGATCGCGCCGCCGGCAATCTCGTAGAAGCGCGGCAGAAGCGAGCAGATCGTCGTCTTGCCCGCGCCCGAGGGGCCGACGAATGCGACCGTGTCGCCCGCGCGGATGGAGAGGTCCAGGCCGTCGAAGACCGGTCTGTCGGAACTGTAGCCGAAGCGCACGTCGCGGTATTCGATTTCGCCGCGCAGTCGTGCGACGTCGATCGCGCCCTTGCGGTCGGCGATATCCGGCTGGGTATCGAGAAACCGCGTGTAGCGCTGGAAGCCCGCAATGCCCTTCGGATAGGTCTCGATGATGGAGTTGATCTTTTCGAGCGGCCGGAAGAACAAGCCGACGAGCAGGAGGAAACCGACGAAACCGCCTGCCGAAAGCTCGCCGCGCACGACGAACCAGGCTCCCGCGAGCATGACGACGACCTGCACGAAACGCATCGAGAGATAGGAGAGCGACATGGACAAGGCCATCACCCTGTAGGCGTCGAGCTTCGTTCTGAAATAGCCGGCATTGCTCTCGGCAAAGAGCCGCCGCTCATGGTCCTCATTGGCGAAGGCCTGCACGACGCGGATGCCGCCGACATTCTCCTCGATACGGGCGTTGAAGTCGGCCACCCTTCCATAGATCGCGTGCCAGGTCGCTGTCATCTGGGTGCCATAGCGCGTCGTGACATAAGCCGTCGGCGGCACGACCAGGGCGGTGATCAACGCCAGCGGCACATGCACCCACAACATCAGCGCGAAGGCGCCGATCAATGTCATCACCGCGATGAAGAGGTCTTCCGGTCCGTGATGCGCCACCTCACCGATTTCCTCGAGATCCTTCGTCAGCCCGGCCACCAGATGGCCGGTCTTCTTGTCGTCGAAGAAACCGAAAGACAGCTTTTGCAGGTGATCGAAGGCCTTCCTGCGCATCTCGGTCTCGATCTTGATGCCGAGCATGTGGCCCCAATAGGTGACGATCACCTGCAGGCCGGCGTTGAGAAGATAGATGACCAAGAGCCCGGTCGCGGCCAGAGCGATGATGCCCAGCTGACCGGTCGGCAGCAGCTTGTCGATGAAAAGGGTGACGGCAACGGGGAAAGCCAGTTCGAGCAGGCCCGCGGTCACCGCTGCGGAGAAATCCAGCATGAAGAGCCCGCGATGCGGACGATAATAGGAAGCAAAACGCTTCAGCAGTTCACCCATGACGACACTTCCAGTCCATTCGGGCGTACCCGTCCTCGCAGGCACATTCCCCTTTGCAGCCGTCGTTTAGCCGCAAAAGCTCGCGTTGCAAGCACAATGGTCTGGAGTCATTCCAACTTCAGATTGCCGCAGCCGTCAGGCGGCGCAAAACATGTACGGAAAACTCAAATTATTCCGACACGTAGCCTGTCTATGCGATTGCCGTACACAGGTTCGTGTAGTGGACGATGGGAAGCACCGCCAGCATTGCGCGGCTTGCGGGAGTCCGGCGGCTATCGCCTCTCAACCGGCAGGGGCCGAAGCCGCTTCACCGAGGCTTCTTGCCGAAGACCTTTATGTATTCCGCCTCGCCGCCCTTGGCGAGCGCCTTGGCCTGGCGCACCCAGTCGTCGCGTTCGATGCGGCCGTGGAAGTTGAGGTGGGCATCGACCCAGATGCGTTCGGCCTTTTTCCAGGCCGCGATCTGGGCGTAGGTGTAGATGCCGAGAGCATTGAGCGTCTGCTCGATCTTCGGGCCGACGCCAGCGATGAGCTTCAGGTCGTCCGGCCGTTCCGGCCTGCCGATACCACTTGGCCGCCCCTTCTCGACGGCAGCCTTGGGCGCTTGCGCGCTTGCCGGCTTTCCCCGGGCCGGTGCGGCACGTCGTGCATCGGCCTTCGCCCGTGCCGGGCTCATATCGGCGAAGGCGGCCGCTCTCGCCTCGAAGGCCGAGGGAACATCGGCATCGTCGGCCTGGCGTCCCTCGCCCACTTGCAGCGGCGTCCGGGGAGCGACTTCGGAGGGCGCGTGCTCGGAGACCCCGCCGGTATCCTCGGCGACCTCGCGCATTTCGTCACGCCGCAGGCGCGCCGAGACCTCATGCTCCTCGATCGCCTCCTCTTCGGCGTCGGCTTCGGCACTGGCCGTCTTGCCGTGGGGTCGTTGCGGCGGCGTGCCGGCGAAGCCGGGGCCTGAACCCGGCCGCGAATCCTCGGGCGTGATGTCATGCGCCTTGGCGTCGGCCGGCTTGTCGAAGCTGATCACCGGTTCCATGCCGGCGAGCACTTCGTCGGAGAGCCAGCACAGGCTGGCGTGGCCGGCGCCGAGATCACGCAAGGGCGGAACCTCGGTCTCGCAACGATTGCCCGGCACCAGATGCTTGTAACGGCAGCGCGTCTGGAACGGGCAGCCGGTCGGCGGATTCATCGCCGAGGGAATGTCCCCTTCGAGCACGATGTGCTTCTTGACCACCGATGTGTCGGCGATCGGGATCGCCGACAGCAGTGCCTCGGTATAGGGATGGTAAGGTGGCGAGAATATCTGGTCGGTGGTGCCCTGCTCGACGATGTAGCCGAGATACATCACCACCACAC
>VFQN01006870.1_pt1 | contig 12645 bp, 10 predicted proteins | sample 3512371 | NCBI WGS metagenome assembly VFQN01 (sample SAMN10412370, study PRJNA504923) | tailings metagenome | isolation source: Replicate 2 from Balatoc abandoned mine | place: Philippines: Itogon, Benguet | collected 2017-08-28
TCTGCAGGTGCGGGGAGATCGGGCGGGCGGGCCCGGCAGACGGCTTGGCGCTGGCCATTCTGGTTCGGCTCTCGTTCGGTTGGGTCCGGCTCGCGGCACCGAGAGCATGGCCGGCGCCGTGGGTTGGACCCTATGCCTCTGACAACGCGTGCGTTTCGACCACTCGGCTGGCGCCTCGGACGCGCGTCGGCGCCGACCGGGTGCCGGCGCCCACCCGGCTTTTAACGCGGTGCACCAACCAGGGCAATTGCTGCGTTCGTTCTAAAGTGGATTTGTTTGTGGCCGGAATCGTCTGGCCGCTCAATTGGAAACGCGGCCGCGATGGCAGCCATGCAGCCGCCATCGCGCAGTTGTCCGGTCTTGCAGGTCCCGCCCGCGCCGCAGGGCTAGTGGATTTCTTCCTGCTTCATCAGCGCGGCCTTGAGGATCTCGATGTTGAAGCCCGGCTTGCGCGCCTGATCGAGAATAACGGCTTCCTTGCGGGTCAGCAGGTCGCAGGCAGCCTGGATCTTGTCGGCGACCGCGTGCGGGATGACGACGGCGCCATGGCGGTCGGCGTGGATAAGGTCGCCATGCTTCACGACCATGCCGTGCACGCGCACTTCCTTGCCGTAATCGTGGAGGTGGGTCCAGGCGTGGCTCGGCGCGAGGGAGCCGGCGAGCGCGAAGAAGCCCGGCGCCCACTGCGGGATGTCGCGGATGCAGCCGTCGGTGATGACGCCGAGCGAGCCGAGGCCCTTGTGCACGGTGCTCTGCACCTCGCCCCAGAAGGCGCCGTAGCCGACCTCGGCGCCGTCGAGGTCCTGCAGCACCGTGATCGTCGGACCGGGGCCCGAGGCGATGTACTCGTAGTAGCCGATGCGCTGGTTACGAGCGGCCTCGCCCTTGAGCTCGTTCTGGTGCGTCGCGCGGCAGGTGGCGACGCGGGCATAGCCGACGACGGCGACGAAATCGGGGAACGGGCACACGAACGGCTTTACCGTGTAGCCGTGCAGGCGGCGCTCCGGCGCCACGATCTCGAGCGCGTTGCAGATAGTCGGCGTGTCGACGGTCCTGAGGAACTCTAACGTCTTGTCGGAGATGGTGGACATGGGCGTTTCCTTTTGCTTTCCGCGGTCGCGTACGGCTTCGCCTACACGCGCCGCGGCACTGTCTCGCCGGTAGGCATTCTTGTCTCGCGGCCTTCGGCCGCTACCGAACGAACTTACTTCAAGTAATTGGAAGTGATGGCCCCACTCGGGCTGCAGGCGCGACGCGACCGCCAGTTACTGCGCGGCGAGCTGGATCCGCCGCTCGTCGACACCGACCTTGCGTGCGGCCTCGACGATGGCCCCCCAGGTGTCCTCGGGCAGGGGTACGCCGTTCTCCAGCCGCTCGGCTTTGGTGCGTTCCTCGGGCTCGCCAGGAATGAGCACCTCGCCGCCCGGCGTCGACGGCTTGGAGCCCTTGACGTAATCGACGTATCGCTGAACGTCGGCGGGGAAGAAACCGGATGTGTCGAGCTTGGCCGGATCGACGTAGAACGAAAGCATCCCGTTCGAGAACTTGCGGCCGGTCTCCGTGGCGCCGTTTCCGGTGAGCGAGCCGCCGAGCAGCTCGCACATCATGGCGAGACCCGAGCCCTTGTGATCGCCGAAGGCGCGGATGGCGCCCGTGCCCTTGCTGTGATTGCGCGGCCCGGTCGGCGTGTAGTCGCCATACAGCATATGCGGATCGTTGCCCGCCTTGCCGTCCGGCCCGATCAGCGCGTCGCCCGGCAGCGCCTTGCCGCCGAAGGACGCATTGAGCACCTTTCCTTCGGCGACGACCGACGTCGCGAAATCGAGAATAACCGGCCGCTGGCCCGGACGCGGCACGCCGACGCTGTATGGCGCGGTCGAGAAACGGCGCTCTGTGCCGCCATAGGGCGCGACCAGCACGCTGCCCGCGGCGTTGACGAAGTGGACGGAGACGAGCCCCTCAGCCGCCGCCATCTCCGACCAGTCGCCGATGCGGCCGATATGGCCGACATTGCGCAAGGCGACGCAGGAAAGGCCCATCTCCTTGCACTTCTTGATCCCCAGCGCGACCGCCTGAGGACCGATCGTCTGGCCGAAGCCATACTGGCCATCGACGACGGCGATCACTGGCGTCTCCGACACGACCTTGATCTCGCGATCGGCGATGAACGCACCCTCTTCCTTCCACTGCAGGTAGCGCGGCACGCGCTGGACGCCGTGGCTGTCGTGGCCGGTGAGATTGGCGATGACGAGGTACTTTCCGATCCGCTTGCCTTCTGCCTCCGAACAGCCGGCCTTGATGAAGATGTCGCGCACGAGATCTTCGAGCGCCTGCGCCTTGATGCGGATCATGGGTCCTCCCGGGACTGTCGGCTTAAGGGATTTCCCCTTTCCATCGCACGGCGGGAGGCGGCGGGTCTACTGGGGAGGGGTGCGCGCGAATATGGCCGGTGCGCGCGGGACGCGGGGCAGGAAACGCGGCACGGTATAGATTCGTTGGAGGCGACGGCCGGAATCGAACCGGCGTGCACGGATTTGCAGTCCGCTGCGTCACCACTCCGCCACGTCGCCACACGATCGGGTGCAAAGCATGAGTGCTACCCGATCCGAACGCGCCGCTGGTGAGGCCCATCCGGGCTCGGCACGCGGTCAGTCGTCTAACACACCCCCGTCGGCGAGCGCAATCGAAGCGACGCAGCACTCTTGGCTATGCATCGCAACACAAACGCGGCATGCCGCCACGCGATTGCCGCGAAGTGTTCAAAGGAAGACGCTAGATTCCGCGACAAATTTGGCCTTCCAGCTCTTGTGATCGCCGTCGGCACTGCCCTCGCGCGCGCATCTGCGCTATACTGTGAGTATGTTGCAGTCCCGGTCACATATTGTCGTCCGCAAACCGCAAGCGGCTGATGCCGAAGCACTCGCCGACCTCTTTGCGTCATCGTGGAGGCTCGCCTACAGCGGCATCATTCCCCATCTGCACCTCGAGGGCACCATCCGCCGCCGCAATGTCGAATGGTGGCGCAGCGTCGCAAACCGGGGCGACGGGATGCTCGTGCTCGAGGTCAGCGGGACCGTCGCCGGCTATACGACGTTCGGCCGCGCGCGGTCCAAAGGCCGCTTTCAGGGCGAGATCTACGAGCTTTATATCGAGCCGTCCCACCAGGGGCTCGGCTTCGGCGAGCATCTGTTCGAGGCCGCCCGCCACGCGCTCGATGTAAGGCGGCTGTCAGGCTTGATCGTCTGGGCGCTGTCGGAGAACGAGCAGGCGTGCCACTTCTACTGGCGTCGCGGCGGTCGGCCGATTGCGCGGGTTTTCGACAACCTCGGCGAAAGCAAGGTCGAGCGCGTGGCCCTCGGCTGGCGCTGATCCGCGCGGCTCGCGATGCGAGTAGCCCCTCGGACCGCAATAAAAAAAGGGCCGGACTGATGTCCGACCCTCTTTGAACCGTGAGTGTGCTCGAGGTCAGCCCTTCGAGGCGCACTTCTTGTCCTTCTTGCTCCAGTAATTCATGGCGCCGCACTTGCCGGGGCCAACCTTGGCGACCTTCTTCTTCGCGGCCTTCTTCGCGACCTTCTTCTTCACAACCTTCTTCTTCGCGGCCGGCTTCTTCGCGGCCTTCTTCTTGGCCTGAACGAACTCGATCGCAGAATCGGGCGCAATCGACGTGGCCGGCGACATCACCGGCGCGGCCTGCGCGGTCGAAAAGGCGAACGCGGTCAGCGCACCGACGACGATCAGCTTAGCGAACTTCATAGCAATTCCTCCACAGTTCAGCTTCATGCGTGCAAGCAGGCCCCGGCGGAGGGAGAGAAACTTTCCGCATCCGCCCCCGTGCCGCGCGCACTCTTACATCTTATTCTTGGTTTTGGAAGCAACGACGAAGACATGCACACTATAAACGATGATTGAAACATGAAAGTCACACTTGTTCCGTGATCGTCAACTTGAATGGTTGTTAATCTAACACATGAATGGACGTTAATATTGGACAAAGACGGCAGCAAGCCTTCTGTGATATAAGAATAGTTGCTGCGCTGCCGCAAACACCGGAATCACCTATGTCTCACAATACGTTCGGTCATCTCTTCCGCGTCACCACCTGGGGCGAGAGCCACGGGCCCGCACTCGGCTGTGTGATCGACGGATGCCCGCCAGGACTGCCGCTGGAAGCTAGTGAAATTCAGATTTACCTCGACCGCAGAAAGCCCGGCCAGTCGCGCTATACGACCCAGCGGCGCGAGGCGGACGAGGTGCGGATCCTGTCTGGCGTTTTCGAGGACGCCAACGCCCGCCAGGTGACGACAGGAACGCCGATATCGCTTCTGATCGAAAATACCGACCAGCGATCGAAGGACTACAGCGACATCGCCAAGAAATTCCGCCCTGGTCATGCCGATTACACGTACATGGCCAAGTATGGCATCCGCGATTACAGGGGCGGGGGGCGCTCCTCTGCGCGCGAGACGGCAGCGCGAGTTGCAGGTGGGGCGATCGCGCGCAAGGTCGTCGACGGCGTCAGCATCCGCGGCGCGCTGGTGCAGGTCGGCGGCCGTGCCATCGATCGCAGCCGGTGGGACTGGGCCGAGGTCGACCGCAACCCGTTCTTCTGTCCCGATGCGGAGACCGCTAAGCTCTGGGCGGATGATCTCGATGCAGTGCGCAAGGCCGGCTCATCCGTCGGCGCGATCATCGAGGTGATCGCCGAGGGGGTGCCGGCGGGCTGGGGTGCGCCGATCTACGGCAAGCTCGACCAGGATCTCGCCTCGGCGCTGATGAGCATCAACGCCGTCAAGGGCGTGGAGATCGGCGACGGCTTCGCGGCGGCGGCCCTCACCGGCGAGACCAACGCCGACGAGATGCGTGCCGGCAACAACGGCAAGCCCGTGTTCCTGTCGAACCATGCGGGCGGCATTCTCGGCGGCATCTCGACCGGGCAACCGGTGGTCGCGCGCTTCGCGGTGAAACCGACGTCATCGATCCTGCAGCCACGTCGGACGGTCGATCTCGATGGTGTAGAGAGTGAAATCATCACCAAGGGCCGTCACGACCCGTGCGTCGGCATCCGCGCGGTGCCGGTCGGCGAGGCGATGATGGCGCTGGTGCTGGCGGATCACTTCCTGCGGCACCGCGGGCAGATCGGTTAGGTCAGGCGTTCCCCGGCACGTCGCCGAGCGAGCGCAGGAACAGGCCGAACGTGAGGAGCCCTTCGGGCCAAGGTCCGTGCCCGGACTCCGTATTGAGATGGCCGGCGCCGGCGATGATGGACGTATCGGCGCCCCACGCGGCTCCAAAGGCCTGCGCACGCTCCACCGTGCAGTAGGGGTCGGTCGAGCTGCCGATAAGGCGCGCCGGAAACGGCAGCGGCGTCATCGGCACCGGCCAGAAACCGCCTTCCTTGGCGAGCCAGTTGTCGGCACCTTCGAGATCGGGCGGCGCGACGAGAAATGCGCCGGCGAGGCGGCTCGGCACCAGGCGTGGCGCCGCGTGCACCACCGCCGACACGCCGCAGCTATGCGCCACCAGCACCACAGGCCGAGTTGCAGCCGAGACCTCGGCCACGATCCGCTCAACCCAGTCGCCGAGCCGTGGCGTATCCCAGTCGGCCTGCTCGATGCGCCGCGCGGTCTTGAAATGGCGCTCCCAACGCGATTGCCAGTGATCCGGCCCGGAGTTGGTCCAGCCGGGCACGATCAGAAGGTCGATCTCGGAAGTACGCATGGGCAAATTATAGCCCACCTCGCCGCGGTCACATGCGCGAATTTCGCCGGGGAAAAGAGGTATTGTGTGGAACGGGTTCCTGCCATACCGCTGGCGGCAGCCCCACACGCTAAGCGGCTGACCGCAGCGCGCGCCCCTTCTATACTGCCACCCATGAGCACAGATACCATGACGACCGCCGGCGACATGTCGGCGAACGGACGCATAACGGTCCCGGACGGTGAGCCGGTGCCGGTCGGCAAAGGCAGCCACGTCTACCTGATCGACGGATCGGGCTACATCTTCCGCGCCTTCCATGCGCTCCCACCGCTGACGCGGCCGTCGGACGGGCTGCCGGTCGGCGCCGTGCACGGCTTCTGCGCCATGCTGTGGAAGCTGATCCAGGATGCGAAGGGCGCGCGCGGGCCGACCCACATCGCCGTCATCTTCGATGCCTCGCGCACCAACTACCGCAACGACATCTACCCCGACTACAAGGCCCACCGCCCGCCGGCACCCGAGGAGCTGATCCCGCAGTTTCCGCTGATCCGCGCCGCGGTGAAAGCGTTCAACATCGCCTCGATCGAGCAGGAAGGTTTTGAAGCCGACGACCTGATCGCGACCTACGCCAAGGCCGCGGTGGAAGCCGGCGGCGACGTGACGATCGTGTCGTCCGACAAGGACCTCATGCAGCTCGTTCAGCCGGGCATCGTGATGCTCGACACCATGAAGGGCAAGACGATCGGACGCGAGGAGGTGATCGAGAAGTTCGGCCTCGAGCCGGCGTGCGTCGTCGACATCCAGGCGCTGGCGGGTGACTCGACCGACAACGTCCCCGGCGTCCCTGGCATCGGCATCAAGACGGCGGCGGACCTCATTCGCGAGTATGGCGATCTCGACACCCTGCTCGCACGGGCGGGCGAGATCAAGCAGCCCAAGCGGCGCGAGAAGCTGATCGAATTCGCCGATCAGGCGCGCATGAGCCGGGAGCTGGTGCGGCTGAAGCAGGACGTGCCGGTTGAAGTGCCGGTCGACAGACTAGGCCTGCAGGCCCAGATCGCCGATCCGCTGCTGACGTTCATGCGTACGATGGAGTTCAACACACTGACGAAGCGCGTTGCGGAGGCGCTGGGCGTCGAAGCGCCTCCGCCGCTCGAGCGCTCGGTCGGATCGAGCGTCAAGGCCGCGCTCCAAGCCGCACCTGTTTCGAATGGCAAGGCGCCAGCCGAAGGCGGCGCCGGCACGCCGTCCGCCGCCGTCGTGCACGCAAGTGCCGCCGCGCGCGAGCCGAAGATCGATCGCGCCTCCTATGAAACCGTGCGCGACGTCGCGCGTCTCGGCGAGTGGATCGCGATGGCGCGTGAGGTCGGCCGCGTTGCCTTCGACACCGAGACCACCGGCCTCGATGCCATGAGCGCCGATCTCGTCGGCTTCTCGTTCGCCACCGCGCCAGGAAAAGCCTGCTACGTGCCGCTCGGTCATGTCAGCGGCAGCGACGATCTGTTCGGCTCGTCGGCCAAAGTCGACGGCCAGATCGACACGCGGCTCGCGCTCGACGCGATCAAGCCGCTGCTCGAAGACCCGAGCGTCCTCAAGATCGGGCAGAACCTGAAGTACGATTTTCTCGTAATGCTCCGCCACGGCATCCGCATTACGTCGATCGACGACACGATGCTGCTCTCCTACGCGCTCGACGGCGGCAAGGGCAGCCACGGCATGGACGCGCTGTCGGAGCGCCATCTCGCGCACACGCCGATGCCGTTCTCGACCGTGATCGAGCACGCGCCGGCCGCGAAGAAGAAGTCGGACCGCACCTTCGCCGGCGTGCCGATCGACAAGGCGACGGAATACGCGGCCGAGGATGCCGATGTGACGCTCAGATTGTGGATGGCGCTTAAGCCGCGCCTCGCCGCCGAGCGCGTCACGACCGTCTACGAAACGCTCGAGCGTCCATTGCTGCCGGTGCTCGCCGACATGGAAGCGGCGGGCATCAAGGTCGACCGCGACATCCTCTCGCGGCTGTCGTCGAGCTTCGCGCAGGGCATTGCGCGATTGGAGGAGGAAGTGCAGGCGCTCGCGGGGCGTCCCTTCAACCTCGGCAGCCCGAAGCAGCTCGGCGAGCTGCTGTTCGACCAGTTGAAACTCCCCGGCGGCAAGCGCACCAAATCGGGCCAGTGGGAGACGCGCGCCAACCTGCTCGACGATCTCGCCGCAAATGAAGAACTGCCGGACGACGCGCGCAAGCTCATCAACACGATGCTGGAGTGGCGGCAACTCTCGAAGCTCAAGAGCACGTACACCGACGCGCTGCCGCTGCACATCGATGCCAGCACGGCACGCATTCACACGAGCTACGCGCTCGCCTCGACGACGACCGGCCGCCTCGCCTCGACCGATCCGAACCTGCAGAACATTCCCGTCCGCACCAAGGAAGGCCGCGAGATCCGCACCGCCTTTATCGCCGAGAAAGGTGCGAGGCTGATCTCCGCCGACTACAGCCAGATCGAGCTGCGCGTGCTCGCTCACATCGCCGACATTCCGCAGCTCAAGAAGGCGTTCGCCGACGGCCTCGACATCCACGCGATGACGGCGTCCGAGATGTTCGGCGTGCCCGTGAAAGACATGCCGGCAGAGACGCGGCGACGCGCCAAGGCGATCAACTTCGGCATCATCTACGGCATCTCGGCGTTCGGCCTAGCGAACCAGCTCGGCATTCCGCGCCAGGAAGCGGGCGAGTACATCGCGACCTACTTCAAGCGCTTCCCCGGCATCCGCGACTACATGGAGCGCACGAAAAAATTCGCTCACGACAACGGCTACGTCGAGACCGTGTTCGGGCGGCGCATCCACTATCCGGAGATCAATACCAAGAACCCATCAATGCGCGGCTTCCTCGAGCGCGCGTCGATCAACGCGCCGATCCAGGGCTCGGCCGCCGACATCATCCGCCGCGCCATGATCCGGATGCCGGCGGCACTCGACGCCGCGGGGCTCGCGCACACGACGATGCTGCTGCAGGTCCACGACGAGCTGATCTTCGAAGCGCGAGAGGCGGAAATCGAGAAGGCGCTGCCGCTCGTGCGCGAGGTCATGGAGAAGGCGCCGGAGCCGGCTATCAAGTTCTCGGTCCCGATCCACGTCGACGCCAAGGCCGCCGCGAACTGGGAGGCGGCGCACTAGGCGCCGCACCATGCAGAACAACAAGGGAAACGGCTCAAGATGCTCGAACGCCTGAAGTGCGACATCCTCATCCTCGGCTCCGGTGGCGCCGGCCTGTTCGCGGCGCTGCACGCGTTCCAGCAGGATCCGGATCTCGATATCGTCGTCGCGACCAAGGGCCTCGTCGGCAAGTCCGGCTGCACGCGCATGGTGCAGGGCGGCTATAATGTCTCCCTGATCCCCGGCGACTCGGTCGAGCGCCACTTCATGGACACGATCGAGGGCGGCAAGTGGCTGCCCAACCAGGAGCTCGCCTGGCGGCTCGTCGAGACCGCGGTCGAGCGCGTGCGCGAGCTTGAGAACGAGGTCGGCTGCTTCTTCGATCGCAATCCGGATGGATCATTGCACGGCAAGGCATTCGCCGGCCAGACTTTCGACCGCACCGTGCACAAGGGTGACCTGACCGGCATCGAGATCATCAATCGGCTGATGGAGCAGGTGTGGAAGCGGCCGATCCGACGGCTCGAGGAACATCGCGCCGTCGCGTTGATTCCGACGAAGGACGGCGCCGCGCTGTCTGGCGTGCTGATGGTGGACGTGCGCACGGGCAACTTCCGCTTCATCGAAGCGAAGGCGGTGCTGCTCGGCACCGGCGGCGGACCGACGATGTACCTCTACCATACGCCCTCCGGCGACAAGAGCATGGACGGCATCGCGATGGCGCTGCGCCTCGGCCTGCCCCTGCGCGACATGGAGATGGTGCAGTTCCATCCGACCGGCGTGCTCGCGGGTAAGGAAACCCGCATGACCGGCACCATCATCGAGGAGGGCCTGCGCGGCGCCGGCGGCTATCTGCTCGACGGCAACGAACAGCGCTTCATGTTCAACTACGATCCGCGCGGGGAGCGCGCGACGCGCGATCTCGTCTCGCAGTCGATGTACCGCGAGATGCAGGCGGGCCGCACGACACCGAACGGCGGGCTCTATATCGCGATGGGTCACCTGGGCCGCGAGAAGGTGGCAAAACAGTTCAAGGGCATGGTCGAGCGTTGCGCCGATTGCGGCTTCGATCTCGCCGGCGGACTGGTCGAGGTGGTGCCGACCGCGCACTACCTGATGGGCGGCATCGTCTGCGACGTGACAACGGCGACCGAGCTGCCCGGACTTTTCGTTGCGGGCGAGGACGCGGGCGGCATCCACGGCGCCAACCGCCTCGGCGGCAACGGTGTCGCCAATTCCACCGTGTTCGGCGGCATCGCGGGCGATCTCATGCCCGGCTGGATCAAGAAGAACGGCGGCCATCGTCCGCCCGACGAAGCGCTGATCGAGGCCGAGATGGAACGCGCGCTGCATCCATTCACCAAGGCGCGCGGCGACATCAACGAGATCCGCGAGGATCTTCTGAACTTGATGTGGGACGACGTCGGCATCATTCGCGATGCGACAGGCCTCAAGCGCGGCCTCGACCGACTCGAGGCCATGGAGGCGCACCTCCTCGCGTCCGGCATCGCCGACCGCAGCCGAGCCTTCAATCTCACATGGCACGACTGGCTCAACCTCAGAAGCCAGATCGAAGTGTCGAAGGTGATCGCACTCGCCGCGACCATGCGAGAGAACAGCCGTGGCGCGCACTACCGCGATGATTTCAAGGAGCCGGGCGACCTCGCGACATCGGCCTACACGGTCGTGCGCCAGCAGCGCGGCAAGCTCCACGTCACGAACGAGCCCGTGCAGTTCACGATCGTCAAGCCGGGTGAAACGCTGCTGAAAGAGGCGGAAGCGGCGGAGTAGCAGGCAGCGGCTCCCCACCGCGGCGCAACGGGTCTACACTCGCCCCAATCGCAACAAGTAAAAACTGGAGGACGCCATGACCGAGAGCAAACCGCTGAGCGGCAAGACTTGGGACTTCGTGCACAACCTCGCCAGCGAGGCGAAATGGACGCCCGGCCTGCGCGAGATCTTCGAGTACCGTGACCTCGGCATCGAGGAGGGCACCAAGGGCGATTTCGTCGCCCACCTGATCCGCCACAACGGCAAGAAGGTCGCCGATCAGGTGCAGCAGTGGCACGTGCACGAGTGCAACTTCCAATTCGTCTACGTGATGAATGGATGGGCGACGTTCGAGTACGAGGGCCAGGGCCAGCACACGATCCGCAAGGGCGACACCATCCTTCAGACGCCAGGGATCAAGCATCGCGAGATCGCCTGCTCGGACGACTTCGAGGTGCTGGAGATCGTGTCACCGGCAAACTTCAAGACGCGCGTCGTCGAGGCGCCGAAGGCGGCAGCCGCAGAGTAGCGAAGCGGCCGCCCTTGACACGCACCGATCGCGGGAGCTTGGTGCGGCGCTTGCGTCGCTGAAGGGCATCCCGCCATGACGATCGAAACTTGGCTCGCGTTCGTCGCCGCGTCGACGATCCTGCTCGTGATCCCCGGCCCGACGATCCTGCTCGTCGTGTCCTATACGCTTGGCCAGGGCTGGTGTGCGGCGCTGCCGATGTCGATCGGCGTCGCGCTCGGCGACTTCACGGCAATGACGCTTTCGATGCTCGGCGTCGGTGCGCTGCTCGCGACATCCGCCGCGCTGTTCACGGTGCTGAAGCTGGTCGGTGCGGCCTATCTCGTGTGGCTGGGCATCAAGCTTTGGCGCGCGGGCGGTGCTCTGCAGGCGGAGGCGCGAACGGACGCCGCGTCGTCCGCCTCGATGATCGCGCACGCGTGGATCGTCACCGCGCTCAACCCCAAGGGCATCACGTTCTTCGTCGCGTTCCTGCCGCAGTTTCTCGATCCCGCCGGCGACGTGCTGCGCCAGATGCTGATCTTCGGCGCGACGTTCCTCGTGCTCGCGTTCGCGAATGCATTGCTCTATGGCCTGCTCGCTGCCCGCGCCGGCGCCATGGCCCGCAACCCGCGCGCGATCAGCGTCTTCAACAAGGTCGGCGGCAGCTTGCTTATCGGTGCGGGTGTGGCGGCAGCGACAGTCCGAACCTGAGTCTTTTCTTTTCCGCGGTCCGCAACGCCTTCGGCTACTGCGGCCGCGGCACTGCCTCGCCGGTCGGCGCTTACACCTCGCGGCGTTCGGCCGCTACCGATTGGGGGAATCGCTAGCTCGGTGGCGCTCGAAGAGCGCGCAATTGTAGTGGGACCGCGAGGCAGCGGCCGCGGCGCGTGTAGGCGAAGCCGTACGCGTCCGCGGAAAACAAAAGTTACACTCCCGCCACCTTCATCTTGACGTTGCGGAAGGTGGTCTTGATGCGCCGCACGGTGCCGGTGGCCGAGCGCATGACCAGCGTGTCGGTCTCGGCGAAATCGCCCCGGAAATGCACGCCCTCGAGGATCGAGCCGCTTGTCACACCGGTCGCCGAGAAGATCACGTCGCCCGACGCCATCTCCATCATCGAGAACTTCCGGTTGATATCCGTAATGCCCATCTTCGCGGCGCGCTCGACCTCCTCGCGATTGGACGGCTTGAGACGGCCCTGCATCTGGCCGCCGATGCAACGCAGCGCCGCCGCCGCGAGCACACCTTCCGGCGCACCACCGGATCCCAGGTAGATGTCGATGCCGGTCTGCTGCGGGTCCGTGCACCAGATCACGCCGGCGATGTCGCCATCGGGAATGAGGCGGATGCCGGCGCCGACCTTGCGAACGGCTTCGATGATCTCGGAATGGCGCGGGCGGTCGAGGATGCAGGCAGTGAGCTGGTCGACCGGCACGCCCTTGGCCTTGGCGAGCTTCTCGAGCTGCTCGCCGATCGGCGTGTCGAGATCGATGATGCCCTCGGGA
>VFQN01006871.1_pt1 | contig 12643 bp, 10 predicted proteins | sample 3512371 | NCBI WGS metagenome assembly VFQN01 (sample SAMN10412370, study PRJNA504923) | tailings metagenome | isolation source: Replicate 2 from Balatoc abandoned mine | place: Philippines: Itogon, Benguet | collected 2017-08-28
CCCCCTGCAGGGCTTCTGCAAGACCAAGGTGCCCCAGGAGCTGTCGGACGCCCTGGAGGCCATCAAGGACAACGACGAGGCGGTCAAGGTGCGGGCGTGTGCGGGAGCCGAAAAGCTTCAAGCAAGCGCACCATTGTGCTCCACATCATTGGTTGGCAGCTCATGTACTGTACTGCTGCTTAACCTTCTTCAGTAGCGCCTGCCCTTGGCAATTCTTTCACGCCCACCAGGCTCCTGGCACTGCACGTAGGAGTGCCACCATATACAAAGCACTGCGTGAAGTAGAATGGAGCGAAACAACAGATACTGACTAGCCTTTTTGTCCACCCTGCCGCCCCGCTACACTCCACGTCCCCTCCGCAGAACTTCGGCATCGACCTGGGGGTGCGCATGTGCCGCCAGCTGCTGGACGCCGGCACGCCCGGCGTGCACCTTTACACGCTGAACCTGGAGAAGAGCGCGCTGGCCATCCTGGAGCGCCTGGGCCTCATCGACACGCAGCGCGTGCAGCGGGTGCGCGGGGCCCGGACAGCAACACTGGAGGAGGGGGCTTGGCTCGTGGGGCTGCAGGATGCGCCGCAGGGCTGCTTTTGGAACTAGGCACGTACGTAGCGGGCGCGCGGGGCCGATGGGCGGAGGTCAAGGGCTAGGGCGTTGAGTTGAGAAGGCCGTGGACGCCTGACGTACGTTGCGGGCAGCCCCAGGCCCGTCCCACGTACATTCGTTACGCATGCGCCCTCCCGTCTACTTGCAGCCAACATCATGCGGTGCATGCAAGTCTCTTGAGCTCACCCCTTCCCCCGTGCACATGCCTCGCGCCGTCCGCAGCCGTTGCCGTGGCGCCACGTGCCCGCCGGCACTGTGCGCGCCGTGGAGGGCGTGCGGCCCGTGTTCTGGAGCAACCGCCCCAAGGCCTACATCAAGCGCACGCAGGTGGGGGCTGCGCACGCACCCTGCACGGCGGCTGTTTACCCTGATCCCCTTCACCGCACAAGGTCGTTAGGCTCCCGCCCATGGCACAGGGCCCCCGGCTCCCGCCCATGACACAGCGGAGGCCGGGCCCTTCTTCAGCGCTAGCCGGCAGCCGGCCCATTCCCCACACCGGCGTGCTTGACCAGGAACACCATGTCTGGCGCCTGCCGGACACCCACACGTGCCTGCACCTGCTACTGGTACCAAGTCAATCTCAGTTTAAGACTCACTGGCATGAGCTTTGGACGTACCGGTGTGCACCCGCAGGAGTGGGACTCGTTCCCCGACGGCCGCTGGGGCAACAGCCGCTCGGCCGCGTACGGCGCGCTGTCGGACCACCAGTTCCTGCGCCGCCACACGCGCAACGAGACGGGCCGCGCCAAGGCGCTGGCGGCGTGGGGCGCGCAGCTGGGCAGCGCAGAGGACGTCAAGGCCGTGTTCGTCAAGTGGGTTCGTTGCCAGCACGACAATCCCACCTATGTACCTATGTTGTGTGGTAGCCCAGATTGCCCTCGTCTTCACTTTCGCAGTGATCTTTCCCGTTTTCCTTCTCTTGCATTGTGTCGTGGGGGGCCAGCAGCTGCGCAGTTTGTCTGGGCAGTGTCCAGGCATGTGTCCATCAAACCGGCCAGTGCAGCCCTGGCCAGGCCCTTCTCCCCGCACGGTCCCTCCTTTTGCGCTCAACCCCACACGCGCTGCTTTGTGTCCGGCTGAACCGCGTACCCAGCCACACCCCGTGCCTTCCGCCCCTCCACTGCTCCACAGGTACGTCAAGGGCGAGATCCCGCTGCTGCCGTGGTCTGAGCTGGAGGGCGGCCTGACGGTGGACTCGGAGGTCATCCGCCAGCAGCTGGTGGACCTCAACAGCAGGGGTGGGTTAGCGAGGGCCATGATGGTAGCAATTTTAGCGGGGCGTCTGTGTGCATTGAGGAGATAGCTGCGATAGCAGCAGCTGGCGGGCCCCGACAGCAGGGCATTGCGTGCGAAGCGGGTGCAGGGTAGACAGCAGCAGCTAATGACCTAGGGTTGGTCCCAGTGTATCTGTCGGCGTGCCGCTTGGGGTAAGGAATGTCCGGGTTTAGGGGGACACTGACAAGGTGAACAGTGTTTGCGGTGCATTACCCTGAGCGGCAGGCGTCCTTGCGTGCGCATCCACCGCGCATCCCAGCACTCCTGTTACTTGCTTGTCACCCTCCGCGCCACCTTCCGCGCCACCTCCTGTGCCACCCCTCGCAGGCTACCTGACCATCAACAGCCAGCCGCGTGTCAACGGCGTGCCCTCCTCCGACCCCGCGCACGGCTGGGGCGGCGCCGGCGGGTGAGCAATGCTCCGCACATGACTGCACTGCAGTGTACAGCTGTTCGGCATGGCACTATCGGATAAAGTGATAGGCGCGCTGCAACCTAACGTCATACCCTGCACTAATGCTCCTCCACATGGGCCTCTATGCCTCATGCCCCTTACGCCCTGCCTCTTCGCCACACTCCTAGTCGCTGCACTTTTTCGCGTAGCGCACCGGACACACTGTGCGTATCGTTTGAGCCCTGTTCCTGTCGTACACCCCGTGCAGGTACGTGTACGGCAAGGCGTACGTTGAGTTCTTCTGCTCCCCGTCCGACTGGGAGGCGCTGCGCCCCAAGCTGGACGCCGCGCCCTCGGTGTCCTACCTGGCCACCACGGCCGCGGGCGAGCCGGCGGGCAACATGGGGGCCGCCGACGTCAACGCGCTCACCTGGGGCGTCTTCCCCGGTGGGTCAATGGGAGGGTCCCGCGCTCCCGTCCCACATGGGCCGGGGTATGCTTGCGGGCTTCCAACGTTCCAAGCGTAACATGGCGCTGCATGGGCATAACTTCATTCAGTTCTTGAGATGGTCCCTGAAAAGTCGCATTTTGGGGAGGAGCTTGGTGGGGCGGCGGCTGTCACAGAGGTTGGCTGACTCCCTAAGCAATTTAGCTCAGCACCCAGCCGGGGGTCCACATGAGATACCAATGCCTCGTTCCCTAGCCTTGATTTTACCCCCACAATCCGTACTGCATACAGCCATACGTAAGCAAGCGCATTGTTCGGTTCCTGCACCGCCACCGCCCTGCCTCCTCGTCAAGCATGCCCCCGCTGCCCTCCGCCCGCACACCTTATTCCACGCAGGCAAGGAGGTGGTGCAGCCGACGGTGGTGTGCGCCTCGTCGTTCGCGGTGTGGAAGTCGGAGGCGTTCGAGCTGTGGAGCAGCGAGTGGGGCTCCCTGTACGAGGAGGGCAGCGCCAGCCGGGAGCTGCTGGCAGCCATCCGCGACAGCTGGGTGCTGGTCAGCGTGGTGGACAACGACTACGTGGCGGGCGACCTGTACGGCGTGCTGCTGGGGTGAGGCGGAAGCCGGCAGAAGGTGCCGCAGAAGCTGGTGGAAGGTGGCGGGAGAGTGGGGTGGAGGGAGGAGGTTGGGGGATGGTTTTGGGGGGAGCTGGGGCTTAGATAGGTGAGGTGGAGACGGGGGATAGGGGCAGGGGGCAGGGCGGGTCGTGCGGGTATCAAGCAGGATGAAACGTGGGACGTGTGAGCAGCAGTTTGCTGGAAGTGGCAAGGAGGATGCTGTGGTGCGGCTGTGCGCGGGCTTGGCTGTCTCGAGGGAGTGCAGGGCCTCGCGTGGGTTCCGTGATGGGCAGGGTGGAATTTACCTCGAAGCTGGGATTGCGATTGTTATAGCCGTGGCGATCACGCACGGGCTGTGATTGGTGCTGACGTGACGCTTATGTTGGTGTGGCCGGTTCCCAATGCTGCTGGCTGCAACACGTGTGCTGAAGGAAACCCGAACACAGGTGCAGATAGGCGTGCTCGTGTTGCAAGAAGGACTGCTGATTGTGCAGGTTGACGCATGGTTCATGGGTGGGTGACCGACCCCGTTGCACGGCTCCGGGGTGTGCGCCGAGAAGCCATCTTGGCAGCTGTGCTCTGTACGCGTTTCAGGGATGTGGGCGTGGACATGTGCAACTGTACACGCACAGATTGCGCCCTGCTTGGCGTTGTCATGCCCTAAAATTTTCGAGCTGCAGCACGGGTGAAAGCCCTTTCCATGAGCCCATGGCAAGCTGGTCTATCGTACGTACGTGATGTAACAAGCGCTTATGCTGCTGTTATGCGACCCAGCAACGGAGCTTGTCGGGCATGATTAAGCAATACGGTAACCACTGGAAGTCAGAGGCCTGCATGACAGCTTGCGGCACGCCATGCACCTTTACATGCAGAAGAGCGTCCAACGCGACACTTAAACCAGAGCCAGGGCATGACGAAGATGGACCAGCTGCCTATGAGATCTGTCTTAGCCGTTACCGCGCGCACGCAGAGTACTGTGGCCTTGTACCTCAAGGCTAGCTACCGTCAGGCCGCCGCACGCTGTACCGCCTGGAACACTGTGCGTGTACGGTCATGATCAAGGGTCAAGCCCTGTCCCCCGAGTAAATCCTTCTGCCAATGCGCGCCTAGACCTGCACAAAACAAGTGCATCCAATGCTGCTAGGCGTAGAGACATCCCTGCTGCGCCTAGCGTACTGCCTGTTCCTGCCAGTCCCGTGCCGAAGCGCAGTAGCAGCCCGAAGCAGGCGCGAGCCGTACACCCCCCACCAAGTGCGCATCCAACATGGCACGCTCATCCACGCTACCGGTACAGCACCTATGAAACATGTGCGTGCGCAGCAATTGGTTGCTTGACAGTTCCCACACTCAGATCTGGCCTGCCTTTCACGCACATCCTGCTCTACCCGTCTCAGCAATGCAAACGGCAACGTTGAGATATGCACTCCCCTATTCGCCATGCCTCTGGCCCTACCACACCGCTCCCAATGCCTCCTAAGCGACAACGGCTGCGTGCGTGCCGCGCCCATTTTCACAACCTGAACAGGTCCATCCATTTTCACGACGCACTTCACTCCGGGCCCTTGATACCCACAACGCCTTTTGTTCAGTCAGGTATGCAATAGTCCTCACTACGCACTACCGCAATTGCATTGCGTACCTTGCCTCACAACCCCAGGCAGCAGGCACAAAGCCATGACCATGTGCACTCTCCCAGCTCACGTCTCCGGCCCAGCCTGCTCCGGCTGCCCCTCCCCCTGCTGCGCCCTCTCCAGCCGCTGCACCTCCGCCTGCAGCTCCTCCACCTCCCTCTGCTCCTCCTCCCCCAGCTGCCCCTGCTGCTGCTGCTGCACCAACTGCAGCTCCGCCAGCCTCTTCTGCACCCTAAGCCACTCCCTCGTCCCAGCCCCACACACCGCCCCCTCCCTGCTCGCCCAAGCCAGCGGCGCCTCCAATGCCCCCAGCGTCAACTTGGCGGGCGCCTCCCACAGCGTCATATTGGTCAGCTCAGCCGGCCCCAGCCCCGCCTGCACGCACTCCAGCCGGAGTACTCCCCAGCTCAGCAGGTACGGGAACAGGCCTGCGTCGTGGCTGCGCATGTAGGCCTCCACGCTGCCCCGCACGTTGAGCTGCGCAAAGCCCACCTTGTGGATAAGCCACTGCATGAGACCCAGGCACCCGCCCGACACCGCGCTTGCGAACAGCCCGGCCCGCGGGTCGCCCTGCCCCTGCTCCTCCTCCTCCGCCGCCTCCCCCTCCCCGCCGTTGCCCCCGTCGTTGTGCTGCTGGGAAGGCACCAGCTCCACCCCCAGCTTCGTGTGGATGTAGTGCAGCAGCGGCAGGTCCCCACGCTCCGCTGCAACGCACAGCGCCCGCGGGCCCTTGGGTCCCAGCTTCCAGCCAGCTTCCACCAGCGCCTTGACAGCTTGCAGCAGCTTCCCTCTGGGCGCCTTGCGGTCCCAGGAGCTGATGACCGCGTACAGGCCCTCCGGGTCATCCCGCACCGTGCCGTGCACAGGGTGCTCGCTCAGCATCTTGATCAGCTCAACGTCCCCACGGCCAGCAACTTCCATGTACAGATAGATGTTCAGCTGCTCCGCACTAGGCATGTCCGCTGCACAGCTGCAATGCAGCCAGTCGAGTACGGCTGGACGGCTGCCCACGCAATTGACCAGGGCCGTGAAGGCGCACGACTGCCGCTGCTCCGGCTCCCTAACGCCTTCAAACAGCAGCTGGAGCGCCGCGATGTGGCCCTCCTGTGCAGCAGTCTTCGCGACACGCCGGTCAAGCGGCACGCCCCGCTCCCGCAGCCACCCCAGTTTGACCAGGTCGCCGCTGGCGCCCGCAGCTTCCAGCAGCTCTCCCCGCCCCGCCATGTCCTCAAGCGGGGGCACCGCACAGCCCCCGTGAGCCAGTAGCCACTCCACCATCGCAGTAGACCCGTACGCGTCGTACTGCAGGGCCGCGGCCAGCACCCCCACGTCCCCGGTGGGGCAGCCGCGCGCGTGCAGCCACTGCAGGCGGGACAGGTCGCCCGAGCTGGCGGCGGCACGTGCCGTGTTCGCACGCAGCGTGTACGCCGCCGGGTGGGCGTCCATGACCCACTGCAGCTTAGCCTGGGCATCGGGGGTGCGCGATCCTGCTGCGCTGTCTAGGAGGCCGTTCACGTCGCTGACCTGCTTGCCAGCTTCCTGCAGCTCCGCCAGGACGGACTGGAGGGCGGGAAGCTGGCAGAGCTCGGCGGCGGCCAACGCGACCTCGTTGCCGTTGACCAGGCCGGGGCAGCACCGCAGCAGCCACGGGAGGGCGTGCGGGTGGCCGGCCTTGATAGCGGCAACGCCAGGGTTGCCAGTGCGGCGGTTATAGGAGCCGGCCTGCAGCTGTTTGCGATCCAGGCGTGGCTCCAGCAGCCGCCATGCCATGTCGATGTTGGTCTCGCAGCCGCTGCTGGCAGCGGTGGCCATGAGCATGAGGTGCTGGCTGAAGGACAGCATGGATGCCTCGCCGTGTATCTGCTTCTGTGAGTGGGTTGCATGCGCAGGCAGCGGCTGGCTGAAGCACGCGGCGTTGCTCTCGCGGAGGTCGTGCCATGCCTCCTTGCACACCAGGCGGCCGCTGAGCGCCTTTTCATTGGGCGCCAGGCGCCGGAGGATGGAGAGCTTTAGGTGGCTTGGTAGGAATGGCATGGGCCGGCCAGCGGGAGACTCTCGTGCCATGGTAACTGCAGACGAGGTTGCAAACGGGTGCGGGGGGTTGGGGGGCATTCGGAGGGGGTTCACCGTCCAGCACCCTTGAGCACCCACTTGGACCCCCACTCGCCCAAACGTCTGGGTGGCACAACGGTAGGCCCCGCCAGGCAGACCGCATTTTCACTTACGACGTAATATTTCTGTAAGCATCATTCCACATTAGCAAACAAGCCAGGCAGCCAGGCCAGTGGACAACGCGATTTACGTGCCATCACCTACTTGCGGTCTTCACGAAGATCACCGGCTGAAGCGCATGACAATCATAACCGTGACATTTCGGGTACTCAGTGCCTTAATTGGAAGCAGTTCCTGGCTTCGCTTAGTAAACGTGCAGCGACCTTGCAAGTTTGGCGTGCGTGGTTAGCTCAGTGCAATACCCGATTAAGTCACGGTAAGCAGCAAAATTATAGTGTGTTCAACATAGTTGGTGGCTCTGGGTGCTAACATGCAGGGGGGTGAAGGGTTCTGCCGTACAAATAATGGAGCAGCGGCATAGCGGCACAACGAAGCATAGTGCATAGGCGCATATCAGCTCCGCTCTGCCTACTGTGACACCGGGTCCTTATCTGCACGTCAAGACTTCTGACGGCTGAGGACAACGTATACCGTATCGTTGGGTGGTCCCTCCGGACCCAACGGGCAACAAGTGTGGACCCCGCAGCCCCGCTGGCTCCCCGGATGATAGGTTTAACGTCCCTATGCGGCCCCTCTCATGTACCGAGACAGATTTAGGGTTTGGAGCTCCCCAGTCGGGCTGTCAAACCCGGTCAAGCACATTAGACAAACGAGCTCCCTCCGTCGAGCAGGGCCATGAAACTGATGCAGGCCGCAAGTGCCACAGGGGAACTCCCCAGGTCCCAGTCGTTGCGCGCACTGCCAGCAGCGCAAGCCACACGAATGTCACATAGGCACTTCAGAAACCACCGTGGTCGTTACAGAACGTTGTTAGTGCACCGCAGGCAGCCATGCCTATAGTTGTATATTATCTCCTCGGTAAGAATTTAATATTGCGCAAAGAATTCCAGGCGACTCGTGAAATGTCCAGCACCGCATCCGTCACGCATGAATGGGGGGAAAGCACCATTGATCAAATTCAGCCCATGCGCCCGACGTGGATGCCCACACGATCACAGCCCAAGTGAACCACAGCACAGGGAAGGGGGTGCGGAGGCCGGACCAACATGGCACCCGTTGCGCTGAACCAGCCCCCACAGCCACACCGGAGAAAGGGCACCACCCCCCAGATCCGTGCCAAGGCAGAAGTACGCATGCGGCCTGGCCCTCGACCATTGCGCCATTCGTACACCTTAACCTGAACCCCCTCCTGCAGGCGCATAGGGGGCTAGTCAGCTGAAAACCTCGCGCAAGCCCCCACCCTCTGAACAGAAACCCACCTGCACGCCACCAAACCTCTCTAGCTACCCGGGCCGACAGCTCACCGGGTTTCGTCCCTACGTTGAAGCTCCAACAACAAACCGGCATTCGTGCGCAGGGAATGCGTCCCATCACCATCATACAACCAACTGTGCAGCGCTGCAACACGAGTGCGGCAGCAGGGCCATTGCACCCCTGTCTAGCCCACAAACCGCGCATGCGCCCCAGCGCCTTGTGTTGCTAGGCAGCCAGTACAATTCGCAGCATACAACTATACATCAAAGCCCGTTGTCGTCGAACGAAAGAACCTAGGGATGAAGAAGAGTAAATCGTTGCGCCACCTCTTACCGCGCATCCACCATCCACGCCAGCCCGCTTTTCGACACGCAAGTTGAACCCGTGTTCGTTTTCCCGGCGAGGTATGTTGCACTCCAGCCGGCACACACAACGGCAGGTCAATGCACTGTGGCTCTAACGGCCCGCCAGCCGCCAACCAACCATGCAATTCTTCGTTCAAGCATACAGACGGGAGCACAAAGGTGCCCCGGTACTCTCGAGATGTCCAAGCATCTTCCAACTCCCCCCTGCCCATGGTACAACTAGTCCGTGGTACGCGTGCCGAGAACAATGGCGGCCCGTCGCTACCACCCAGATGCCAGCGCCCACCCACAACCACACGCGCATGCTGAAATCTCGGGTCTGCACCTCAGGACTATCAAAGGAACCACATTGACAGGCCCGGCAGCTGCACAATAAAGCAATTAGAGCAGCAGCAGAGAGCGCGACTACGGAGTGCACCGTCGTTCTTTGGTCATAAGTACACATGCAACGGCTGCACGAAGCAAAGGCAACTAACCTCTTACGCGCATGCACGTCACGCGTTTGCAACAGAGCGAGTGCGGTATGGTACAGCGCAGCACAGCGCCGGGACGGGAGCGCTTAACAGCTGCGTATGGATACAAGAGTCCCCGGCGGAAGGATGGCCCCCCTCGCCGCCGTCTGTTATTGGCCGCTTACGGTGCAGCCCTCCGCGCAGCGTGGGCGCGGGGTGCGCTACAATCCTGCCACCGGGACGGAGGACGAGCCCACGTGGGGGCCCATGATCCACGACGACACGCTACCCGTGTGCCCATACACCTCGAGCACGTCCCCTGCGCAACCAAAGCCCGACGCGCCGCCGCTGCTGCTTTTGTGCGACGGGGCAGACGCCATGGCCACGGCTGCGATCGCGGCCTCCTCCTCCGCCCAGTCCTCCGCCACCGCCGCCAAGCCACCCAGCCCCATGCGGTCGGACTGCTGGCTGCGGCTCAGCACCGTCTCCAGCGGCAGCACCTGCACCAGGTCCCCGCTCTGCAGCGCCGCCTCCCCGGCCGGCAGCCTGCTGTTGACCGTCAGCGCGTACCCCGGCTGCATGCCCAGCCCCAGGTCCCGCCACAGCTGGTGGGCCGTGGTGCCGAGGGGGAAGTCCTTGGTCTCGATGCCGTCGCACGTCTGCAGCAGCACGCTAACCTCCTTCTTCACCGGCACCTGCAGCTTGAAGCGCTGGTGGCGCAGGAAGGGGTCCAGCTTGCTGCGCTGCTGCTCCTCCGAGGCGTCGATGTAGGCCACGCCAAGGGACTTGAGCGAGCCGTCCGTGGGCGGGCTGCCCTGCGGGCGGACCTTCTTGTCGTGCACGCCCAGCTTGTACTGCGTCAGCCAGCGCTTGTACTGCGTCTCCTTCTCCATCCACTCGTCCTCGCTGTCCAGCTTCTCCTTGTACTTCCAGTGCGCGGCGAAGCCGTACTCGGCGATGTAGTGCATCTTGTGGGTGCGGATCTGGACCTGCGGGGCAGCAAACACAGCCGACGTGCGGCGGTCAGAGCGACGCTTTTGAATGCATGCGAAGTCAGTAGCCAAGGTCCGGCACATGCAAAGCATGGATGTGGGCAGACGCGCATGCCCCAGCTCGGTGAGAACCCCCGCGGTTTGATTAAGCAGGTCCTTGCAGCCCAATGAGCAGCCCGTCGCCGGGCCTCCCTGTCTTTGCCCTTTCCCCCTTATCCATCCCTTGCCATGCGCAGCTACCCACCTCCACGGGCGCGCCGCCCTCGCCGTGCAGCGTCTCGTGCAGCGACTGGTAGCCGTTGGGCTTCTTGATGTCCTTGATGAAGTCCTTGGAGCGCTCCGGCATCACGCGGTACACCGACTGCACGGCGCGCAGCGCGGTGTAGCACTCGTGCTTGCAGGCCACGATGACACGCAGCGCCATCAGGTCGTACAGCGTGTCCAGCGACTCCCGGGTCAGCGGCTTTCCGTCCTTCTTGAGCTTCGAGTAGATGCCGTACAGGTTCTTGGGCCGGCCCGAGATGTCCTCGTATGCCACGCCGTCCCGCTGCAGCGCGCCCTTGATGGCGTTGATGGTGGCCTCCAGCGCGACGGGGTCCTGCCGCGAGCGGACCGCCTCCTTCAGCCACGCGTAGTCCTGGGGTGGACATGGGGAGGCCCGTGGGCGCGCGTAAGCACAAATGGCGGCGTACGGCTATGCGAAGTGGTACCTGGTTAGCGCAAGCACTGGACGGATGCCTGCGCATTTGCTGGCGTGCGGGAAGGCAGAGGCCCAGCGTTGAGCTGCTTGTGATTCTCCGCAGGCTGGCTGAACTTTGTGTTTTGAGAACCGGCGTTTGCAAAGACGGCGAGACCTCACCTCTGGGTGCAGGACGCTGAATGCGAGGTCCTCGAGCTCCGCCTTGATGCACCACACGCCCAGCCGGTTGGCGACGCAGCTGTACACCTCCAGCGTCTCACGCGCCAGCGCCTCCTGCCGCTCCTTTGGCAGCACGCTGATGGTCCGCATGTTGTGAATGCGGTCCGCAAGCTTAACGAGCACAGCGGTGACGTCCTCCATGGCCACCAGCATGCGCTTAAAGGTCTCCTCCGAGAAGGAGCCCGACGAGTTGTGCTGGCGGTACAGGCGGCTCATCTCGCTGATGGTATTGACGCGGTCGCAGACGCTGACAACCGAGGCCGGCATGAACTCCTCCAGCTGGCTGCGGAAGGCGTTGTTGTTCTCCAGGCACTCGTGGAGGAGCCCCGCCGCAACAGCCTCGGCATCGAGACCCAGGCTGGCGAGAGTTTTGGCAACCTGAACACAGTGACTGAGCAGGCTGTCACCATTTTTCCGCTGCTGATTGTTGTGAGCACGTGCAGCGAGGCAGAACGCGGTCTCCACCACCTCCGAGCTAAACACCGGGTACTCCGCCTGCAGACAGCCGGCAACGATTGCAGCAACCATAAATTGTAAACAATCCACATCATACACTTTCTCTTGTGAGTTCCGCAAGAAGATATGGCAAGGTCATGAGTTGGCCTACCCAAGAAGCCCAACTACGAGACCCGAAAGAGACGCGCGCAACGCACCTGAGCTTGTCGCAGCATGGACAGGTCGACACCAGGGAAAAACATGGTCACCCCGGAGGTTGCGAGCGCCAGCTGGGGGAGAGCCGGGAGGTCCTGCAGCGTGTCAACGCGTCATGCTTCAGTCACTCGGCACCCGGACAAAACGACCGCGCCCAGCGCCGAGACACTTGAAACAAACAAACCTTGTCAGCGTTGCTCAAAGCGCGCGAAAGGCCACCAGCTTGGGCCTTCGGAGGCCGGGCGGGAGGAGGCACGCGCGAAAACGTGAAGGAGGACTCGCCCAAGGCGCTGGTGCTGGGTGCGCTGAATGCACTTGAAGGTGCAAAGCCATATGTTGTTGTCGCTGCCGTAGGGACCGAGTGAGGAACAGAGGCTGCCGCAGAATCCGTGGGGCTGCTCGCAACGCTGCGACGCCGCCCAGAAGTGGACAAGCTGTACTTCTTGCTATAGAAGTCATCCCCAACAAGGCTGCCCTCGTGGTTGACGCCGGAGGAGCTGTACCGCGACTGGGATGCGGGAACCTGCTGTGACTTCGCCGAGGGCACCCTCTTGAAGGGAATAGGCGCAGCCCTCGTAAGAGGGCTAGTCGCCATGTAGTTCTGGCTGTATGCGCAAGCCATTATCGGGCTTGTTGACTTCGAAGGTAGGGCTTTTCCGCGGACTCAGACTGCGACTGGAACTGCGTATGGGGTTCACTCAGCGGCTGGACACAGAGAGGAGACATTTCGAGCGAATGCTAGGCAATTTAGAGGGCCATGGCTCCTCGTTTTGTGGGCAGGAGGCAGACGTAAGCAACGCGCGTGGAG
>VFQN01006872.1_pt1 | contig 12642 bp, 10 predicted proteins | sample 3512371 | NCBI WGS metagenome assembly VFQN01 (sample SAMN10412370, study PRJNA504923) | tailings metagenome | isolation source: Replicate 2 from Balatoc abandoned mine | place: Philippines: Itogon, Benguet | collected 2017-08-28
TGACACTATGACAACAGAACAGTTGAAAGACTTGAAAGCCCGCGTTTCGGCTTTGAGGGGGTATCTTTGACTACGATACCAAGAAAGAACGATTGACCGAATTACAACAGATTCAAAGCCAACCCGAGTTTTGGAATGATAACACCAAGGCCGAACAAACCATGAAAGAAGTCCGTGGTTTGAAAAGTTGGACCGAAAGCTACGAATCCGTTGACGGACGCCTCGGTGATTTAGAAACCTTGCAGGAATTTCTGGAATTGGGCGAAGCCACAGAGGCCGAAGTAGAGGCTGAATACCAAGCTATGCTGAAAGTGTTGGAAGAAGTTGAACTGAAAAAGATGCTTTCCAACGAAGAAGACCAGCTTAATGCCGTACTCGAAATCAACTCGGGGGCGGGAGGTACAGAAAGTCAAGATTGGGCCGAAATGCTTTATCGAATGTACGTTCGCTGGGCCGAAAAGCACAATTACAAAGTCACGCAGATTGATTATCAGGATGGAGATGGAGCGGGTATAAAGTCGGCGTCTATTCAGATTGAAGGGCCGCAGGCGTACGGATATTTACAATCCGAAAACGGTGTGCATCGTTTGGTACGAATCTCTCCTTTTGATTCTAATGCGCGCCGACACACCTCCTTTGCGTCGGTGTATGCGTATCCTTTGATTGATGATACGATTGATATTGAAGTCAATCCCGCTGATATTGAATGGGATACGTATCGTTCTGGCGGTGCGGGTGGGCAGAACGTAAACAAAGTGGAAACGGCCGTTCGCGTTCGTCACAAGCCTTCAGGACTCGTTATTGAATGCCAACAAGAGCGCAGTCAGCACCTGAACCGTGATCTGGCCCTGCGTTTGTTGAAATCAAAACTGTACCAAATTGAAGTAGAAAAGCGCAATGCCGCGCGGGCCGAAGTGGAAGCCTCCAAGAAAAAAATTGAATGGGGATCACAGATTCGTAACTACGTGATGCATCCCTATAAATTGGTCAAAGACGTACGCACTGGGGTTGAAACATCTGACGTACAGGGAGTAATGGATGGGGACTTGGATGAGTTTATTAAAGCTTATCTGATGTTGCAATAATTTCTTATTTCATTCCCAATGATTTGTCAACAAGCAGGCTTTAGCCCTAAGATTATCTAGGCTAAAGCCTGTTTTGTTGATAAATCAATTCCGTTGTTTTCGACGCTCCTCGCGTCGTAGTTTATTGAGGTTTGAGAGGGCATCTTTGGCCTCTTTCACTTGGGTGGATTTTTTCTCACCTCTGTCTACCGCTGTTTTGTAGTATTCACGAGCGGCATCGTAATTCTTTTCTTTCTCCGCAATTCGTCCCAATCCTACCAAAGACGCTAAGTAATAGCCTGAGGTAAAGGCTTTTGCTTGCGTGGAATAATCAAGCGTTTTCTGATAGTACAGTTTGGCCTTAGGAAGGTCGCGGTGGTAGTTGTTGGCATAATAGGCCAATACATACGCGGCATTTCGGCCGCTTACGGCCTCATAACCCGTTTTTCCAGCGTCAATTTTTGCCAAAATACTATTCGCTATTTTCTCGGCTTCGTCGGAGTTTCCGCGTACAAAAGCTGAACGTAAATAATAGCGCTCAAAATATGGATTGTCGGGGTAGGTTTCCCAAGAATATTTTGCCAAATCATACGATTTTGCGTACTGATTTTCGTACCCGTAAATCTGCAATAGAAAATAGCGGGCTTCGGTCCTTGTATAAAACGCGTTGTTACCGACTTTTTCCAGTTGTTGGATGCCCGTTTGCTTATTCCCTTTCGGAAAAAGCCATAAAACAGGCTTTAGAAGCGGATAATTGTCGGGAATCCATTCGGCAAAATAGTTGAATAATCCGTCTCCAAACAGCAACTCTGGGCTGATTTCGCTTTGGCCCTTGCAACGTTCTAAATATTTAAGGGCATTTTTTCCCGCAAAAGTAGCCCGTGACCAGTGTTTGCGCTCGGAGTGAATACGTCCTTTAAAAGCATAGGCTGCCGCCAAAAAGAAAGAAGGTTCAATTTTATTTTCCCGAATATCGTAGAGCTTTTCGGCCAAGGTAATGCAAGTATCCATGAGGGCAATGCAACGGTCGTCGTAGCGAGTATCGTCGGTATTTGGAACGATTTTCCACCATTCGGCCAGTCCCATCAAAAAATAGGGCATCGGATGGTTTGGATAGCGATAACGTAACCAGCGGAATTCGGCATCGGCCTCGGCAAATTTGAAGTTGTATAATTTATTGATGGCTTCTGTGGCCTCGATTTGTACGCCAGGATTGGAGAGGAGCATCTCATATTTGCTGTCAAAATCGGCAGATGCGTACAATTGTGCTTTTGCAGGCTTTATAGCCATCATCATGATGCCTATAAAGCCGAATATCCAATATTTTAAACTGTTCTTTTTCATGGTCTATTATCTTTGCTGTACCGTATTAACGTACATTTCTTTCGGACAGTTTATAAATTTAAGTTTTTTTTAATAATTTTTTAATATTTCTCAAACATGCAGGTCGTCAAAGACAAACGGTTTGTGCCATTCATTGACAAACAAACGCTGGAAGAACGGATTGCCGAAGTGGGCCGCAAAATTAGCGAAGATTACCGAGACAAAAATCCTCTTTTTGTGGTCGTACTTAATGGGGCATTCCTCTTTGCAGCAGAGCTTATAAAAAACGTTCCTATCCCCTGCGAAATTACATTTGTTCGGGTTTCTTCGTATTCAAAAACGGAATCCACGGGACAATTGAAGGAAATTTTGGGCTTGAAAGAGTCGATTGAAGGCCGACACGTGATTATTGTGGAAGACATTGTGGATACAGGCCTGACGATGAACAAACTGCTTTTTCAGCTTTCGGTTCAAAAACCAGACTCTATTCAGGTTGCTTCCATGCTCTTTAAGCCAGCTGCTCTCAAAACTCCGCTAACTGTAAAGTACGTAGGGTTCGAAATAGAAAATCGTTTTGTGGTTGGATATGGCCTTGATTATGACGAGCAGGGGCGAAACTTGGATGCGATATACGTACTGGCTGATTAATTGGCCGATATTTTTACTTTTAAATACCCTTTTACCCACATCTATCTAAAGCTTATGTCTGAATTTCAAGCCTATCTTCAACTCGGATTTTCCCACATTACGGACCCCAACGGCTACGACCACATATTGTTTGTCATTGCACTTTGCGCCATTTATGCTTTCAAAGAATGGAAAAAAGTATTGGTTTTGGTTACCGCTTTTACATTGGGCCATTCGGTAACCCTAGCGCTGGCTACGCTTAAAATGATTACCTACAGTTCGGCCTTCATTGAATTATTGATTCCGATTACGATTTTCATTACGGCCGTCTCTAATTTTTCAGAAAAGAGCACGGGTGAGCCAAAATCCCCCAAACTGAGGTATGTATTGGCCGCGTGTTTTGGCTTAATTCACGGCATGGGTTTTTCCAATTACCTGCGCAGTTTGCTGGGCGACCAAGATAGCATTGTGATGCCGCTGTTTGCGTTTAATGTTGGTTTAGAATTGGGTCAACTTGTGATAGTGGCCATTGCCTTAGCCATTGCCTCTCTTTTTGTGGATGTGATAAGGGTCAAGCGTCTCACTTGGAATCATTTGATTTCGGGAATTGTGGCAGGAATGGCCCTTTCGTTGATTTTGGGAAATGAGGTTTTTCGAACTTTTATAGGTCTATCCGTGGAATAATGTCGCTGAAAAAAGGGTAAGTGTCTACCTACAAGGGCGATTTTTGCTATTTTCTTTTATTTTTACAACCAACAAACTAATACCAACTTCCGATGAGAAAACAGTTTATTTTTTACTGGCTGATGCTTACCGCTGGCGGTTTGCTTGCTCAACCTCCAGCGGGCAACTACAACGCCAACTCACGTTTTGAACAATTGGGGGCATCGCTCCCGACCCCAAACACTACACGTACTGCGTCGGGTGCGCCAGGAAAGGATTTTTGGCAGCAACGCGCCGACTACGACATCAAAGCCGAATTGGATGATGAAAAACGCAAAATCACAGGAACTGAAACCATTACGTATTTTAATAACTCCCCCGATGAGTTGAAGTACGTCTGGTTGCAATTGGACCAAAATTTATTTGAAAAGAACTCAATCAATGCTACCTCACAAAATAACAGCATACAAAACCAAATGTCATCCAATGCCGTGACGGGGTTAAATGCTCCTAGTTCGGTTAGAGGTAGTGTTGCTGGTGATTTTAGCTTCAAAATTACTTCAGTAAAAGACCCCAAAACGGGACAACCGCTCAAACACACCATCAACGGTACTATGATGCGTATAGAGCTACCTGTGGGTATTAAGACGGGCCAATCGTATGCTTTTTCGGTGGACTGGAACTACTTTATCAATGAGTACTACGGCCGCGCTGGTTATGAGTTTTTCCCGAAAGATGGTAACACCAATTATTTTATTGCTCACTGGTTTCCCAGAATGTGCGTTTATGATGACGTGAACGGTTGGCAGCACAAACAATTCTTGGGTCAAGGAGAGTTTACGCTGACTTTTGGAAATTATAAAGTAGCCTTAACTGTGCCCAATGATCACATTGTAGGCGCAACGGGTGAATTACAAAATGCTAATCAGGTGCTCTCGGCAGAGCAACTTAGGCGCATGGAAAAAGCCAAAACGGCTACCCGTCCAGTATTGATTGTGAGCCAAGAAGAAGCTGAAAAAGCCGAAAAAGGCAAACCAACAGGTAAGAAAACGTGGATTTATAAGGCTGAAAACGTGAGGGACTTTGCCTTTGCTACGAGCCGTAAGTTTATCTGGGATGCGATGCAGATAGACCAAGCGGGCAAAAAAGTGATGTGTATGTCGCTTTATTCAAAAGAAGGAAATCCGCTTTGGGGACAGTACTCTACAATGGTGGTAGCGCATACAATACGCTCTTATTCAAAGTACTCGGTAGATTATCCTTATCCAGTGGCTTATTCGTGCCATGCCAGCGGTGGTGGAATGGAATACCCGATGATTTCGTTCAACGGTGGGCGCCCAGAACCAGACGGAACATATTCTGAAGGTACTAAATACGGTATGATTGGGGTGATTATTCATGAAGTGGGGCATAATTTCTTTCCTATGATTATCAATTCAGATGAGCGCCAGTGGGGATGGATGGACGAGGGCTTGAACACATTTGTACAGTACCTTGCCGAAAAAGAATGGGATAAAGATTTTCCAACCCGAAGAGGAGAACCTCAGTTCATTGTAGATTACATGAAACAGGATGCCAAAAATCTGGTGCCTATCATGACCAGCTCCGACAATATCATGCTTTATGGCCCCAATGCTTATGCAAAGCCCGCTACGGCGCTCAACATTTTGCGCGAAACGGTAATGGGACGCGAGTTGTTTGACTACGCTTTCAAAGAGTATGCACGCCGTTGGGCCTTTAAAAATCCTACTCCAGCTGATTTCTTCCGCACTATGGAAGATGCCTCAGGCGTGGATTTGGATTGGTTTTGGAAAGGTTGGTTTTATGGCACAGAGGCTGTTGACCAAGACTTAGTCGAAGTGGAATGGTTTGCGTTGGATACCCAAAATCCCGAAATCAACAAAGCAGAAGCAAAAAAACAAGCCGAAGCCAAACGCAACACCGTGGCTCGTCAGCGAGACAAAGACTACATTAAAGAGTCGGTAGTTGATAAAAATCCTGACATGAAGGATTTCTATAACACCTATGACCCTTACAAAGTGACGGAAGCCGACAAGAAAAAATACGAAACGTATTTGGCAAGTTTAACGCCAGATGAGCGTAAGTTGGTCGAATCAGGGGTGAACTTCTACACATTGAAAGTAAAAAACAAAGGAGGCCTGCCTATGCCTGTAATCGTAAAGATGCAATTTGAGGACGGAACAGATTCGGTAGCAAGATTCCCAGCTGAAATCTGGAGATTGAACGACCAAAATGTTTCTAAAGTTATTACTAGCAAAAAGAAGGTAGTTCAATGGACATTGGACCCGTATCGTGAGATTGCTGATATTGACGAAGAAAGTAACAGTTTTCCGCGTCAACCAGCTCAACCGACCAAATTCCAATTGTTTAAATCACAGGGATTCCAGCGAGGGCCTAATCCAATGCGCGAAGCTCAGCAAAGCCAACCCCCGAAAACAGGCCAACAAGGCGGCGCTAAGAATTAACAAACGTAGGGCTTAATTATCTAGGCATAAAAAAAGGGCGAAGGTTACCCCCTCCCGCCCCTGTAGAGAGCCATTCTGATATAATGTGTCAGGATGGCTTTTTTTTATTGTCCGATTATTTACTTAATCGATAAGAAATCGCTAATTGCAAAGACCCGAAATTTTGTTGAAAGAGACTCTCACGCAATTGCGGATCACTTCCCGCCGTTGTGTACGAAATATACATATCGCTAACGGGCTGAATGCTTGCCAAATAACGAAGATTGACTCCAAGTTTGTTGAAGTTTGCTCCGATTCCTGCATGATAACCAAATGCGTACGATTTGTAGGGTGAAAAGGAAAGCGGCGTATTGGAATATTGGGATAAAAACTCTTTCAATGTACCATTTTCAAATAACTGAAGGGATAACAAAGGCCCTCCGCTGATTTCAAATTGATTGTGTTTATAGCCAATCGAAAACGGAATATCCAACTGTCCGTACTGCACACTCGTTTTGGTCGATGTACTTAGCCGTTCCAATTGAGCTCCTTTGATGGAAACTAGTAATTCTCCTTGTAAAAATACATTTTCAGTCGAACGCACATATCCTCCCAAGGTATAACCAAAGGTTGAGCCTCCTTTTGAGGAAATTTTCTCGGGTATCCGTGAACTTGACGTAGCTAACACCCCCTCAAAGTCACTTCCCATAAATTGGGTCATTTGTAAACCTGCTTTTAATCCCCACTCCACGCCCTGAGCATATACCGAACAAACCGCTGCGAAAAGGAGAATAAACAATGAAGTCGAAAACTTTTTCATATACTATATTTATGGTGTTCAAAGTTGTTTATGTTTCTAACGAAAGATTCAAAGAAAATAGTGCCGTTTTGCCGAATGATTTGGCCACTTAATGCATCAAAGTAAGTTTCAAAGGTCTGTATCTTTTTCTTATAAATCCAATATCTATGAAAAAACGCATAGCTCTTTTATTCATTTTAATCGTTTCGATTCTCGCGTCAGCAGTTGCCCAAACCTATGATATTTGTGTGTATGGGGGTTCTTCGGCAGGAGTCATTGCTGCCTATACTGCTAAAAAAGCGGGTAAAACAGTGTTGCTTATTGAGCCAGGAAAGCATTTAGGAGGATTAAGTTCGGGAGGCTTAGGCCAAACCGATATAGGAAATAAATATGCAATTACGGGCATTGCAAGGGATTTTTACCGCCAAATAGGTCAACACTATGGGAAGTTTGAACAATGGACTTTTGAGCCGCATGTGGCAGAAAACCTGTTTAAAGAATATGTAAAAAAAGGTGATTTTCCTGTATGGTTTGAGTATCGTTTGGTGTCTGCCTCTAAAAAAGAAGGTAAAATTCAGGAAATCACCGTTGAGTCATCTAATCAGCCAGGCCAGGGGCTGCGAACGGTAAAAGCAAAAATGTTTATTGACTGTACGTATGAAGGGGATTTGATGGCCAAAGCGGGCGTAAGTTACATCGTTGGGCGTGAGGCGAATAGCCAATACAACGAGACATGGAATGGCGTGCAGCTATTGGATAAACACCAATTTCCCGAGGGCGTCGACCCTTACAAAATTCCAGGAGACCCTTCGAGTGGTTTGTTGTGGGGAATATCGACGGCGGCATTGGCCCCAAACGGTTCGGGCGATAAGCTTTTACAAACCTATAATTTTCGACTGTGTCTGACCAAAGACCCAGCCAATCGGATTCCAATCACGCGTCCTGATCGCTATGATTCAACTAAGTATGAACTCTTGTTGAGGCAAGTGGCCATTGAAAAACCACCGCACATCAATTGGGGCGTGATGCACATTGCGGATATGCCCAATTCCAAAACCGATATCAATAACAAAGGTGGGTTTTCGACCGATATGATTGGCATGAATCATGATTATGCGGAAGCCAATTATGAAACCCGTAAGAAAATCATCAAAGACCACGAAGACTACACCAAAGGGTTTCTCTATTTTGTAGGGCATGACCCACGGATGCCCGAGCATCTCCGTAAACAAATGTTAGAATGGGGCTATCCCAAGGATGAATACATCGACAATGACCATTTCAGTCCACAACTTTACGTCCGCGAAGCTCGCCGTTTGGTGGGTGAATACGTGATGACTCAACACAATTGCGAGGGGCGCGAGGTGGTCAAAGATGGAATTGGATTAGCGGCTTACACTATGGATTCGCACAATTGCCAGCGTATTTTGTTCAAGAACCCTAAAACTGGCAAAATGGAAGTTCGCAATGAAGGAGATGTGCAAGTAGGAGGCTTCCCCCCCTATCCTATCAGTTATCGTTCATTGATTCCTAAAAAGGCTGATTGCGAGAATCTTCTTGTTCCCGTTTGTCTTTCTGCCACCCATATTGCGTATGGTTCTATTCGCATGGAGCCCGTTTTTATGGCATTGGCCCAAGCCTCGGCCGTGGCGGCAGCAATGGCCATTGATACCCAAAAGCCAGTTCAGGAAATAAACGTAACAAACCTTCAGAAGGCGTTAATTTCCAACCCTCTGATGGATGGAAGCCAAGCAGAAATTTTATTGGATAATGACGTTACCCCCACAAAAATAACTGTAATCGGTAACTGGAAAGCTGTTAAAACGGGCGGAAAATATGCCGCGACTCAGTTGGTAGACAATTCGAAAGGCAAAGAAAAAAACAGTGTACGCTTTGCGCCAGATGTTCCCCAAACGGGAGAGTATGTGGTGTATGTCTACAACCCCAGCCCAACGGGCGGTGGTGGAAATCCTGGTGAGGCTGCCGACGAGGCTAAAGCGAGCCGAACTATGGTCAGAGTAAAGACCGCTACTGAAATCAAAGAAGTGGTGGTTGAGTCGCAAACACAGGTAAATGACTGGATTAAACTAGGCACATACAAGTTTGCCAAAGGGAGTGAAAATTTTGTGGAGATTACCAATCAAAACGCGAACGGTGTCGTGGTAGCAGATGCTGTTTTGTTTGTACCAAGCAAATAGATTTTTTCTTGTTGTATACCAAAAAAGGAGCCTAGGCTCCTTTTTTGGTATACAACAAGCGCTTTGATTTAAGAAGGATTGACTATTTTTCCCATAAATAAAACAGTATCAGATGTCTTCTCGCTGATGATAAAAACAAACGGACGGTCTGCATAATATGTTTGAGGAAGCGAAGTCAGTTCTACTCCGATGGTGGTTACGGCAGCCGCTTCGGTGCCTTTTTCATCCACTGCCACGTAGGTGTTTTGCTTAACAAAACCAACGTTCAGCTTCTGCGTTTTGCTGATTTTGCTTAAATCGGCTACATTGGAGAGGAAGGCCGATGGCATGCCCATTTTTTCGAGTACATTGTTCAAATACACTTCGTATTCGATGGTAAATCGAGGTAAGCCAATCGAAAGATTATCCACTTCTTTCAGTCCTTGTTGCAATTGATTCCATTCAGAAGCAGTCAGTTTGGTTACTAAATCATTGACTCCTTGTGTACCGATTGGTACCAATACAGTCATTGAATAGCGGCCATTGCCGTAGGGAAGTTTATACGCAAAATACCCATCACGATTGGCAAACGAAATTTTGTTTTTCATTTGCATCATTTTGACATTTTTCGTTTTGCTTTCAGCCAGTTGAAAGGGGTAATCGGTGGTTTTTTGCTCGTCAAAACTTGTCGTCCAGTCACCCTTGAAATACAGGGCATTCATCAAAAACAACACCATTTGCGGCTCTATTTTATCAAGTACTTTCTTGATTTTGCCGTTAGTTTTATCGCTTGCCCACGTGTTTAGGGGCGTCGCATCCGAGCCACTAAATTGTGACGCTTCTGCCTTAAAAGAATTTTTTAAGATGTTAACAAAGTCGGTTTCGGGCTGAAACGTATTTCTATTCCATACCGAATTGGCTAATCCAAGCGTAACTTTAGGGTCAGTTTTGGGTAGACCTTCTATGAGTTTTAAATAAGTTGCGTTGGCGTCTGCCAACGAGATTCCGTTCAATTTGAGGGTTTTTTGAATCTCGTCGGCAGTCTGTCCGTTGGCACCGTTGAGTAGCATACCCAGCGCCATGTGCAAGCTCAAAGGTGATACAAATACGTTTTTGTCGGAGGGCTCTTGCTCATTAAGCCTTTTAAAAAAATCGAAGGCAAAGTCGTCGGTAAGACTGGCAAAGTTTTCTGAAATTTTTACCTCTTCGCCCAGGGGCGAAGGGCTGGTGGAGCTGCATCCTAAGGCCACCCAAAGCAGCATCAGGGTCGCGGCGATGACCAGTACGCACTGAAAAAATGAAGAAGTTCTCATGGTTAAAGCTGTTCTAGGAATAGTTGTCATAGCGGTTAAGTTTTAATTGGAAACTAACACTATGACGTTGTTGAATGTATAACGGTTGGAACTTGAATAAATTTTTTTAAACTCATGCAACCTTTGTGCCAAGCATTTGCATCTACCTTTTGAAACAGCCTGATTATGGTCAAAATTTTACAACTGTTCACGAGCGAAGCCCAATTGGTAAAATCCTTACAGAAGGGAGATGCCAAGGCACAACGCCACTTGTACGAAAAGTACTCGGCGCGGTTGCTGGCGGTGTGTGTGCGGTACATAAACGATAAAATGGAAGCGGAAGATGTGTTGATTGAGGGGTTTATGAAGATTTTTGACCGTATCGACCAATTCAAAGGAGAAGGTAGTTTTGAAGGCTGGATGCGTCGATTAATGACCAATGAAGCTTTAATGTATTTGCGCACTAAGCGCCATATTGAAGTAGACCTTGATGCGCCAGAAGCACAACATCTTCCCAATTATGAATGGGCTGATGCCTCCCTCGAAGTGGATGACTTAATGGCAGTTATCGCCAAGTTACCGACAGGTTATCGTACAGTGTTTAACCTGTATGCCATTGAGGGATACTCACATGCAGAGATTGCCGAGCAATTAGGAATTACAGAAAGCACCTCAAAGTCGCAACTGCATCGGGCACGTGCTTTGCTGCAAGACATGATAAAAGAAATAGAAAATTTAAATCAAACCGCTGAAGCGGTGAAAAGTTTAAAAGGGAAATAAAGATGAAAAAGCACCCTATTGACAAACTCTTTGCCCAAAAGCTCAAGGAAGCTGAAATCAAACCTCGCGACGAAGCGTGGGAAAAACTGCAGCTACGTATGCAGCAGAACAAAAAACGCCGAATCGGTGGTTGGTGGCAGCAAGGGCCTTGGTTGGCAGCGGCAGGTGTGTGTTTACTTCTGGTAGCAGGGTGGTTGACTTGGCGCGCAAATTCGTCAAATGAAACCCACTTGGCTCAACACACCCACAGCACCAAAGCGAAAGCAATAGAAAAACAAGTTGCCCCCAAAGACGAAATAAAAATGGAGGTAAATGCACCAATCGCTGAACAAGACCAAGTGGCCGCCACGCTAAATAAGCCTGAGTATATCAAACAACCGGCTCGGAAAAATACCACCAACACTGCACCTGAATTGAAATCAGCGCCTGCTAGCCCTCAACCAATGGTGGCCGTTTTGCCAGATACACATAAGCCTGATAATCAATCCACACCCGAAAACGCGCCAGGGCCTACAGTCGAAAACCCCCAGATAATTGCTCAGACCTCGACTCACCCAGAAATTACATCTGGAGCAAAGACCGTGGTGTTGCAGTTGCCCGAATTAAAAGAAACGTTAGTCGCTGCCAATGCGAAAGAAACCATTGCTGAACCCAGAATAAAATCGGACGATACTAAATCTATGTCGGATGAACTGGAAGACGATATTCTCAACAAACCCCGTAAATCCACTCGTATGGCCAAAGTATGGAAGCAATTGAAAAATGCTAAAAACGGCGAACGCGTAGACTGGGACGAAGTAGGATTCAATCCGAATAAAATGTTGGCTAAAGCCACTGGTAAGGAACGTAACTAAATCAACCATGAAACCACTAAGTAGCAAATTTAACATCAATACAGCCATGAAAAAGTCAATTGTAACCTTTGTTTTAGCGTTTATCGCTTTTGTTGCGCAAGCCGAAAAATACACTCAAAAAGGAGATTCTTTGATTGTACAATTTGGTAACAATACCCGCCTGATTATTCAGGCCAAGGATAAAGAAGGGATTCAGAGCCTTCGTCAATATGACCTCAATAAAATTGTTCGGGATATGGGGGCCGCGCTGGATTCTAGCAGCAAAGAAACCTACATCTACATCAATGAACAAAACGGTCGTAAATATTTAAAAGACACGGTTTTAGTTATCAGCCGTAAAGACGGAGAAGTTAAAATTACGATTAATGAGCCCAGCCCAAAATCGTCAGATTCTAAGGATGAGGATGTGAAAAGTTCTGAAAACAATAAAGACGACGGAACCGTTACGCGCAGTGTAACAAGACGTTATAAAAGTCCAAGAAATGGATTTGATGTACTTGTTGGCCTGAACACGTACGCCAAAAATACGCCGCTTAGCTATCAGGAATCAGATTATGATTTATTGCCGTGGGGGTCGCGCTTTGTAAGTCTTACGTGG
>VFQN01006873.1_pt1 | contig 12640 bp, 19 predicted proteins | sample 3512371 | NCBI WGS metagenome assembly VFQN01 (sample SAMN10412370, study PRJNA504923) | tailings metagenome | isolation source: Replicate 2 from Balatoc abandoned mine | place: Philippines: Itogon, Benguet | collected 2017-08-28
CGCCCTCGCGGTCCTGCGCGCGCTGGGGTTGCCGTTGCTGGTGTGCTGCGTCGTCTGCGCCGGAGGCAGCGGCACCACCGCCGCCAGCATGAAGGACCGGTCCGCCGCCAAAAAGCGCACGGAGAAGGCGCTGGCGGCGCACCTGGCGGGCGAGCACAAGCTGCACCACGCCGACACGGCGGCGGACCTGGCGGCGCTGGCCCGCCACCTGGCGGAGCACGGGCCGTCGGTGGCGCCGCCGCTGTGGCGGCAGCAGCGGCCGATGCTCATGGCGGATAGGGCGGAGTACGAGCCCGCCGCCGCCGGCGGCGGCGACGGGACGCTCGTACTGTACGGCTACGTGCGGGGAGCGGGCCTGTTGCAAACCAGCTAGTCACGGTGCCAGGAGCAGGGGATTACAGGATTGTGGGGATACACGGGCATGTCAGCTATCAGCACATGAGAATGCTGCACGGCCAAGCGCCTCACACGCTCCCTGTGCGCGCTCCGCCGCCGCGCGCTAGCTGCACCGAGGTTGTTTCGGTTTGGTGCGTGCGAGTCGACAGCGAGCACGTGGTTGCACCACGATGGGCGACGGTGGCTTGGCCACACGCGCACACGCGCATGTTGTTGCCTATGGCCCTCCGTGGGACTCAGCCCCGGCCAACTGCCGGCAGCACTGCTTACCCACACTACGCGTCCCCGACTCCCTGCACCTAACACGTACCCTGCCTCAGCGAGCACCACCTGTGGTTCCACACTCCCACCCGCATCCTGCTAGCCCGCAGGCGTCCCCGTGCGTGTGCACAAGCGGCGAGCCACCGTGCGCTCCATGTTCCACAACCCGGACGACGTGCGCTGGTTCAGGCCCGTGGAGGTGCGTGTTGACCTGTGGTGGCTAACTGTGAAACCAACTATGTGTGTGGCGGTTTGGACCTGCCGTGCGGGCACTCGGGCGGCTGACCAGCCGGCCGAGCTTGAACGTCGGGCATACCGGTATAATGCATTGGTTACCTCGGAACACCCTCGCATCCCTTGACTTCCTGTGCTGCTGTCCACAGAGCGCTGGCAATGCATCCATGCCCCTGTGTGAGCATACGTGGGCTGGCCCGCACAAACACCCGAATGGGGGATCGCACTTTAGAATCCACATACGCCCTACCTTTCCCTTTTCCTTTCCTCCTTGCGCAGCTGTCCACCAAGTACGGGCGGCGCGGCCGCATCACGGAGCCCCTGGGCACCCACGGCGCCATGAAGTGCCTTTTCGACCAGCCGCTGCAGCAGCGGGACACGGTGTGTATGCCGCTGTACAAGAGAGTGTTCCCGGTGTGGCCGCGGGACATGGGCTTCGCGGAGCGGTGAGGTGATGAAGGGCTGTGCTTTGGGAAGCAGGACAGCGGGGGATATGCGGAGCGGTGGGGAAGCGGGGAGCGGGGGCTTTACGGGGCGGTGGCGGAGCGGGATGTAGTCCGATTGTGGAGTTGCTGTGGACAGGGGCAGTAGGCAGCAGGAGGAGACGGGGGAAACGTGCGTGGTGTTGTGGGTGTGGGTGGATGTAAGAGAGGTGCGTGGCAGGTTGGAGGCGTGGGCTGTATGGTCTCGCTTGCATGTGTGTGGTGTTGGAAGGTACAGCGCGTGCTTCAGTGGTGACACGCAGTGAGGCAACAGCATTGGGTGCACATGGTACACGTTGCTGCACGTCGGCGCTGTGTGAAAGGCCTGGATGTACGGGACAGCTTTCTGTGGAACTTAAGCAGCGTTGCCATTGTGGGCAACATTGATGTTGCCGGCCTGTGCATACGTGTACATGCACCGCAGTATGCAGTATGTGCACTGATAACGCAGGTGACACCGCGTGTGTGAACACAGTCAAGTGCGTATGTCTGTGACGCACTGAGACCAGGGAAGCACTGTGTTGGCCTGAGGCAAGCTGCGAATGATCTGACGCTGTTCTCAGGGTAGGACCACGACAAGGGATGACTGTGCAGCTCTCTGTTAAGAAGTGTGAAGCTGGTCACAACTGTAGTGCCACGCAAGACACATACCGTATACGGAGTCATCAGCTCATCACCAGGACACCAACTCGCAAGGCGCTTACAAAGGGATTGCCTTGCTGCATTGCACCAGCAGTTGCTTGGTCACATCCAGATGGTCCCAGGCGGAGTGCCTTGACACCAGCTCAGTCACTCAGGCAACGCTACCTGCAGTCTCAGAGCAGTTGGTTCCAGCTGTCCCCAGTTGGTCCCACGGGTGCCTTGACACTACATGCATTAGCACAGTCAGGCAGACAATGCCACCGCGACGCCTACCCCTAGTTGCAGCAGCGGCTGAAAAGCTGGGCATCGGCAACATAGCAAGCTCCCATGGCGCAGCAGCAGTTGCACCTACCTGCTGCACGCCCACTGTGTTTACACTGGTGCAGAGCAGTTTGACACCACAAACGTTAACAAGCAAACACGCACTGTAAAACGATATGCTGAAACATTATATCTACATGGCCCACCGTATAACACTGGATCACATGGAAACACGAAGGAAGTGCAGTGCCCCAAGCAGCCCCCGTCACCAGGACCAAAAGTTCACAAAAGGTAAGGATGCACTTATTCCTTGGCAGCAACTGATTTCCCAGGCCCAAGGGAGTAAAGAGAATACAAGAACACCATTACGAACGAAGAATCAATAAGCCAGCAAGACTGGGCACGAAAATCGCCGTACCGCTGTGTTTGGCAGCAGTAAATGGCAGGTACTCAGCAGCACCAGGCATCACCATACGCAGCCGCAGCACCGGCGGTATGAGGGGATTGGTTGGTACACCGCTTCAATATTATTTTAGATTATTAGTACCAAGCGTCTGTGTTTGGCCTGATCCTGGCAGCTCTCTAGGCTGCATACATGCAGCTGCATGCCCACAGCTGCAACCGGCACACTCCGTGTTACAATCAGAGCACCAGCAAACCTTGCAACAGCTGTGCTGACGATGCCCATGAACCCCACATGTCCACTGCCAGCCTCACACCCTTCTCATCGCTGAACCTAGGGGCAAGGTGGACCCTGAATGCGTGAACGCGCCAGGCGTCACTGCCCCTCTCCACTTCCTCGTCTCAACACTTGGCCCGCTGGTGAGAGGGATGTACGTTGGGATGTACCTGTCCGGCGCAACAGTGGGCAAATGAAGGATGTCAAAGTTCAGTAGGAAGAGCAGTACATACAAGGACGCGTGGGAGTCGCAAGGGGCCAAAACGGGTACCGGTATGGTGCAAGACGGAGGAAGCAGTCAGTCCCGTGGCCGTGGTTACAGCGTACGAGGGATCACCTTGGCGGGGCGCTCATCCGACCCCTCAGTGGTCAGTGCCTCACAGGCGCTCCGGGGCCGTGGTGGCGGCAGCGGCGCCCCCAACGAGCCCCGCAGGGTCGGCGGCGGCGTCCTCCCTGAGCGCCCCTGGGGCGGCAGCGGCGGTGATGGCAGTGGCGGCGGACGCGGTGGTTGCGCAAGTGGCGGCGGCGGCGCTGCCCTCGCAGAGCGCCCCGTGTTCGGCAGCAGCAGCTGCGCAAGCGGCGGCGGCAACGCCGCCCTCGCAGAGCGCTCCGTCGGCGGCCGTGGCGGTGGTGCAAGCGGCGGCGGTGGCGACGACGCCCTCACAGGGCGCCCCGTGGGCGGCAGCGGCCGCGGTAGTGGCGGTGGTGGTGGCGGCAGCGGTGGCGGTGGCGGCAGCATCCCCACCGGGCGGTCCTGGGGCGGCCCCGGCTGTGATGGCCGACGCAGCGGCCGTGGCGGCGGCGGCGGCGCTCTCGCAGAGTGCTCCATGGGCGGCAGCGGCGGCGATGGCGGCGGTGATGGCGGCGGCCACGGAGGAGGCAGCGGCAGCGGGGGAGAACTCTGCGGACGTCAGGGAAGCGGCGGCGGTGGCGGCGGTGTCCTCGCCGGGGGGGCCTGTTGCGGCGGTGGAGGGCGTGGTCGCACCAGGCTCCAGGGCGGCGGTGGCCGCGGCCAGGCATGCGGCAGCTTCTTCTCCGGACAAGCTGTGGCCCATTGCGGTCTTGAGTGCGACCAGGAAGGTGCCCAAGATGGTGAAGAAGGCCTGCAGGTTGACAAACCGGTCCGGCGTTGATGGGAGTCACGGTCCGTGCATGGAGGGAGGAAAGGGAGGGGAGAGGTGCAACAGGGCCTCGACCAAGGGAAGCGCTGCACAGGCAGCACCGGCCGTTGGTTTGAGCCCATGCTGTACTGCCGGCGATGCTTGCTGCTGCCGAACATATGACGCCATGCATGCCTCAGCACTTCGCAGCGCCTCACACATTCACGTCAGCGTGGCCTGGCCTGCTTCACTGGCCCTGCCTATGCACCCTTCGAAGCCCTACCTGGAGCCGGTCGTCAGCCCTCCGCTTGCTCGCAGCCTTCTGCTCGTCCAACCTTGCTTTGAAGCCGCATATAATTTCCTCCACCTTGCGAGGCCTCTGTGGGACGCACATGCAGTACAGTGCAAAACGACCAGGCATTTACCAACAGGGGAACAGGGAATCCTTGGGCAGCGCAAGAGACCATGTAAACCTCACCGCCTGCTGTTGTCACCCTTGCCAACAGAAGCACGAGAGCAAGAAGGGGCAGAGCGTTTACGCAGCAAAAAGCCGTACCCGCATAGCATTATGACAGTAAGACGAGGATGTACCTTACGGGGCCGCTCGTCGGACCCCCCAGCGCCTCCAGTGCCCTTAGGGGAGCCGGGTGTACCAGTGGCACCCGCAGGGGGCACCAGTGGTGCCGCTGGGGGGCCCCCTGAAGCGGCGGCGGTGGCGGCGGCGGCGATGGCGGCGATGGCGGCGGCGGCGGTGGCGGTGGCGGGGGTGTTTTCATCGGCCCCCAGCAGGGCGGCGGCTGCGGCGGCTGCGGCAGCGCGTATGGCAGCCCCTGCGCTGGAGGTATCGGTTGCCATGCCGGCCGCAAGGGCGGCCAGATAGGTGGACAAAATGTTTCGGAGGACCTGCATGCAAGTTGACAAACCGGTCCGGAAGGTATCGCAGTGGTGGAAAATACCGATATATATATGTGCGTGGATGGATGGAAGGGAGTGGGACAATGGGGCGTAGGGCAAGGGTTAGGGGGGTTGCTGCACAGCAGGACATGACCATCCGTTGCCGCCTGTGCATTGTTGTGCAACGCTGTGCAACGCTGTGCAACGCTGTTTCCTTCCAACTTGTGCGCCAGGAGTGTCGCAGGCACGTGGGCCTGGCCCACGCTGCTGAAGTCTAAGCATACGCCAGCGCAGCATGACGTTGCCGCAATGTTTCCGCCAGCAGGGGTTTCAGCCCCTGGTTTTCAGCCTCTGCCCAACACAGCCCACCTGGAACTGGCCCTCTGCCTCCCGCTCCTTCGCAGCCAGCTTCTCGCTCAGCTCTGCTTCAAACTCTGCTTGAATGCCATATATCTCTTCTATAGTAATCTGTGGGACGCATGTTGGGTATGGAGCAAAACGTAACATGGCCTCTGCGAAATGAAGCAACGCCCTGGGCGAAAGATGCGACCCCTACAAACGGATGGCCTTGCCTTCATGTTTCTCAGACTGCTACTAGACGGACGGCCCGGCCGACCCTATGGCAGCCGAATTCACGATGTCTTTGGATTTGTAGTCGCGCAAGGCTAGTAACAGCCGGATGTCAACGTTGGAGTTCGCAACTAGGTATTATATACCGGCATGTGTACGCGATGCCATAGCTTGCAAAATGCAAAGCCTAGGCTCAAGGACGGCGGGATACCTTGACGTGCGACGTACACGTCATCATTGCGGGCAACCGTTTGGCAAGTACACCGCTTTGCAGAGGTGATTTAGGGAGTCACAGTAGGTCGCCCAAAGTGACATGATCAGCCTATAAAGAGGAGCACGAGAGGTAAGAACCTGGGCGCCTAGCTACCCGCCAGTCTCTTGATTGGCACGCGTCAGGCGGGCGTTCATTTTAGCGGGGTTGCTACTCTCAGCCCTGGGTAGTCCTGGTGCAGCAGGTGGCATAAGGCATACTGGCTCGTAAACGCACACGCTCGCACACGGGAGTGCTGCTGGATGGTACGTTAGGCGGTCCTGTGTGTCTGCCGCCTGCCCCAGATAGAGGGCGAAGCAGGGAGGGGCAAAGCAGGGGAGGCTTCCCAGCCGGTAACAAACATAGCCTGAGATCTTCACGTCCATATACCGGTATGTCAGCTCTGCATACAAAGCAACTTGTGTCCGCGTTCGGCCCTGCATACCGCTACCGTGTGTGGCAAGACGCTCCACATCTGCCCCACCCCTGGACCAAGTAGCCATGCGCCGCTACGGTACGCTACATGCCATTTTCACATTTCCTTGCCAGCAGTAATCATCAGCCACCCTGGGTATGCATTCCATACACCAGATACCATATGCCGTGTTAGCGGAGTATGAGTACCACACAAGTCCAGCCAGGTACCACTCAAGTCTAACCCCAGCCCAACACTCAAGCCCCGCCCTTCCCTGCGACCAAAACCGTGCAAAGCAACTGTGACATGTCTGGTCATAAATGCAGAAGTGCTCAGTAGGGACATCCCCTGCACTCCAATTGGTTGCACATACAGCATATTTCTGCGCCGCTGCGTGCTCTACGCCCCTGACACCCCCTCCCCAAGCCACCAAGTGCTCCCGTCCTCCGACCTCGGGGTTTGGCCCGTCCCGGCCTGATGGTGTCCTGGACCATCAACCAGGTACGGCAGCATGAAAGAAAGCAACTCCCAGATCCTTATACTTGCACCCAATGTCTTCAAGATTCCCGGCGTGCCTACCAATCAGCATACATCAGGCAGTAACATTCGAACGGTGTACCGACCGACATGACCCCAAGTACAATCTGAGCTTGAACCAACCTTGTTGGGACAAATCGCAAAGCGCGCTCCCATCCCTTAATTGCGTTTAGCCTGCCACCATATAGAAGCCACTTGCTGCCCTTCTCCCTAACAACCCATTGTTCATCACGGCGCTACGGGAGCAACCCCGCGAACATACAGAACAGCCCTCCTGCCCCCCTCACCCCACCAATGCCTCCTGCCTCAACGCCCCTCCTCCCCGCAGCCCACTCCCTTTGCCCTCCACACCAGCCCACACCCGCATCACGACTTGGCGTAGTGCTCGCTGATGCCCGTCGGTCGTACGGAGAAGTACCTGTACGCCACGTCCGCCGTACTGCGCGACCCGTGGGCCTCGATGCTAAACTCGTCGAACAGCTTGAGCTGCGCCGACTCGGCAGGCGTCACCTTACCCACCGTGAACGTGTAGCCGATGGTCTGCACGTCGCGCGGCGAGCGGCCTGGGGGCAGCAACGCATTAGCAGCACCAGCAGTAGTATTTTGATACTGTGCAGGGTCAGATACCCGTGTGTCAGGCAAATAGTAATGGTCTGGACATCGCGCGAGGAGAGGCCTGGGGGCAGCAACAGCAACAGCAGGGCGCCGCCACACCAGGCCTGTAGTAACGGGCTGCAAGGAAGGCCCTCATGCGGCCTGGGGGCAGCAACGGCAGCAGCAACATCAGGTGAGTGGTCTTGGATCGCTACGTACGTGTGTTGGAGATGCTGCATGGAAGCGCATCGCTCACTTGCTACGTACACGTGCAGGCTGGAGCCCAGGCCGAGGCACGAATAAACATGTGCTGTACCTTCCTTGCAGTGGAACAGAAAACGCTCACCCGCGGCGAACGTGTGCAGGCTGGGCTCCAGCACGCGGTAGGTCCACGAAAGTAGCACCGCGGCGTTGCGCAGCAGCGCACACGTCTCGGGGATGCCTTTAAAGCGGGGAGCGGGGGCCCAGGGGGACAGGGGGCAGGACGGAGTGACGGGAGTTCGAATGCGCAAGTCGCCGTCACATACGTGGCGGGTGAGCGCTCCAGTGTGCACACGCCTCGGGGGTGCCCGGCGGAGAGCAGGGGCCGGATGCGCATGGTGAGGTGACAGCGGGCACAATGCGCCAGCAGCGCACACGTATACGGGGGGCCGGGGCAGGCGGCAGGATGTGCAGCTGCTGCAGCAGGGCACGCGTACAGCGGCAGGACGGGCAGCCACTCCTGTAGCGCAAGCCTCAGTGCAGGGGCTCTCCTCCCGCACATCCCACCGCATGAGGTCGTACCTTCCGGTGGCTCCCCGCACAACATCTGGGCCCTCATACAGCCTCATACGTGACCATCAGATACCGCCCCCCCTCATTATTATTATACAGCCTCATACCTCCTTCCTCGAACGCCATAGGTACCGAGGGCTTGCCCGACCCCGTGTTGTCGCCCCATCCGGACGTTCGCCCTACCCGAGTTGGCCCCCTTGAAGGCCCCGATGTGGAACTCGATGTACGTCTCCCGCACGTCGATGCGCCCCCTGCAGTCCAGCGACACCGCAGACAGGCAGCGGCCCATGGCCAGGGAGGAGGCCATCTCCACGAAGCCGGGCAGCGGCCTGGGGTGCAGCATGTGTATTAGCAGGTGTGTGCGTTAGCGGGGCCGTCTCGACGAAGCTGGGCAGCTGCCTGGGGTGCGGCATGTGTAAAGATGCTGTGGCGGGGATGTGGCTGCGGCGTGTATATTAGGAGGGATGTGTATGAGCGGGCGGATAGCGAGCGGCCCTTGGCCAGGGAGGAGGCCATCTCGACGAAGCCGGGCAGCGGCCTGGGGCCGCGGCATGCATGCGTGTAAGGCAGGACAGGGGTGGGATGTGTATTAGCGCGTGCGCTGGGCAAGGAAACCGTTACCTCGGAGAACGCTATCCTGATCAAGCCCAATCTGCGGCTTAGGGGTGGCGTGAGCATTTTGGAAAGGCATGTACCGTGCACCAGCTGCTGTGTGTTGGAGGTGGCCCACGGATGAGGGGACGGCCGCCTCCAGGGGGCCGAGGTTGCCATGGGTGCGCACGCTCGATGAGCGTCCGGTTGCTTCCCCCGGTGTATCCGGCCGTGATGCCCCTCTACATGATGCCCCTCTACACCTTCCCTCCCTCCTGGGGTCATCCTACAGCCCCTGCACCCCATGGATGTGGCAACTGCCGCCGGCGGAAAATGCTAATACACACACACCTGGGCGGCGACCCCAGCTCCAGCGCGTCCACCAGGCGCAGCAGGTTGATGATGCGCTCGTCACCACCACTGCTGGACCCGTTGCTGCCGTAGCCCAGCTGGGGATGGGCGAGCAAGGACAAGGAGATTAGGTGAGAGGAGCAACGCATGTTGGGAGAGGGGGTTTGTAAGTCAGCAGTGCATCACTGCCAGGCAGTCTGCAGCATACGCGGCGTTGTGAGTTGGTTACTGGTGTCGTGCCCACGACGCACGACAGCCTGTATGAGAGACTCCGCCATGCATGGAAGCCATCGCTCCCAGCCTCGCCCTCGCCTCCATCCGCCCTCGCTCGTCGCAGGCCCTACTGTCCCCGGTTCCTTCACTTTGCAGCTCTGCCTTTACCCCCTCCGCCCCTCGGGCCAGCGGCAACCCGCCTCGTCCCTTCAGACGAGACCTCCACTGTTCCTCCCACAGCTCCCACACAGCTCCCACAGCTCCCACACAGCAGATTTCCGGGCTGCCCCTCCATCCGCGGTTCCTACAGGCCCGCACAGCTGCGTCCCACCCCCGTCACCCATCCCCCACACACCAACCCCCCACACACGCAACTGCAGCTGCTGCATGCAGGCCCGCATCCCACCAGCCCACGCCCCTTGCCCTCCTTGCTGCAATGCCCACCCGCACCCCACCCAGCCGACTCCACCTGCAGCTCCTGACAACGTGCCCTTTCGGCCACATCCCAGCCCCTGCCCCTGCCCCTGCCCCCCCCCCCTCCCCTCCGACACGGCCCCACGCCCACGCCCATCGCCTGCTCCCCTGTCCCATCAGCCTGAACCAGACCAGGTCTTTGGCAAGCATTCCACACTCCACCCCACACGAGGTTTCCCTCAATGCATGCCGCGCCGCAGCTCGCCCAGCACACACACACCTGCAGCTCCTGCAGGCACGCCCTCACGTCGTCCCATCCGCAGGTCCTGAAGTTGGAGGGAATGGCTACCATGCACACGCCACGCTCGTCGCACGCCTCGTTGATCAGCGCGCCCATCGCGGCGCGCAGCCCCTGCCGCTGCGGGTGGGTGTGGGTTTAGGTGTGGGTGTGCGTGCGCATGGGGGTGCCCCCTCTGGACGCTGTTCGGTGCCGAAGGGCAGTGCCACCTGGCGTGGTTTGCACATGCTGGCTGGTAAGACACCCTTCCTCCTACACGTGTGCGGCCCCCGCCCCTGCCCCCCGCTCACGTCTTTGAGCACATAGTCCTCCAACGTGCTGATGAGCACGGAGCGCTGCTTGAGGGCCGGCAGCTCCAGGTTGAGGGCCAGGGTGAGCAGGTGGTCCACCAGGGAGGTGGCGCTACACGGGGGACCACAGAGGGCACACAGGGGAGGTGCGTGTGGGGGTGGCGGCGTCAGCGGAGTAGGTGGTCAACCACGGAGGTGGCGCTGCGGATGAGCCATGGAGAAACGTGGACGAACGCGCACAGGTAACAAAAGGGAAGGTTGTGGTCGTTGCGAACAGGGTTTATAACGTCAGGGTCAGCAGGTGGTCCACCAGGGAGGTGGCGCTGCGGATGAGGCAGGGAAGAATGTGAAGGAACAGAGGCGCAAGGTGCGGGTCATGAGGCGGGATGACGGCCGTTGCTTCAAATTGCACACGGCCGCACCTGGTAAGGTCTGCGCTGTCGCTGAAGTCGTTGCCAAAGTGGTTGGCGATGATGGGCAGGCTGGTGAACTCGTACAGCTCGCCTATGCGGTCCTCCAGCCGTTGGACCTGGGGCGGTGGACACAGCACCGGCAGCAGCAGCAGCGGCAGCAGCAGCGGCAGCAGCAGCAGCAGCAGCAGCAGCAGCAGCAGTAAAACACAGGTGGGAGGTTGGGACGTAAGGGAGGCGGAACCGGTGGGGGGGAGTGGGGTCTGAGTGTTGGTGTGGGTGTGGGTGTGGGTGTGGGTGTGGGAGCTGGCAGGGGTGTTGCATGGCGCTGTGCTCCCGTACCGCTTTTGAGCAGCTGCTGTGGCCCGCTGCCCGAAGACGGGCATGCAGTTGCTGCTCACACGTTAGTGAACATACGGGAGTCTAGGGCCGATGAGCCAGGTTTTCGATGGACTGCGACGGCCTGCGGCCAAGGCTCCAACCGTGGGCCCTGCCTGACCCCCGTCCGTGCAACGGGGCCTTCCCAGGTGTGCCGCGGGTATGAAGCTTTATCAATATATTATAGCGTTTGGGCTGGCCGTGTTGCACGCAAGCCCAGTTCGCAGAGGCCAAAAAGGACCATCCGCAACGGGAAAAGGCGCTATGGCTGTGAGCTGCACAACTGTCTTGAGAAGCAGGCTCTTACAAAATAATAATTGTAGTTGAGCCGTTGGTATAGCGCCCATACAGGTGTCTCGTCCCGGACATGTCCCAGACCAACATTCTGCTCTGACTTTGCAATGTAAATCGCAACCCACCTGCTGTGTAAGCTTTTTTGTTCCTTTGTTCAGAGTCTTAAGTTGGTCAAGAACCTCTTGCAGCAAGTGCTCAGGTGACGTGCTTGTCCCGGTTGCGCCTCCTGTGTGGTTCGTTGCTACAGGATCGGAAGGCAGAGCTCTAGGGCACGTAGGGAGACGCGATGTGACATGTCGGCTAGCGTTTGCGCGTAGTTGGCAGCCCGAAACGCCATGCCGGGCCCCCGAAGAGTGCAACGCTGATAGCCTGGGCATGTTGCTGGTCAACAATCGCCCTCTATCAATTGCATGTGCATGCAAATCCAGCTATTACGCCCTGACAAGCCGCTGTGTCGCTGCGACATGCCACTGCGACGTGCGGACTGGCCTGTACGACCCGTACGTGCAAAATGGGCCTGGCCTGGCTTTGTGCCTCTGTCCGTTTGAGCCAAAGCAGACACGCGTAGCGGCCGACTAGCTTAGGAATGTGACACATGCGAGCAGATAGGCACATTGGCAAGCTTGCCACGCTGTACCCGGTGGGCTTTCCCTTGCCCAGGTAACCGTTGCCCACGACACAACCAACGGCGGGCAACGTGCGCCGGGTCAACAGACAATGCTATCAAAGCAGGATGAGAGCCTTGCACAGACTTGCAGCAGCACGGAGGAGAAGCACCGTGCACTTGCACGGACGGGAGGAGGCAGGAGCGCAGGGGAGGCCTTGCCGGCCAAACGCTGGGGAGCTGGGTGACCCAAAGGCAGGGGGCCGAGGTTTACTGCTGAAATGCTGAGAAGGTTCACGAGCGTGTGTTGAGTGTTGTCAGGCAAGTTATCCGAAACACTCCAGCGCGCCTTAAGCTGCCGTACGGGAACGTCTCCGCACGTTCGAGCCACGCTGTCTGGCGTGCCGAGGCACCTACGGGCCTCATCATCTAATTAGTGACGCGCATGAATTGATTAACGAGATTCTCACTGTCCCTATTTACTATCTAGCGAAACCATAGTGTGCGGTACGGTTGCGGGCTAGGTCCATCGTTGGGTTTGGCTCGGTTGTGTCAGGTTGTGTCGTGTTCCGTACGGCCCCTCCGGTGATCCAGTGTTACACTGTGGGCGAAAGCCGGGGGTCCATAACCGGACCGAGACACAGCGATGGCCACTAGGGCCTTAGGCACGAGCCGGGAGGGCTCGAAACACGGGACAACGCCCGACAG
>VFQN01006874.1_pt1 | contig 12637 bp, 18 predicted proteins | sample 3512371 | NCBI WGS metagenome assembly VFQN01 (sample SAMN10412370, study PRJNA504923) | tailings metagenome | isolation source: Replicate 2 from Balatoc abandoned mine | place: Philippines: Itogon, Benguet | collected 2017-08-28
CCTAAGCGTGCCGTGTCAAAGCCGTGTGAGCCAAACCTTTCCGCGGGCGCATCATGATGGATACTAATCAGTGCTGTTTCTGGCATAAGTCTGCAGAAGAGTTGTGTTGAAGAGGCCCTCGCGCAGGCAGCGCGTCGTTTGACTTGGGGCATTCTCGCGACCGCACGGGAACGCAGCGCGCAAAATTCTACATATCACTTCTGGATGCCAGAAAGCGATTGTGATAATATAGAGCAATAGAAGACGCGTATTGTATATATAGCTGCCTTTGTACGGCCCCGGCCCTCAAGGTGGAGTGAGACCCAGGGGCGTGTTTGCATGAATGGTGGCTCCGAGCAATCGGCTCGTGCGCTCGTCGCGACGTAGGCAAACCGTCAGGACAACGGTATGCTGCCCGTGCGGACAGCGTGCGGAGCCCGCGTGCTGAGAGGAACTTAATTCGAGGGGGCCTGCTCGCGCCTGCTTTCTGACATTGTAAAATAAAATGAAACATTCCAAATGCAATGAGGCAGCCTGCCAAAACGCGAGGAAGCTGCAAACATAGGTGTCTAGTGGGGCGGTTTAAATACATGTAACTAAGGATCCAAAGGCTTGAAAGAGCGAGCTTGCCTCGGAAGGCGTCTCGCAAGGCCGATTAGCCCGCTGCCTCGACTGCATACAGTCGATTAACTCAGAGGCCAAGAACAACTGAGCAAAGGTAAATGCAGACATCAAGAGCAGCAGAGCAAGTGCAAATGCGTTGATGCGCAAGTAGCAGACCCCCGACAGCTGCACGAACGGCGTGTCCAGGCGTGTCGATCGAGCACGCCGGTTAGCCTGCTGCCTCGATTGTACACACCTGTCTGACCCGTCGGGCCGACTAAAAGCGCGAAGGCACATGCTGGTGCGGGAGCAGAGAGGGCATTAAGGATGCGTCGACCCGCAAACAGACCCGTTTCAGGAGAGCAGCAGCAGCAGTGGCGCCGAAGAACCATAAGTATGCGCGAACTTTGCCCAGGCTCTGTCGCTTTCCTGCTGCTCCTTACTGCCCTCGCAGCAGCATATGCCGCTCGCGATGGCGGTACTTCATCGCCCTTGCGGGTGGCCGAGCTCCTCACAGGGAACGTGGAGCTGCGCCGGAACCATGGGTGAGCCTGCAGAGTGCTGGCAAGGCACCAAGCAAGTCGTATGTTTTCAACAGTTTTGGTCCATTCCAGAACCCAGCCCTGTCCCTGCACGGACGGAGGGCTGGTCCCGGCCACTGACCCAGGACGGACTCGCCGCTCGGCCCGCATAGTCCCGCGGCTAAGAAAGCGGGCCTAAGGTTCAGCCCTGCCACGGCCAACGCCCCCGTTGGAGCAACGAATCGGAGCTGTTGTTCCTCAGCCCTGCATCCTCGTATACAGACAGGAGCTTGACAACGAATTCCTCCAATTCCCACCTGCAGCCCACGGCCGGCGGGCGATGTGCTCCACGCCTTGGCAAGCCACGAAGGCGAAACTCACGTTGCCGCTGCCGAGGCCCTGGACGGCCAGAAGACGGTTAGCGGTTGGCGGTTGTTCCTGGTGGGGTACGACAGCGGCAACATGGAGTCCCTGCGCGCGGAGCTGCAGGCAGCTGGCACCCACGTCGTGTCGTACGTGCCGGAAGACACGTGGCTGGTGGCGGGCGCGGAGGCGGCTGTGATGGAGTTGGCGTGGAAGCACGGCGCGCAAACGGTGAGTGGGCTCTAGCCCATGGCATGAATGCGCAAATGCGTTATGCTCAAGCATCGACACCCTACTGCATCGGGCGTAGTGCTGTCACTAGCGCTAGCCGCTCCCTCCCTGCCGTCCATGTCACACGTGCGCATGCGTGCACCTGCATACCGCAGGCGCCCTACACACCCCAGCACAAGGTCTCCCCAACGCTTCGGGTCTTGGAGGCCGCCGCTCCTGACCCCGTTGACGGCCCCCAGCCGCTTGAGAGCGACCAAGACCTTCCCGACGGCGCGGCCGGCGGCAACGGAGGTGCTACTGGTGCCAATGGTGGTGCTGCTGGTGGCGATGGGAGTGCACCTGGACGTGGCGACGAAGACGCACTGCCGCACCACCAGCGGAGCAGCAGGTCACTCTCATCGCTGCTTAGCAAGCCCACAGCAGCACGCAATCCCGGCCCCCAACCCCATGGTGGCCTGTCCAGCAGGGCCCCAGAGGCGAGGCGCCTGCTTACGACCATGGTCAGCTTTGTTTCCTGCGGTGGTCCCGCTGGTGGTGGCAGCAGCGGCGGTGACGGCGGCGGCTCGGAAATGCGGACTCAGCCCCGGGACCGGGTTCTGGTAGCGGACGGCGCCGGCTCTGGCTCTGACACCAACGCCGCCTCGGCCGTCCCCCGGTTGTATGAACTGGAAGTCGAGGTGCTGCCTATGCTGACAGCTGCGGACTTGTCCCGGGCGGAGGGGGCGTGGCCGGGCCTGATGGCGCAGGGGATGTGGGGCGGTGGCGGGGGCACAGACGGCGGCAGCGGGCTGGCGGCGGCGAAGGCGGCGGGCTGCTGGCCTGTGGTTCGGGCGCCGCGGGGCCATGACGGTGCCGTCCTGGGCGGCTCGGTGGCGGGGGGCACCTACCTCCTCGTCGCGCTGTGCGAGCAGGTGGGTGGTGGCATGGGTGTGGGCGTGTGTTGCCGGTGTCCATGCTGGGAACCATTGGCTTCTGGCTGGGAGCCATTGGGAGCCATTTGGAGGCCATTGGGAGCCATTGGCTTCTGGCTAAATATGTGACCCTGTCGATTCCACTGACCTCCCCATCGGCCGCTCCGCCCTTTCCTGCGCCAGGATGTAGTCTCCAGCTGCCGCGTTCCACCCTAACACCCACCCGGCAGCTGCCGTGTACTGCCTGCCTGTGTTGCGGGTACCTGGTTACCGTATGAATCTATTCCCACTTGCCTGCTGCCGCGTGCCTTATGCATATGCTAATACACGTGCAGGCCCTTGTCCCCGGCTACCGGTGGCTGTCCTCCGTGCCGTTGGTGGCGTGGGTGGCGCCACGCCACAGGGCAGCACCAAGCAACCTGGTCAGCAGCACCATCCTGGAAACAGGTGGGCGAGAGATTTGGCGACGGTCATGCTACGCTGCAGGGGAGGCCCCCCCTGCCACGCGGTCAAGTGCGCATGCGCATGTGGCTCCTCCCCTTTCAATCTCAGCAACCCGCTCCTGCGGTGTACTCCCGCTCCCAGCCTCCCACCCTGCGACACATCCGGCCCCCGCCCCCCGCCCCCCGCCCCCCGCCCCCCGCCCCCCGCCCCACCTCGCAGGTGACCTTACCCTCGCGCAGTATCTGCGTCCCAACACCACCACCGACGCTTCGGAGCGGCCCTACCGCCGCGCGGGCCTCACCGGCGAGGGAGAGATAGTCGGGGTAGGTGTTCTGTCTGCAGTGCGCACTCCTGCGCGCCTGCAATAGATGCAGCGCCCGGGAGATTCTATCCGTCGTACATGCTACGTACTGTGCACGAGATGCAGACACCGCTTTAGCTGCCGCCCCAGTTGTGCCGCTCAATTACACTTTGCCGTACCGTACCGTAGGGACTGCAATGACTTGTACCGATGTATGCCAGCGGGGGGTAAGGTGGCCAGGCAGCAGGCTTTAGCGAAGCAGGATCCGCTTCACGTCCAACGGCCACCCGGCAGACCCATGGGTAATTGACTTCAGCTTTTCCGACTGGATTACCCTACCGCAAGTAGCCAGCAGCTTGGGATTATAAGGTTGACCTTCAGGCAAAGAACTAGGCTATTGCACGGCCAGCCCACGGGTCCTTACCATCACCATCCATCGCATTGCTTGCAGATTCTACTCTCATATTACGTTTGTTGCGACATGCCTCGCAGGTTGGGGACACGGGCTTCGACCTGTCCAGCTGCTACCTGGCCGACCCACAGGTCGATGTTGGCACGCTGCAGCTGCGCACCGCCATCAGCCTCCAGTCGCCGCGGCGCGTCACCCCGGCCGACCATCGCAAGATCGTACAGTACGTCCTTTTCTACAGTAAGTCTACTGCCGTATTGCTGGAGTTGTGAGCAACAAAGCTAATCTGCCAACAGTTGAACGTTGCGGTACTCAAGGCTCCATGCATGCCTCCCTCTGTCCCTGAAGACACCTCAAGCTTTGGGGAGGAGGTCGGCCGCTTCCCGCACGGCACACACGTGGAGGGCAGTGTGCCGCGCGGTGTCCTGGCCAATCCGTCCGACCCGTACGGCGCCTGGAGTACGGACGCCGCCACAGGCGCCGCCCCCAAGGCCCGGCTGAGCCTCGTTGACTTTGGGGGGTACAACAACCAGGGCAATTACACGTTTGGCACCATGGTCTCGCCGGAAAGCTCCTACCTGACGGTGAGGGCGGTGCCTGTACTATGAGTACGTGGCATGGTAGAAGGGAAGCCGGGACTTGCACGCGTGGGGAACTGCTGTTGGGACGACAACTCGAGTTACAGGGAAGTGTGGTGTAGGGGTGCTTGTTGGGTAGACGGTGGGTGGGTGAGGATACTTCACAAATGCCATGAGACACCGGTCAGCCTTAGTGGTTTCACTTGCGCGCCTAGTAGCTTGCCGTTTGTGCTAACCCAACAAATTGCTCCCTTACGCTTGCTGGCTACCACTGTAAACTGCTGCAGCTACATACGGGCGTGGGAGCGTCTATCATCACAGATTCCTGGAACTTCCCGTCGTCCTACACCTACACCCCGATTGATAGGGGTGAGGTGCAGAGTGAAACTGCGTTGCGGGCGTCACAGTAAGAATTACGGCACAAGTGATTCGGCATTTCCGTACTACATTGCGTGCGCTACTGCCCTTTACATGGCGGCCTACAGGTGTGCCGTGCAAAGCAAACAGCGCTTACAGACGAGTGCTGACGGGTGTGACCTCCGATGTCTGCTGCCCACATCCCTCGGCAGGGTACGACTTGTCTTTGTGGCGCAACCCAAACATCACAAGCTTTGTTTCCGCCGGGAATCAGGGTAAGACGTCGTCGTACTGCCACCGTCGTTCTGGTACCGGTATCCCGTAAGCACGTCGCTGGTCTCTCCTTGTGATAGACATGTACGTCTTGGTTGCTTATATGGCCATACGGTCCTGTAGTACAACTGCTTGCACGTTTGTACCCATAGGTGTATGTGCTACCGTAACACCCCAGCCCGTACCCGTGGCACCCACAACTACAGCACATGCCTTGGTGTCGCCCCTGGTGCACCGTGCATGGCAGCAACAAGCGCTCTTTGCACACGTGTCCGTCAGCAGGCATCCCGTGCGTGCCCTCAAGGGACCTCCTTTGCTCGCCGTACAGGCACTCGCAGCTCTGCACGCATGCACCAAAACGATACGTCCTTAAACATGCGCTGCATGCATGCGCCCAACTGCTGATATGTAGGCTACTTCGGCCCAAGGACGGCTACTAGCCCTGCGCTCGCCAAGAATGTTTTGGCGGTTGGGGCCTCGCAGCGCGTGGCCCGTGGGTCGGCAGCCATCACTTACGTGATCTTCCGCCTGGCTCTGTACAACCCCACCGCCACTCCCCTGTTTCCACAACTCGGAGCCTCGACTGCATTACCAATCTGGGAGCAGAGCGTACGGGTCTTGCAGTACACTGGTGTGGCTGGGAGGACACCAACACTGCAAGGCGTGCTAAGCAGGGCGCCGGTAGGTGTACAACGTACCATATGCATGGTTGACGGCTTTTTTCACACCATGTGCGTGCCAGCCATATGCCGGGTGTTAGCTGGACGATAATATAATCTGCCGGTCAGCGGGACGGGAGTTACGTTAAGCCTGTTCCGTCCAGTGCACACGTGCGTCATCAGCTGCACTGGCGTGAGCGCGAGGTCGGGTGGGGCGGGGTGGGGTGGGGGAGTGACACTTTATTGCTGCAGTGCCACCTGTTGACAACATCCTTTCATGCCTTGCGCTTTAAATTACGGTATACGCACGCCCACCAGGCTGCCTTCTCCCTCGCTGTGATGTCTAAGAATTGCTCCAGCCTGCCAATCTCCAGTGAGCCCGTCGCCGGGTCTGTCGTCATGGTGCTTATCCTTGCTGACAGTGACAGTAGTGACAGCCACAGTAACTCTGCACGGAAGACCAGATGTACTATGCAGCTGTGGCCGAAGGTGCGCGTGCTCTACTTCTTTGGTACGAAGGCAGCAGCCTTGGCAGTTGGGCACCGCCGCGCATCTCTCCGAGCATCGACCTGGCCATACCCGTGTCCGTCATCAGCCCGGACCTGGGTGACGTCATTGTGCGTCGCATCGATACGGCTTTAGAAGCGAGAGAGTACGGTGGCGTCACCATCCGTGCAATTTTGGTGCGTGGGTGCGTGGGGTCTTCCGTACCTGTCCTGCCTGGTCAGGGCTATTGGATTATGTAGGGTAAGCTGGCGAGTTGGTGAATGCATGTCCCCCATAGGCGCTGCAGCTATTTTGGGGACAGGTAGGGGTCTTCTGGGGACGGTGCTTGAGAGGGCGCTAGACCGTGGAGGCTGGGGCTAAGCTGTGGCTGGCGGACCGACCCCTGCCTCTTGTTTGAGCCTGATGACAAGCACTTACTGTATCCAACACGCCTACTTACTCCTCTCTACGCAGGTTTCTTTCTAGGTTTTGAGGATAGTTTTCCTTATATATTTCACTCCTTGTTTTGGTTTGGATTAGCACTTGCCCACCTACTCATCACCCTCTTCCCACAGATCAACGCCTCCATCGACAACACGGCGGACTTCTCAGCGGCAGGGCCCACCGTGGACGGCCGGTGGAAGCCGGACATCGTGGCACCGGGGGTGGACGTGCTGTCAGCCGTGACGCCCGAGTTCCTGAAACTTAGCCGGCCGACAGGTGCGGGCATGATACTGCGGTTGATTGTGCTCAGCGCAGCCAATGTAGTGGTTGGCCCTTGCCTATTACGCTATACTTTCAATTTTGCCTAGCACCTGTAACTGCTAGGCTGGCACTCATGCCAACATCATGCGGATACGCACCGTTACGGTGTGCGGCCATGCAACGAACACCTTGCTGACACACGTGCCACAAGGTCAAGCTCTGACATGTTAACCAGCTACAGGACAGCCGCCAGCTGCTCCTCCCCAACACGCACGCCCACGCACGCACAACACGTGCAACGCCGCCCTGCGCGCCTGCGGTTATCTATTGCAGTTGTTGATTAAATTGATTTGAATTTATCTCCGTAATTAATACTATCTGTGCAAATACGCATGCCCACACCCCACGCGCACAGGCAACACGTGCCACGGCAGTGTAGGTCCTTCTCAGGGCACATCCATGGCCACACCCCTGGTGAGCGTGGGACCACCTGCTGCATGCAGTTGCAAGGTGCAACACTCATCAAACAGCGCTTGCTCCACGTCTCTAGCATGTGAATCTACAGCAGCTGCGTATGCACGGAGCTGTACACCTTCGTAAACGAAGCCACCTAGTTACCGCCCCCAAGCCAGCAGCCCAGCGTGGCCCAGCCCGGCTCAAGGCAATTAAGCAAGTGACAATCTTTGCAATATATGATCTTGCACATAGCTCGTGCGGAACAGCATGTCCATTCACGTGTGATATCTCTGCTGTACAAGCTGCCCCAGAAAGCATGCACGTACGGCAGGTTACGACCGGAGAAGGCCTGTTTGAATGTGTACGACGCCAACAAACAAACCGTCGTCGCTACGCGCACGCATGGTCCGCAGGCTGCCGGTCATGCCGCCCTGGTGCGCCAATACCTGAGGTACGTACAGCAGCTGGGGGCGATGCATGTCAGACGTTGTGTAGGTAAGATAGGTAAGTACTTTCATTGATACCGTATGCCGTATGTCGAGCATGCTAGAGGGGCATGGAGAGGTCGGGTGCCGCGGCATGTGTGTCAGCGAGCACGTGCCAACATGCACGTGCCTTCCTGCCAGCAGGAGTGTACATGTGTCCCCCACCCCATTCCAACTCTTCGTTCGTTCCCCGAACCCGTTTCCAACCCAACCGCACAGGGCGGGCTTCTACCCAACAGGGCAGCGGAATGAGTTGCGATCGCGGCCCTTTGTGCCGTCCGGCATCCTCATTAAGGTGCGTGTCGATCAGGGGTTCCACCATCCAGGGTTCCACACTCTTGTTTCGACGTTACACCAAAGGGTACTGCTTGGCACCGCCATGACGGAAAGCCGTCGCATGCAAATCGAAATACCGGTAGTGAATCATGCAAGCTATGCAGAGGAAGTGACGCTAGAGGGTCGAGGCAGTAGTGCCTGTCGCACCACACGGCGGGCGGTGCCGCCATGACGACACTACCACTGCCACAACCCATTTGTGTCTCTGGAGGATGTGACGCTAGCGGCGGTAGTGCCTGTCGTACCGCACAGCTCGCCCGCCCAGCGGTGCCGCCATCACACTACCACAACCACGCACAACCCATCTGTCGCTCTGCGGCTTCCCCACCTCGAAATGGACCAACAACCTTACCCCAATTCCCTGCCCGGACCCCTACCTAGGCCCTTACCTTGACGGGCGCTCAGTCAATGCCGGTGAGTCGGGTTGCGCTCTGTGCCCGCATGTACTGCGTGCTAGTCATAGGGCCGCTACCCTGCCGGGAAACCTGACCAGTGAGGCACACCGACCCGCGTAATCAGGCTGCCGGCCGTACAGGTTAGCTTGTAGCACGAGAGACCCTTCCTTAGCTGGGGACACGTGAGCCTGCCTGCCTACCGTACCCCTAACCCCCTGGCAAGCACCACGCACAGGCCCAAGAGGCCATCGCTGTGTCTCGGTCCGGTCATGAACCCGCGGCTCTTGCCCACAGTGTAACACCGGGTCACAGGCCGGGGAAGCGTCACACACGCGGCCCCACCGCACCACGCATCTGCACAAACCAACAGTCCACGGCTTCCCTGGCCCTCTCTTGCTGCCCATCCACATACTCATGTACTTACGTGGTACATGTGCTGCAGGGTTGACAGTCATACCTCTCCAACATGCTCTCCATATGTCTACCCCTGGTCCCATGGCACACACCCATTCCCTGCAGGGCGGCGTCGCGTTACAGGTGTCCCGGCCCCTGGGCCCCTCCCCCGACGGCTACCAGGGCTGGGGCCGCCTCAGCCTTCGCGGCACACTGCCGCTGCGGGGCTACACGCACCCCGACTTTGCGCTACAGCTGCTGGACGGGGGGGCCTTCGACAGGAACAACACTGAGGTGGTGGTCGGTGGTGTCACAGCCACCGGCACAGGGTGCGTGGGGTGTAGAGGGTTTGCGTGTGTCAGCGCTCTCGCGTTTCGGGTGTGGTTGGTGGTCGGGGGCGTCACCGCCAAAGTCATAGAGTGCGCACAAACATGCATTTGCCAGGCGTCAGAAAGGTGTTATAGCTAGATAGAGCGTGTCGGACTGGCGGGCCCAATACCGTGCTCAGTAACAATGTTCCACATTAGAGGGTCCGAGGGTGGACGGTATGCCCCATGCAGCACATGATGCGAATTATCACAGACGACTGGCGTGGGTTTAGGAGGATGATTCGTACTGAGTGTTTTATGGGCAAGGCTGGCCCGATGTCCGGTTGGGGCCGCAACCGCCTCAACCGCCTCTAGGTAATTCGTCTGTGACGTGGGTCGGATCCCACCATGAGCATAGGGTGCTTGTCAGCGCACGGTTACTGCTGATGAGCCGGCGACCTTGGCCCATGCCGCCGTACCACTACCGCACTGCTCCTCGCCCCCCTGTACGGCAGGCCTGTGGCGGTTGGTCTGGCGTGGTACGACTACCCCGCGTCCCCCAACGCCGCCCGCACGCTGGTCAACGACCTTGACCTGGCCGTACTGCTGCCAACCGTCAACGGCACGTCATCGTCATCGGGGGCACCGAGCATCAGCACCAAAGTACTGTTCGGCAACAACCCGGAGAACAGCAGTGAGTGACGGAATGTGGGTTAATTCCAGCCGGAGATCATCTGGGGGTTCGCTTGCAGACTATGCGGCGCGCGTGTGCCTTGTTCAGGTCATGTTGGTGACCATGTTGGTGGCATTCGCCTTGCTGCTGTCTTGTACCAAATGTAACCACGCCCCTTCAATACTGGTCACCAAAAGTCTGCGTTACCGTAGTCCCAGCTCAGGGTACCCGCTAACTCATGTCAATGTACGGCTTGCCCGTACGGCACACTAGATCCCATGCTCGCTTTACCCCCGCACGCACGAGCACTCTTGCCACCCGCGCTCGACCGATGCTCTTACACTCCATTTCCGCCGCCTACCTTGCTCCCCAGCCGCCCTTTTGCCCGACCGCGTCAACACAAATGTATGCCGTGCAGCTTGCCAGCATCCATTGCCACCTAAGCTTTACCGGCTTTCGTACGCCCCAGCCAGCCCTGTGCCCGACCGCCCTGCCCATCACCCAGGAATGCCGTGCACAACGCTAGCACTCATACGGTACGTATCACCTTACAAGTCCACCGTCTCTTGTGCCCAACAGCCTTCCCCGTCCCCGACCGCCTCAACACCTACGAGCGCGTGCTGCTGTCCAGCCCCCCCGCGGGCCAGCCCCTGGCCGTGCGTGTGCGCGCCGCCAACCTGCGTTCGCTGGCGCTGTCGGGGCCCGACGCGCTGCTGCCCACGCGCTGGGCGGTGGTGGTGGTGGGGCACGTCCGCGGCACCCTCAGCAGCACCCTCAACCCCGTATTCACGGTAGGCAGGGGGCGTAGGGTACATAAGCCGACTGGTCACGAATTCGCATTCTAGAAGCACCTGAGGAGCTGGGGTTGGAGACCAAGGAGGCGTGGGGGCACCAGCAGTATGCATCGCGGTCATGCGGTCATGACGGGGCGGGGAGTGGATCCGTACGACATGCGTGTCAAGCCGCGATACGTGTCAAGACGTGTCAACGCGTGTCAAGCCGTGGGTCGTAGGCCACGGGTAGGTGTAGGCTGCTTGCCGCTGCGGCACGGCATCAGAGCGCAATGGATAACGCACCACGCACCCGCTTTGCACTCCACGCCTATTTTTAAAAAGATGCTGCACGTGTACGTAAAGCTTGCCGAAACAAAAAAACGGACGTGGCGCTGACTGTCGTGACATGGCGCTGACTGCCCCGCAGCTCCCCGTCTTCAACTTCACCCTCTTCAACTTCACCACCTTCAACCGGCCCACTTGACACGACGACTCCTCGAAGTTTCACGTCAACGGTGCGCCGGACACCGCGAGAACTGAGGTGCTCTACCAGCCTCTGAGCCCTACCTCCGAATGGTTCGTCGTACAGCCGTACATAGTACAGCCGCCCACGTGATGGACTCAGCGGCGCGCGGCGTAACAAGGCACTGCGGGGAGGAGACGGCGAGCTTGTGTGTTATGATAGCGGAAGAGCCGGAGGCCATGCACGCCGGTACCGCACGGGAGTATGCAATTTTATCAGCCCTCTCTGTCAGCGGTACGTGAAGCGCTTAATTACATGCGAATGGCTACGTATATCTACGCGGCCCTACTGGTAGCGGCCTGCTGCGTTGAGACTGATCAGTCTATGGCAGGCGTGGGTTTTTGGCACGCGGGCGTGCTGGCGTACGGTGTGCGTACGACAGTATCCCGTACTGCGCACTTGTGCCACGTGCTGTTGTGGGGCACGGTGGTATGGCACAAGTCTCTGCGTGTACAAGCAGGTACAAGCATGTAGCGTTTGTGTTGGGCGACTCGTTTCCGGGCGCACACGACGTCCGTGGGGCTTCCCGTGTCCTGTTACGTCCCGTTGTCGCCTTTCCCTGCGCGGTTTGACAGCAATAGCCATCAGGAACGCTCCGCATGGGAGCGCCCGCCCCCTCCCCTGATTGCCGGGCACACCCTGTTGGAGCTACCGGTACTTGTATTGGCTCCATGCATAAATAGCTATTGGCTATGCTATATATGCCTTGGCGTGGGAGTTCCCTGCGCGTTAGCTCCACGGAGGTAGGGGTGTCCCCTGAGCTGCACCCGTACCAGTACGTGTGAATGTGTACAAGTGCATGATGATCGGTACGTTTGCCTCTCAAGTGTGAGGTGTTCACGCATACATACCGTTTATGTGTCTTGGACAACGGTACATCGTACTCAGTAGGGGGTGGGCCAGTGACTGGGCTGGCTGGTTGGTGGTGCTGAGGGGCGCAACATACATACAGGATGCACACGCAGTAGCCCTCACCAGGAGGACTTTGGTACATGCACTAGCTTATTTAACTAAAATATGTGATCTGTTGATGACGATGGGCAATATTGGAGGTACACTCTGGGTGGAGGGGCTTGAGGCCAGCGGCCTGGAGCTGGGCTTCCGTCCGTCAGGGGAGGGCCTCTGCCCTTGCTCTGGGTTAGCTTCCTAGCGGTGCGTACGGTAATCGCTTGATGTAATAATGGTGGTACGCCATGTCGCAGGCGGCAGCACGTACAGTATTACGGTACCGTGGCCGCGGCCGGACCTTCGCTCGACGCTTAACACGTCATTTTGGTCCGCAAAAGCCCATTGGGACGGCAGCAGAACAATCAACCAGGTCAGCCCGCCAGGCTCATTACAGCACGCGCTTTACCCCACGTCTTGCACGGTCACAGTCATGCAGCACCATCCATGCATTGCGTACCAGGTATGGGCGAGGCAAAGCCAAACACCCGACACCAACCTTGGACCACAAGCAAGCCAGGGTGCGGGTG
>VFQN01006875.1_pt1 | contig 12633 bp, 10 predicted proteins | sample 3512371 | NCBI WGS metagenome assembly VFQN01 (sample SAMN10412370, study PRJNA504923) | tailings metagenome | isolation source: Replicate 2 from Balatoc abandoned mine | place: Philippines: Itogon, Benguet | collected 2017-08-28
CTGGACCTTCAGCGTGTAAAGCTGACGTAATAACCGCTATACAACTCGAGCAGGACTGGGTGGCTGCGGCGAGGAAGCCTCGGATATAAAGTTGCTCCTGGCGGTGCTCGACACTACTCTAGCTTATCCACAGTCTATGAATTTTCATTATCTAAAATTAACTTGTTTTTATCATCTTTCTATCTAGCAAAACCACGATTCCAACCAGCAACCTTTCTTATTTCATAAATAGTTCGTCTATAGGTTACAAAACTCTCTCTAACATATTAAAACATGGTATGACCAACATCATTATCAACGAAAATGCCATCGAGGGTGTGTTCACAGCAATTAGCTCAATCCATCAAGTTTACGCAAAAAATGGATCACCTTTTTAAATTCAACAATAAACTCTGGGAAGGATACGGCACCTTTTTCTAACAAGGGACGGAAGCTTTTCTCATCAATAGACACCTCAATCTTCCCGACATTTTGTGGAAGCCTCTTAAGGAGTAGAGAAAGTTGATCAATCAAGTCAACATTCGCTGATTTAATCACTAATTTCTGTAAAGTACTTGGAAAGCCCAGAGACAGTAGCTTTTTTGGTTCTTGGTTTAAAATCAGACAGGTCACACCTTCCATGTCTTTCGGAAGATTATCAACATCTGCAGGAGCGAAAATCAGATCTTTCACACCTCGAAGTTGATTTACGTCTTGAAAACCATTGCAATTATAAATAATAACCTTATCGCAATGTCTCAACATACTAAAGTCTTTGATTAACGGACAGGTATCAACTTCCACGATACAATTACTGCTACTCAATCCTTGCAAGGTGGTTACATACAAGTTAACTAATTTAACAGAATAAATTCGATCGAAGTTGAATAAAGTTGTTAAGTATAGACAAGATTTAACAATAATATCTCGAATGTGATGCTCAGAGGGTAAAGTGAACTTACTAAAAAGACTACTAACTTGAACGGAGCGTAGACTCGAACATTGAGGAGGTAATAAAGGTGTATTACATTCTCCATGAAAGTAAAATTCACGAGCTTCAAGGACTTTGGAAAAATCAAAACTATTAATCCATGCTCGTCTATAATTGGAAGGATAATAAATATTAATAATTTTAGAATAATAAAAACTATTAGAATAATCTTGAATATTCAAACATTCTGAAATAACAATTTTATAATTATGATTTAAACATGAAATATCACGAATTCCATCACAGCATTGTAAATGTAATTCATGAATTCTATCTAAACTACTTACATCTTCTATACTAATTGAAGTAAGTTTTAAGCAACGAAGGTTAGAATAAGCAGAAATATTCAGTCTGTTAGAAGAGAGAATATTGGCATTAGTGATTGTTAATGATTCTAAGCTCGAAATCACAGGGATACTAGTGATATTGTAATTCTTGATGGTTAACTGTTTCAAACCTATTTTCAAATTATTCATTCTCTCTGCGAAGAGTTGTAACTCAGACTCTGTTAATGAGTGCCGAGTAGATCCGTAATAAAAACCTAATATTAAATTTTGAACTTTCTCGATGTGATGTATCAATGAGGAAGTTAACTGATCTGCTGTGATCGAGAGAGACTTACAACTAATACTAATATCATCAAATCCTGCTTCTTTAAAATCCAAATCATTAGGAATAACTAAACTTAATTGATGGGAAGGATCAGCAATCAAACTCTGAAGCTTTTCCGATGTCAAGTAAGATCTAAATTTTCGTTCAAAATCTTGTTTCTGTCCCCACAACGCACGAAGGCATAAAACTCTCACATGTTTGATAAGTTGCCTACAAATTCTACCATTTACCATCGCAAAAGCAACTTGATCATCATATTCCAACCAGCTGTTGGTAGATTTCAAGTGGCAAGTTCATTTCTTCTCTTTATAGACTCCAGACTCGGTATATACCGGTAAACCTTACCGACGGTGTTATCGGTAAATGTGAGAAACTGCAACAGTTATTAGCAACAGATAGATAGATCTTCTTATAGAGAGAGACATTGGACTTGTCTCTTTCATCATTGATTTGTGATTTCATGAAGCATCATCAACATTCTTCTCAGAATGGAAGATGGTCCATTTCTCCGATTCGTTGTTTTCTTTATGTGATGTTAGTTATCCTAGTAGGTGCCGTGGTGGTTCTTCTTTTCCCTTTTCCTCATTCCATGGGAAGTATGAAAGGAAAAGAGGATTCTTTAACATCTTCTAAAATTCTCATAGATCACTTAAATGGCGGGGAGATGAAAAATAACGAGAATCTTCATCTCAGATATTCAAAGGAAGAAGTGTTAAGACAAGCAATGAACACTATACTCCCGATTGTCACAACTGAAGAGGAGGAGGAACCACCTTTCCATACCAAACCTGAGAAAGAAAAAAAGAAGAAAACAATCGCCTATGCAATCACAGTAACGAAGGACGGTCCCTTCGTTGACGGTGCTCTAGTACTAGGATATGCTGCTAAGAAGTTCCACAGTGAGAAATTTGGCTTTAAATCACCTTATGACGCTGAACTGGTTGCCTTCGTCACCAAGAGTGTTGTTACCACCCGTAGCATCCTTTCTAAGTTCGGATGGAGGATCATTGAGAGAGATCTCCCCGTACAACTCGAAGAGATTGAGAATAAAGACTATGCTGAAAGAATGAGAAATAGTGGTTGTTGTGGTGCTGATGAATTTTTAAAATTATGGGCATATACATTAACAGAATATTATCGTGTTGTTCATTTAGATATGGATTCTATTATCTTTAAGAATATGGATGAATTATATGAACTCCCTTATGAATTACTCTTTACTGGTGATTATAATATGATTGCTGGTAGTCCTTACCCACCTGCACAAGGAGGATTTCTCATTGTTCAACCGAATATTGAAACATTTAAAGAGTTTCAATCAATTATTCGGAAAGGAGATCATCGTCCTGGCAGTGGTTGGGGAGGATCAAAGATTGGGAACTTCTGGGGTGGTCAAACAATACAAGGGATTGTACCTTATTACTACAACATCTTACATCAAGGGAAAGCATTAGAATTAAATCGATGTCAATATAATTGTATGGTGGATAATCCCTATCATAAGGGAACGACGAGATGTCTTGATCGTAAGCCAACCTGTGAGGACTGTAGAATCGCTGACATTAATAAGGTATCATCAGCACACTTTACAATCTGTCAAAAACCATGGACTTGTACCTTTCATTCAAATCCTAATAATAAAGTATTATGTGAGAAGTTTCATGCGAAATGGTTTGCATTAAGAGATGAATTCGAACAACATCTTCACCTCGACACCTCTTATCGCAAACAACAGACAAAGTATAAAGATTCTCTTGGCATGTGTAAAGGTTATGGTGATGATAAATATCTTCCAATGCCAGTGAATCAAGTTCAAGGCAATCTTCCTGACACCTTTTGGAAGTGATGTTGTGTGGAGTGCAGTGAATGAATGAGTTAATAGAATGTGATAAGAAGAGAATCAATGCTCGTTGTCGTCAGTCAGTCTACTGTAGTAGTGTTACAGACTCCGTTCCAACCCAATTTCAACAACGATTCGTTTTTTTTGTTTTGTATATGTTGTGCAGACCTTTTAATGTTTACATATCTTCGTTTTATTGTTTTGTAAAAGGAGTCATTTTAATTTCATCTCCTCTCTTATCTATACTTCTTTCTATACAAGGAATTGATTTGATGATGAAGCAGTTGATTCATTTCATTATTAACAACTCTGTTTGGAATATCTGTTAGATACTTTTACTAATCACAGGGAAACGAGAGAGAAGAAAAAAGAAAACACTAATATAGCAAGGGATCCTTTTCCAATGATTGTTTTACGATCAAAGGAAAAGGACATTATGAACTATGAATTGAACTATTGACTATTTGAGAGGTGAATGTGAGGGAAAAACAGAAGGAGGGTTGAATTGAAGGGAGGTGGGAAGGTGAGTGTTTAATATCTGTAGTGAGATGGCTTGTATGGACCCTCAACCTTGACACCGATGTAGTCAGCTTGTTCCTTGCTGAGGGTGGTTAATTCAACACCCAAAGAGGCCAAGTGAAGACGAGCGACCTTCTCGTCTAATTCCTTTGGTAAGATGTAGACCTGGCCAGTTTGGTACTTGCCAGTGGTCTTGTTGGTCCATAATTCGATCTGGGCCAAGGTTTGGTTGGTGAAAGAGGAGGACATGACGAAGGAAGGATGACCAGTAGCGCAACCCAAGTTGAGAAGACGACCCTCAGCTAAGACGATGACACCGTGACCATCAGGGAAGACGAAGCGATCGACTTGAGGCTTGATGTTCTGGCGGGTGGTGTTCTTGTATAAGTTGTCCATGTCGATTTCGTTATCGAAGTGACCAATGTTACCAACGATGGCGTTGTTCTTCATTTGGGCCATGTCGTTGTACATGATGATACCCTTGTTACCAGTGGTGGTGATGAAGATATCACCAGTCTTGACGACGGATTCTAACTTCACGACGGAGAAACCTTCCATAGCGGCTTGTAAAGCGCAGATAGGATCGATCTCAGTGATGTAGACGATGGCACCGGCGGCCTTCATGGCTTGGGCGCAACCTTTTCCGACATCACCGAAGCCGCAGATGACAGCACGCTTGCCAGCAATCATGACGTCAGTAGCACGGCAAAGACCGTCAGTCAAGGAGTGCTTGCAACCGTACAAGTTGTCGAACTTGGACTTGGTGACAGAGTCGTTGACGTTGATGGCAGGGAACAAAAGCTCTCCCTTCTGGGCCATGGTGTAAAGACGGTGGACACCGGTGGTGGTCTCCTCAGAGACACCAACCATCGGGCAGCTAAGCGTTGCCACTTCTTTGGGTTCTTTGGTAACTCACGGGCAAGGAGGGCAAGGACGATCTTGAACTCTGCGTTGTCAGTGGAGTTAGGATCTGGAAGGGAACCATCCTCAGCGTACTTCTTCTCGGCCTTGACACCCTCGTGGATCAACAAGGTCATGTCTCCACCGTCATCGACGATCAAGTCGCATCCATCTCCCTTGTCATCCTCTGGCCAGGTGATGGCGTTCAAGGTGCACTCCCAGTACTCCTCAAGAGTCTCGCCCTTCCAGGCGAAGACGGCAGCAGATCCGTCTCTGGCGATGGCGGCAGCAGCGTGATCTTGGGTGGAGAAGATGTTGCAACTGCACCAACGGACCTGGGCACCTAAGGCCTTTAAGGTCTCGATTAAGACGGCAGTTTGGATGGTCATGTGAAGGGAACCAGAGATACGGGCACCTTGGAAAAGGGCATTTCCGTATTCCTTGCGGCAAGCCATTAATCCAGGCATCTAAAGAAAAAGATTCCTAAGAACCCGTTGCAACAATATTTCCTAATACAAAACACTTACTTCATGCTCAGCAAGTTCAATCTCACGACGACCGAAGTCAGCAAGAGAGATATCAGCAACGCGATAGTCACCAGAGGCCATTGTTGTTATGTAAAGTGTGTGATTAGTGAGAGTTGTTAATTAATTGTGAGAGAAGATACGAAGATCTGCTGATTGTTTTGTGTTGTGATGCCAGGAGATCCAGTCACTGGATTCAATGCGCGTGAAAACCAATCAACAGTCAGTTAGCAACTACTGTAGTGGACACTACCAAAAAGAAACAGTTGTGTGTCAGAATCTTCGGCTTTTCGAGTTTTCGAAATTATGGAAATTCGTGGTTGTTCATATTCATTACAAAAGGGAAAGGTCAAATAAAAAGAACATAGTTTTGTTGTGAGCAAATTTTGATGCCATAAAATTGATAACATAAGAAGACAAGAAACACCCATCAAAACTTGATGAAGAACTTCGTTAAAAATTGATGAATAATGAATGAGAGAAAAAAAGATTATCAAGATGGTAAAAGAATAAACATAATTTAATTGCAATATTCCCCAATTAGAAACTTTAAAAAAACAATTACTTTAACTAATACAATGACTGCCACGATATTAGGATTTAACCCTGCTTTGATGACTGAGAAGTTATCATCTTTCTTACCTCCAATTCGATTATCTTTTACGAACAAGCCAACTGAATTATCGTTGATGTTTGATGCAGGAGTGCAATATCTAGAGAATGGCAAATATGCTGAGGCGAAAGAACGCTTCGACCAATGCCTTGCAGAATTACAATATGGTGTGGAAGGAGTCCAATTCAGCAAAGATCAGACAGACCGATACATTGTTCCGATTCTCTGCCATCTTGCTACCTGTCACATGGAGTTACGTCAGTATGTGAAGACAGCACAGTACTGCGAACAAGTCCTCCAACGAAGACCAAGTCATAAGAAAGCACTGTATCTTCAAAGTATGGCCAATATAGAAATGGGTTCCTTTAAGGCCGCAATGAGGTATTACAAGAAGAAATAAACCGAAGAGTCTTTTTTCTTAAAGTGTATATAGAGTGCTTTAATATTGTGAAGCACTCGAGCATGTGTAGACTTTGATTTTTTCGGTTTTGATTATGTTTGGTTTAGTTCTTTCGTTTTTGCTTTTTAATTTTCTTATGTGTTTAGACCTAGACTTTTTAATTTCTATAAACAGTTTATTTTTAAAGTAATCAACACACAACTTACATGTAAGAGAATGAGATCATTTTTCTACTGTTCTACTGTAGAATGAGATCTACTGTTCTTTATTCAATCGACTTTCTTCAAGCGTAACGATTCGATACTATCCGAACTTTAATGGATTTAACCTACTACTAAAGGTGGAGAGTGGTTGGCGGGCAAGCGAGCAGATAAATCTGCTGCAATGTAGAGAATTTACCACAAACTGCGAAGCCGAAGGGAGCAGAAGAAATTACCCATGAAGATGGGTGGAATAATCACTATACCAAGTGAACATACAAGGCTGTCGTTTAGATAAGCTAATATTAACGAGAAAGAAGACTTTTTCCGGTCAGATGTTGGAAAATTCTTGAGCTTCGCCAAACACTCGCCAAACACTTGCACAAATGCTGAAGTGGAATAAAGGGACGCAAACAGTGCGAGGTGAGAGCAGGACAATCAAATTTCAAAAATCACCATGCAGAATTTTATTTTTACACATAACTTGTATAAAAATCAAAACAAACAAGAAATGACGATATTGATACAGAATTAGTGGATAAAGAAAAGAAGAAAGAAAAAAAAACAATAACAACAAAAAAAGTGATCAATAGTGTAGACTTTCGACACACTGGCGATTAACTTTCCATAATATTATTTGTTCTTCAGGACATAAATTTAGCAGAAACAAAGAAAGAGAAAAGAGAACTAATTGATACACTACATCTATATATCTAGGACTAATCCTCCTCCCTTTCTTTCAATTGTTGTTGATTAGAACTTCATTCACACAGGATTTCGCAGAAAAAACCGAAAAAAAGAAAAGAAAAAGAAAAGAAAAGAAAAGAAAAGAAGACCAAAACTTCGTAAAGTGGAGAACGAAAAGATGAAAAGAAAACGCAGTTATTATTCGAGAATCCACTCAATGACAAAAAATCCCTTTCCCAAAAGTGAAAAGTAGACCCAAAAGAAACAAATAAGCAAATAAGCGCAAGGAAATAAAAGTGTCGTGCAACCATTGTCAGGAAGAAAAAAAACAAACAATCAGACCAACAAACAAAACAAGCAAACAAAGAAATAATGATGAAATAGACTCCACACAACTTCCATCCACAAAATCAAAAGTTTGGAACACATTTATATATCTCTTGAATATATTGATATTGATCGCGATCATTGTTACCAATCATCACATCTCTTTTTTAAATAAATAAACGAGTAATCACGTTTGTTTTTTATTTTTTCTTTCTTTCTGAATTTTCTTTTATAGTTTCTCTGTATTGGATAGGTAATATTCGTTAATACTAATCTTCAGTGCTTCAACATTCAATGGTTTTGCAAAGATCGCCTCAACACCTGACGACAGGAAATGATCAATTTCATTCTGATCAACTGTACCAGACACTGCATAAATTACTCCAGGGAAACCGCGACTTTTCAAGAGACTTGTTGCTTCGGGGCCTGTGAGCCGCGGCATGTGATCATCCATCAACACAACATCAATCAAACCCACCGCCGACCGCGTGCCTCTGCCCTCCTCAGTAGCGTAATCTAATAGTTCGAGACACTCTAATCCATCCTTCGCCTCATAAACCTTATGATTGCAGCTGCTCAACAGCTTTTTCAACATTTTACGATTCGGAGAAGAGTCATCTACAATTAGGATGTTTAAACCTCCTTCCCAAGACTTTACAGGCGCCTTGACAGTGCCGTTTCGTGATAGCGCAGTGGGTGAAGTTCGAGTAGGATACAAACTATCGAGTTTGCTATCATAATGGATTAACTTCTTCGATGATACTCGATTTTGCATGTGAATCCTCGCTGAGCGATTTGTTGGTGAAACATCCGAAGAACGTGAACCTAATTCAGCAATTTCAATTCTTACTTTTCTTCGCTTTCCACTCAGACCATTCCCATCATTATTGACATTATTCTCTACTTGTGTTTGTGTCACCGAAGTCAGCGACGTGAGCGAAGGAGCAGAAAAGGTCCCAAGATTCGCCACAGGTAAAAGTAATGATGCATCGTCCCTTGCATCAGCAGAAAGCGGAGTGAAGATAATCACATTCTCATCTCTGGTATGAGAAGACCCAGTAGCTTTCCCTCCATCAATAGATTTATTCTCTACTATACTACTTTCTTCATCGAATTCATCAACGGAAGGAATATTTTCTAATTTATAATAATTATCACGAAGTTTTTGTTGATTATAATTATAACTCTCTGATGTCATGTTAATTGCCGTGGATGATAAATTTGGAGAGGATAATAAAGAACCTAAATCTTCTTCTTCTGAATCAATAAGACTTTGTAAATTCTCCACTGTAATACTTCTTTCCGGAGGAGCTTTTGGTTGATGAAGTTCACCAATACTACGGAAATGTTGTAAACTATCATCAAGCATCACAGGAGTAGTCGGTGAAGGAAGATGTTGTAGCATCTCTACTGCCGAGCAATTTGGTTGTTTTTTGTCCTTCACAAAGTGCGGTAATGAATAATTTGAGGAAGAAGACGAAAGGAACGAAGCCGATGGAAGAATTCGTGATACTAACAAGGAAGTTTTCCTTTTCCGCCTCTTCTTCGACGAGCCCCAACTAGGTCGTCCAACAAGTCGAGCACTACTCTGACTGGGTGTTCGGAACATTCTTTTCAAATGATCCATCCATCCTCCAGTATCTTCCTCCTCTTCTTCTTCCTCATCCTCCTCAAGGAGCACACTATTCGCCGTTTCAAGATCTCTTTCTCTGGGAACAGTGTCAATTTCATCAAACAATGGGGCATCCTTGTGCAGCTTTAGATCTGGGACATGCAAAGGCATTGCTCCAGTTGGAGGTGGCGTTGGTCCTTTCCTTTCAGGGATACTTCTCATAGTTTGCTGATGTCTGAGTAGATCAGGATTTGAGAGATCTGCGGAAAGAACAGAGTTCAATGGAATGCTAGGATGAGCACTTTCAAGATCTCGAGTAGAGTTAGCCATAAGAATGACAGGTTTATTCAGCAAAGATGGAATACGCTTCAAATTGCCGGTTGAGAGACCATTCACTCCAAGTCCTCGACGGAAAACTGGAATACGACTGCGATACGTCAGAGCTGATTCTGCAGAATCTGCCGAACCAAAGAAATTCAAACTTTGACTTCTTTCATTTGTAAATAAAGGTAAATCAATATAAAAACTTGAACCTTTCCCTTCACCAGCTGAAAAGGCATTAATTTTCCCACCATGCATCTCAATAATACCTATCAAAAGAAGATTTAAGATATGACAGATGAAGGCGTTGATATAGCTTACTTCGTGAAATCCATAAACCTAATCCAGAACCTTTCCCTTGTTGTAATTGTGCAGCATTAAATTGTACATATTGTCCAAATAATTTTTTCTGATTCTCTAATGAGATACCAGCACCATTATCTTCGACAGTAATTCTTATTGCAATATTTGTATCAATACAATCTTTAATAGATGATTGTCTGATTGGTAGTTTCTCTAATTTTACTTTTACTGTACCTAATGACGGTGTAAATTTTAATGAATTCGAGATAAGATTACGAATAACTTGTGATAATTTAAATTTATCAGCTTTAATAAACGTTGCAAATGTCCAATTACTATCAGCATCTGTACAGGAGATAGTGAATGATACATTCGCATCTTTTGCATTAATTTCAAATGGTTTTGCTGTATCACATAATAATATCCATGGATCAATTTCTTCAACTTCAACAATTAATTTATTTTCATCAATTTTATCAAACATTAATAAATCATTTAATGTATCTAATGCAACTTTACATGATTCATGAATTTGATTGACTGTATCAATCATATCTTCTATGGTATCCATAGAAACAATAGATTTTAATCCTTGAATAAAGATTTCAACAAATTTACGATCAAAGAACCAATCTTGTAGGTTACTGCTTTGACTGTGTTGTCGGTGTTGAATATCAGAGGCGGATGGTTCTGGTTTTGTGAGAAGGAGGTTATGAAGTTTCTCATCATCTATGACAGTCACATGGGATTGTGGTGTCGCTAGTTCTGGATGAAGTAAGTGATTTTCTCGTTCATCATTGGATACAGAAAGAGTTCGGAAATCCTGTCAATTGAAGATAAGTATAAGAAAGCATTCATCAAAAACCACTTTACCTGACGAGGATTGTTGTGATGTGGAGTAGGAAAAGGATGAACCGGTAGTTCAGAATCTGATTCATCCTTCGATTTACTCTCAACGCGATGATTGCTAGGAGATGGAGGAGCTCCCGACTTTGAAAAATTTGCTTTTCCTAAACCTCGACTATTCTCTGACCTCCCACCTCCTGCGGCACCAGTCTTGTCGCTATGTCGTGCACTTTCTTTCAATGCCATCGTTCTTTCCTTATATTTCTTAAAAACATTCTTTAAATCACTTAATAACATTGCTAATCCTAAGAAAGCAGTATTTAATGGTGTTCTCATTTCATGTGATACATAACGTATTAAATTTAATCTTGTATTTAATTTATCTTTCTGTATCTCTGCATGTAATAAATAACTTCTTGAGGGTATAACCGTTAAGAAATAGGTCAAGGCAACTTGAATATAGAGAAATTCAGTAATATATAAAGTATATCGATAATTAATTGTCACATTCGGATCAATATCTAGTAACCTTTGTGATGTTATTAATAATACAAAATCAGTAATAATAAAGATTAATGCTGCCATTAAATGACAAAAATCACTCATATGATGATGTGAATTAAATTGGTAATTACTATCCGTTTGATTTGCTAAGAATTGCATTGATTTTATTAACATATAAATGATTTGTAATACAGCAAAGACGGAAGTGCATGCAGCAATGACATAGAGCGGTTGATATGCAGTCGAAAATAGCACAGAAAAACATATAAAAACCTTTGCAATCGTTGCAGTTAACAAGAAATAGATTGTTCTTTCCTCTATTGATATATTTAAACGGTCATTTGGATTCATCACATTATCCCAACGATGTTCATACATGGTACCGAATAATGACCCGATAATAATAATCTGTTGTGAGAAAAAGATACTAAATTGAATTTGTGGTAAATATGGTTCAATCTTGGATGAATTTTGTGCAACAAGGAAGTAAAGTATGACGTTTGGGATCACTAATGCACCAACTAGTGTGACACGTGACAGCCAGTTCTTAAATTCGACTGTGTTATTACAGACAATAGAATAATCTAATACCGCTTCAATTACCATGGGTATCGCAACAGCAATGGAAACAAGTAACCATGTCTTATAATTATCGCTAAATATTACATGGTATTGCGGGTTTTTCGAAAGAAATGTAGAATTATAACCATCACCATAATAGAGAAGAGGAAGGAAAGAAATAAAAGAAAAACAAATCATTAAACAAAAAGAAGATGCTAATTTATTATTTATTATTAATTTTCGAATGGGTGCATATTTTTCCCACCATGTATTCCATAGATGACTTACATAGGCGAAGAAGGTCATCAATCGACTTTGATAGGTTGGTGGTGGTGTACTATCATCTGGAGGGGTAGAAACTCCTCTTGTGACATTTCGAACGTTGGATTTACTGAAAGGGCTTATGTTTGACATTCTTAAAGAAGAGAACAGTTTAAGAACAGCCATAAAACTTCTTCTTTGTTGATCTTCCATAAATTAATATAAAAACTTCCTTCTCAAACTTTATAACATCAGAATAGAGGCGGATTCTCTCAGAAGGAAAGCAAAAATATATATCCGTGGAAAGATCTGACGAATAAAAAGACTTGTTCAGTGGATTTGAACAGATCGGAAGTTGTCTTATGTGACAAATTTTGTCTTGAAAGTTATTTCTTCTTAACGATAAAATCTGTTGTTGCGATGCAGTGCGGAACAATCTCAGGCGAAAACTCAAAAACCCGAAAAAGTTTGTAAACGATCCGTTTAAACGATGAGAGAAAGTTTTGCTTCAATCGTTTTCGTTATTCTTCGCTTCTCCTAGCATCAACCATCTTCGGACTTGACTTGACGGTACAATCTACTAGCATCTCCTTTGAATTTTACCTGCTAGAATTGGTAGAGTAGAGTATCCTT
>VFQN01006876.1_pt1 | contig 12629 bp, 10 predicted proteins | sample 3512371 | NCBI WGS metagenome assembly VFQN01 (sample SAMN10412370, study PRJNA504923) | tailings metagenome | isolation source: Replicate 2 from Balatoc abandoned mine | place: Philippines: Itogon, Benguet | collected 2017-08-28
GATTTTTATGATTTTTTATGATTGATCATAATGAATCATAAAAATCTGCGGACTATTAACTTCTTTGTTTACAGCAAGTTTTTTATTCTTCTAATTTCATCTGCATTCGTAAAATCTCTACTGAAATCTTCCGGCATAGCAGGATTCATGTATTCACTCAATGAAGGAATCAAGATGCGTGCAGAAGTGTGAAATTCAAGAGCGCCGGTATAGGCTTTCATTTCTGCGATATTATTACTATTGATACCACTTCCCGGCATAATGATGATTCTTCCATCTGCTTGTTCTACCAATTGTTTAATCAACTCTTTTCCATCCGGGGCTTTGGGTTGTTGTCCACTGGTAAGTATTCTCGTACAACCACACTGAATAATGGTTTCCAATGCTTGCAAAGGATCTTTACAACGATCAAAAGCCCGATGAAACGTAACATCTAATGGATACGCCAGTTCTGTTAAACGTGCGGTGTTTTCAAAGTCAATGGTACCATCTTTTTGCAGGAGTCCAAATACGACGCCTTCAAATCCCAATTCTTTGCAGAGCAAAATATCTTTTCGAATGATCTCTATTTCTTCTTCACTATGGAAATAATCACCGCCACGTGGACGAATCATCGGGAAAACCGGAATGGATACTTTTTCACGGGTTGTTTTTAAATAGCCATACGATGGGGTAGTACCACCATTGGCATAATTCTCACATAATTCAATTCTATCAGCACCTGCACTTGCTGCTTCTATGGCAGTAGCGGTATTGAATACACATATTTCTAATGGTAATGACATAAATCAGATCAATGGTTTTGCGTCTACTAAAAAATTTTTATCATCGGCATGACAAACAGCAAAGTTGAATCCTTTTTGTAAAGCATATCCTCCGTATTCCCCCGACTTACTGATGGCAATAAAACCTGCTTGAATAGCTTTAGCTTTATCGATACCTTTTACTTTCAACAATCTTTCCATGGCTTTTTTACAAGCTGTTTCCGGATCCATGCCTTGTCGCATTAACTCTACAATGGTATGCGCCCCACAAATACGAATGATGTCTTCTCCTTGTCCGGTAGCAACAGCAGCGCCTACTTCATTGTCTACAAATAATCCCGCACCAATAATCGGAGAGTCGCCGATGCGACCACGCATTTTAAAACCCATACCACTGGTGGTACAGCTTCCACTTAAATTACCATTTGCATCTAAAGCAATCATACCAATGGTATCATGGTTCCAATCACCATTTTCCAATTTCGTAGGAACAAAAGCTTCTTGTCGCTTCGAGTTTTCAATATTGATCACAGGTTTATACTCGCTTTTCTTCAACCAGTTTTGATAAGCTTTTTTAGCATCATCAGACAGCTCACCTGATTCTAATGGAAATCCTTCCGACACAGCAAACTGTTGCGCTCCAGAACCTGCCAGCATCACGTGTGGTGTTTTTTCCATGACTCTTCGTGCTACTGAGATGGGATGTTTTATTTTTTCCAGGAACAACACACTACCACAATTGAAATTTTCATCCATGATGCAAGCATCCAAGGTTACATATCCATCACGATCCGGATTTGCACCTAAGCCCACACAACAGTTTAAAGAAGCTTCAGTTACACGTACCCCTTGTTCTACCGCATCAAGGGCTCGTCCGCCATTACGTAAGATTTGCCAGGCTGCTTTATTAGCGGCTATGCCAGCATCCCAGGTAGATAACACCAAGGGTTTCTGAGCAGTCATTTTTCCACGAAAAGATGAAAACGTAAGAGCCGATAATCCCAATGACCCCAACTGAAGAAAATGTCGACGATGCAGCATAGCAATTTATTTCGTCGAATGTAAGAAGAAAAGCAGGAAGAAATATCTGATGTCAGATGTCTGATTTGTTGAATGAAGTCAAAAGTCAAAAGTGAAAAGTCAAAAAAGAACTTCCCTTTTGACTTTTCACTTTTGACTTATCGATAACTTGCGAATCATATCATCGCTCAACGCATCACTGTACGCTCCATAGGCGTTGATGAGGGTTCCTTTCATGCTATGATCGCGTGCTTCGATTACGTATAAAATACTTGAGTTAGATGGATCGGTATCGCCTTCAAAACGATGATGGGCAATGATGGTGAATTGAGAGGGGAGTAGACAAATACCAGTACTAGCACATTTGATCTGATCAAAAGCCAGATTGAAATCAGTGGTATATCCCTGCTGCTTCAAATCAGCCAATGCATCCACTAAGTTATCGTAAGTTTTCATGATAGAAAGATAGGAAGAAATGTCAGATGTAGGATGGCAGATGTCTGATTGGGGGGATGAATTCAAAATTAAAAAGTCAAAAGGAAAAAATATAGTATTCCCTTTTGACTTTTGACTTTTCACTTTTCACCTCTCTTATCCCCCAATTCTGCTCTGCTCTTCCGTTGCGCTACCGGTACTGCGTTTGTTGGTTTTGAAGCTTTTACCGAAACGATAATTGAAACTCAAATTCAGGATGCTGTTTTCCCATCTGCTATTGATGGTGGCATCTACTGTTGCATATTTAGCTGTTCCATTGAAACGCTGGATCTTGAATGGATCACGGTAGTTTAGGCTGATTCGTCCTTTATTGTTCATCACCGATTTAGATACGGCTAACGTGAACATTCCCATTCCTTTATAGATCATTACGCCATCCACACCTTTGGTATTGTAGAAACCATTGATCTCTGCATCCCATCCCTTACCCAATTTACTTTGTAAAGCGCCACTGAAATTACCGGAGTTTACACTGATATCAATCAAAGAATCATTTACAATACCCTTGAACTGATTATTAAATAAGTTAGCATTCACACTCACTGTTAACCATTTGGTTACCGGCTTGTAAAAGTTGAAGGCGATACCATATTGTTTACGCGTTGCAATATTTTTTCTGATCAAAAACGTTTCCTTCGTGGTTTCATTCTGCTCAATCACTTCTGAAATTACACCACTGGTATACGAATAATTTAAAGTGGTGGTTAATACACCTGCATAGGTATGAGTTAACTCAATATTATTGCTGAATTGTGGCTGCAGACTTGGATTTCCTTTTTGATAAGTGTACCTGTCTACAATGAATACAAACGGATTCAGGTTTCGATACTGTGGACGCATAATCCTGCGACCGAAATTAGCCCCAAACATATGTTTCTCATTGAGGTTATAACTCAAGTAAAGGGTAGGGAAGAGCTGTCCGTATGTATTTTTAAATTGAATATTACTGGTTACCTGATCACCCTTCGCATCTGTGTATTCGTAACGAAGTCCGGCCTGCATCGATAATTTGGTACTCAAAGGCGTATTCAAATTTACATAAGCAGCATACACATTTTCTTTATAGATAAAATAGTTAGAGCGTGTAACATCAGGCACACGATTGCCATTGATGATACTGTCGAAACGAATATTGTTATCACTGTTTACAAAACTCACTTTGGTACCAAATTCAAATCTTCCTTTATTTTTCAATGGTTGTGCATAATCCAATTTAGCGGCGTACACATCAAATCCTGATGGGAGATAGCCTACCAGACTATCCGCTTTGCCTACCAGATTATTATTCGCATCATAAATACTGTTGATGAAACGCTGACGGTGTTTGTCTTTGTATTGGATATAATCTGCATCAAAACTCAGTTCTCTACCAGTAGAATCAAACTGATGACGGAAATTAAAATTGCCATTGTAATTGGTTACGTTCGGCGTCATATTAGTGCCACCGTAGATGGTAGACTGTAAACTACCCGCAGCATCTGTGAGTTTACTTACGCTGTTATTATTGAATTCCATTTTGGTTCCAAAACCATTCAAAGTGAGGGCTGCAGATGTTCTTTTAGAGAAAGTATAATCCAACCCAATTTTGCCCGAATGTGAATTGCGGCTATCGGGCATATACGCACGTTGATCAAAAGTGCCGGTGATATTTTTGGTAGTTGGATTGATAAAGTTTCTCAAGATGCTGAATTGCTGATAAGCTTCTCGGTAACTATAGTTGTAATTACCAAATACATTGAGCTTATTGATTCGATAGTTCAGGTTGGTTCCAATACTCGCTTTAGGATATACACCTTGTGCGTAACTCGTATTGATATTGCCATTGAAACCTTTGGTCTTGATTTTTTTAGTGCGAATATTGATAACACCTGAATTACCCGATGCATCAAAACGTGCAGGTGGATTGGTCATGATTTCAATCTGATCCAACTGATTCGCATTCATACCGCGTAACATATTCGCCAGGTCTTCACTGCTCATGAATGTTTGACGACCATCCAATAAAACAATCACACCTTGTTTTCCTTTCAAACTGATATTGCCATCTCTGTCAACCGCTACACCTGGAGATTTTTCCAATACTTCCAAAGCAGTATTGCCGGCATTGGAAGGAGAGGCATCTACATTCACAACCATTTTATCAGCCTTCATTTCCAGAAAAGGCTTTTTACTGGTCACGGTTACTTCGCCTAATGAATTTTCTAGTGCTTTCAAGGATAGTGTTCCTATTTGTAAGCTGCTATTATTTGCAGATAAAGTAATTGGATTTGAATACAAACGCTCATAACCAACACTACTAACACTCAAAATATAATTACCGAAAGCGATGTTTTCGAAACTGAAATTGCCGTTCTTATCAGATACAGCAGCTTTCACCAAACTCGAGTCTTTCTGCTTGAGTAAAGTGATAGAAGCACTTTCAATGGCACGACCGCTACTGCTTAAAGTACCGGTTATGCTGCCCGTTTGCTGTGCAAATGCGGATGTAGTGATCAATAATAAGAGGAATGTAAAATACCTTTTCATGTTGGTTGAGTTTTGCGATTAACAGTGTAAAACTGTTCCAGAAAACCCATGTACTCAATCGCATAAATATGTATGTAAGGACGAGTGGTGAATGAAGAAGATAAAGGGTGATGGATACGTGTAAAGCGCAAAACCATGTTGGACGATACTTCGTTTTTTCTGATTTTACCGTACTTTTCATGTGAATAACAAATAGATGTCATGAGAAAATGCTGCTGGATTGTATTCATACAATTGAGTATGCTATGTTTTAAAAGCATGGCACAGACAACCGTAGCGATCCCGTTTGAAGAAGCTGATTATGTAACTGTGATGGAAGCAGCAAAGTCGCAGCAGCGAAATGTATTGTTCTATTTCACACACCCATATTGTGCGCCTTGTAAGATCATGGAAAGAACCGTACTGAATCAGCCCAAGATTATTCAAATGGTGAATGAGACAGTGATTCCCGTGAAAGTAGATTGTGTGGATGAAAAACCATATGCCAAAGCCATTCAACAGCAATTCCAAATCCAAAGTTTTCCAACGGTGATTTTAGTAGACAGTACAGGAAAATTGATTCGTCAATACATCGGATTTATGGATCAAGATGCTTTCTTATTATTTATGCAGTCGAGTAAACTGAAAGCCGACTAAAAACCTATTTTAAATTGCGTTATTGTAGATATTATCCGGCTATTTCCTTTACTATATAATATAAGTAACAGAATATCATATAGTTATATCGCTATCGGGTTTCCTTTTCATTTAAGGTATTATTTCCTATAATTAATATTATGTTAAATCAAACACAGCAAAATACGAGTAAAAAAAACGGCTCCGCTTATTTCTTTTATTGTAGCTAGTGCTTAACATAAGGTTTCTTATAAAGAAAATGATTAATTTTTTTCAGTAAGAATAATTGATAGTACAACGCCTGCGGCTGCAATTAATAAAGGCAAAAGAACATATTTGACAAACGGTATTTCATACCATGATTTAGGATTAATATTATCATCATTCTTTTTAGGATGCCTGGTTACTTTATTTTTTGTAGCTATATCACGTAAATCTGATCCTTGATTGGCTGTTCCATAGTTAGTTCCTATAAAATTAATTACAGAAACTTCATTATTTTCATCTTTATATCCACCACGTTCTGCGAACTCTCTGCAAACATCATTTATTAAAAAGTATCCTTTCCCTTGTCTCGCCATTCCTTCCCTGTATAATTTTGAATGGCAAATTTCTACTTCCGTTACTGATAATCCTGTTTGGTGTGAAACTTCTTCTACCGTGTACATTTTGCCAACTGGCCAGTTTAAAATATGTCTGAAGATTAAATTACAATCTTTTTCAACTTTAATTAGCATTAATTTAAAGTTTTGGTTACCTCTAACCTACTAAAAAATCATAATATAATGGGTCATTTACTTATTGAAAGTAATTTATTGTAAATACCTATCATTTTTGTTACTTGTCCAATTTCAGTAGGATAGTTTTGAGCACTATAAATTCCTATAAGTATTGATACAGGTCTTGTATAATTTTCTATTCCGCCTTTTGTTACAACACTTGTGTTGCGAAACACTACTGGAGAACCAGACATGCCGCTTCTTGTGGTTGCATCAATGAAGAATTTAGTGAATCCAGGCTCACTAGCGATTGTACCCTTTTTCCATAATGGGTATAAATTTGATTGTCCATAATCGAAAGGAAAACCAATTACAAACAAATCCTGTGAAGGATATAGAATCAAATCATTGTTAAAGGATTCTTTACTGTATACACCTACCCACCTTAAAATGGAAGTATCTTTTGACTCTATGGGTATAGCAACCACATCTAATAAGCTCCTTTTATTTCCAGGTGTCTCTTGAAAAGTTATTACCCTAGACATACCGATTGAATTCTTCAAGTTTAAATCAAACCACTTAAAGCTTCCTACAAGACTATCGTAAACCCTAATTTTTAAGCTATTTGGTAAGCTATCTTCTGGCGGCAATTGAAGCGTATTTTTTTTTGCTTGATACTCGTCAATAAAATATTGCCCCCCAACAACATGGTTATTGGTAATAAAATATAAACTAGAATTAGCTTTTAGAAAAAATCCAGTAGCATTCCATAAATATGTAGTGTCTTTTGTTGCTAATACTAGACAACTACCCAATGAATATTCATCAACTTGCGATTTACCCACAATTGAAGAAAATATAAAGAGAATCGTTAATAATAATTTCATTTTTATAATCTCATTGTTTTAACTAAAATACGCAAGTTTCTGGTAGTTGTTTCCTCATTCTATCGCTTCTATTAATGTTGTCGACTTTTCTAGTATTATAAATTTATAACTGCACCATCTCACGCGGCTTGTTGTTTTCCATCTTTTGTATAGTTCAGTTAAAACCACAGAGTCGCACTGAGTTTGGCGCAGAGTTACACGGAGTTTTTAAGTATTACCCCCGTGCAACTCTGCGCCACACTCTGCGTACCTCTGTGGTAAAAAAAACTACCAAAAAAATCTCTTCACCTTACACATCAGAAATCAGACATCCGACATCCGATATCTGCCATCTACCATTCCTTCCGTAATTTTGATTCATGCATATCCTCATCGTCAACAACACCGCTATCCCCGCTTTAAAATATGGTGGTACTGAACGTGTAATCTGGTGGCTGGGGAAAGCCTTGGTGAACGCCGGACATAAAGTTTCTTATCTGGTAGCACCAGGATCTAGTTGTCCATTCGCAGATGTGTATCCTTTTGATCCATCACTACCCTTCAATCAGCAAGTACCTACAGACAAAGGAATTGATATTATACACTTGAACCATAGTGTCAATGAGATACCACTCCTTCCCCATCTCATGACCATGCATGGAAATATGAATGAGCAAGTGCCTTTGCCTGTGAATACTGTTTTTGTTTCACGCAATCATGCAGAACGTTTTTGCAGTGAATCCTATGTTCACAACGGTATTGATCCGGATGATTATGGTGATCCTACGCTAACCAGTCAACGCTCCTATATCCATTTTTTGGGTGATGCTGCCTGGCGTGTAAAGAATGTACAGGGAGCCATTGATGTATCGCGAAAAGCGAAATGGCCTTTGCATGTCATTGGTGGACATCGATTCAATTTCAACCAAGGTATTCGTCTCACATTTGATACCCATGTTCATTTCCATGGTATGAAGGGTGGAGAAGAAAAAAATAAGATACTCAGACAATCCGCTGCCATGTTGTTTCCGGTAAGATGGCATGAACCTTTTGGATTGGCGATTACCGAGAGTTTATATTTTGGTTGTCCGGTTTTTGGTACACCTTATGGCTCTCTGTCTGAGATTGTTACAAAGGATGTTGGCTATTTATCGGCAAGTAAAAACGAATTGGTGCAAGCATTACAAAACATTCCTCAATATGATCGTAAGCGTTGTCATGAGCATGTGATGGATGCATTTACAGCTAAGCACATGATGCATGCCTATCTCCAGAAATATGAAAAAGTTTTAAACGGACATACGCTGAACCATCACTCTCCTGTTCTTAAAGAAATTCAGGATGAGAAATTTTTACCCTTTGGAGACTAGCAAATGGGTTATGAATTGAATTATGTCAGATGGCAGATGTCAGATGGCAGATGTAAAAAATCTGTGTAACACTGTGGTAATTTTTACCACAGTGTTACGCAGAGTATGGCACAGTGTCGCACAGAGTCTATCTCTTTTATATCAGATATCCGACATCCGACATCAAAAATCCTACATCCTACATCTGACATCTGACATCTGACATCCGCCATTACTCTGCACTAACCCGAATAATCCTTCCCGGTCCTTCCACTGCAACATAAATATTGCCATCAGGTCCTTGTTTCACATTGCGGACACGACCGATGCCTTCGAGTATTTTTTCGTCTTTGGTGATGGTCGATCCTTCTAATACAGCTCTACTTACATAATTGAATTTGAGAGAGCCTGTTAATATATTGCCTTTCCAAGATTTGAATTTATCGCTCGTAATTACCGCCATACCACTGGGAGCAATGGAGGGAACCCAATATTTCAAAGGATCTGTGATTCCATTTGCAGTTGGATTGGATGATACGGTGACACCATCATAATTTTTTCCATAACTCACGAGTGGCCATCCATAGTTTTTACCTTTTTCAACCAGATTGATTTCATCACCCCCCATCGGTCCATGTTCATTTTCCCAAATGCGGTTGTTCACAGCATCATAAGTCATGCCCTGTGGATTGCGATGTCCGTAGGAATACACAGTTGTAGCAGTCGTATTTCCCGGAAGTATGGGGTTATCGGCAGGTACTTTTCCATCATCAGTCATTCGATGTACTTTACCCCAATCGCTTTTAGTATCCTGAGCATTCATATTGCCACTACCCACACCACCATAACTGGTAGAACCACCCTCTCCTATGCTCAAATAGAGGAATCCGGCTTTATCAAAAACGATGCGACTACCATAATGTCCGTACCAGGTATTGGCAGTCTTGGTTTGAAAAATAGTTTCAGTATTGGTAATGGTGTTGCCATTGAGTTTAAAACGTGTGAGCTTCAGCAATGCACCATTCACACCAGATTCTGTTGCCGCGTAAGAAATATAAATCCATCCATTCGTAGCATAGTTGGGATGAACTTTAATATCCAATAAACCACCTTGCCCATTACTCAAGATACCGGCAGGTACACCACTGATTTCCTGCACAGTTCCAGTGCTGGTATATCTTGCGATGGTTCCTTTTTTTTCTGTGAATAGAAGGTCACCATTGGGCAAAAAATCCATGCCCCAAATGATTTCTCTATTGTTTACAATCACAGATGTTTTTAGGGTAGGTTCGCCGACAAGTGGCACTTCTGTGTTTTTGTTAGAAGAACCCTGACAAGCGCTCAGCAAGCACAATAGCCCTAATAGTGAAGTGGTGATAGGTGATTTCATATGTATGGATTTACGTACTTCTAAATATAATAGTTCTAAATAGTAAATGAAAAGCCCTGTTAATGGTTTAACAGGGCTTTTCAAAATTTGTTGATGACTTCATGCATTAGAACTTGTTGTGTAATGCATCAAACTCTTTGTATTTCGCTTCAAATGCATCAAATGCTGCATCGTCTTTACCTCTCGCTCTATCACGCTTGTAAGCATAAAGGTTGGCTAACCAGTCAACAGAACGGTTGATGACACTCTTTTCACTATTGCTTCTATTGCTTTTATCTTTTAAGATGGTATATGCTTTTTGCAACCACTCAATTGCTTGATCAACTTGTTGAGTAATGGATGGTTCCAATGCTGCATTGGCTTTGAGATAAGGCTCAGCATCTGCTTTAGCTTTGGCTTCTACCGCAGCTTTTTTCTTAGGATCTTTTTCTACTGGTTTCTCTAAATTAATTCTTTGAACCGTTCGAATATTATCACGAACTAAATCATCTAAAGTTGCGAAAGTGTTGTAACTCACCACACCTACGTTAAACGCAGCAATTGCATTACTGCTATTTTTAGCATAAGCTTTTTTAAAGGCTTCGATAGATTTAGCCGTGTATTTAGCTGCAGTAGCGCTGTCTACATCATCTTTGTTCTTAGCATTGGCAAATGCTTCACCAAATAACAGGTATTTATTTTCTGACAAAGTTCCTGCTGCATCTTCTTTATCATACATTTCTGTTTTGGCATTGAGATCATACGTATCAATAAAATCCATCTCATAGCTTTCCCATTCTTTGCTTAATGAAGGGTGAACTTCAGTTGCAAGGGCCAGATTCTGTTTGAATTTCGCCTCATCTTTCTTCCCATTTGTATAATAGTCGAGCAAGAAACGATATACATCAACATAGTTGGTGTCGTTTACTTTACTATCCGCCAAACGCTGGTAGTATTCAGCAGCAGTAGCTGTTTTTTTAGCATTTTGGAAAGCATAAGCGGCATAAAGTATGGAAGTGGTATCCATCGTTAGGTTATTGCTTGTCCATTTGTTTGCAATGATTTGATCGATATAACGAATGGCAGTCGCAAAATTTTCACCGGCATTGGCCCAATCTTTCTCATTAAAACTACCTGTTCCTTTGTTGATAAAAGCAAAGTACATGTCGAAGTAAGCTGCAATACCATCTTTTTCTTTGGCAATCGCGAAAGTAGGATCCATTTCCTGGTACTTTTTCAGAGCAGCTTCAGCTTCTGTTCCAGCATTGGCATATTTAGCGCTTAGCTCTGGACTTTTGAAAATGGCTGCATAGATCTTGCCTTTGTACATATAGGTTTCTGCCTTAGCTTGTCCTTTTGGATCAGCAGCTAATTTATCGATCTCTGTTTTTGCATCTTCCACCCTGCCTAAGATCAATGCATTTTGTACCTTTTTATAATCCTGTGCGGTAACAAACTGCAGTGTTGCAGCAAACATGGAAAGCATGAATAGCTTCTTCATAACGGGAGGTTTTTAAACTTGGTTTTCGTTAGTGGTTGAATCGTTATTTTCTGTTGCAGGGTTTTCGTTGGTTGGCTCATCATTACCGGTTGATTCTGATGCAGGAATTTCCGTTTCTTCATCATCTTCCTCGATCTGTGAAATAGCCGCTATCTCATCTCCTTCGTCGATCCTGATCAGTTTTACTCCCTGAGTGGCTCTACCTGCCTCACGAATTTCACTGATACTGGTTCTGATGGTAATACCTGATTTACAAGTAATGATAAGATCTTCTTTTTCAGTCACATACAGGATGCCAACTAAACTTCCTGTTTTGTCTGTAACGTTGATCGTTTTCACCCCTTTTCCGCCTCGATTGGTGATGCGGTATTCATCAATCGGTGTTCTTTTTCCAAATCCTTTTTCGCTGACTACCAAAATAGTTCGGGTAGCGTCTTCCTTATTAACACAGATCATGCCAATTACTTCATCTTTCTCATCATCTACCTCAATACCGGCTACCCCAATGGCTCCTCTACCGGTTGCGCGTACCTTTTCTTCTTCAAAGCGAATGGCTCTACCACTTTTCACCGCCAGCATGATCTCGGAGTTGCCATCAGTCATCCTTGCTTCCAGTAATTCATCACCTTCCACAATCGTAATCGCATTTACACCATTGGCTCTCGGGCGACTGAAATCTTCCAGGGAAGTTTTTTTGATGATTCCTTTCTTCGTACAAAGTACAATATAATGTTGCTGTACAAAATCTTTGTCGGCGAGATTTTTCACATCGATGATGGCTTTCACCTTGTCATCTCCCGGCAATTGAATTAGATTTTGAATGGCTCTTCCTTTGCTTTGTTTTTCTCCTTCCGGTATTTCATACACACGCATCCAATAACAACGTCCTTTTTCCGTGAAGAATAGCATGGTATCATGAGTAGACGCTACAAATAAGTGTTCTACGAAATCTTCTTCACGCGTTTTAGAACCTACCGCCCCTCTTCCACCGCGTTTTTGTTGACGGTATTCGGATGCTGAAGTTCTTTTGATATATCCTAAATGTGAAATGGTAATCACCACATCTTCTTCTTCGATCAGATCTTCAATACGCATCTCATCAGCGAGGTATTGAATCTCACTCTTACGTGCATCTCCAAATTGTTCTTTGATCTCCAGTAATTCTTTTTTGATCAAATCATAGCGCAGTCCTTCACTTGCCAATAAAGCTTTCAGGTCTTTTATGGTATTGATCAAACCATTGAATTCTTCAATGATTTTTTCTCTTTCCATACCTGTCAAACGCTGCAAACGCAATTCCAGTATGGCTTTGGCTTGTGCTTCAGATAAACCTTCTTCCTGCTTGTATAGTTCGTTGGAAAGATCAGTGAAGAGTTCTTGTTTGAGTAACCATTTGGCTTCTTTA
>VFQN01006877.1_pt1 | contig 12626 bp, 12 predicted proteins | sample 3512371 | NCBI WGS metagenome assembly VFQN01 (sample SAMN10412370, study PRJNA504923) | tailings metagenome | isolation source: Replicate 2 from Balatoc abandoned mine | place: Philippines: Itogon, Benguet | collected 2017-08-28
ATTGAGACGCCCACGGTGCGCCATCCCAATTACTACCTCTTCTACACCTAGCTCTGCACCTCTATTTAGTACCACATCAAGCGCTGGAATGGTAGCTTCTCCCCCTTCGAGCGAAAATCTTTTTTTACCCAGAAACTTTGTATGCAAGAAGTTTTCGAACGTGACGGCCTCGTTGAGTTTTTCCAAGATTCTCTTTTTCTGCTCAATAGTAGGCTTGAAGTTGAGATATTCGTCTTCGATTTTTTTACGCAGCCAGCTTTTGGCCCGTCGATCGCGAATATACTGATACTCAAATCCTATTTTTTGAGTATATACTTTTTGAAGAGCTTCTACAATTTCACGCAGCTTGGCTGGTCGGCCAAATACCTCAATACCAGCTTCAAAAACGGTATCCAAATCGCCTTCCGAAAGATTAAAATCTTGCAATTCTAATTGTGCCTGACGGTCTTTCCGAGGCCCTAGGGGATTGGTTTGAGACTTAAGGTGCCCTCTTTGGCGATACCCTCTGATGAGGTGAACTACCTCCATTTCTTTACGAGTATGGCTTGCCGAGACTGGTTTTTCGGCGGTGGGAGCGGCGACTCCATTTCCGTTTACATGAGGTTTGTTTTCTCCATATTTAATTGAAAATTCAAAACCTTCAAAAAATCGTTGCCAGCTCAAATCAACCGAGTCAGGTTGTTGCTGGTACTTCTGGTACAATTCTTCAATGTACGCTGCTTCCGAATTAGCTATATATGAGTATTTTTCCATTTGAAAACCACTTAGATTCAGTGGGGCAAAGTTAGCTTATGTATTTGTAAAAAATTGCAAAAATCGTATAGTTTTAGCAAAAAACTAATCTACACGTGGATTGGGTTGAAGTGTAAAAACAATTTCATGAATTCCTTTTCCTGCTCCAGGAATATTATTTGAAGTACCGTTAAAATCTTCGACACGGCGCGAATTATAGGTATAACCCACCCGAATGTTCTTCGAAACATCAAACCCTAAGAGGCCTTGTATATAAGTAGTAGTACCTATACGAACCGAAAGCCCTGCTAAAATTCGGCTTTTATAATGTGCTAAAGCATTCAAATCAGTCCGTATTTTGCCATTTTCAGGTTTTGTCAAAACGATAGAAGGTCTAAAGTCTAGTTCTTCTATCAAGTCAGCCTTCATCCCTACGTGTACAAACAAAGGGCGTTGATAGTTGAGCAATCCACTTGTGTTATTATAGCCGTATTGTTGTTTAAGGATTTCGGGCATAGAGACTCCTCCAAAAAACACTTCATCTTCATAATAAATTCCGACACCCGCACTGGCTAGTGCTTTATTGAGGCTACCCCCTGTGTTGATGGCATTGCGCGTAGGCAATACATTGATACCTCCTAATCCTCCAATCGAAATTTTTTGTTCTTCTGATATTTTAAAGATGTAAGAAATACTCCCAAACACCGCCGTATTGACTGCGACGCGGTCGTTTAGGCCCTGTAGTCCTAAACCAACTTTACCATTGGCAATACTTCCATCCATCGCAAAAGATTGAGTTACAGGAAGCCCTTGGACCCCCGCTATAAACTGACGCCGCAAAACAGCATTGAAGTAAAAATTTTCGCGAACACCCGTGGCCGCAGGATTGATGGCAAGTGGATTGACGAGGTATTGGGCATACTGCACTTCTCGTTGGGCATAGCTTCTATATCCGTTCAATAAAACTACAAGAAGCAAAAAGAGACGTATAAGAGAGACAGGTGAATACATTTTTTTCATAATACAATGTTTGGCTCGTTTAACAACGCAAAAGACAACATGAATCTTGCCAAACCCAACAAAAAAGCAGAAGATGCGGCATCTTCTGCTTTTTTGGGAGAATACTAATCATCGGCCAAAGAGAACCAAGGTGGTTTACTGCTACCACGCTGCTGTAAGTATTCCTATCTCATTTGCCTCTGTTTATAAAGTTGTGGCCCAACAAGTCTTCATTATGACCAATCGCAATTGTAAATCACAACTCCATTTATAGTTAACCAACCGTTTTTATAAATGCTACAGGCGCAACTATTTAAAATAAAAAGACTCAAAGCTTTACACGATAACCCCGCATCCAATACTATTAGCTATTTCTAAATCTCGAATCATATACCATTTTTGTAAATATATACCTATTTTTACAAAAATAGTATATCCTATTTTTTTACACACAAAAAACACTTTTGGTATATTAAAAACAAAAATTATAATCCTTCTATTATTACAACGAAATTATTATTTTACATGAAATATTTTTTACCAATAGACACAAATTGAGTACACTAGTAAATTTAATCATCCAACATTTTTGATACCTCTAGAGATTAGCAAGTGTTTGACTCTGCGACTCATTGGCAAAACCGTACCTCCTTCTATCTCTACCATGCTGCGTTCAACATCTATTCTTTTGATATATTTTTTATTCACCAAAAAACTACGATGAATTTGAAAAAACTCTCCCTCAGGTATTTGCTTCTTTAAGAGAGTCAATGATTTTTTGAAGACATATCGGCGATTTTCGGTCTGAATAAAGGAATAAGTCCGCTCCACCTCAATATATAAAATATTTTTTAAAGCAATAATCTCACTTCTTGTCCCGCCCCGTATAAACTCAGTCTTTATTTCCATTTTACGTTTCAAAAGACTTATAACACTATCAAGGGTATTTTCATGAAAAGGCTTCACGAGATAAAAAACATTATCTAATTTTTTTACTTTATCATATAGTTCTTGGATGTCATAGGTGGGTGTTAAGATAATGGGAATACGAAAGGGCGACAGTAAGTCTATTTTTTCCAGAGCCGTTTTATCTTCCATCGAACCTATATCTAACAAGATTAGGTCAATACTTGTAAGATTTATTAAGTCTATAGCTTCTTCACAGCTTTTAACAACACCTTTCATGCTGTAATCCAATTTTGCAAGTATTGACTTGATGTGTAGAGCGTACGAAGGGTCGTCCTCAATTAATAAGATGTTCATAAACACGAGTAAATTATTAAAGTTATTTTCATATGAAATATATTTACATAACTTTCTCTAAAGAATAGCCTCTATCTCTACATAGTCTAAACTTTGGTGTTGGGTTAAGCAGCAACATACGAATCTTACCTACAGTGAATAAGAGCCTAAAATCATTAGGCTTCATTTTTTTTGAAATAACTAGCATATATTTCAGTATTAATGTTTTTCCGTTTTAAATTGTCTGTAAAATACCCCCCAAATTAGTGTATTATTTCTACAATTTTCATTCCAATTTACTTGCGTACTATTTTTATAGTTAAAAGAAAAAAATCTTACACTATAATCACACACAAACTATTGGATTATTTTGTATTTTTAATCATCTTATTCACATCCCAATTCTTACTATTTTCAAATAAAAAAATATACCAAAAATTCATTTCATCCTATTTTGCCAAACAAAACAAAAACATTAGTATATTTTTTATTGATGCATTTTCAATAAACGAATTGATTTACAAACATCTACTATAAAATACATAATTTAGTCATATTATTCCTTCAAATATAATCACTAAGCTATATATTCACTTTAGCCATTACAATTATTTTTAAATTATTATAACCTCTTTAAAAACGTATTGAGTAACTAAAAAATAGGCTTGGCCTATTTTCCGACCAAAGATATACCCTAAAGACCAGCCCCTTGAAGGCTCAGTTGCATTTCTATTTGCATGAGACGAATACGGATAAAATTGATTTTCTGATTTAAGACACTAGCCAAAGGATGTGACTCATTTACTTGTTGTTGTTTACTGTCCCAAGCTTCTACAGGAATCATAACATCAACCGAAAAGTCGGAACATTTGACTTTGTTGACAATTACATAGCAGTTTAGTGGGGCTTGGCCTGCTTCATTGATGGAATCAATACGAGTCCAAAAACGGATTCTCATTTTGTTTAAAGTGAAAAATTGCATAAAAACGACATTTTAGTTTGCCGTTTCGCTGCAACAACCATGAAAAAATAGGTGAGAGAAAAATTACTCGCACTGCCAAAGTACTGCGAGTAAAATCACTGCGAGTAAAAAAAGATATACTAGAAGGAAATTTTGGACGAAATGGGTATAAAAAAAAGCCCGAAACGGTTAAGTTTCGGGCTTTTGACCTAATTAATCAGTACATAATGAAACCTTTATAGGTCTGAGAGTACCCAGGGCCGGAGTCGAACCGGCACGGGTGTGACCCCATTGGTGTTTGAGACCAACGCGTCTACCGATTCCGCCACCTGGGCATCTGATTGGAAACGGGACTGCAAAAGTAGCGTCTACAGATTAATATGCAAATTTTCGAATGATTTTTTTTGATAAAAATATCGTTACTCATAACGTAATGCTTCTATAGGGTCTAAGCGTGAGGCTTTTATGGCTGGATAAATTCCCGAAATTATTCCTACAATCACACACACACAAATTCCAATCAACATCCAAAACCACGGAACAATAAAACTAGCATTTTCACTAATAAGGCCCGCAATAAGGTTGCCAATCGCAATCCCCAGTATCAGGCCTCCTATTCCTCCCAAAATACACACTACAATTGCCTCTATCAAAAATTGTAATCTTATCAATCTTGGAGTAGCGCCTAAAGACTTACGAATGCCTATTTCGCGGGTTCGTTCGGTGACTGATACAAGCATGATATTCATAAGGGCAATCGCTGCACCCAATAATGTAATGATTCCAATGCCAAACCCACCCATGCGCAAATAACCTGATACTTCTTCAAAATTTTTGGCAATCGCATCCGCACTTTCTATCTCAAATGAATCCTTAGCACCAATACGGTCGTTGCGTACACGCCTCATGATACCTCTCGCCTCTTCCATAATCAACTCCCGGTTTTCGGTAGTATTAATAGAAGTGGTGATATTGAAGGTGAGTTGTCGATTGGCAGCCAAAGCTCTCCCATTCTCAAGCGGTACTAGTAAAACCCTATCATCGCCACTACCCGTTAGTGATCCCTTTTTATCCAAAACCCCTACTACCTTATAGGGTTTCCCCAACATCACAATTTGCTGATTAAGTGGATTAAGTTTTCCTTCAAATAGTTTTTGTGCAATCTCCGAACCAATAATCACAACGTTGAGACCATTGTCTAAATCGGTAGGTGAGAGGTTGCGCCCTGATATGAGTTTATAACCTTTAATCCCCAAATAATTGTCATCCACTCCCATAATAAGCGAGTTGGGGTTTGTCTGTTTTGATTTAAATTTAATTTGTGCGGCTCCTCTTACATTCGCCGAAATCGCCACACTAGCATTATACATTTCTTTGATTTCAGTCTTGTATTTTTGAGCCTGCCTGTGAGAGATAGGGGGATAATCTTTGTCGCGTACGCCTCCACTTCTTCTTCTGAAAGGCTGAGGCCCTGTAATATCAAATGTATTTGCTCCCAAATCAGCAAAGCTATTATTGACGGAGCTTTGCATACCATCAATCGCCGTCAAAATCCCAACGAGCGATGTGATACCAATGGCAATAATGAGGGCAGTCAAAACTGTACGCAGCATATTGGATTGAATCGACCGAAGCCCTTCTCGAACATTTTCTAAAAGATTCATAAGTTTTTGGGAGGATGTGCCGTGGAACTTTATCTATTTCGAGAGAAATATTTGTTTATATAATCCCGATTTCTTACTTCATCCACTTTTTCTGCACGTTTTTTGTACTATATTCGTTTATACAAAAGTCATCATCAAAAAGTAATTCCCCAAACCGATGAAACGGTACATCCTACCACTTATCATTTTTTTTGGCTTAGTGCAGGGAGCGTGGGCTTCTAAAGTCCTGATTCCGATGGACGAAGCACAAAAAAATCACCTCAAAGCTTATGGGCTTACATACTGGGTGCTACGCAACTATGACACCGAAATAGATTGGCTCCTGAATTATCGAGGTGGGAGTTTTATGTTTGATTGGAGCCAACGGGTCGTCAATGAGCTTGTCATCAGAGGGGTAAGTTATGAAGTCATTTCGGATGCCCAAAGTGCAAACATCATCGCTGAAGTAGCTCAACCCGATGCTAACATGGACAATGTAAAACTCCATAAAGCACCTAAAGTGGCCGTATATTCGCCCAAAACAAAACAACCGTGGGATGATGCTGTAACTTTGGTCATGACTTATGCCGAAATCCCCTACGATATCGTATATGACGATGACGTAATGCAGGGCAAACTTGCCGAATATGATTGGTTGCACCTACATCATGAGGACTTTACAGGACAATATGGTAAGTTTTTCCATTTTCGCGATTTCCCTTGGTATCGTGCCCAAAAACGCGAAGCTGAAGAAATTGCGGCCAAATGGGGATTTAACAAAGTTTCAAAACTCAAATTGGCAGTTGCAAAAAAAATACAACAATACGTAGCAGGAGGAGGATATATGTTTGCCATGTGCAATGCCACCGACACTTATGATGTAGCTTTAGCAGCCCAAAACACCGATATTGCCGATGTGATTTATGACGGTGACGGTACCGACCCTGGGGCACAAAAAAAACTTGACTTCAGTCAAACATTTGCCTTCCAAAACTTCATGGTAGTTACGAATCCTTACGAAATTGAATTTTCGTCGGTAGATAGCCAACCCAACGAACGAGGCCTAAACGAGGCGAACGATTATTTTACTCTTTTTCAGTTTTCGGCCAAATGGGACCCTGTCCCCACCATGTTGACCCAAAATCACCAGCAAATTATCAAAGGATTTATGGGGCAAACTACCGCTTTTAAAAAGCAATATATCAAACCAGAAGTAATCATTTTGGCCGAAAATCGGTCGGCTGGTGAAGCTCGCTATATCCATAGTACTTATGCCAAAGGCTTCTTCACTTTTTACGGCGGTCACGACCCGGAAGATTATCGCCACGAAATCAACGAAGAACCAACCGACTTGAATCTGCATCCCAATTCGGCGGGCTATCGTTTGATCTTAAATAATATTCTTTTTCCAGCAGCTAAGAAGAAAAAATTGAAGACTTAGCAATGCTACACCCAAAAAAGCGGGGCACCGATAATCGATGCCCCGCTTTTTTGGGTGTAATGCTGCTCTTCTTATTTTCGGCCAAAAGCCATTCGCATCTTGATTTCGGTGAGCTTACGCTTGGTATCGAGCGGGAAGTCGCCTTTCATCATCCAATCATAATAGCTGGGTTCTTGTGCCAACACATCTACTACACGCTTACCGTTGTGTTTTCCAAAATTAATGATTTCTTCCCCTTTTGAATTGTAGGCCATTCGATTGGCGAAGTCCACTATCTTGGAAGCCGTAAGGTTGTGAAGCGCCTCTACGTCATTTTGAACAGGCTCATACAGTTCTCCTTTGTCATTTTTGATTTTGACCCCTGCGTATTTCTCCACTTGAGCACACAACACCTCAAAAGTCGCTACTGTATCAGCATGAGCGCTATGGGCATTTTCGAGATCTTTGCCACAGTAAAACTTATAGGCTGCCGACAAATTGCGAGGTTCCATCAAATGAAAAATCCTTTGGGCATCTACTAATTTTCGATTCTTGATGTCAAATTCTACATCCGCCCTCAAAAATTCTTCGACCAGCATCGGCACATCAAAACGATTGGAATTGAAACCTGCCAAGTCGCATCCTTGAAGAAATTGAGCCAAAGTTTTAGCAAAATTCTTGAAAGTAGGACAATCTTTGACATCCTCATCATAAATCCCGTGAATAAGGCTCGACTCTAAAGGTATCGGAATACCAGGATTGACCCGAAAAGTTTTAGACTCAATCTGCCCATTCATCAATGCTTTGACAACGCTAATCTCTACAATACGATCCTTCTGGATATTGATGCCGGTTGTCTCTAAATCAAAAAACGCAAGCGGTTTCTTAAGTTTAAGGTTATGTGTCATTTGGAATGGTAATGATTGAGCCCACAAAATTAGCATTTATTCCACAGCAATACCTTTCTTTTTGTCGCTAATAGCAAAACTAGGGCTGTTTTTATCATAATTTATTATTTTAAAAACTTCCTTTTTTGAGCAATTTCGTCGTAACTTTGATCAAGGCAACTTCTTCTAGGCGGCCTTTTTCAGCCATGACTCGCAAAATCATTCACATTGATATGGATGCTTTTTTTGCATCTGTCGAACAGCGCGATACCCCTTCTCTACGCGGCAAGCCCGTAGCAGTAGGTGGTAGCAGCGAGCGAGGAGTAGTGGCGGCGGCTAGTTATGAAGCGCGGCGTTTTGGTGTGCGGTCGGCTATGTCGTCACGGGTCGCTTTGCGCAAATGTCCCCAACTCATTTTCGTAAAACCACGATTTGAAGTATATCGATTTGTATCTCAGCAAATCCGAGAGATTTTTGCAGATTATACCCCACTTGTCGAACCCTTATCATTGGATGAAGCCTATCTGGATGTAACCGAAAATCGTCAAGGTATCAAATCAGCTACTTACATTGCCAAAGAAATCAAAGCTCGTATTCTTGAAAAAACCCAACTAAGGGCATCGGCGGGGGTATCTTATAATAAGTTTTTGGCCAAACTTGCTTCTGATTATCGCAAACCTGACGGACTTTTTGTGATAACCCCTAGCGAAGGAGCGGCATTTACGGAAACTCTTGCTATCGACAAATTTCACGGAATTGGGAAAGTAACTGCCGAAAAGATGCACCGTTTAGGTATCAAAACAGGTCTTGAACTTAAAGAAAAGAGTGAGACATTCTTAAGAACTCATTTTGGAAAAATGGGGAGTTATTATTTTCAAATCGCGAGAGGAATCGACGACCGCCCCGTCGAACCCGACCGTATCCGTAAATCAGTAGGCTCCGAAAATACTTTTGACTATGATTTAGAAACATGGTCAGACCTAGAAGAAGCCCTAAAACCATTGATAGAAGATGTGTGGAAGTGGTGCGAACGCACCCAAATTTATGGGCGTACCGTAACAGTAAAAATCAAATTCAATGACTTTCAGACCATAACGAGAAGTATTTCTAGTAGCTTATTGATTCGAGAAAAAGCAGCTTTAGAAAAATTGGCAATCGACCGTTTGAGCGAACCTTTATCTAAACCTGTGCGACTATTGGGTGTTTCGATTCATAACCTTGAAGACACCCGCCCCCACGAAGGTCAACAACTTACTTTGTTTTATTAGCTACCCCCTATTCTCCTAGCCATTCTTTAAAGTCTTTCACTTTTTCTCTTCCTACAATCACCTCATCATCAAACATGGGAGATAATTGCAACTTCAATTTACTGTTGAAATACATCTGCACTTTGTCGATAGCGCGTATGGAGGCGATGATTTGGCGATTGAGTCGGTAATATTGGCGCGAGTCAATCGCGTGCAAAATCTCATCAAGGGTATAGTCTAGCAAATAGTCTTTTTGGTCGTATGTCTTAGCAAAAGTAAGTTTATTGCGGGTATAAAAATAAGCTATTTGACTGATTTCCAGCGAAAACATCTTTTGTCCTTGCCTGATTAAAAAGCGCTCGCGATAGGTAGGTTCGGCAGGAGGAGCTAGGTGTGCAAGCAAATTTTTGATAGAATCCTTTATATCAATCGACGATTTGCCAAATATTTCTCTCAATTGCGACAGCTTCGCAAATGCTACTCTTAACTCTTCAGCTTTGATAGGTTTAAGTAAATAATCTATGCTATTAAGTTTGAAAGCTTTGATAGCAAATTCGTCATAGGCCGTCGTAAAAATAACGGGGCTTGTGATAGAAACTTGGTTAAAAATCTCAAAACTTTGGCCGTCGGCAAGTTCAATATCTAGTAAGATTAAATCGGGAGAGGGATTTTGCCGAAGCCATCGCACCGAGTCTTCGATAGTAGCCGTAAACCCCACCACTACGGCGGTAGGTTGTACTTCTTGTACCAGTCGCTGTAGCTTGCGCGCCGTCAGTTCTTCGTCTTCTACAATTAAAATATTCATATCAAAAATCTGAGTGATTGACCGATAAATATTGGGGTGAAATAAGCGGAACCATTACCTGAAAAATAGCATCCGTTTGTCGAATTACGACATGAGACTGCCCGAGCAAGCGGTATTTATTAGAAATATTGGTAAGTCCGGTTTTATTAGAGATTACACTCTTTTGCTTTTTCTGTAAATTATTGATTACAAATAAGTTATTTGCTTCGTCAGTATAGATTTTAATAATCAATGGCTGATGATTCAAGACAATGTTGTGCTTCATGGCATTTTCGACCAACAACTGCAAAGTAAGCGGTGGTAGCAAATAATTTAGATGCTGATGTTGAATGTTTTTTTCCAATACAACACCGCTGCCAAAACGAGTTTGGAGCAAATGAAAATACGCATCAATAAACTCAAGTTCATTTTGGAGTGAAGTCAAAGGTTGTTCATTGTTTTGCAACAAATACCGATACACCGACGATAATTCTTCGATGAAGCGTTCGGCTTTTTTGGGGTCCTCAGCCACCAATGAAGATAAAGTACTGAGACTATTAAATAAAAAATGGGGCTGAATCTGAGATTTCAAAGAATCAAGCTGCGTTTGGAGGTTTTCTTTTTTGAGGCGCTCTGCCTCAAAATACGTCCTTTTCCATTGTTGATACAGATAAATCCCTTCATATAAAGCCAAAATAGGTAGCAAAATCAACAAGCCAAATATGATGTTGAAAATATAACGCTCCACGGGGAATACATATCCCCAAAACATATTGAGGCTGTAAAAAAGTGAGAATAGAAATCGAATTAAGATTGTGATAAAAAAAGTCCAAGACAACAGAAAAATCAGGCGCTGTCGGGTAAGTTTGATACCGGGATATTTTTCTCGTGATTTGATGATAACAAGCCGATTGAGTTCCCACAAAACCACTACCGCCACTACTGTATGAAACACTTCTTTGGCGTGTCCAAAATATTTGACCGCTTTTCCTTCGTGATATACGACCAAAGCAACAAGCGTAATCACAGGAATGCCGATTATCCTGAGCCATTTGTCGTTTAGTTTTGTCATACACAAAGAAATACTTAAAGTGGGTAGTTTTCAGCCTTTTTGATGAATTAAACAAAACTCTTGATTTTTTATGATTCCCCAAAAATTGCTCTTACTGAGGCGTCAGTTTTGGACGTCGAAGTGTCGAAAAAAGAGGTTACTAAAAAAGAAAAAGTCGGCAGAATTTCTACCGACTTCGTTTTATATTTATCAATAACAATTCTATGAAGATTAAGCCACCACTATTTCGCGAGCAAGCTCTACCAAATCTTTGTCATTTACTTCTTTCTTGACATCAGCTACGTCCAAAAATTGCTTATAAATAATATCTAAAGTAGGCTTGTCAAAAGTATAGCCCAATAACTCCAACCGATGCTTGAGGGCGTGACGTCCGCTACGCGCCGTCAACACAATCATCGACTTATCTACTCCTACATCACTTGGGTTCATGATTTCGTAATTGAAGGCGTGCTTCAAAAACCCATCTTGGTGAATTCCTGAAGAGTGAGCAAAGGCATTACGCCCTACAATCGCCTTGTTGGCCTGCACAGGCATCCGCATCATTTTGGATACCAACTGACTGGTAGGATAGAGCAATTGGGTATTGATACCTGTTTCGTAGCCCATTTCTTTGCGTACTTTAAGAGCCATCACTACTTCTTCGAGTGAAGTATTACCAGCTCTTTCGCCGATACCATTCATGGTAACTTCTACTTGCCGCGCGCCATTCATTACACCTGCGATGGTATTGGCAGTAGCCAAGCCGAGGTCATTGTGGCAATGAATAGAAATAGTAGCTTGGTGAGCATTAGAAGTATTTTCGAAAATATACTTGATTTTGTCACCGTATTCGTGCGGTAAACAGTAACCGGTAGTATCAGGGATATTGACGACCGTAGCACCTGCTTTGATGACCGACTCTACGAGATGCGCCAAAAAAGCCAAATCTGCTCGTCCAGCGTCTTCGCAATAAAACTCCACGTCTTCTACATAAGTTTTGGCGTGTTTGACCGCCCCAATAGCCTGCTCCACAATTTTCTCGCGGGTAGTATTGAACTTGTGCTGAATGTGGATATCCGAAGACCCCAATCCTGTGTGAATTCGACCACGTTTGGCATATTGTAGTGCTTCCCCAGCGGCATCAATATCACCTTTGATGGCACGAGAAAGTGCGCAAATCACAGGTTCACGTACTGCTTTTGAAATTTCAACTACTGAACGAAAATCACCCGGGCTCGAAATCGGAAACCCTGCTTCGAGGACGTCAACACCCAGCTTTTCGAGTTCTTTGGCGACAACAATCTTCTCATCGGTAGTTAACTGGCAGCCCGGCACTTGCTCGCCGTCGCGCAATGTAGTGTCGAAAATTTGAACTCTCTGGCTCATTGTTTGTAAAGAGGGATGGATTATTAAGTTTTATTTTGGGTTAAACTTCTTCAAAGTTAGTAAAATTCAAAAAAAAACCTTTCTCGGTGTGAGAAAGGGCTTTTCCTTTTCGCAAAAACACCCCTTCTCACTTATGACCAAGTGAGGCGAAGGAGATTTCTTTGAATCATATTTTTGTTGCTCATTGTGACTTGCGAATTTTCGCTATACGCGTATTTCTTCTACAAAAGTAGCGGAATACTTTTTGCTTCCAAACGTTTTTCAAAAAATTATA